>Ga0316205_10000854_pt1 | contig 45512 bp, 43 predicted proteins | sample 3monthpyrite_MG_FD_204941 | JGI IMG/M metagenome (GOLD analysis project Ga0316205, IMG submission 204941) | Microbial mat bacterial communities from mineral coupon in-situ incubated in ocean water Damariscotta River, Maine, United States -... | ecosystem: Environmental > Aquatic > Marine >...
CTATCTGGCGGTCTTTGTCGGTACCCTCGTCAGGCGCAAGGAGCCGCATATCTATGTGGCGAACTGGTTCTTCCTGAGTTTCATCATCACCGTCGCGATGCTGCATGTGTTCAACAACCTCAGCATCCCGGTCAGTATCTTCGGATCGAAATCGGTGCAGGTCTTCTCGGGCGTGCAGGACGCGATGGTGCAGTGGTGGTACGGCCACAATGCGGTGGGCTTCTTCCTCACCGCCGGGTTCCTGGGCATGATGTACTACTTCATCCCGAAACAGGCCGAACGGCCGGTCTTTTCCTACAAGCTCAGCATCATCCACTTCTGGGCGCTGATCTTTCTCTATATCTGGGCGGGGCCGCACCACCTGCACTATACGGCGCTGCCTGACTGGGCCTCGACGCTGGGCATGGTGTTCTCGATCATCCTGTGGATGCCGTCCTGGGGCGGCATGATCAACGGTCTGATGACCCTCTCGGGGGCCTGGGACAAGCTGCGCACCGACCCGGTGATCCGGATGATGGTGATTTCGCTCGGCTTTTATGGCATGTCGACCTTCGAGGGTCCGATGATGTCGATCCGCGCGGTCAACAGTCTGTCGCACTACACCGACTGGACCATCGGACACGTGCATTCCGGTGCGCTGGGCTGGAACGGCATGATCACTTTCGGCGCGCTCTACTTCCTTGTGCCGAAGCTGTGGAACCGCGAGCGGCTCTACAGTCTGAGCCTGGTGAGCTGGCACTTCTGGCTCGCCACGATCGGGATCATCCTCTACGCCGCATCCATGTGGGTGACCGGCATCATGGAGGGCCTGATGTGGCGCGAAGTGGATGCCAATGGCTTCCTCGTGAACTCCTTCGCCGACACCGTGTCCGCGAAATTCCCGATGTATGTCGTGCGGGCTCTGGGCGGGGTTCTGTACCTCAGCGGCGCTCTCATCATGTGCTACAACCTTTACATGACCGTCAAACGGAGTCGGGCACTGGATGCCGACAACTCCGTTGTCCCGGCCGAATGATAGGAGGGGACTGACAATGGCAATTCTCGACAAACACGTCATCCTCGAACGCAATGTCACGCTTCTGGCCGTCTTCGCCTTTCTGGTGGTGACCATTGGCGGGCTGGTGCAGATCGCGCCGCTCTTCTACCTGGAAAACACGATCGAGGATGTGGAGGGTATGCGCCCCTACACCCCGCTGGAGCTGACCGGGCGCGACATCTATATCCGGGAGGGCTGTTATGTCTGCCACTCCCAGATGATCCGGCCCATGCGGGACGAGGTCGAACGCTATGGGCCCTACAGCCTCGCGGCGGAAAGCCAGTATGACCACCCGTTCCAGTGGGGCTCGAAGCGGACGGGGCCGGACCTTGCCCGCGTCGGCGGCCGCTATTCGGACGAGTGGCAGGTGGATCACCTGCGCGACCCGCAATCGGTGGTGCCGGAATCGATCATGCCGAAATACGGGTTTCTCGAAGAGACTCTGATCGACGGCAAGAACATTCAGGACCTGCTCAAGACGCATCGCCTCGTGGGAGTGCCCTATACCGACGAGATGATCGAGAACGCGGTGTCGGACTTCAAGGTCCAGTCGAACCCGGATGAAGATTATGACGGGTTGATAGAACGCTATGGCGAAAGCGCTCAGGTGCGCAATTTCGACGGGCGCCCGGGCATTTCGGAAATGGATGCGCTGGTGGCTTACCTGCAAATGCTGGGCACGCTGGTCGATTTCTCGACCTTCGTTCCCGACGCAAGCCGCTGAGGGGAGGACGGATCATGGACACCTATTCAATTCTGCGGGAGTTTGCGGACAGCTGGATGCTGCTGTTTCTCTTCACCTTCTTCGTTGTCGTGGTGATCTGGGCGTTCAGACCGGGTTCCACGAAAATCTACAAGAACCCCGCCGGGATCCCGTTCCGGAATGAAGACAAGCCCGCGCCGACCGGCGCGGCCCCCGAAACCCCTGACTCGAGGGAGACGTAAACCATGGCTGATGACGACAAGAACAAGGTCAACGAGCAAGGCTATGGCACGACGGGCCATGAATGGGACGGTATCGAGGAATGGAACAACCCGATGCCCCGCTGGTGGGTCTGGGTGTTCTACCTGACGATCATCTGGGGCATCTGGTACACGATCGCCTATCCGGCCTGGCCGCTGGTCGAGCGGGCCACGGCGGGCTATCTGGGCTATTCGACCCGGGCCAACGTGGCGGCGGATATTGCCGCGGCCGAGGCCGCCAATGCCGAGATCAACGCGCGCCTGGCCTCGGTCGAGCTGACCGAGATCGGTGCGGATCCCGACCTGCGCGGCTATGCGAACTCGGCCGGGGCCGCGGTGTTCCGCACCTGGTGTGCGCAGTGCCATGGCGCGGGTGCGGCCGGGGCCAAGGGGTATCCCAACCTGTTGGACAATGACTGGCTGTGGGGTGGTGACATCGAAGCCATCTACACCACGGTCGCCCATGGTATCCGCAACGATGTGGATGACGAGGCCCGCTATTCGGAAATGCCCGCCTTCGGCGAGCTGCTCGAAGAGGACGAGATCGCCTCGGTGGCCAACTACGTGATGTCCCTGTCGGGCGCGCCGCAGGATGCCTCGGTCGTGGACGCGGGCGCGACGATTTTCGCGGACAATTGCGCGGCCTGCCATTTGGCGAACGCCAGCGGTGATCGCGAGCAGGGCGCGCCGAACCTGAAGGATGCGATTTGGCTCTATGGCGGCAGCTATGACACGCTGGTCGAGACGATCACCTATAGCCGCTTTGGCGTGATGCCACCCTGGTCGGATCGGTTGAGCGAGGCCGAGGTCCGGGCGGTATCGGCCTATGTGCATCAATTGGGTGGCGGCGAGTAACCCGCCCCCGATACCCAGATCCCGCACCTTTCGGGGTGTGGGACGGGCACCGACCTTCCGATCTGTTCGCGCGTTTCCTGGAAGGTCGGTGCTTCCTTTGCACCATGTTGCCACTGGCCCGAGATCCGGGGGCAGGCCCCCTCCTGTCGACAAGCCGCCTGGCGCGATACGCGGATGGTGTCTACAGTAATTCCGCCCCTCGCAAAACACATAATCCAATCCCGAGGCTGCGCGACCGGGGCCCCGGCAACCCGAGCTGAAGGCCATTGATGGCCGTCCAATTCCCGACCTCGCCTGAGACAGGTCCCTGCATATCAGGCTGTTGGGTATCGCGACGCCTTGCCTGATCTCCATGTGCGAGGCGCAGTTGTCGGCAAAGACCCGGTCGCACCTGTGCGCCGCGCTGAATTGACGGGGCGGCCTGAGATCGCGTTGGTCCGTGTCAGGCCGATGGGTTGCGGACGTATTAAGGCACATGCTCAGGGGCGTGACGGTTTTGGCCTGCGGTTCGGAGCGCGCTCAAAGAGCGATCGATCCCTTGTCGGGACTAGCCGTGGGGTGGGTGCATCCCTGAGCCGTCGAAGTACCGGGCCGGGCACGGGGGACGGTGCCCGGCCCGACCGGTGCCGATCAGAGCAGCCCGGTTTCCCAGGCCGCGCGGTCGCGGCAGTTTGTCCCTTCCCGCGTGCCCGCCCAGCGCCTGCCGCGCCAGGGCCAGCGCGCAACAGGTATGCTGGCACGGGTCCCTTGCCGCGTGTCAGACATCGCTGCGGGCCTCGGAATGGGCGATCAGCGCGGCGTCGCGACGATCGTCGAACCGCGTATGGCGATCCCAGTGATTGTAAGTATTCATACGTGTGGCCGTCATCATGCTGCGGGAGATAATACCAAGCATCGTCTTTCCTTTCCTTTACAAGATTAGACAAATATGGACAAATCACTTGGAACATGCGAGTCAGGGATAAATCCATTATGTAAGAAAAACTGACATCATGAATTGGCCTGGAATGCCCCCTCTTACGGCGCTGCGCGCCTTTTCCGCTATGGCCGAGACCGGGTCGGTTGTGGAGGCCGGTGCACAGTTGAACGTCAGCCACGCTGCGATCAGCCAGCAGGTCCGGGCGCTGGAGACGCATATGGGGGTAAACCTGGTGGACCGGAGCGGTCGCAGGCTGGAACTCACCGAGGACGGGTGGGTGTTGGCGGACGCCTTGCGCGGCGGGTTCAGCGTGATCTCGCAGGCCGTGGAGCGCCTGACCGGGGCGGATGCGGCCCGGCCCCTGCATATTGCGACGACCCCGATGTTCGCCTCCGCCTGGCTGATGCCGCAGATGTCGGCCTATCATGCCGCCCATCCCGGCACGAACCTGATCCTGAGCACGACCCCGGCGATCCAGCCCCTGGGTCCGGGTGGCATCGACATCGCGCTGCGCTACGGAGAGGGCCATTGGCCCGGACTGGAAGCCGAGTGCCTTTTCCGCTCGCGGCTGGTCCTGGTGGGAGCGCCCTGCCTGATCGGCGCGGAGTCGCTGGATGTGAGCGACGCGCTGAGCGGGTTTCCGGTGCTTCAGGATGCGGGCGTGTCCGAGGCCAACCGCCTGCTCGAGGCGGGCGGGATTCTGGGCGGTGCGACGGGTCCGCGGGTGCAATTGCCGGGCAACCTGTTGCTGGATGCGGCGCGCGACGGGCAGGGGATTGCCGTGATTATCCGCGCCTTTGTCGAGCAGGATCTGGCCGCGGGCCGCCTGCGGGTGCTCTATGAGCATGATGACAACAAGGGATACCATATCGTCACCCGCCCCGGTGTTCTTCGCCCGGCGGCCAAGGCCTTTGTCAAATGGGTGCGGGCCTGTGCGAAATCCTGTGGTCCGGTCGGATAAGATGATTTTGGGACTCGGGATTTGATTCAGGTCAATGCCGCGCCCGCGCCCGCCTGAAAGAAGGGGGCATATGGAACCGCAAGGAACGGAGTGAGCCCCCTTGGCCGACACCCAGCCAAATCCACCCCCCAGCCTCTATGCCGCGCAGGAGCCGGTGTTTCCCAAGAAGGTCTACGGCAAGTTTCGCAACCTGAAATGGGTCATCATGATGGTGACCCTGGGCATCTACTACCTGACGCCCTGGCTGCGTTGGGATCGGGGCCCAAACCTGCCGGATCAGGCGGTACTGATCGACCTTGCGAACCGGCGCTTCTTCTTCTTCTGGATCGAGATATGGCCCTATGAGTTCTATTTCGTTGCCGGCCTTCTGGTCATGGCGGGTCTGGGCCTGTTCCTGTTCACCTCGGCGCTGGGCCGGGTTTGGTGCGGTTACACCTGTCCCCAGACGGTCTGGACGGACCTGTTCATCCTGGTCGAGCGCTGGATCGAGGGCGACAGGAATGCGCGCCTGCGGCTGCACCGGCAGAAGAAGTGGGACATGCGCAAGGTCCGCTTGAGGGTCGCAAAATGGGTGACCTGGCTGCTGATCGCGGTGGCGACGGGCGGGGCCTGGGTATTCTATTTCACCGATGCGCCGACATTGCTGGTCGATCTGGTGATGCTGAACGCGCATCCCATCGCCTACACCACCATCGGGGTGCTGACCGCGACGACCTTTTTCTTTGGCGGTTTCGCGCGCGAGCAGATCTGTATCTATGCCTGCCCCTGGCCGCGTATCCAGGCGGCGATGATGGACGAGGACACGCTGACCGTGGGTTACCGCGAATGGCGCGGTGAGCCGCGCAAGCATTCCGAGGCGGTCAAGGCGGGCGCGCCACAGGGCGATTGCATCGACTGCATGGCCTGCGTCAACGTCTGTCCGATGGGCATCGACATCCGCGACGGGCAGCAGATGGAGTGTATCACCTGCGCGCTGTGCATCGACGCCTGTGACGACATCATGCTCAAGATCGGCAAGCCGCGCGGCCTGATCGACTACATGGCGCTGACCGACGAGCAGAGCGAGCGCGAGGGCCAGCCGCCCAAACCGGTGCTCAAGCACGTGCTGCGCCCGCGCACGATCCTCTATACATCGCTGTGGTCACTGGTCGGTTTCGGGCTTCTCTTCGCGCTGTTCATCCGCCAGGACATCGAGGTGACGGTCGCGCCGGTGCGCAACCCGCAATACGTCACCATGGCCGATGGCGCGATCCGCAACACCTACGAGGTCCGCATACTGAACAAGCATGGCGAGGCACGCCCCTTCCGGATAACGGTGAACGGCGACCCGGCGATCCGGATATCGCTGGAAGGCACGCCATATGGCTCGGTCGAGGTGCCTGCCGACTCGACGTTCAACCAGCGCGTCTACCTGCAGGCCCCGGCCGGGTCACCGCCCGCGCTTGCAGAACTCAGCGAGGTGCGGATATGGATCGAGGACCTGTCAAACGGCGAGCGTGCGCACAAGGACACGATATTCAACGGGAAGGGAAATTGATGGCCAGTCATGAACAGCAGGGCTTTCGCATCAAGGGCTGGCACGTCTTTACCGGGTTCGCCCTGGCCTTTGGCATCATCATCTCGGTCAACATGGTGCTGGCGGTGTCTGCGGTGCGGACCTTTCCGGGGCTCGAGGTCAAGAACGGCTATGTGGCCAGCCAGACCTTTGACGCACGCCGGGCCGAGCAGGAGGCGCTGGGCTGGACCATCGCGGCGCGTCACAGCGAGGGGCAGTTGCGGCTGGCGATCACCGATGCGAGCGGCGCGCCGGTGCGCGTGGCCAAGCTTGACGCCACGGTGGGGCGTGCAACCCACGTAAAGGACGATGTCACGCCCGAGTTCCGCTTTGACGGGCAGGCCTATGTCGCCGAACTGCCGCTGGGCGCAGGCAACTGGAACGTCCGCATGACAGCGATCGCTCAGGACGGGGCGCAGTTTTCCCAGCGCGTTGTGCTGATCAAGGAGTGATCTGCCCGTGACCCTTGCCGTGCCGCCCGCCTCTGCACCTGCCTCTGCCTGTCCCGCCTGTGCGGCGTCCCCGGCGGCCGAGGACAAAGCAGAGGCCGGGGCGGCACAGGGGCGCATTGCGCTGTCTTTGCCGTCCATCCATTGCGCGGCCTGCATTTCCAAGATCGAACGCGGGCTGAACGCCCATGAGGGTGTGACCTCGGCGCGGGTGAACCTGACCCTGAAACGGGCCAATATCGAGGCCGCGCCGGGCGTCACGGCAGCGGAGATGGTCGACCTGGTCGAGGGGCTGGGATACGAGGCGCATGAGCTGGACCCCGGTGCCCTGAGTGCCACGGCAACGGACAAGGTCGGGCGCGACCTTCTTTTGCGGCTGGCGGTGGCGGGCTTTGCCAGCATGAATGTCATGCTTCTTTCGGTGTCGGTCTGGTCGGGGGCCGAGGACGCGACGCGCGACCTCTTTCACTGGATTTCGGCGGCGATCGCGGTGCCCACGATCGCCTTTTCCGGGCAGCCGTTTTTCCGCAATGCCTGGGCTGCGCTCAGGGCGGGGCGGCTGAACATGGATGTGCCGATCACGCTGGCGATCCTGCTGGCGGTGGTGACCTCGCTGTGGGAAACCTCTCTGTCCGGCGAATACGCCTATTTCGATGCCGCCGTGGCGCTGACCTTCTTCCTGCTGGCCGGGCGATACCTGGATCATCGCACCCGCGCCGTGGCGCGGTCCGCGGCAGAGGAGCTGACGGCGCTGGAAGTGCCGCGCGCGCTGCGGCTGGAGGCCGGTGAGGCGCGCGACGTGCCTGTGGCGGAGCTGGCCATAGGCGATGCGGTGCTGGTGCGTCCGGGCGGGCGTTTGCCGGTCGATGGCGTGATCACCGAGGGCAGGTCGGAGCTGGATCGGTCGCTCCTGACCGGCGAGACGCTGCCGGTCTTTGCCGAGCCGGGGATGAAGGTATCGGCCGGCGAGGTGAACCTGTCCGGTCCGCTGACGATCCGGGCCGAGGCGGTGGGGGCCGAGACCTCGCTGCACCGGATGGCGGACCTTGTGGCGATCGCCGAGAGCGGGCGCGCGCGCTATACCAGCCTCGCCGATCAGGCGGCCAAGCTCTATGCGCCCGGCGTGCACATCCTGTCGGCGCTGGCCTTCCTGGGCTGGTTTATCTACAGCGGCGATCTGCGGGTGGCGCTGAACATCGCCGCTGCCGTTCTGATCATCACCTGCCCCTGTGCGCTGGGCCTTGCGGTTCCCGCAGTGACCACGGCGGCGAGCGGGCGTCTGTTCCGTCGCGGCATGTTGATCAAGCACGAGACGGCGCTGGAGCGGCTGGCCGAGGTTGACACGGTGGTGTTCGACAAGACCGGCACGCTGACCCAGGGCGACCCGAAGCCGGAAAACTTCGACGCGCTGCCGCGGCAGGAGGCCGTGGTCGCCATGGCGCTGGCCGGTGGCTCGTCGCATCCGCTGGCCCGGGCGATCCTGGCGCAGGCGCGGCGCGAGGGACTGCCCCCGGCAGAGCTGAGCGATCTGCGCGAGGTGCCGGGCTATGGCATCGAAGCGCGCTACGAAGGCGAGAGGGTGCAGCTGGGCCGGGCGGGATGGGTCGGGGCCGAGCCGGGCGCGCGGATGGCCACATGGCTGCGCCGGGGCGCGCGGCCCCCGGTCGAGATCACCTTCGAGGACGCGCTGCGCGAGGGCGCCGAAGAGACGGTTGCGGCGCTGATCGCCGCAGGCAAGCGGGTGGTTCTGATGTCGGGCGATTCGGCGGATGTGGTCGAACGGTTCGCCGCACGGCTGGGTATCGGGCATTGGGCCGCCGAGATGCGCCCGGAGGACAAGGTCACGCGGATCGAAGCCATGGCCGGCGACGGGGCACGGGTGCTGATGGTGGGCGACGGGCTGAACGACACGGGTGCGCTGCGGGCGGCACATGTGTCGATCTCGCCCGCCACGGCATTGGATGCCGCGCGGGTCGCCAGCGACATCGTGCTGTTGGGCCGCGGCCTCGACCCGGTGGCCGGGGCGCTGACCACGGCGGGGGCGGCGACGCGGCGCATCCGCGAGAACTTCACTATCGCCACGATCTACAATATCATCGCCGTGCCGCTGGCCGTCGCAGGGCTGGCCACGCCGCTGATCGCCGCGCTGGCGATGTCGGCCAGTTCGATCACGGTGTCGCTGAACGCGTTGAGGGTGAAATAGACGATGACGATCCTCGGTTTTCTCATCCCGATTTCGCTGTTTCTGGGCGGGCTGGGGCTTGTGGCCTTCATATACACCGTGCGCAGCAACCAGTATGATGATCCCGAGGGCGATGCGCGGCGCATCCTGTCCGATGAATGGGACGACAAGCCCAAGCCCTGACGGTCAGGCCGCGGCCGCATCCTGAACATGGCGGTAGGTCAGCGCGTCAGCGCCGGCCGAGGCCAAGAGCAGCCGCACCTCGGCGGCGCGGATCACGGTTCGGGCAGCAGAGCCGAAGCTGGCCGGGTCGTGGGCCAGCAGGGGCAGGGCACGCGCCATCTCGGCCCGGGCCGTTTTCGGAAACCCTTCGACGCCAAGACGCTCGGGCAGGAAGGTCTCGCAGGGCAGGCCTTCGGCGCGCACGATGTGATGCGCCCCAAGCAGGATGTGGTGATAGCGGATCGGCAGGGCCACCGGCACGGCACCGATACCGCGGGCGCCGCACAGCGCCTTGGTCGGCGCGAGGACGTCGCCGCTCTGGAAATAGAGCGCACAGGTCGGATGGCTGAGCATCACCCGGTGGTTGGGCGACAGATAGAGATCGCAGGCAGGCAGTCCGGCCCCCATCGCACCGGCGGGGATGCGCAGCGGGCGGTGGCGGGGGGCGTGCATTTCACCGAAGGTCAGCACCCGCATCCCGGCCCAGAGCACCGGCTGCGCCCCGGCATCCTCGGTCAGCACCCTGTCGCCTGGCAGCAGGTTCTCGACCCGGCGCGGTCCCCCGGGTGTGTCGATCCGCGTGCCGGTCAGGAAGCAGGGGATCGTACCGGAACTCGGCGAAGACTGTGTCTGGTAGGTCGCGCCCCGGTCGGTGGTTTCATAGGATTCCCCGTTGGCGGTGTTGCCAAGTGCCGTCGATGTCATCCCCGCAGCGGGACCGACAGTCGGTGTCAGCGTGTTGTTGAAAGACAGGAAGGACACAACCGTGCCATTCACAACCAGCGCCGCGCCACCATTGAGGTGAATGCCGTTGAACGTGGCCGATGTGGCGGGATCAATAACATAGATGTCGCGCCCCGCGATCGTGGTCTGAACCGTGCCCAGGGTATTTGTCGAACGCACCGTTCCGTTGGGGTTGTAGACAACGACCTGGATGTTGCTGACATTCGTGCCGGCATCCACCGCCACCTCGATGAAATCGACATTGCCGGGGCCGCGGACTTTCAGTTCGGACAGATAGGGGGCGGGCATGGGGCGGCCTCTGAATATCTCGCGCGATGTCCAGAAAACCTAGATGTCAATTGAGGAGGGAGCGTGGTGCGGACAAGGATTTATCCAGCCATTCCGTCACAATTGCCTTGAATTGGCCCCATTGTGCACGATCCGAAAACAGTTGCGGATCAGCCGGGATCGATCATGAAGCAGGTCACCTTCTTGGCCTGCAGGCGGCGGCATGCGAGATCTGCCGTCTCGCGGGTGAGCCCCAGGAAATTCGCATCATACCCGCCACGTCGCTCGACGACCTTGCGCAGGCCTTCGTCCAGTGTGCCCAACTCGCTGAGCGCGGTTTTCAGCAGCACCTTTCGCGCCTTGTAGCGGCTGGGGTAGCGGCCCACGTTGATGCCCCAGTTGCGCCCGCCAGAGGTCGAGATGCGGGTCACGATCTGTTGCTCGGGCTCGTCGGGGGACACGTCGGTGAGGACCAGCTCGGTGGGGCGCAGGGATGGTTTCACACTGGCAAGAACCGCGGTTTCCAGCGGCGCACCCCGTGCTGCGGCCTCGGGCGTTTCGACGGTGACGTCGAGCGCCTGAGCCAGCTTCAGCGCCTCCTCGATGTCTGCCTTTGCCGAGGCGGTCATGATCGGTTCCTGCACGGTCGGTTCGGCCTCGGGCGTGGCCGCCGGTTCGGTGACAGGCCGGGCACTCGGGCGCAGGCTTTTCTTGACGGCCGCCGCAGCCGCAAGGCGAACGGTCTTGCCGGTGCCGCCGGGTGTGTCGCCGCCGCCGCCTCCGATCTTGCCCATATAGGCGGGCTTCGCAGGCCGGTTGACTGCGACTCGGCTGGGCGCGCGCGCAAATCCGAGGTCCAGAAGTTCGGCCACCTTGACGTTGCGCGAATGCGATGCGCGTCCGCCGAACACGGTCGCGATGATCCGTTCCTGGCCGCGCTCGGCGCTGGCCACGAGGTTGAACCCCGCCGCGCGGGTGTACCCGGTCTTGATCCCGTCCGCGCCGCGATAGCTGCTGAGCAGGCGGCGGTTGGTGTTGTTCACCGAACGCGCCCCGGCCTTCGCGGTCTTTCGCGAGAACAGGTTGTAGTATTGGGGATAGTCATAGAAGAGGCGCCGCCCCAGGACGCTCATGTCGCGCGCGGTGGACAGATGCCCGTTCTCGGTCAGGCCATGGGCGTTCTTGAAGGTCGAGCGCGTCATGCCCAGTGCCTTGGCGGTTCGGTTCATCCGCCGCGCGAACCGCGCCTCGGACCCTTCGATGGCCTCGGCAAGCGCGGTGGCCGCATCATTGGCCGACTTGATGGCCGCGGCCCGGATCAGGTAGCGCAGCTTGATCTTTTCCCCGGCCTTGAGACCCAGCTTGGAGGGGGGTTCGCTGGCGGCGCGGCGAGAAATGGTCACATTCGTGTCGAGGGTAATCTCGCCGTTCTCGATCGCTTCGAAGACCACGTAGAGTGTCATCATCTTGGTCAGCGAGGCCGGGTGCAGCCGTGTGTCGGCATTGCGTGAATACAGCACCTTGCCCGATCTCGCGTCCATCACCATCGCTGCGTAGGGCGCCGCCGCCGCACTGAGCGGGACGATCACCAGCATCCACACCGTGGCCATTGCCACGAGGATCCACCGCACAAACTGCGTGCTCCGCGTTCTCATAAACCTGCTCTTTTCTGCCTCGCGCCGCCGGTTTTCCGACTGGCTTTGATTATGGGCGAAAGGCTAGCACAGGTGATTCTTCAAATAAAGTGTTCATTTTCAATGATTTTGAGTGGGCTTTGACTGCAGTATCACCCAGATTTTGGGGGTTTGGGGCGTGGGGCCACGAGACCTGCCAATGTGGCGGGAATGTGGCATCCGATTCAGCGGGCGAGGTCGGCGACCCGATCATGTTGCGGACAGCCTGTCAGGTGGTCGTTCACCAGACCGCAGGCCTGCATGAAGGCATAGACGATCGTTGGGCCGCAAAACCGGAATCCGCGCCGCTTGAGGTCGCGCGAAATCTCCTGGCTGAGCGGGGTCTGGGCGGGGACATCGGCAAGCGTTTCCCACCTGTTCCGGATCGGCGCGCCGCCCACATAGGCCCACAGGTAGGTGTCAAACCCCGTCTCGCGTTCGATCTGTTGCCAGGCGCGGGCGTTGCCGATGGTGGCCTCGATCTTGCCGCGATGGCGCACGATGCCCGGATCCTGGAGAAGCCGGGCGATCTCGGGCTCGCCCCAGGTGGCGATCACGTCCGGATTGAATCCTTCGAATGCCGCCCGAAAATTCTCGCGCTTCTTGAGGATGGTGATCCAGCTGAGCCCGGCCTGAAAACCATCGAGGATCAGTTTCTCCCACAGTGCACGGCTGTCATATTCGGGCACGCCCCATTCGGTATCGTGGTAGCGGATGTAGATGTCTTCGAGCCCAACCCAACCACAGCGTTCACCCATCGGATTCTTCCTCGTCATGTTGCATTTGAAGCATGTTCTTAAAGGTTCTTTAGCGTCAAACGCGGATAGTGGCAAAAAACATGCGGAGACCGGCATGGCGGTTAAAGGCAAGGCCAAGTGGGCCGATATTCCAAGGGAGTTGCAGGACCCGCTGTCATATGCGGTGTCCTCGCGCGACCGGTCTGTCATCGACATGGTCAACGCGGCCGTGGAGCACAGGCAGGTGATGCTGGCCTATCAGCCGGTCGTGCCCGCGCAGCACACCGACAAGGTGGCGTTTTACGAGGGGCTGATCCGCGTGCTGGACGAAACCGGGCGGATCATCCCGGCGCGCGAGTTCATCGCGAGTATCGAGGCCACGGAAACCGGACGCACCATCGACTGTCTGGCGCTGGAGAAGGGGCTGGCGACACTGGCCGCGCATCCAGAACTGCGCCTGTCGATCAACATGTCGGCACGGTCCATCGGCTATGGTCGCTGGACTACCGTCCTGAACAAGGGGCTGAGCCGCGATCCCACCGTGGCCGAGCGGCTGATCCTTGAAATCACCGAAAGCTCGGCCATGATCGTGCCGGAACTGGTCACGCATTTCATGGAGGAACTGCAAGGGGTGGGGGTCAGTTTCGCACTGGACGATTTCGGCGCGGGCTATACGTCCTTTCGCTATTTCAAGCAGTTCTACTTTGACATCCTGAAGATCGATGGCGAGTTCATCCGCGGGATTGCGCATAACCCGGACAATCAGGTGCTGACCGCGGCGCTGATCAGCATCGCCAAGCAGTTCGACATGTTCACCGTGGCCGAAAGCGTGGAAAAGCCCGAGGATGCCGCTTTTCTGTCCGCGATCGGTGTGGATTGCCTCCAGGGGTACTATTTCGGTGCTCCCACGGTACGCCCCACCTGGTTGCAGGACGGCCAGGCGCGGGTCTCGGCCTGAAGGGTCCTGTGGCGTGGCGTGACCGACCCGGGAGGGAGATAGGGTCGCGCGATCATGTCAGGGCCGTGTGAGCGCCAACCCGCCGGAGACAGCCTGATAGAACCTATATGTCGCAGATGCCCGAGTTGTCGCTGAGCGGCGTCTGGGGTACAAATCCGACTGAAATGACGGGGATTCGATCTCGGCGGGCCAAGGGCTCGCCGTGGCTTCTCTGTCGAAGGCACTTTGATGGAGACTGAAATCATGACAAATGTCGTTATCGCATCGGCGGCCCGGACGGCAGTCGGCTCTTTTGGCGGTTCCTTTGCCAACACCCCGGCCCATGACCTTGGCGCGGCTGTACTGGAGGCGCTGGTCGCGCGCGCCGGCGTTGAAAAATCGGACGTGTCCGAGACGATCCTGGGCCAGGTCCTGACCGCTGGTCAGGGTCAGAACCCGGCCCGCCAGGCGCATGTGAACGCAGGTCTGCCCGTCGAAAGCGCCGCCTGGGGCATCAACCAGGTCTGCGGCTCGGGGCTGCGTTCGGTTGCGCTGGCCGCGCAGCACATCCAGTTGGGCGATGCCGACATCGTGGCCGCGGGCGGCCAGGAGAACATGACACTCAGTCCCCATGTCGCACATCTGCGCGCGGGCCATAAAATGGGCGACATGATGTATATCGACAGCATGATCCGCGACGGTCTGTGGGATGCATTCAACGGATACCACATGGGTCAAACTGCGGAAAACGTTGCCGAAAAATGGCAAATCGGCCGCGAACAGCAGGACGAATTTGCCCTGGCCAGCCAGAACAAGGCCGAAGCCGCGCAAAAGGCCGGAAAGTTCGATGGCGAGGTGATCCCGTTCACCGTAAAGACCCGCAAGGGTGACATCATCGTGGACAAGGACGAGTATATCCGCCACGGCGCCACCATCGAAGCCATGCAAAAGATGCGACCCGCCTTTGCCAAGGACGGCACCGTGACCGCAGCCAACGCCAGCGGCCTGAACGATGGCGCGGCGGGTGTCCTGCTGATGAGCGCCGAAAATGCCGAGAAGCGCGGGATCACCCCGCTGGCGCGGATCGCGTCCTATGCCACGGCCGGTCTCGATCCGGCGATCATGGGCGTGGGCCCGGTCAGTGCCAGCCGCAAGGCGCTGGAGAAGGCAGGCTGGAAGGTCGAGGATCTCGACCTGGTCGAGGCCAATGAGGCCTTTGCCGCGCAGGCCTGTGCCGTGAACAAGGATATGGGCTGGGATCCGGCCATCGTGAACGTGAACGGCGGCGCGATTGCGATCGGTCACCCGATCGGGGCTTCGGGCTGCCGCATCCTGAACACGCTGCTGTTCGAAATGCAGCGCCGCGATGCCAAGAAGGGCCTTGCCACGCTGTGTATCGGCGGTGGCATGGGCGTCGCCATGTGCGTCGAGCGCAGCTGACTTCATCGGTGGGGTGACACCTACCCTGCGAAAAACGGGCAGGCCGGGTAAAGGCCCGCCGCCCACAATACGGAACAAGGAGACACAAACATGGCACGTATTGCACTTGTCACCGGCGGCTCGCGCGGCATCGGTGAAGCCATTTCGAAACGCCTGAAAGCGGACGGTTACGAGGTTGCCGCCACCTATGCCGGCAATGACGAGGCGGCAAAGAAATTCACCGCCGAGACCGGCATCAAGACCTACAAATGGAACGTCGCCGACTACGAGCAAAGCGCCGCAGGTATCGCCAAGGTCGAGGCCGATCTCGGCCCCATCGAAATCGTGGTCGCCAATGCGGGCATCACCCGGGATGCACCGTTCCACAAGATGACACCCGAACAATGGCACCAGGTGATCGACACCAACCTCACCGGCGTGTTCAACACCGTTCATCCGGTCTGGCCGGGTATGCGCGAGCGCAAGTTCGGCCGCGTGATCGTGATCAGCTCAGTCAATGGCCAGAAAGGCCAGTTCGCTCAGGTCAATTATGCTGCGACCAAGGCCGGTGACATCGGGATCGTGCGCAGCCTGGCACAGGAAGGCGCGCGCGCCGGTATCACCGCCAATGTTGTCGCCCCCGGATACATCGCGACCGAAATGGTCATGGCGGTTCCGGAGAAGGTGCGCGAAGCCATTATCGGCCAGATCCCCGCCGGCCGCCTGGGTGAGCCGGAGGAAATCGCGCGTTGCGTGTCCTTCCTGGCCTCCGATGACGCGCAGTTCATCAACGGTTCGACCATTTCGGCCAACGGAGCACAATTCTTCGCGTAAGGCTCGCACATTCAACAAAAAAGGGCCGGTCATTGCGACCGGCCCTTTTTCTTTCCCACGACTTGCAACGGTCCGAGGGAAGGACTGACCTGATTACCCGGCACGAAAAATGCGGGTGAAGATGCGGCGCAAAGCCTCGCTGCGGGCATTGTGAGCGTTGCGGTATGCGTCGCGGGTGCGTTGGTCGGTTGCGATCTCGAACATCTGGATGCTCCTTGTCTGGTGTGTCTGACTTGCGATGAATATGCGTCTTCAGACGCCATCCGACAAACGAGACTTTCTTTTGGGTCAGTTTAGTTTTATTTAACCGATATGTCGGATCGTCTGCCCCCTCTCACAGCCCTCAGGGCCTTTGATGCCGCCGCGCGGCACATGTCGTTCCAGGCTGCGGCCGCGGAGTTGAACGTGACCCCGGCGGCGCTTTCGTTTCAGATAAAGTCCCTCGAAGAGCATCTGGGCGCTCCCGTGTTTCGGCGATTGAACCGGGCGGTGGAACTGACCGAGGCGGGCAGGGCACTGGCGCCGGGGGCAAAGGACGGGTTCGAGACGCTGGCGGCGGCGTGGCGCGCGGCGCGCAGGGTCAACGATCATGCCTCGCTGACTGTGACGGCCGGGCCGGCCTTTACCGCGATCTGGCTGGCGCCGCGGCTCTATTCCTTTGCCCAGGCGCATCCTGAGATCGAGTTTCGCCTGAGCGCGAGCCTGGGTATCGTGGACCTTGTGCATAGCGAGGTGGATGTGGCGATCCGCTTCGGCTATGGGCCCGATGGCCCCGAGCTGTACTCGGAGCCGTTCATCGAGGATTGGGTGACGCCGATGATGACGCCCGAACTGGCCGAGCGGTTCGGGACGTCCCAAGGCATGGCCGAGGTGCCGTTGATCCATCAGGACGACATTCGGTTTCTCGATCCGCCGGTGACATGGGAGACGTGGTTTCGGGCTGCTGGCCTGCCAGAGCGGGACTGGACCGGGCAGCGATTCTCGCAGGCCGATCACGGCATGGATGCGGCGCTGTCCGGTGCCGGGGCCGTGCTGGGGCGGATCAGTTTCGGAAGCCGCATGATCCGGAGCGGGCGGCTGGTCGCACCGTTCAGGACGGCGATGCGGACGATCGCGCACTACCGGTTCATATGCGCAAAAGGGACCGAGACGCGGCCTCAGGTCGCGGCATTCCGTGAGTGGATACTGGCCGAAACGGCCACGATCCAGGACCATGACCGGAATTTTACCATTGTCGATCCGCCGGGCGCGTGAGCGGCGCGGGCGTCGAAGAGGTCAGGCTTCGATCGAATATCGGGCGATCTGTTCCTTGATCCTGAGTTTCTGCTTCTTGAGTTCGGCGATTTCCAGATCGCTGACCCCTGGTGCGCGCTGGGCTTCCTCGACTTGAAGCGAGAGGGTCTGGTGTTTCTTCTTCAGTTCCTCGACATGCGAACTCAGGCTCATAAAGTCTCTCCTCTCGTGTTGTTTCTCATGAACGAGATCAGTGCAGCACAGATTCCGGGCTTTGTCACGCTGCAGGCGCAGCATCGACATGGAGAAAATGGCATGGATTTGCCTAAGATTGGTCTCAGATCACAAGTGCGTGACCATCGCGCAGAACGCAAGCCGTTGCTTTGGTGTAGCTTTCGCGGTCGCCGTCATGTTCGGCTCCGTCATGCAGGAGCCAGCCATCCACAAGGCGAAAATCAGCGTGGCCGCCTTTTACCCCGCGGATCAGCACCAGCCGGGCGGCGCGCCCGCGTCGGGGGATAAGAGGCAGGACGGCCAGGCTGCCAAGACCCGTCCGCATGAGGCCGAGCAGCCGCGGCAGGGTCTCGGCACGGTGGATGAAAGTGACCGTACCCCCCGGGGCCGCCCGCTTGGTGGCCGTATCAACCCAAGCGTCCAGCAGGGTCGCCTCGCCCATGGCGGTCTCCCGGCCCGTGTCGGGGGCCCTGGTCGATGCGGTCCGGTCGAAATAGGGGGGATTGGCGAAGACGTGGGAAAACTGCCGTTCCTTCAGGGGTTTGGGGAGGTTTGCAACATCTGCCCTGAACACCTCGAGCGGCAGATCATTGCGCGCGGCATTGGACGTGGCCAGGGCGGCGAGGTCGGGCTGCACCTCGGCGCCGGTAACGTGAACCCCGGGCACGCGCCGGGCCAGGCACAGCCCCGCCACCCCCGCGCCACAACCCAGATCAAGCCCGGTGTCCCCCGCCCGCGCCGGGATGCTGGCGGCCAGAAGCACCGGGTCGATGCCCGCGCGATAGCCGCTTGCGGGCTGTTCGACCTGCAACTGCCCGCCGAGGAAGGCATTGACGGTGGTGTCAGGGGCGCTCATCCGGTTCGATCCCGTTGTCGCGCAGGGTGCGCGCGGCATCGTCATAATCGTCAGGCGCCACCATCAACCGGCGCGGGAAAATGCCGATGCCGCCTTCCAGGACGCTCATATTTACGTCCAGATCGAAGCAGTCTATACCCTCGCCCTGAAGCAGGGCCTGGGCAAAGGCGATCCGGGTTGGATCGGTGGTGCGCAGAAGCAGTTTCATGGGGCTGACTTACGCGCGTGGCCCGGCGATGTCGAGGCGCGTTTGGGGATGTGATGAGCTTGGACGAGGCAGCAGCCAGACCGCATGACCGGCTTGCCGCGTATTTCGCGGAGAAGCTGGATGCGGTGAATACCCTGATCCGGGCGCGGATGGCGTCCGAGCACGCACCGCGTATCCCCGAGGTAACGGCGCATCTGGTCGAAGCGGGCGGCAAGCGGCTGCGGCCCATGCTGACGCTCGCTGCAGCGGATATGTGTGGCTACCAGGGTGATCACGACATACGGCTCGCGGCGACGGTGGAATTCATTCACACCGCGACACTGTTGCATGACGATGTGGTGGACGAGAGCGGCCAGCGGCGCGGACGGCCCACGGCGAACCTTTTGTGGGACAACAAGTCCAGCGTGCTGGTGGGGGACTATCTTTTCTCGCGCTCGTTCCAGCTGATGGTCGAGACGGGGTCCTTGCGGGTTCTCGACATCCTGTCGAACGCTTCGGCCACGATCGCCGAGGGCGAGGTGCTTCAGCTCACGGCGTCGCGGGATATTTCCACGACCGAGGCGGTCTATCTGCAGGTGGTGCGCGGCAAGACGGCGGCGCTCTTTTCGGCGGCCACGGAAGTGGGTGGTGTGATCTCGGGCGCAGACGAGGCGGTGACGCGGGCGCTTCGGGATTATGGTGACGCGCTGGGCATCGCCTTTCAGATCGCCGATGATCTGCTGGATTTCCAGGGGGATAGCGCGGTCACGGGCAAGAATGTGGGGGATGATTTCCGCGAGAGGAAGCTGACCCTGCCGCTGATCAAGGCGATTGCCGGGGCCGATGACGAGGAGCGCGCCTTCTGGGTGCGGACCATCGAGAAGGGCCAGCAGGAGGCTGCAGACCTGGATCATGCCGTGGCGCTTTTGCACAGGCATGGCGCGCTGGAGGCAACGCTGGCGGATGCGCAGGCCTGGGGGGCAAGGGCGCGGGCCGCACTGGTCGGGTTGCCCCGCCATCCGGTGCGCGACATGTTGCTGGACCTGTCAGATTACGTGATCGCGCGGGTGTCGTGAACCCCGTCCCGGGCTTGATCCGGGATCTTTGGCGAGGCGCTCCAACGGAGGCCCCGGATCAAGTCCGGGGCGGGTTGTCCCGATCCAGCCAGGTGCGCAGGGCGGCTTCGAATTCGCGGGGTTTGTCAGCATGAAGCCAGTGGCCCGCGTCGGGGATTTTCACGAAACGCGCCTTGGGGAAGAGCCCGGTAATGGTCGGGCGGTCCTCGCGTTTGACATAGTCTGACGTTGCACCGGTCAGAAAGAGTGTGGGACCCTCGTAGCGGCCTGAAACCTCGGGGAAATCCATGATTTTGGGCATTTCACGGGCCAGCGTGTCGAGGTTGAGAACCCATGCCGCGGCCTTCACATCCACCGATTGCAGGAAAAAGGGCACCAGCGCGGGGTCGTCAATCACCGGCGCAAGGCGGTCCTGCGCATCCGAACGGCGGGTAATGCCGGTGAGGTCCACGCCCTTCATGGCTTCGGCGTATTTCAGCTGTGAATGCGCATAGGCGACGGGGGCGATGTCGGCGACCGTGAGGCTGTTGACATGTTCGGGATGGGTCAGAGCCAGTACCATCGCCGCCTTGCCTCCCATCGAGTGGCCCATGACCTCGACCGGGCCGCCGATGCGGTCGATGACCTCTGCGAGGTCCGCGGCCATCTCGGGATAACTGTGGGTCGAGGTGCGCGGGCTGGATCCGTGATTGCGCATGTCCACCGCGATGACCTGACGGCTGTCGCTGAGGCGCTTGGCGATCACGCCCCAGTTGCGGGCAGAGCCATATAGGCCGTGGGCGATCAGAAGCGGTGGGCGGGAGGTGGGTTCGCCATGGGTGAGCATGTTCAGCATGGGATTGTTTACCGCGTGGCGGGAATCGCGTAAATCCTTGATTTCGTGGAGAGGGTGCCATGATCGACAAGGACGCATTCGAGACCCGGGTCGCTGCGCTGGAAGAGCTTCTGCGCGAGAAGTTGAGCGTGCGGGGGCGGGACCTGACGGCCAAGCTGCGCCATGCGGGGCGGCGGTTGCCGAAGCGTGTGCAAAAGGCTGGCGCGGTGCTAACCCAGGCACAGGTGCAGGCCGGGCATCCCAGGTTCCGCTTGCAGGTGGACGAGGGGGCCGTGGACCGGGCCTTTGCCGAGGTGACCGGGTATCTGCGCGAGATCGACCCGGCGGCGCGGCGCAAGGATGCCGCATTGCGTCTGACCGGCGGCCTGGTGTTCAACCTTTTGCTGGTCGTGGCGCTGACGGTTCTTGTGCTGCGCTGGCAAGGTCTGATCTGACGAACGCGGTGCGGCTGAGCGGTTTGCGCACGACCAGTGTGACCGTGGCGAAGGCCACATAGAGCAGCAGGTACCACGAGCCGAGCTTCCCCACGTTCACCAGTTCAAGCCGGGCCTGGCCGGAATAGACCCAAGTGCCTGTCATCGTTCCGATATTCTCGGCGATCCACAGGAAGATCGACGACAGGAAGGCCGCGAGGGGCAGGGGCATCCAGTAGAGATTGCGCCCGATATGAAACCAGATTCGGGTGCGCAGGAAGAGCAGGACCGTGGCCGCGAAAAGCGCGCTGCGGATGTCGGGCAGGAAGTGGTGGGCAAAGAAATTCACGTAGATTGCGATGGCCAGGACCAGCGTGCTCCAGAACGGCGGGAAGGGTGCAAAGCGCATGTCGAAGACACGGATCACACGCGCCATGAAGCTGCCGACGCTGGCATACATGAAGCCCGAAAAGAGCGGCACGCCCCAGAGTTTCAGGACGCCCGGTTCCGGGTAAGCCCACGAGCCCGCGTGGACCTTGAAGATTTCCATCACAGTGCCGGTGGCGTGAAAGAGCAGGATCACCCGCGCCTCTTCCCAGGTCTCAAGCTTGAGCGCGAGAAAGAGCGCCTGAAGCCCCACGGCGACGATCACCAGCATATCGTAGCGGTAAATCGGCATCGCGTCGGACCAGACGGCGCGGGTCAGGATGATCGAAAGAAGTAAACAAACTCCGAACAGCGCGGACCAGCCCAGTTTCAGTACGAACATCACCAGCTCGGCCGCCCAGTTGGGCAGCCGGGCGCGCATCCAGTCGCCGAGGTGGCGTTCGAGGCGGCGGGTGGTGGTCCGGGGCGTCATCATGGAGAGATATGAAACGGGCGGCGCCGGGTTGTCCAGCGCCGCCCGAAAGTCCGGTCAGGCCCGGATCAGAGGTTCGGGTAGAGCGGGAAGCGGGCGCAGAGGGTTGCGACCTTGGCCTTGACCGCCTCTTCCACGGCGCCGTTGCCGTCGGGGCCGTTGGCGGCCAGGCCGTCAACCACTTCGACGATCATGTCGGCGATCTCGCGAAACTCGGCCTCGCCGAAGCCGCGGGTCGTGCCGGCGGGGGTGCCGAGGCGGATGCCTGACGTCACGGTGGGCTTTTCCGGATCAAACGGGATGCCGTTCTTGTTGGTGGTGATATGGGCGCGGCCGAGGGCGGCGTCGGTGATGTTGCCGGTCACCTTCTTGGGGCGCAGGTCCACGAGCATCACATGCGTGTCGGTGCCACCGGTCACGATGTCCAGACCACCCTTGATCAGCTGATCGGCCAGCGCGTCGGCATTGGCGCGGACCTGGCGCATATAGGTCTTGAACTCGGGGCGCAGTGCCTCGCCGAAGGCCACGGCCTTGGCCGCGATCACATGCATCAGGGGACCACCCTGGATGCCGGGGAAGATGGCCGAGTTGAATTTCTTGGCCAGCGCCTCGTCATTGGTCAGGATCATGCCGCCACGGGGGCCGCGCAGGGTCTTGTGCGTGGTGGTGGTGGCCACATGGGCGTGGGGGAAGGGCGAGGGGTGTTCGCCGGCCGCCACGAGCCCGGCAAAGTGGGCCATGTCCACATGCAGGTATGCGCCCACGCTGTCGGCGATCTCGCGCATCCTGGCGAAATCGATGACCCGGGGGATGGCCGAGCCGCCTGCGATGATCATCTTGGGCTGATGTTCGGTCGCCAGGTCCCGGATCTGGTCATAGTCGATCAGGTTGTCCTGCTTGCGAACGCCGTATTGCACCGCGTTGAACCACTTGCCCGACTGGTTGGGGGCCGCGCCATGGGTGAGGTGGCCCCCCGAGGCGAGGTTCATGCCCAGGATCGTGTCACCGGGCTGAAGCAGCGCCTGGAACACGCCCTGGTTGGCCTGGCTGCCCGAGTTGGGCTGTACGTTGGCGAACCCGCAGCCGAAAAGCTGTTTGGCGCGGTCGATGGCGAGGTTCTCGGCCACGTCGACATACTGGCAGCCGCCATAGTAGCGCCGGCCCGGATAGCCTTCGGCGTATTTGTTGGTCATGACGGAGCCTTGCGCCTCCATCACGGCGGCCGAGACGATGTTCTCGGACGCGATCAGTTCGATCTCGTCGCGCTGGCGGCCAAGCTCGGCGGTGATCGCCGCGTGGAGGTCGGGGTCGCGGGTGGCGAGGGGCTCGGTGAAGAAACCGGAATCGGACATGGCGAGAGGCTCCGTTAGGGTTAACATTTGGGGATTTCCTATCGGAAACTCTGCATGTTTGGTAGGGGCGAAATCGACAATTTTCCTTGAAGCTGCGACATTGATGGTGCAGTCCGGAAGCAGGAGGCGCGGATGGGCCTCGGGATGGGCCTATGGGAAACAAGCCATGACGCAGCGGATCGCCTTTGTGGCCAGCGATGTGGACATCGCGCAGGAGGCAAGGGCCACGCTGGCCAGTCGGTTCGGAGACGTGTCCGAGGACGCGGCCGATGTGATCGTGGCGCTGGGTGGCGACGGGTTCATGCTGGGCACGCTGCACCGGACCCAGGGCCTGAAGGTGCCGGTTTACGGGATGAACCGTGGCACGGTCGGGTTCCTGATGAACGAATATTGTGAGGATGATCTGCCCGCGCGCCTGGCCCTGGCCGAAGAGGCGGTGATCAACCCGTTGTCGATGAAGGCAAAAACCGTTGCCGGGCCAATGTTCGAGGCGCTGGCGATCAACGAGGTGTCGCTGCTGCGGGGCGGGCCGCAGGCGGCGCGTCTGAAGATTTCGGTGGACGGTCGTCCGCGTATGGACGAGCTGGTCTGCGACGGGGCACTGGTGGCCACGCCGGCAGGTTCGACGGCGTATAACTATAGCGCCCACGGGCCGATCCTGCCCATCGGGTCGGATGTGCTGGCGCTGACGGCGGTGGCGGCGTTCCGGCCCCGGCGCTGGCGCGGCGCGCTGCTGCCCAACACGGCGACGGTACGGTTCGATGTGTGCGACCCGGACAAGCGCCCGGTGATGGCGGATGCCGACAGCCGGCATGTGGAAAACGTGCTGTGGGTCGAGGTCACGTCGCGGCCCGATATCTGTCATCGCATCCTTTTTGACCCCGGACACGGGCTGGAAGAGCGGCTGATTCGCGAGCAGTTCGTTTGAAGTCGTAAACGGCCCGTCCCGAACGTCGGTATTACGTCGGTATCGGGTCGGTATCGCATAGGTGCGGGTCAGGTCCGGGCGCGGCAGACCCGCAGCGTCCCGGAGGCCCCGGGTCAAGCCCGGGGCGGGTGTCACGGTGCATCAGCCGCCTGCGTAGCCCAGACCTTGCAGCGCCTGCCTGATCTCGTCGAGGATCGCGGGATCGTCGATGGTGGCGGGCATCTTGTAGTCCTTGCCGTCGGCAATCGAGACCATGGTGCCGCGCAGGATCTTGCCCGAGCGGGTCTTGGGCAGGCGGTCCACGACCACGGCCAGTTTGAAGGCGGCGACGGGGCCGATTTTCTCGCGCACCAGCCTGACCACTTCTCCGGCGATCTCGGCATGAGCCCGGTTGCAGCCCGAATTGAGGCACAGAAAGCCGAGCGGCATCTGGCCCTTGAGCTGATCCGAGACACCGATCACGGCGCATTCGGCCACGTCGGGGTGGCCTGCCAGCACCTCTTCCATCGCGCCGGTCGAGAGGCGGTGGCCCGCCACGTTGATCACGTCATCGGTGCGCGCCATGATGTAGAGATAGCCGTCCTCGTCGATCATGCCCGCGTCACCGGTCTCGTAATAGCCCGGAAAGGTGGTGAGATAGCTTTTGCGAAAACGTTCTTCGGCGTTCCACAAGTTCGGGAGCGTGCCGGGGGGCAGTGGCAGTTTCACGGCGATTGCGCCCAGTTCGCCCGGTTTCATCGGGTGGCCGCCCTCGTCAAGGATTTGCACGTCATAGCCGGGCATGGGCAGCGCCGGTGAGCCCAGTTTCACCGGCAAATGCTCGATCCCCATCGGATTTCCGGCGATGGTCCAGCCGGTTTCGGTCTGCCACCAGTGGTCGATTACCGGAACCTTGAGCTGATCCTGCGCCCATTCGATCGTGTCGGGGTCGGCGCGTTCGCCGGCCAGGAACACCGTCTTGAGGCAGCTCAGGTCGTATTTCCTGACAAATTCGCCCTTGGGGTCTTCGCGTTTGACAGCCCGGAACGCGGTGGGAGCGGTGAAGAAGCTCTTGACCTTGTGCTCGGCAATCACCCGCCAGAAGGTGCCCGCATCGGGTGTGCCCACGGGTTTGCCTTCGAACACGATGGTGGTGTTGCCGTGGATCAGCGGCGCATAGCAGATATAGGAATGGCCCACGACCCAGCCCACATCCGAGGCCGCCCAGAACACATCGCCGGGGTCCACATCATAGATGTTCTTCATGGTCCAGTTCAGCGCCACGAGGTGCCCGGCGGTTGGGCGCACAACGCCCTTGGGCGCGCCGGTGGTGCCGGAGGTGTAGAGAATGTAGGCGGGGTGGTTGCCCTCGACGGGCACGCAGGGCGCGGGTTCCACGTCACGCTGGCACATGTCCCAGTCCACGTCGCGGCCCGGGGTCAGGTCGGCGGTTTCGGGCTCGCGCTGGAAGATCACGCAGAACTCGGGTTTATGAGCGGCCATTTCGATGGCCCCGTCCAGAAGCGGCTTGTAGGCCACGACGCGGCCCGGCTCGAGCCCGCAGGAGGCGGCGATGATCGCCTTGGGGGTGGCATCGTCGATGCGCACGGCCAGTTCGTTGGCGGCAAAGCCGCCGAAGACGACCGAATGCACGGCCCCCAGCCGCGCGCAGGCGAGCATGGCGATCAGCGCCTCGGGGACCATCGGCATGTAGATGATCACGCGGTCGCCCTTGGTCACGCCCTTGGCGGCGAGCGCCCCGGCGAGGGTCGCCGTGCGATCCTTGAGTTCGGCATAGGAGATCGTGTTCCTGGTGCCGGTGATCGGGCTGTCATGGATGATGGCGGTCTGATCGCCGCGGCCTGCCTCGACATGGCGGTCGACGGCGTTCCAGCAGGTGTTCACGCGGGCATCGGCGAACCATTCATAGAGGTTGTCGCCTCGGTCAAAGAGCGCCTTTGTCGGGGCCTTGTCCCAGTCGATGGCCCCGGCCGCCTGCATCCAGAACCCTTCGGGGTCCGATTTCCAGGCGTTGTAGATGTCTGCATAAGCCATGATGTTCCTCCCAATGCGTCGAAGAGGTGTTACGCAGGGGAAAGGCGCACGGCAAGAGTGTTACCGGAAACAGGTGCGGATTGTCGCGGCGGATTTGCAGGGATTGTAAGGTTTGGTTGGGAAAGTTTGCAAAGGCCCCATGGGGCGTGCGGCGGTTTGCAACTTATGAACCGGATTTTGCAAACTTGCGAAGTCGAGAGTCCCCTGGCTCAGGTCCGGGGCGGGCCCGGATCAGATCCGGATCAGGCTGGTGCGGGTTGTCCAGGCGTTGCCGTGGCGGGGTGAACCCCGCCCTACCCGTAATGCGTGACCGGGGTACCGGCGATGGCGGCCATGTTCAGCAAGCCCCGCGCAGTAACGCCCGGGGTCACGATGTGGGCGCGGTTGCCCATGCCCATCAGGATCGGCCCCACTTCGAGCCCGCCGGCCTTCATCTTGAGAATGTTGCGCACGCCCGAAGCGGCATCCGCATTGGCGAAGATCAGCACATTGGCCGGCCCCTCCATGCGGTTGTCGGGCAAAAGCCGCTCGCGCAGCTCGGCATTCAAAGCGGTGTCCACGTTCATTTCGCCCTCGTAGACGAAATCCTGCGGGGCCTGGTCCAGCAGGCGGATCGCGTTGCGCAGACGCTTGCCGGAATCCTCGCCCTGATTGCCGAACTGGCTTTGTGAACAGAATGCGACCTTGGGGTCGATCCCGAAGCGGCGCACATGGCGCGCGGCACCGATGGCGCTTTCGGCCAGATTCTCGGGGCTGGGGAAAACGCGCACATGGGTGTCGGCGATGAAGAGCGGGCCGTCCTCGAGAATGATCATGGAAAGCGCGCCATGGGGGCGATAGGCCTCGTTGGCCAGCACCTGCGTGACGTAGTTGAGATGCCAGCGATATTCGCCGAAAGTGCCGCAGATGAGGCTGTCGGCTTCGCCGCGATGCACCATGACGGCCCCGATGGCGGTGGTGTTGGTGCGCATGACGGCACGGGCCAGATCGGGTGTGATACCGCGGCGCTGCATGATCTCGTGATAGCTGCCCCAGTAGTCGCGATAGCGCGGGTCGTTTTCGGGGTTCACGATCTTGACGTCCTTGTCGGGCCGGATGTCGAGCCCCAGCCGTTCGCAGCGGCTGTGGATCACGTCCGGGCGGCCGATGAGGATGGGCTGTTCGTTGGTTTCCTCGAGAATGGCCTGGGCGGCGCGCAGCACGCGCTCGTCCTCGCCCTCGGCGAAGACGATGCGGCGTTCTTCGGCACGGGCGGCCTCGAAGACGGGACGCATGAGAAGTGCGGATTTGAAGACCGAGGCATCCAGTTTGGCCTTGTAGGCGTCGAGATCGGCGATGGGGCGGGTGGCGACGCCGGTTTCCATCGCGGCGCGGGCCACGGCGGTCGAGACGATCCCCGACAGGCGCGGGTCGAAGGGCTTGGGGATGAGGTAATCGCGCCCGAAGGTCAGTTGTTCGCCCTGGTAGGCGGCGGCCGCCTCGGCCGAGGTGGTCTCGCGGGCAAGCTGGGCGATGCCCTCGACACAGGCCAGCTGCATGGTGTCGTTGATCTCGGTCGCGCCCACATCCAGCGCGCCCCGGAAGATGAAGGGAAAACACAGCACATTGTTGACCTGGTTGGGAAAATCCGAGCGGCCCGTGGCCATGATCGCACCGGGCGCGACCTCGGCCACCAGCTCGGGCATGATCTCGGGCGTGGGGTTGGCCAGCGCAAAGATCACCGGGTTCTCGGCCATCCGGGCGGCCTGTTCGGGTTTGAGCACCCTGGGGCCGGAAAGCCCCAGGAAGAGATCGGCACCGTCGATCACCTCATCAAGCGTGCGCAGGCCGGTCTTCTGGGCAAAGGCGGCCTTTTGCGGGTTCATGTCCTCGGTGCGGCCCTCGTAGACCAGCCCGTGAATGTCGCACAGCCAGATGTTTTCGCGTTTCACGCCGAGTTTCAAAAGCAGGTTGAGGCAGGCGATGCCCGCCGCGCCGCCGCCCGTGGAGACGATCTTGATGTCTTCGAAGGACTTGCCGGCCACGTGCAGGGCGTTGGTGGCCGCCGCCCCGACGACAATGGCGGTGCCGTGCTGATCGTCGTGAAAGACCGGGATGCCCATGCGCTCGCGGCAGATTTTCTCGACGATGAAACAGTCGGGCGCCTTGATGTCCTCGAGGTTGATGGCACCGAAGGAGGGTTCGAGCGCGCAGACGATCTCGGCCAGTTTCTCGGGGTCCGTTTCGTCGACCTCGATGTCGAAACAGTCGATGCGGGCGAATTTCTTGAAGAGCACCGCCTTGCCTTCCATCACCGGTTTGGAGGCCAGCGCGCCGATATTGCCCAGACCCAGCACGGCGGTGCCGTTCGAGACGACGGCGACGAGGTTACCCCGCGCGGTGTAGCGCGAGGCGGTGGCGGGATCGTCCCTGATCTCCAGGCAGGCCTCGGCCACGCCCGGCGAATAGGCGCGCGCCAGATCGCGGCCGTTGGCCAGCGGTTTGGTGGCGCGGATCTCGAGCTTGCCGGGGGTGGGGAATTCGTGATAATCGAGCGCCGCCTGACGGGTGTTGTCGGTCGGAGTGTCTGTCATGTCCCTCGGGTCCCTCTCTCGGCGGTCAATTAGTTTAGCACTAAACTATTTTTCGGAAAACGCTACATGGGCCGCCTGTGCGGTGCAAGTGTGCCCGTTTGGCGCGGCCAGCGCAACGGGCCCGGCGGATCGCGGGTGGCGGGCGCTGAAATCGGGTATTTCCGACCAGAAAGAAGCCGGGGCGGGGCATTGCCCTTTGGGGGCGGTTCTGGAAAGGTTGGCGGGCTGCTGAAAATCGCCGGAGGGGCCATGAAAGATCATCTCACTGTCGTCACGCACCCGCTTGTCCAGCACAAGCTGACCCTGATGCGCGAGAAGGACACCTCGACGGCTGTCTTTCGGCAGCTTCTGCGGGAGATCAGTCAGTTGCTGGCCTACGAGGTGACGCGCGAGTTGCCAATGGGCACGCGCACGATCGAGACGCCGCTCACGGACATGGAGGCGCCGGTGCTGGCGGGGCGCAAGCTGGCGCTGATTTCGATTCTCCGGGCCGGGAACGGTCTGCTGGACGGGATGCTGGAGCTGATTCCCTCGGCACGTGTCGGGTTCGTGGGACTGTATCGCGATCACGAGACTCTCAGGCCCGTGCAGTATTACTTCAAGGTGCCGGACAACCTGGGAGACCGGCTGGTGATTCTGGTCGATCCGATGCTGGCCACCGGCAATTCGAGTGCCGCGGCGGTGGACCTGGTCAAGCAGGCCGGTGCCAGGGAGATCCGGTTCCTGTGTCTGCTGGCCGCCCCTGAGGGGGTGGCGCGCATGAAAGAGGCCCATCCGGACGTGCCGATCGTGACGGCGGCTCTGGATGAGCGGCTCAACGAGGTAGGCTATATCCTGCCCGGTCTGGGCGATGCCGGAGACCGGATGTTCGGTACCAAGTAGCGCGATAGTGCCTGCCGGGATCGGCGGGTCGCCATCCAGGCTGCGAGAGCTGCGGGCGGGGCGGCGGCGAATTCACGCGCGATACCAAGAAATCACAGTTTTTTCCGGTTTACGGATGCGTTCGATTGCGTCAGATTGCTACTACATCTTGTGGGGGCAATATGAAACTGACCAGAATGATCGCGATTGCCGTGATCGCCGCATCGGGCGCGTTGGGCATTGCCCAGGCGCAGTCGCTCAGGCAGTCCGGAGAGCCTGCCGAGTTTCCACCATCGACCTACAAGGGGCGGCAATATGTCGACAGCAAGGGCTGTGTGTATATTCGCGCCGGGATCGATGGCAACGTGACCTGGGTGCCGCGCGTCTCGCGCAGCCGTCAGCAGGTTTGCGGGTTGCCGCCGACCAATGTCGGGACGCGAGCGGCGCAGGTCGCCAAGCAACCCGCGCCGAAGCCGGTCGCGCAGCCGGCGGCGACTGCCGCCCGGGCGACGGCAGGCGCGGCGACCGCGACCGCACCGACAGTGCGGCGGAGCACCCCCGCCGCCGCGGTTGCGACCCGGCCGCGCGTCGAGGCCCAGCCGGTGCGCCGGGCGGCGCCTGCGCTGGTGCGTCCCGTGGCCCAGCCGACACCGGCCGTGCGCAGCGTGACCGCCGCGACCACCACCGCGACCGCGGCCCGGACGTCCCCCCAGGTGGCCACCAAGCAACGCCGTGCGGCCACAACGCGCAGCGGGTGCCCGGGAATGAGCGCCCTTTCGGCGCAATACATGGGGACGAGCCGCTATGGGGTGCGCTGTGGCCCGCAGGCCGAATCTCCGCATGGCGGGGTGGGCCGTGTCGTCGCGGCACCGTCCGCGCTGGCCCCGGCTGCCGCTGCACCGCAGGCCTATGTGCCGCGCAGCTATGCGACCGGCAGGACCTATGCCCCGGCACAACCGCGCCGCTATGGTCAGGCCACGCGCATCGCGCCGCGCCATGTCTATGAGCAGCAGCAGGCCGCGGATGTGGGCACCTTGCGTATCCCGGACGGGTATCAACGGGTCTGGATGGATGGTCGCCTGAACCCTCGGCGGGCGCAGCAGACGTTCCAGGGCAAGGATCAGATGGACCTGATCTGGACAAAGACGGTGCCGCGCAAGCTGATCGTGCGACGCACGGGGCGCGTGGTGACACGGGACTATCCGGAGCTGGTCTATCCCTACACGAGCTATGAGCAGATGAACCAGGCACAGGCGCAAGCCCCGTCGCAGGGCTATGGGATGAAGACCTATATCTCGTCACGGGGTGCTGCGCCCGACGCGTCGACCTCGCGCAAGGCGCAGAGTCCGGTGAAATCGGCCACGGCGGCCATGCAGCGCGCCAGCCACAGCTATGTTCAGGCCGGGGTCTATGCGACCCGCGCGCAGGCGGCCACGGCCGCGCAACGGCTGGCGCGCACCGGTGTGACGACGCGGTTGGGTACGCTCACCAAGGGCGGCAAGTCATACAGCCTGGTGCTGGCCGGGCCGTTCCAGACGCAATCGCAGTTGGAGAATGCGCTGGCCACGGCGCGGGCCGCCGGGTTTGGAAACGCGCGGCTGCGCAAATAGGCGCTGATGCCGGGAAACGGAGCGGGGCGTCCCAAGGGGCGCCCTTTTTCATTGTGCGGGCATGGGCGGCGCGAGGGTCCGGGTCAGAGGCCCAGGGCAGGGGCGGAGCAGGCCGGTGACGGGTGGCGTCAGTTGCCACAGATGGCCTGGAGTCTGAGCCAGTCTCCATCCGAGAGTACCGGTTCGGGGGACTGGCCGCCGAAGGGGTCGGCCTCGATCAGGTTGATGGTCTCTTCGCCCGAGATGTCGAGGGCATATGCATAGGGAGTGGCGGGTACGGACCAGGCACGGAACCCGCCCAGCATCAGCGCGTCCGCGACCTGCGCGGGCGGGGTCGCGAGCAGATGCTCGGCATAGCGGCGCAGTGCGCTTTCGGGCAATTCGCCGGTGGTCAGCAGGCGCACGGAGGCCATGACGCCCGCCTGTTGCAGGAGATTGTCCAGCGCATCGGTCTGGCGTGCTCGCATGTGCTCGGCGATGATGAAACCGGCCAGCACGTCGGGATCGTCATGATCTTCGACCAGTCGGCGGCTGATCAGGATGGTGCCGCCCGGCAGGCTGGCGGTGGATTGCACACCGTCGGGCATCACCACGAGCTTGGCGGGGCCGGTGTCATCGGGCAGGCGCTGAGACAGGCGGGTGAGGGCCGTGGTGCCGACCGGATCGGCGCAGGGTGCACCGGTGACGCCTTGCATATGCGCCAGGAGGGCGTCTCCGATCTCGGCCCGTTTCACACCCGGTACGACGGACAGCGCATGGATGCGCAGCCGGTCGGGCAGCCACAACGCTCCGAGCCCGATGATGAGCGCAGCGATGGCCAGGAAGATCACCAGCCGGAGCCGCCCGGGATGTGGGCGGGCGCGGGCGATGGCACTGCGCAGTTTCTCGATGGCGGCGATCATTTCGGCCTCGTCGCCGGAAATTTCGAGGGTTTCGCCGGGGTCGCCATCGGGGTGATAGATCGCCGGGCGTTGGCCGGGATTGGCGCGTTGCACCGCCGGGAGAGACCAGTGGGCCAGGGGCCGTTCGGCCATGTCGGTGATCACCAGAGTGGCGTCACCGATGGAAACCACGACCTCGGTGCGCTGGGCGTCGGGGGTTGCGCGCCACAGGCCAGTGGCCTCGAGCCGCAGGTATTCGCTCAGGGCTGTCATAGGTGGCCGGTCATGTCTGCGTGGTCATTTCTGTGGGCCTGCTCTGCCTCTTTGACCCACTGTAGCACCAAGGCGGCAAAGGCGGCAAATCTTTCGCGTGATTCCGGTCGCCCTGCGGAAATTTCGGGAAATCGCCGGGCAGGAGGTCGGGCAGGTGGCCGGGCGCGGTGCCGCCATATTCCGGTGCCTCGATGTGCAAGCCCGCGACCTTGCCGGATTTCGGAAGGCTGCTGTTCCCGTCGGCGATGCCGACGGTTTCGGCCAACGCACCGGAGCGCATCCAGGCGCGCGCCGACATCGCGGCACTAGTCATGGTGATGGGCATCGGGCGGTGTCCCGGGTGTTCAGGCAAAGGCCCGGATTTCCCCGAAAACCGCCGGGCTTGTCGCATCATGCGACCTTTGGCCGTGATGACCAGACCGATGGCGATGGCTCGGGTGTCTCATCCACCGCTGGCGGTCGATCCCCGTCAACGAATCCGTCTCTGACCATCTGGCTGAAGGAAAGTGAGCCGCGGCGTCATGCGGGATTGACCGGGCCGGATGAGGCGTGCGTCGCGGCGGGCGGGATCGAGCGCGCTTGCCCTTGCGCCTTGCCCGTCCTAACACATGTGCCATGAGACTTCTTTTTCTTGGAGACGTGATGGGCCGGGCGGGCCGCAAGGCGCTGGCCGAGCGGCTGCCGCGGTTGCGCGCCGACTGGAAGCTCGATTTCGTGGTGGTCAATGGCGAGAACGCCACCGGCGGGATGGGGTTGAGCGGGAGCCATGCCAGGGCTTTGCTGGAGGCGGGCGCGGATGTGGTCACGCTCGGCGATCATGCGTTCGACCAGAAGGACATGCTGCAGTTCATTGATGGTGAACCAAGGGTGCTGCGGCCACTGAACTTTGCCAAGGGCGCGCCGGGCGCGGGCGCGCGCGTCTTTACCGATCCGCGCGGGCGCAAGGTTCTGGTGGCGCAAGTGCTGGGGCAGGTCTTCATGAAACGGGCCTTTGACGATCCGTTCTCGGCCATTGACGCGGTGCTGACCACGCACAAGCGGGGCGGGGCTGTGCAGGCGGTGATCGTGGACATGCATTGCGAAGCCACCAGCGAGAAGATGGCGATGGGTCATTTCTGTGCGGGCCGTGCCAGTCTGGTTGTCGGCACCCATACCCATGTGCCCACGGGCGACGCGCAGATCATGCCCGGGGGGACCGCATATCTCACGGATGCGGGCATGTGCGGCGATTACCTGAGCGTGATCGGCATGGACGCGGCCGAACCGATGCGCCGCTTTGTGACCGGCATGTCCAAGGAGCGATTTACCCCGGCGCTGGGCGAGGCCACCCTGTCGGGGGTCTATTTGGAGACCGATGACAGGACCGGCGAAGCCCTGCGGATCGAGATGGTGCGCCAGGGTGGGCGATTGCCACAGGCCGGACCATGAGGTCGCAGATATGGCTTTACGGCGTTTTGCTGGCGATGGGGTTCGGCTGGGGCCTGACGATCCCGATGGCCAAGATCGCGGTGAGCACGGGTTACCAGCCCATGGGCCTGATTTTCTGGCAACTGGCTGTGGTGGTGGTCCTTCTGGGGGCGGTCACGCTGTTGCGCGGGCGGCGGTTGCGCCTTGACTGGCAATACATGCGACTGTTCGTGATGGTCGCCCTGTTTGGTGCCGTGCTGCCGGATATTTTCTATTATCTTTCAGCGATATACCTGCCCGGAGGTGTGATGGCGATCACCACCTCGACGGTTGCGATGTTTTCGCTGCCGATTGCCATAGCGCTGGGCAATGAGCGGTTCGAGGCGCGGCGATTGTTTGGCGTTGTGTTCGGGATGCTGGGGGTCGTCATGCTGGTCAGCCCAAACGCGAGCTTGCCCGAAGGCTCGGCGATTTTCGTGCTGCTGGCGCTCTGTGCGCCGGCGCTCTATGCGACCGAGGGTAACCTGGTGATGAAATGGGGCACGCAGGGGCTCGATCCGATGCAGGTGATCTTCGGCGCGTCGCTTGTGGGGCTTGTGATCAGCGCACCCATCGCCGTGGCCACGGGGCAGTGGATCAATCCGCTGAAGGGTGTGGGCCTGCCCGAGGCGGCGCTGGTGGCGGGGGCTTCGCTACATGCGCTGGTCTATGCCTGCTATGTCTGGATGGTCGGGCGCGCGGGCTCGGTCTTTTCCGCGCAGACAAGCTATGTGGTTACGACATTCGGCGTGCTCAGCTCGATGGTGATCCTGAACGAGGTATATTCGATCTGGGTCTGGCTGGCGCTGGTGGTGATGATCATGGGTATGGTCCTGGTGCAGCCGCGCGCGGCGCGGGTGCTTGTGCCGGGCCGTGCCTTCGGCGACACTGGGTCCGGGTAACAACGAAAGCAGGCGCAAGTGCTCTCATTCTTCGATCTTTCCCAGACCGGTGAGGCCGTTGTGACGCTGGGCGTCGTGGCGTTGATGTTCGTGCTGTTCGTGCGCGAAATCTACCCCACCGAGGTCGTGGCGCTGGGCGGTGCGGGGCTGCTTTTGTTGCTGGGTGTGCTGCCTTACAACGATGCGCTGGCGGTGCTGTCGAACCCTGCGCCGTGGACCATTGCGGTGATGTTCATCATCATGGGGGCGCTGGTGCGCACCGGCGCGCTGGAGGCCTTTACGTCACTGGCCGAGGGGCAGGCCAGGACCAATCCCAAGATAGCGATTGCGATGCTTCTGGCGCTGGTGATCGTGGGGTCGGCGGTGATGAACAACACGCCTGTCGTGGTCGTCATGATCCCGGTTTTCGTGCAGATCGCGCGGACCCTGGGGATCACCGCCTCGCGGTTGCTGATCCCGTTGAGCTACGCGGCCATTCTGGGGGGCACGCTGACACTGATCGGGACCTCGACCAACCTGCTGGTGGATGGTGTGGCACGGGCAGAGGGGCTGGAGCCCTTCACCATTTTCGAGGTGACGCCGCTGGCCATCGTGCTGGTGATCTGGGGGATGATCTATCTCCACTTCTTCGGACCCTATCTGCTGCCGGATCGCGAGAGCATGGCGGATATGCTGTCGGATCGCTCGAAGATGAAGTTCTTTACCGAGGCCGTGGTGCCGCCCGACAGCAACCTGATCGGCCGCGAAGTCACGGGCGTGCAGCTTTTCAAGCGCGAGGGCGTGCGGCTGATTGATGTGGTGCGGGGGGATGTCTCGCTGCGCCGGAATCTGGCGGGTGTGACGCTTCAGGTGGGGGACCGGGTGGTGTTGCGCACGCAGATCACCGAGCTTCTGAGCCTGCAGCGCAACAAGAGCCTCAAGCGGGTGGACCAGGTGTCAGCGGTGGAGACACGCACGGTGGAGGTGCTGATCACGCCTGGCTGCAAGATGGTCGGGCGCAGTCTTGGATCGATGCGACTGCGCCGCCGCTTCGGGGTCTATCCGCTGGCTGTGCACCGGCGAAACCAGAACATCGGCCGGCAGCTGGATGATCTGGTGGTGAAGGTGGGGGACACGCTGCTGCTGGAGGGCGCACCGGAGGACATTCAGCGGCTGGCCGCCGAAATGGATCTGGTGGATGTATCGCGACCCTCGGGACGGGCGTTCCGCCGCAGCCACGCGCCGCTGGCGATAGCGGCGCTGGCGGGCCTCGTGGTGCTGGCGGGCCTGGGTGTCGCGCCCATCCTGATGCTGGCGGTGATCGCCATGGCCGGTGTGCTGCTGGCGCGCTGCATCGATGCGGACGAGGCGTTTTCCTTTGTTGACGGTCGTTTGCTGGCGCTGATCTTTGCCATGCTGGCGGTTGGGGCGGCATTGCAGGCCTCGGGCGCGGTGGAACTGATCGTGAGCGCGATCGCGCCCGCGCTGATGCTGCTGCCGGGCGTGATGCTGATCTGGGTGATCTATCTCATGACCTCGGTGCTGACCGAGATGGTGAGCAACAACGCGGTTGCCGTGGTGGTCACGCCGATTGCCATCGGGCTGGCCGAGGCGATGGGGATCGACCCGCGGCCCCTGGTGGTCGCGATCATGGTGGCGGCGAGTGCAAGTTTCGCCACGCCCATCGGGTATCAGACGAACACGCTGGTATACGGGCCGGGCGGGTACAGGTTCACGGATTTCCTGAAGATCGGGGTGCCGCTGAACCTGAGCGTGGGTCTGCTGGCCTCGGCGCTCATTCCGTTCATCTGGCCTTTGTGAGCACGCTGTCGCGTGCGCCCCTGCGGGGAGCGGACGCCAGCTTCGCGCGCCGGTTTGGTGCCTCCGGCGGGGGTATTTTCAACCAGAAAGAAGCGGGCGCGATTTGTGTCGTCAGATTTTGGACAGGACCCAGTCGAGCGCGCGGGTGGGCAGGAGGCGTTTGAGCGTTCCCATGACGTAGGTGGGGGTGGTCACGTAGTAGCGCGCGCGCGGGCGTGAACTTTCGACCGCGTGTATGAGCTTTTTCGTGACCGCGCTTGCGGGGAGCTCGAATGCGTCCGGGCCGGAGCTTTCATAGAGCCGGTGGCGCAGGGCGGCGTAGTCGTCGCGGCGGGCGGCGTTTTCCCAGTCGATCCAGCGTTCGAAATGCGGGATGGCGTTTTCGCGGATCTTCGCCGTGATGGGGCCCGGCTCGATGGTGATCACCTCGATGCCGGTGCCGCGCATCTCGATGCGCAGCGTATCGGTGAGCCCTTCGACCGCGTGTTTGGCCGCATTGTAGGCACCGCGCCATGGCAGCGTGACAAAGCCCAGAACGGAGGAGTTCTGGACGATCCGGCCATGGCCCTGCGCCCGCATCACCGGGATCGTCGCGCGGGCCAGCGTATGCCAGCCGAAGACGTTGGTCTCAAAAATCGCGCGGAGGGCGTCGGTGGGAAGGTCCTCGACCAGGCCCGGATTGGCATAGGCGCCGTTGTTGAAGAGCACATCCAGCGTACCGCCGGTGGCCTCGAGCACCTCTTTGAGGCCCGCGGTGATCGTTGCCTCGTCGGTGTAGTCGATCCGGGGGCTTTCGAAGCCCTCTTCGATCATGCGTCGGCAGTCTGCCGCCTGTCGGCAAGAGGCGAAGACGCGCCAGCCGCGCGCCCTGAGACCGTGGGCCGCGTCATGGCCGATCCCCGAGGAGCAGCCGGTGATGAGAATGGTTTTCGCGCACATGGGCCGCAGTTAGGCCGGAAAAATTCGCGGTGGCAAGGGCTTAGTTCGAGGCCGTGACCAACCAGTTGGCCATCCAGCCTTCGGTGCCGGTCTCGGCCACGCGCAGATAGAGCCAGCCGTCGGACGAGCGGTCGATGACCTCGACGCGAGTGCCCTGGCGCAGCTGCGTGACCTTTTCGTAATAGGCGCCGGGGCCGGCGCGCATGTTCACGAGGCGTCCGGTCACGCTGCGGATGTCGGCGGGTGCTGCGTCGATGGGAGTTTCGGTGGTGATTTCAGTTGGAATTTCGGCGGCGATCCCGGGGGTGGCGACGGTCTCAGTGGCATCGGTGCGGATATCCATCTGGTCTTCTCCCGGCAGAGGCACCGGGTCGGCCGTCAGACCTGCGAGGCCGAACCCCAGACCGAGATCGGAGGCCGAGGCCAGCGTGACCTCGACCCGGTATGGTTGGGCGGTTTCGTCCTTGAGCTCGGCCAGGGTGGTGGTTGCGGTCCCGGCATTGCCGGTCGCCTGGGCGAGACCACCGGATTTTTCGGCGTCCAGCGCGGCCACGAGCGCCTGGTCGATGGCGGCAGCCTGATCCGAGGTCCCGGATGCCTCTGCGGTCTCGGCCGGCTGCGGTTTAACCTCCCGGGGTTGGGCGGCCGCCAGGGTGCGGCGTGCCTCGGTCTCAGACTCGGCCCGGCGCAGCGTGCGGTTATTGTCCCAATAGGCCTGAAGGCTGTCGGCGCGCGGCGTATAGTCCGAGCCGCCGCTCAGTACATAGAACGACCAGCCGAGAAATGCGAAACTCACCAGAATGAAACGCCACATGGTACCCCCCAAAGACACCGACAACCGTACAGACACCAACTCATCATACACGATTCGCGCTGGCGGGGGACGGGAAATGGCAGAAACTTTCCCCGTTGGGCCGGAACGGCCGCCATCGCGCGGTTAAGCGCTTTACGGGCAATTGCGCCGGGGCTATCACGGCGAACATGAGTGATGTGCTGGACGATCCCGACAACCTGCCCGAGGCGGTGGCCGAGCCGCTGCGCCGCGCCATCGGCGAGCGGTACCTGACCTACGCGTTGAGCACGATCATGCACCGGGCCCTGCCGGATGCGCGGGACGGGCTGAAACCTGTGCACCGGCGCATCCTCTATGCGATGCGTGAATTGCGGCTGTCCTCGACCGGGGGATTTCGCAAATCCGCCAAGATCAGCGGCGATGTGATGGGCAATTATCATCCGCACGGGGATGCCGCCATATACGATGCCATGGCGCGTCTGGCGCAGGATTTTGCCGTGCGCTATCCGCTGGTCGACGGGCAGGGGAATTTCGGCAATATCGACGGGGACAACCCTGCGGCGTCCCGGTATACCGAGGCGCGGATGACGGCTGTGGCCGAGGCGTTGCTGGAGGGCCTGGCCGAGAATGCCGTTGATTTTCGCGACAATTACGACGGGACACTGACCGAGCCGATTGTTCTGCCCGCGTCGTTTCCGAACCTGCTGGCCAACGGATCCAGCGGCATCGCGGTGGGGATGGCCACCAATATCCCGCCCCATAACATCGCCGAGCTGGTTGAGGCCTGTCTGCATCTGATCAGGACGCCGGATGCGCGCGATGACACGCTCCTGAATTACGTCCCCGGCCCGGATTTCCCCACCGGGGGCGTGATCGTCGAACCGGCCGAGAACATAGCACAGGCCTATCGGACGGGGCGCGGGTCGTTCCGGCTGCGCTGTCGCTGGGAGGTCGAGGACCTGGGCCGCGGGCAGTGGCAGATCGTGGTCACCGAAATCCCCTATCAGGTGCAGAAGAGCAAGCTGATCGAGAAGCTGGCGGAGGTCATCCAGTCCAAGAAGGTGCCGATCCTGGCGGATGTGCGCGACGAGAGCGCCGATGACGTCCGGGTGATCCTGGAGCCGCGCTCGAAGAATGTGGATCCCGAAGTGCTGATGGGGATGCTCTATCGCAATTCGGACCTCGAGCTGCGGTTCTCGCTCAATATGAACGTGCTGATCGACGGGGTGACGCCGAAGGTCTGCTCGATGAAGGAGGTGCTGCGCGCTTTCCTCGATTTCCGGCGCGAGGTGCTGGAGCGGCGTTCGGAGCACCGGATGGAGAAGATCGACCACCGGCTGGAGGTGCTCGAAGGGCTGATCGTCGCGTTCCTGAACCTCGATCGGGTGATCGACATCATCCGCTATGACGAGGACCCCAAGGCGGCGCTGATGCGCGAGGATTGGGGGCAGGATTTCGTGCGCGCGCGGGACGAGGCGGATTACGCGCCGCCCGCGCCCGGAGGCGATGACGGGCTGACGGATGTGCAGGCCGAGGCGATCCTGAACATGCGGCTGCGCGCCTTGCGCAGGCTGGAAGAGCTGGCGCTGGTCAACGAGCGCGATGCGCTGATGGAGGAGCGCGCGGGTCTGGAGGACCTGCTGGAGGATGAGAGCCTGCAATGGACGGCGATTGCCGACCAGTTGCGCGAGGTGAAGAAGACATTCGGCAAGGCGTATGAGGGTGGCGCGCGGCGCACCCTGATCGAGGAGGCTGCGGAGGTCGAAGAGGTGCCGCTGGAGGCGATGATAGACCGCGAGCCGATCACGGTGGTCTGTTCCCAGATGGGCTGGATCCGGGCGATGACGGGGCATATCGATCTTGGCCGGGAGTTGAAGTTCAAGGACGGCGACGGGCCGCGTTTCCTGTTCCATGCCGAGACCACGGACCGGCTCCTGGTCTTTGGCTCGAACGGACGGTTCTATACGCTGAGTGCCGCGAACCTGCCGGGCGGGCGCGGGATGGGCGAGCCGCTGCGATTGATGGTCGATCTGCCGAATGAAGCGGAGATCGTCGATCTGTTTATTCACGCACCGGGCCGCAAGCTTCTGGTGGCGTCCTCTGCCGGCGATGGGTTTGTGGTGCCCGAAGATGACGTGGTGGCCCAGACGAGAGCCGGAAAACAGGTGCTGAACGTCAAGGGAGAGACCCGCGCACGGGTCTGCAAACCGGTGACGGGCGACCATGTCGCGGTTGTGGGTGAAAATCGCAAGATGTTGGTTTTTGCGCTGGAAGAATTGCCGGAAATGGGGAGAGGCAAGGGCGTCAGGTTGCAAAAGTACAAGGATGGCGGGCTGTCTGACGCCACCACCTTTGCGCTGGCCGACGGCCTGAGCTGGAGCGATCCGGCGGGGCGCACACGCACCGAGACCGATCTGGGTGAATGGGCAGGCAAGCGGGCAAGCGCCGGGCGGATGGCGCCGAGAGGCTTTCCGCGGGACAACCGGTTCACGTGATTTGTGCCGACAGCCGGTTATTGTTTCGGCGGGTTTCACGTTTGGCGATGTCCGCCGTGCGGGACAAAGCGCCGTTTTGCGACCACCGTTGCCAAGGGCTGTTACTTGCCTTCAGATATGGTCCCTTTTCGTTCCGCGCGTGGTGAGTTCGGTTTGCAACGGATCATCTGCCAGCCTGTTGTTTCAACCAGTTTGTGAACGCTTGAAGCATCGGGTTCGGGTTCGGGGTTGCCTCGAAGACCACATGGAGACCCTGCGGGCGATCAACTGTAAGCGGGCTTAGTCGAACCAGGCTTCCGGCGGCCACGTCCGCTGCGGTCATTCTCAAATCGGCCAGGATCACTGCCTGCCCGGATAATGCCGCATCAAACATGAAAGCCCGGCTGTCGTATTCGATAATTGTTCCGGGGTCAGTGATTTTCGACCCTGCTGCATTTGCCCAAACCAGCCAATCTTCGCGCCATCGACCACCGCAGGCCAATGGTAGGTCCAAAATGTCCTGAGTTGACAAAGGCAATTGTCGACCATTTATCAATTGCGGAGCACAAACCGGACTGACAACGTCGTTGCAGATGAGTACGCTGGACATTCCGTCCCATTCGCCCGTGCCATAACGGACTGCAGCGTCAAAGCCGGATTTTCCGAGGTCAACATAATCGAACGAGAGCGATGGCGTGACCTCAATTCCGGGGTGCTGTTTTTGAAAATCAGGCAGGCGCGGCAGCAACCAACGATTACCAAAAAACGGCGCAATCGTGATTTTCAACGTTCCGGTCAAGTCAGACTTGCGGGCCAGTGCGACGGCATGTTCAATCGTATCCAACGCCCTTCCCAGGCTCTCAGACAGCGCGCGGCCTTGTTTCGTCAGTTCGATCTTTCGGGTCTTGCGCCGAAACAAGGCGGTGTTCAAATCAAGCTCCAATCCCTTGATTTGATGGCCAACGGCAGCGGGCGTTACGCATAATTCTTCGGCCCCCAATTTGATGCTCTCATGGCGCGCGGCGGCCTCGAAAGCTCGCAATTGGTTAAGTGATGGCAGGCGTCTAGACATCATTCATACCTTAGAAAATCTAAGTTATTAGTCAATTTTTGATCGTTTGTCAGGTGTGGCGGGCCAAACCTACTATTTGGCGACACATCCATTTGACGCAACAGGAGCATAGCATGAGCCGAACATCACCCCGATTGCCACATCAGACGACCGACATTTTTTTGACCGATGGCGGAACCGAGACTTGGCTCATGTACAAACGTGGCTTCGATCTTCCGGAGTTCAGCGCTTTTCACTTGCTGAACGATCAACGTTCAGCCGCGGCGCTGCGGGAATACTATACCGCGTTCGCAAATGTCGCCGTGAAGCTTGGAACGCCTTTCATCTTCGACAGCCTGACCTATCGTGCAAGTCGGGACTGGGGTGCTTTGCTTGGGTATTCCACCCAAGCTCTCGGTGACATGAACCACAAATGTATCGAACTCTATCGCGCGTGCGCGGCCCAGGCAGGTTTAACGGCCGAGAATACCGTTATCAGTGGCTGCATCGGACCGAAGGGCGATGCCTATAAGACAAACCAAGACCTGACGGCCGAAAATGCCCAAGCCTATCACGCGGAGCAGATCGATACGTTCAAGGCGGCAGGTGCTGATATCGTCACGGCACTGACCTTGAACACAACGGACGAGGCAATTGGTATTGCAAAGGCCTCAGCCGAGGCTGATATACCGTCGGTTATATCCTTTACCATTGAGAAAAACCGAAAACTTCGTAGCGGTGAAACGTTGAAACAAGCGATTGAGACTGTCGACACCGCGACCTCAAACGCTCCTGCCTACTACATGATCAATTGTTCCCACCCCGTCGATTTCGGGCCAGCACTTGCCAGCGAGCCTTGGGCGAACCGCATTCGAGGACTTCGGGCAAACGCGTCATCCTTGGATCACGGTACCTTGTGTCAGTTGGGCCATCTCGAAGAAGGCAACCCTGACGAACTGGCGAGCCAGTACGTTGATATCCGGGCGGCTCATCCGAACATGAATGTCTTTGGTGGCTGTTGTGGCACGGACTTCGTGCATGTCGAGAAAATCGGACGCGCCTTGTTGACTGCAGCGTGATCCGTTCAGGACACACACCCGGGACCGCATGAATTGGCCCAAGCCTGACTGCCCCCATTTCCGTTCTTTTCCTAAGCGTGGCTGCCGTTCGAACATACCGCAGGAACCGGCACATCGGGCGCCCACCGGACTTTTGGCCGCTCAGGCGACTTTAGAGGCCGGATTGTCCGTGAGATCCTCCGCCGTCAACCACACGCCCCCTTGGGGCCGTAGGGTCAGGATCATCACCGGCTTGGGATCGCGACCCTCTACCGGCGTAAACCGGAAGCGTGCGAGGAGCGTGGCAAGGATGATCACCGTCTCCTGCAAGGCAAAGCTTGCGCCGATGCAGATCCGGGGGCCGTCGCCGAAGGGCAGGTAGGCGTAGCGGTCCACCGCCTTGCGGTCGGCGAAACGCTCGGGATCGAAGGTGTCTGGGTCGTCCCAGAGCAGGTGATTGCGGTGCAGCGCGTAGATCGGGATGATACAGGTGTCCCCGGGGCGGATGTCGCGGCCGCAGAGCGTATCCGCCTTCTGCGCGGTGCGGGAGATCATGCCCGCAGGCGGATAAAGCCGCAGCGCCTCGTCGGCGATCTGCCGGATGAAGGGCAGGTTTGCCACGTCCTCGCCGGTGGCGGCACGGCCCCGGAGCACCGATTGTGCCTGCGCGCGCGCCTTGTCCTGCACGCCCTGGTCGAAGGCGCAGAGGTACAGGGACCATGCCAGGGTGAGGGCGGTCGTCTCATGCCCCGCGACGATGAAGGTCAGCAGGTTGTCACGAAGCTCGGCTGTGTTCATTTGCCGTTTTGTTTCAGGGTCTTCGCCCGCAAGAAGGAGGTCCAGAAGGTCCGGCACGCCCGCGCGGCCGCGTTTGCGGCGCTCCTCGACGGCGGCGTCGGCCACGGCTTTCATATCGCGCATCACGGGACCCGAGGCAATTCGGGCCGGGCGCGGCACCCAGTCGGGAAAGCCCAGGATGTCGAAAAGCGAGATTTTCCCCGCCGCCGATATGTAGTGATCGATGGCGCGGTGCACGCCGTCGGCATCAAAGGCGTCGCTGCCGGAAAATGTCACCTCGGAGATCACGTCGAACGTGGTGCGGACCATGTCCTCGGCCACGTCCACCGCCGCGGGGCCCGCCGCCGCGATACGGGCCGCCGAGCGTTCGGCGGCGGCCGTCATCACCGGTGCGAGGTTCATCACGTTGCGATGCGAGAATACCGGTGCGGCCGCGCGCCGCTGCCAGCGCCAATGCGCGCCTTCTGCAATGAAGAGCGACTCGCCCACCGCAGGACGCAGGAGATTCTTGGTGACCACCGATTTGGGATAGTTGTCCAGCTCTTCCAGCAGAATGCGACGGATCGCGCCGGGGTCCATCACCATGTGCCAGCGTTTGCCTGTGCGGCCCGTGACCATCGGTTGTCGCGTTGCGATTTCGGGAATGATGGCGAGAATGTTCTCGCGCGCGACGCGAAGCGAGGCGAGGATGCCCATCGGTTCGGTCACCAGTGGAACTTTGACGGGAAGGGAAGTGGCCATGGATTTTCCCAGTCTGCGATTTACCCGGTCTGTGATGAGCCCAGTCGGCGTCCCTCCTGATATAGGGCTCTGTGCGGGCCGGGGCAAATCGTTGCGGTTGCGGGCGGGCTGGGGTATCGGGGTCGTATCTGCTGAATGGGGGTTTCATGCTGTTTCGCGTTTTGTCGCTGCTGGCTGTGGTCGGGCTTGCCGCCTGCACCAATCCCAATGACCTGGACCGCGCACCGGTCGACCTGGGCAATTTCGAATTGGGCCATAACGTGGTGGTCGCGCCGAACCTGACCAAGGGGCCCGTCTCACGGGAGGCGAGCAAGGAAGAGTGGATCGCGGCGATGAAGCTGGCGATCGACGAGCGGTTCGGTCGGTACGACGGCACCCGGTTCTATCATTTCGGCATTTCGGTCGAAGGCTATGTCCTGGCCATTCCGGGTGTGCCACTGGTGGCGTCGCCCAAGTCCGCCCTGATCCTGAATATCACAGTCTGGGACGACAAGTCGGGCAAGAAGCTGAACGACGAGCCGGAGATGATCACGGTCTTGGAGAGCATTTCGGGCAATACCATCATCAGCTCCGGTCTGACCCAGTCCAAGGAAAAGCAGATGGAGAACCTGACGCGCAACGCCGCGAAACTGATCCAGAACTGGCTGGTTCGACAGCGGGCGAACGAGGGGTGGTTCGGGCCCGGGGAAGCCTCTGCGGATGAGGCCGAAACGCAGGCGGCGTCCGGGTCTCCGGATGCCGAGGAGCAAGACAGTTGATCGGGCTCGGCCGCCGCCTGGCGGTTATGCATCGAAGGCGACGCGCCGTGTTGGCCAAAGCTGTCGCCCTTATCCCGACAGGGTATGCCGAGCCGGCCCCGCTAATGGGGTAGACTGGCTTCCCGGGGTTTTTCCGTTCACCAGGTCAGGATCGATACACGGGCCCCGGTCTCGGGGGTCGAAGGGCGCAAGAGCGCCTATACGCCGCGCCATGTGGAGGGTGATCCGGGCGAGGCGTCCGATTTTGTCTTTGCCAACCGGCGCCGCGGTGCGCGCAAGAACGATTTTTTTGAGGGCTGCACGTTCAGCCTGTCGTCGCGGGCCGATGCGGCGCTGTCGTCCGGGCCAAGCCATCTTTCCGCCCGGATCACCTTTCAGGACGCAGGGACCGGCGGGCGGATGCTGGAACCGGTCATGTATGCGGGGCATTCGGAATATGACGTGTCGCAGCCGAAGAGCCTCATTTCGACACTGACCAGACTGTTGGTGGAACCGGATTACGAAGACAAGATCGGGGGCTTTGCCGGGCAGGTCAACGAGGGTTTGTTCGGCCTGGTCGGCACGCGGTCGTTTGCGCCGCCCGGTGCCGAGGACGACGAGAAAAGCCGAGCCGTGTCGCATGACGCAGGTAGCGCTTGATTTTCAGGGCGGCCTTGCGTAAACGGCGCGCCAAATACGCCTAAAGGGATGCCGGGCTGAAGCCCGGCCTACCCACCCACCGTAGGCCGGGCTTCAGCCCGGCATCCAAGACAGAAAGAGGAGCCACCATCATGGCAAAGGAAAAGTTCGACCGC
>Ga0316205_10000855_pt1 | contig 45369 bp, 37 predicted proteins | sample 3monthpyrite_MG_FD_204941 | JGI IMG/M metagenome (GOLD analysis project Ga0316205, IMG submission 204941) | Microbial mat bacterial communities from mineral coupon in-situ incubated in ocean water Damariscotta River, Maine, United States -... | ecosystem: Environmental > Aquatic > Marine >...
CGTTGGCAACGAGGGGCTCTACCACTGAGCTATTCCCGCCTAATCAAAGGATGCGTATTGTAATGAAATTGGCTTTTCTGTCAAGACAAATTATTGATTTTCTTGGCTTTCATAGAGACTTGGCCATGCGGCTTTCAAGTAGCCAAACATAGACCATAGGGTGAGCCCTGCGGCGATATAAAGCAATACTTTACCAATTGCCAATATTGGCATGTCGAATAAAGGCACCTCGTACAGCATAAAGCCAATGGCTAACATTTGAGCCGAGGTTTTAATTTTACCGATATAATTCACTTTAACTTTCGACATTTCACCCACAGATGCCATCCATTCTCGCAATGCTGATATGGTGATTTCACGCCCCACAACGATAATTGACGAGACAATGACCCCAAAACTTGGGTGCATGCTAACAAGGCAGACAAGAACGGTTGAAACCATTAATTTGTCGGCTACAGGGTCTAAAAATGTACCAAAAGCGGACTGCTGGTTGAGTTTTCGGGCTAAATAGCCGTCGAACCAATCGGTTACACCGGCAATAAAGAAGATTAACGTTAAGACAAAATTCTTGAACTGGAATTCAGGTGCAAAAAACACCCCAATAAAAATTGGAATAAGGACTATTCGTGCAACGGTCAGTTGGTTGGGTAAACTTAAGCTCATTATTATTGATTAATCCTGTTAGGTTTTGTCTGGATGGAACGCATCATAAATTAATTGCGCTAACTTATCACTTATACCGTGTACTGAGGCAATGTCTTCGACCCCTGCCTTGGCGAGCTCTTGCAAACCACCAAATTGTTTCAGTAGTTGTTGGCGCCGTTTAGGCCCTAAACCATCAATGGTTTCTAAAACCGAGGTATTGCGTGTTTTTTGACGTTGCGCCCGATGCCCGGATATTGCGAATCGATGTGCCTCGTCTCGTATTTGCTGGGTAAGGTGTAAGGCTGGCGAATCTGCGGCAAGTCGTACCTGTTTATGGCTTTTGGCTAGAAACAATGTGTCGAAACACGCTTTACGCCCTGCTCCTTTCGTTACCCCGATTAGAATAATGTCGTTTAATTGTAACTCTTGCATCACCTCTTCTGCTTGTTTGACTTGGCCTTTACCACCATCTATCAACAAAATATCGGGTTGTTTAGCCTCGCCTTTTTTTACACGCTGATAACGACGCATAAGGGCTTGTTTCATTGCGGCGTAATCGTCTCCCGCTGTTATGCCGGTAATATTAAAACGTCGGTAATCACTTTTAGAAAAACCTTGTGCCGTCATCACAACACAAGACGCGACGGTTGACTCACCTGATGAGTGACTAATATCAAAACACTCTAAACGTATTGGCAGCTCATCTAATTGAAGTGCGATTTGTAAGCTATCAAAACGTTGCAACAAGGTTTCTTTACTGTTGATGTATTGCAATAGAGATTGATTGGCATTTTGTTGTGCCATTTCTAACCAGCGTTGCCGAAAATCACGGACTTTATATTTCAACGTAACTTTATGTTGTGCTTGCTCGGTGAGAACTTGTTGAATGACGCTTGAATCGTTTATTTTTTCACTTAAAATAATTTCAGTTGGAATAGTATGTTTTGACGATAAGTAGTATTGAGGAATAAACGTTTCAAGTAGTAACTGTGGAATATTCTCATCGGCAATAATATTTTTTGCTTTCGGGTAAAACGCTTTACTGCCTAAACTTCGCCCTCCGCGAATGGTAATAACTTGAATGCAGCCCAAACCATTTTGGTAACTAACGGCAATAACATCGACATCGCCGGCATCGGTATGGATATATTGTTTTTCTAAAATCTGTCGTAAGTGCGCGATTTGGTCACGTAAAACAGCCGCCACTTCAAAGTTTAAATCTTTTGACGCTTGCTCCATTTTATTTACGAGATCATTTATAACCTCGTTGCTTTTTCCATTAAGAAAAAGTTTTGCATGGCGAACATCTTCTGCATAATCTTGCTCACTTATCATATCGGTACAGGGACCGGTGCAACGTTTTATTTGATATTGCAAGCAGGGGCGCGAACGATTTTTAAAAAAGTTATCTTCGCACTGACGAATAGGAAATAACTTCTGCATTAAGTTTAATGTTTCACGTACCGCGCCAGCACTGGGGTATGGGCCGAAATATTCGCCTTTGCGTCTTTGCTTACCACGAAACACGCTTAAACGTGGAAACTTATCTTCAGATGACAAGTATATATAGGGATAACTTTTATCGTCACGATAAAGCACGTTGTAACGTGGCTTAAGTGTTTTAATTAAATTATTTTCGAGTAGTAACGCTTCGTTTTCTGTATGCGTAACGGTAACTTCCATTGCTGCAATTTTTGAAACGAGGATTTTTGTTTTGGGGCTTGAAACTGTTTTTAGAAAATAACTTGAAACACGGTTTTTAAGGTTTTTTGCTTTGCCGACATAGATAACGGTATCTTTTTCATCGAACATTCGATACACGCCTGGTTTTGAAGACAGGCCTTTTAAAAAATCGCGCGAATCAAATTTATTCGTTTGTTTTTCTTTTGCGGTTACAGCGGTTTTTTCTGAAGGAGACATACTTATGAAAGCATTCTTTAAATATTTATGCGGAAATTAATGGTTACCATGTTGTTCAATAAAACCATGTTGTAATGCTAACCGCGCTAATTCCATGTCGTTGTTTACGCCGAGCTTAAGATACAGACGATGACGATAGGTACTCACCGTTTTCGGACTTAGAGAAAGTTTATCTGATATGACATTAACTTTCTGCCCGTCCATTAACATTATCATGACTTGCAGCTCGCGTTCAGATAGCGCTTCAAACGGTGACGTTTGGAATTCGTGCGTTTGTGTTAAGGCAATTTGCTGGGCAATATCGGGACAAATATAACGACGATTAGCTATTACTTCTCGCATTGCGTGTATCATTTCATGGATATCGCTACCTTTTGTTAAATACCCTACAGCACCTGCTTTTAATAAACGTTGTGGAAAAATTTCATCATCATGCATGGTGACACCAATGATTTTTATATCGGGTTTAATTTGTAACAATTTTTTTGTTGCTTCTAAACCCCCGATTCCAGGCATATTGATATCCATCAACACAATATCGATATCATTTAATCTAATTTTTTGAAGCGCTTCTTCACCTGATGCTGCTTCAGTAACAACCCTGAAGCCTTCTTCATCATTTATTAGACGTTTTAATCCGGTGCGAACTAAATCGTGGTCATCGACTAGCATGATATTTATCATGGAATACTCTATTTATTAACAAGCAATGCTCTAGTTTAGAGCAGAACAAATTCTGAGGGAATATTTAATTATAGGTGTTTATTTCGAAGTAATAAAGTAGGTTAAGTAAGGTATATAGCTAACTGAATTATAAGGATTTTATGAGTTATTACTTAATAACGCCAATCTTCAGAGTCTTGTGAAGGAGATTGTTTACCCGAATCCGTATTGCTTGATGAAGTGGTATCGAGACGTTCCGTTAAAAAATCATTAGCAACTACCTTTGATTCAAACGGACCCGCTATACCATCCGTTGAATTTTGATTAGCAGAAAGCTTCTGTCCTTTGCGCGTATATATAAACCAACCTTCATTCATAATATGAAAAAATCTATCCAAATTTACGCGGTGTTGTTTTCCTGCTCGTGCTGTTACCGAAGAATCGTTAAATAAATAGCTCATAATTATTCGTTCATTTTTTAAAGGTGTATAGAGTTTAACCAAACCAAATGTGATTGTCTGTAGGTTTAAGACTACAGTCGCTAACTAAACTGTGAACTAACTCGCAACATTAAGACGTGCAATAACCTCTGTACCTTTTGCGTTATATTCTAGCCGGTCAAAGCTTACATTGTTTGCAATCGCAATACCCCGCCCATGAGAATCTAAGAGCCGTCGGACATCAAATGCCATATAGGATTTCCAGTCAAAGCCTTCACCTTGGTCGGTAATGGTGATTTCAATATGGTCTTTTTTGCGCTTAAAGTGAATTTGTGCCATTTTATTGCGATAACAATCTAATTCTTGTCTACGGTCAACTTCCTTATCCCATTTACCCGTTTTGTTCAGAGCAGATTTTGTTTCATATCCGATGCCTAAATTGCCATGCTCAACAGCATTGACCATTAACTCAAACAAACCTGCCATCGAACGTTCGGTGCTTGGGCAAGCACTCGACACTAACATCGAAATGGCATGTACATCATCTATTGTTCTAAAATTAAAAGTTGCCTCTTCTAACAAACGCATCGAGGATGCATTCCCTTGTAATGTACGCTGTAGATCTTGATAGACATGATGATTACGGTAACAATTTCGAATAACGCTTGAAAACTGGTCTTCGTCAAACGGTTTAGTTAAATAGTAAAATGCGCCGGCTTCAATCCCTTCAATAACATCTTCCTTACGCGCCCTAGCGGACTGTATAACAACAGGAATATGACTCAATCTCTCGTCAGCTTGGATATTTTTTAGTACTTCAATACCCGTCATCTTTGGCATCATATTATCTAGAATCACAATGCCATAGTAATCTGGTGGATTATCGCTCAACATTTGCCAAGCAATACCGCCATCGCTAGCCGTTTCAACTTGATAATTTGGTGACATAAAGTTTAGATATTCTGTGATAATTTCTAAATTTAATTCATCATCATCTGCTACCAAAATACGTGTTTTATCATCCATATAGACCTAAGCCCTACTTTATAACTCATCTAACCCATTAATTTTAGACAAGTTGCTTGTTTTGAACAGCAGGATTAAGCTGGATCATCATATTTTGTGTAATATTACCAAAAATAGATCGATTTACTTTATGATGTTATATTATCTTTTGCTTATATATTGATTAGCAATAATATAGTTGATATAATTACTCGGGTATTAAGACAAATTTCAGGAGCACTATTCAAATGCAAGCAGAAGTCGATGGCAAAATTATTAAACTAAGCGAAGCCGGCTGGTTAGAAGATCTAAGCGAATGGAGTGAAGGACTTGCTGCACAAGTCGCTATAAATGAAAATATCGGTGATTTAACTGATGAGCATTGGGATATTATTAATTTAGCACGTGAATATTTTCATGATAATGGTGCAGTTTGCGAACCTCGTAACTTCACAAAATTAATGAAAGAAAAATTTGGTAAAGATCGTAGCAGCCAAAAATATATTTACTCACTATTCCCAACTGGATTAATTAAATGTGCAAATAAAGTTGCTGGTCTTCCACGACCTAAAGGTTGCAGCTAAAAAATCACGTTATTAAATAACAAAAAGGTTCGTATGAACCTTTTTTTATGCCTAACAATCAAGTAACTTTGTTTAATAGTTAATATAAAGGTGTATAAGATGAGATTAATTTTTATTTTTTCTTTCCTGTTGCTAAATGCAGGTATTACAAATGCTGAAGATAAGGCGGCAAGCTTGCATGATTCAAAATGTTTAACTTGTCATTCAACGAGTGTCTATACAAGTGATGAGCGTAAGGTGAAATCGCTTTCAGCCTTAGCACAACGTGTAAATATGTGTGCCAAAGGTGGAGCTAGAGCTAATTGGAGTGATGAACAAATTGACAGTGTGACAGAATATCTTAATAAACGTTACTATAAGTTTTAGTTAAAGTTGGTCACTCCCGCGTAGATAGGAATTTAAGTTATACCCCGTCATTCCCGCGTAGATAGGAATCTAAGTTATACCCCCGTCATTCTCGCGTACGGGTAATCTAAATTATACCCCTGTCATTCCCGCGTAGGCGGGAATCTAGGTATTCAATCTTTGTCGAATACACCTCTTTATGTAGGGCGCTTTTATTTATAAGAAGAATTTAAAATAATTAAACAATAGATTCCCGCCTACGCGGGAATGACAGCTTCCGTTAGAACATTTGAAAACTCAATAGTACGCTGAATAAGTCGCATTTAATTTTTACAAATTAATTTATATTAACAACTTAAATTAGTTCTCCCGCAGCTCTCACACATTGCAGGACACCATAGTCATAAGTCCCATCAAACGCATCATAGACAGGCTTTAATTTTTTATCTTCATCAGTAAATGCTGAAAAAGCATTTTGTATTAGCTTAATTTCTTTATTACTTAAATTAACGACTTTTAACAATTCAATTTCACCTAATGCGATTGATTTTGCTAAATGTGAATAAATAGTCGTTGATTTTAATTTTCGCTCATCAGCAATTTCCATAGCATTTAAACCTGAACGAAACAGCCTTAATGTTTCTTCGGTTGTATTGTTTAATGTTTCAGCACTTAGCTTTACCTTATGGTCCTTTATTACAGTTAAAAAAGCCTCTGAATATGACGCAAGTTTTTTCTCACCAACCCCCGTTATTTTAGAAAACTGCTCTTTATTTTGTGGTTGACGCTCTAGCATTTCCATTAAGGCCGCATCATGAAAAATCACATAGGGTGGTACATCTAATTCATCAGATATTTTTTTACGACAAGCACGTAAGGCTTCCCATAATAAATTATCTTCTTGCTTCACATTGTTTTTTGCTTTTCGTCCACGTTGTTGAGAGCTTTCTTGTTTATTATCTTTTCGTAACATTAACGTTTCTTCACCACGCATTATCGGCCTACACTGCTCCGTTAAACGTAAACTTCCAAAGCCTTCTATATCAACTGAGAGTAAGTTGCGAGCAATCAATTGTCTAAAGACACTACGCCATTGTATTGCGTTTAGTTCTGCTCCTATACCAAATAGAGTTAAGGCATTGTGTCCGAACTGTTTAATTCGCTCATTCTCTTTACCTAGCAATACCTCAATTAAATAATTAACACCAAAACGTTGCTCGGTTTTATAAACACAGGATAAAGCCTTTTGAGCAACAATTGATGCATCCCAAGTTTCTACCGGTGATAAACAAGTATCGCAATTACCGCATGGTTTTTCTAAGTGGTCTCCAAAATAATTTAATAGTGCCTGGCGTCGACATGTTGTAATTTCACTAAAACCTAACATTGATTGTAGCTTATGATGTTCAACACGCTTATGTGCATCATCTGCATCAGATGATTCCATCATTTGCTTTAACATGATAACGTCTTGTAAACCATACATCATCCATGCATTTGCAGCTTCACCATCACGCCCTGCTCGCCCTGTTTCTTGGTAGTAAGCCTCTATACTTTTAGGTAAATTTAAGTGCGCGACAAACCTAACATCGGGTTTATCTATTCCCATTCCAAAAGCAATGGTTGCGACGATAACGATAGAATCTTCAGTTAAAAAACGGTGTTGATTATTTTGTCGAACCTCTACTGGCAAACCTGCGTGATAAGGTAAAGCGTTTAAACCTTTTGAACTTAACCATTCAGCAGTTTGCTCAACTTTTTTACGCGACAAGCAATAAACAATTCCAGCATCATTTTCATGCTCATTACGAATAAAACGTAATAGCTGTTCTCTGGCATTACCTTGGTTCTGAGATATTTGGTATCGAATGTTTGGTCGATCAAAACTCGATACAAATAACTTTGCATCATTCAAATTCAAACGAGTAATGATTTCTCTACGTGTAGTTTCATCTGCTGTTGCAGTTAATGCGATTCGAGGAATAGACGGATAACGTTGATGAAGAATTGATAATTGTATATATTCAGGCCGGAAATCGTGCCCCCATTGAGATACACAATGGGCTTCATCTATTGCAAATAATGCGATTGGGGCTTTATCAAGTAAACTCAAAAAACGTTCAGTCATTAATCTTTCAGGAGCAATGTACAATAGGTCAATTTGGTTGTTCAACAGTTTTTGTTCTATTTCAGAAGCTGTTTGTGCATCAAGTGTAGAATTTAAATACGCTGCATTAACACCGAGTTGCCTCAGTGAAGTCACTTGGTCTTGCATAAGCGCAATAAGTGGCGAAACAATAATACCAACACCATGACGAACTATTGATGGAATTTGATAACATAACGATTTACCTCCGCCCGTTGGCATTAATACAATGGCATCGTTACATTGAATAAGCCTATTGATTATTTCTTCTTGATCAAATCTAAATTCGGCGTATCCAAAAGTACTATCGAGTATAGATAAAGCATTATCGTTTATTTCTTGCATTTCCTTTGATTCTGGCACGCCCTCAAACCTTACCCTGATAGTTTTTTATAGGAACCCAAATAGCGATAAAACTGAATAGCAATAGAGTAATGGATAAAACGAGCAATGCTTCAGCCATCGTCACTGAAAATATTAATTCAGGCGTATAACCACAAGGTTCCCATATCTTAAACATCCAAGGTAACCACTGATCAATTGCAAACCATGTTGGTAAGCCAGAGTTCATACTACAATCACCCGTTACAAATCCACGCTCCACACCTAACAAATTATAAGACCGCTCGAGAAGTAACAACAATAGAGTAAACATAATGAGATGCAGTGAAATTGTTATTTTGATAAAACGTTGAAGATTTAAAGCAAACAATGAAATAATAATAATGCCTAATACGATAATTCGCACATGGATACATAAAACACATGGATAATAATCAAGAAGGTATTGATAAATAAGTGCCGTCGATTCTAAAGCAACCCCGATAGCGAATAAAATTAACCAATAATATTTTGAAGCGGACAGAATCTGAATTTTCTTCCACATAATGTTCAGCATTGTTCCCAAGGCAAACCATCAAAACGCCAACCGGCAAGAGAACTTCGCTGATGAATATCATTCAATTCACCTTCAAAGCCTTCATCTACATTATAAATTTGTGTTAATCCTTTGCTTATTAATAAATTACCGGCTTCAAGTGATCGTTTACCACTACGACAAATTAATACAATTGGCACCTCATTACTTTTTTCTACAGACGAAGTTCCACCTAATATTAATTGCCTAATTTCACGCACAAAATTTGGATTAATTTCCCAGTCGGGTTCATCAATCCATGCAATATTTATCGCTCCAGTGGGATGCCCAATAAATAAAAATTCCATATGTGATCTAACATCAATCAACAAGGTACCGACCTGTTGCTGCAACTCATATGCTCCACGTGCTGAAATCGTTTTAACTGAACTCATTGAGCCACCTTAAATCGTCTATTTTTCACAATATTATCATATTTATCATAAACATAAATGAAACTCATGAATAGATATTTACGCATCTACTACACTAATATAAAAAACCATGAGATAGTATTCATATATGGATAAAACACAAACGAAACGTAGCTGGATAGCCATAATATTTGGTTTGGTATTCTTTTTAGCTGGATTGGGCTTTCTATTCTTTTTGGTTATCCCTGATATTCATGACGGCTGGCGAATGCAATCATGGCATAGTACCCAAGCAACATTAATATCAGCCAAACTGCAAAGAAATCGGTCAGATGACTCTGATACGTTCAAAGCGGTTGCTAAGTATCAATACACTGTAAACAATATATCATATACAAATAATCGGGTTGCTATAGCAAAAGACTCCGATAATATTGGTGACTTTCAAGAAACCATAGGTAACAAGCTAGTACATTACCTCCAAACAAACCGCTCAATTACTATTTGGTATAACCCAGCCAATCCTGCTGAGTCGATTATAAACCGAACCATACGCTGGGGACTCTTGGCTTTTAAAATGATCTTCGTCGTTGTCTTTGGTGGTTTTGGTTTTGCATTAATGTATTTCAGTTTAAAAGGCAAAAAAGTTAATCAATCAAAAGAGACTCTACTAAAGCCTTGGTTAACACGGTCAGAATGGAAAAATAGTGAAATTAAATCAAATGCAAAAACTGGAATGATTGCATTATGGTTTATAACTGTTTTCTGGAATTCAATTAGTTTTCCAATAACAATTACTAGCATTCCAGAAATACTCGAAAAAGAGGAGTATGTAGGATTACTGATCTTACTGTTCCCAGTTATTGGACTTGGCCTATTATATTGGTCGATAAAGCTAACCCTACAATGGAGACGATTTGGTGTAACATTGCTAACATTGGATCCTTACCCCGGCAGCATCGACGGACAAGTTGGTGGTTCCATTAAAGTAAATACAAAATATAATTCAAGCCATATCTACAAAGTTACGCTCAGTTGTATTTATAGTTATGAATCTGGTTCTGGAAAAAACCGAAGTCGTAAAGAAAAAGTTAAATGGCAAGATGAAGGCCATGCTAAAGTCAAGCCTATGATGAATCATATCAATGTTGAATTCTGTTTTGATGTCCCTAACGACTTACCCATAAGCCAAGAACATAGTAAAAACTACCATTTATGGCGCTTAACGATTGAATCAGAAATGGAGGGAGTTGATTTGAATAGAAACTTTGAAATTCCCGTTTATAATACCCGACAAACTTCGAGTCATATAAATTTTAAATCACCAGAGTATTTCCCTACAGGTATAATAAAAACAACCGCAGAAGACTTGCTACCATTAATATCACAGAACTATTCAACAAAAGAACTCTATTATTCTATGCTAAGAAACCCAATAACAAGTTTTAGCGGACTTATATTTGGTGGTATTTTTAGTGGAGTAGGATTATTTCTCTGGAATAAAGCAATAAGTGAGGGTTTTATGTTGTATGTAATGTCTTCAATTTTTACTACAATTGGTTTAATTATCGTAATCTCTAGCATTTATTCTGCCTTTAATTCATTACATCTAATCTTAAATGGCATAAATTTACATTATAAACGTAAATTTTTGTGGCTTACTCTTACAGATAAAATCGTTCCCTATGCACATATAACGTCGATTAGTTCAAAAGAAAGTTCTTCGACCCATACTGGTGGTAAACACAAAATTCAATACAAGATATATGCTGAAGTTGCCCGAAAAAAATATACTTTAGCTGAGAATATTGAATCATCAAGTAAAAAGGATTTAGTGATAGACTATTTTAAGAAGGAAATATTTAATCGATAAGATATTATTTAATGCATGTTACGCAGCTTGCGATAATTTTTCTTCCACTATGTTCGTTTCTCTGGGGACGCTTCACTCCATCCTGCATACTCATATCGGAATATAATTTCCGTTCGAGTTTAATTACTTCATATTCATGTTTCATTGGATATCGAAATCTATTCATTCCGCCCTGAGCGATAAATTCATTGGTGTTTAACAACATACTATGAGTATGTAATAATTCATGAAGCAATGCATCGGCTGGAGATGCAATGCAAACAGGGTTTTCTTTGCAACTGTTTTGAAGTTTTAATTTTGCAGCCGACCGAGTATTAAAATTAATCGTTGCAGAATCCACTTGTAATGTCGACCCTTCCGCTACGGTTGACCATATACTTTCGTTGTATTTTAAAACCCATTCTTTATATTTCAAACTAGTAATAAGACTAATTACTTTAGGATAGCGACTATAATAGTTCGCCATTGTAAGTAAATCTGATTGTATATAATCAGGGTCTGAGCTTTGCTTGATATAATGTTCATTAAGAATATTATATATAATTAGCGCTGTAGTAGACTTAAGCGACTGTATCTTATGGCTAGGTTGTTTTTTATCAATAGTTATTTTATTTACACCTTGAATCTGTTGCGGTGGTATCAAATTAAGTTCAACGTTATGTTTGATTACATCGTTTATTTTTTCATTCTTATGATGCACAATTTCACTTGCACTAACATCAGACTCCATAAACATCGCAGCAGTAAACATTAAAATGGGTAACCATTTTCGTCTTTCTACGTTTCTACTGGTACTCTTTTCATTAAGTCTTTGCTCTTCCTTTAATAAGTATCCTTTTTGAGTAAAGTATTTTTTTAGCTGTGTGTATAATAAAGGCGAATTTTTCTGTAAACCGAAAGGATAAACAACACAAGGTTGATTATTAATAGTACACGGGTGTACATAAGTATGTTGATAACTGAACGAGAACCTATCTAGATTGCTTCTGGTGGTTGCTTTAGAAGTTTGAGGTGGAAAAATCATATGACCGCACAACATAATTGATGAAATTATGTACAAATTAGCGGCAAATTATCTTGAATCTTGAATTTATATATAATGAGTTAAATACAGGGAAACCAAATAATATCATTTAAATCAATATGTTAAAAAGTATGGGGGTGGCGTAAATATACAGCCCTAAATTTAAGATAATCAGATATTCATAAAGTGAAAACAACTAGGAAGGAATAAATTCGATTGGGAATGTGACAGTGATTTTTTCTTTTCCACTTTGACCGAATTTAAACTGTTTAACTCTGCTAATGATCCTGTTCTCTAGTGAAGGATCATTTAATTCACTTACAACAATGCGTACTTTTGATACATTACCTAAAGCAGTTATTGTTATTTCAAGTATTAACTTACCTTTTAAACTCGGATTTTTTCTTCGTGCTCGATTGTATAAAGAATAAAGTTTACTTTTGTTCCGGTCAAAGGTAACTGTAACCTGCTCTTCAAGACGTACACTTGCTTTTGTCGATGAACGACGAGTTGTTTTTTCAGTTGTATTTTTTGCTAATAACGAAGCACGGAAATTTGTTAATTCTTTTTGTGATAATTGTGTTGTTCCTGTTGCCAGATTATGTCTTTCTGAGCCAACTCCTCCACTACCCGTACCTGTCCCCTTCGTAAGAATATCTTTGTTGAACTTGGCTGCTTTTGTACTACCTTTACTTGTCCGATGAGACACCATCGCACTAACAGCTGATGTATCCATTAAATCAGCAAGTTCATTACTTAAAGCAAGAAGACCACTATTTTCTGCTTTCTTACGAGCCTTCTTTAATGCCTTGGTTAGTGGTTTTGATTTTTTATCTTTATTCGGCGCTTTCTTTTTTATTCGGGGTTTTGGTTTAGGCTTAGGTAATGGCTTAGGTTTAACCTGAATAACTTTGGGTTTTTTATTTTCAGTTAAGAATTGAGCTACACGTTCTGGAATGCTTGTTTCTACTGTTCTAATTTGAGGAGGGATTGTAACCGCTGAAAAAATCATCCCGATAAAAAGCGTAACAACTAAAACAATCGCAGCTATAATATTAAAGCGACGATTACTTGTACTTTGTGGTGACCAACTTAATGATAAATTATTATATGCGGATATAGCCGTCATTCAATTATTAACCCTTAAAACCCAACTGCAAAAGTATACATAATAGAGTTCTCATACATACTAACCCTTAACATCATCTTTTACTTTTTGTATTGCTGCAAAACCAATACGCGTATAGTTTGCCTGACGACAAGTTGCCAATACTTTACGCAACACCTCATAATGCATATTTTCATCACCCATAATAGTAACCGATTGCCCTTTCACTTTTGCTGATTTAGCCGAACTAAAACTTTTTGCATATTGAAAAATGAGTTCTTTTTTCAGCATAGGAATAAGTGACGCGTCATCTGGTAGCGTCAACACTTCATCAATACCAGCAACACGTCTACCCGCTACTAATATATCTTTAGATGTTATAGAAATAACCAGCGTTTCTTGTGGTGACTTAGTTGCTACTGAACTTGGCAGTTTGATTTGTTTACTATTAGGTAATTCTTGAGAATTGCTAGAATTTACCAATAAGAAAAACACTAGGATCGTAAAAATATCCATCAAAGAAACAAGATTAAGTGAGCTTTTCTTCCGGAATTTATTGTAACGCTCCATACGTCGTTCACTATAGGATTTATTCATTGCTTAATACCTTTAGAAATCACGGTCGGCTTTTCAGGTGCGTCGCCAATTGAAATATTAGGAAAAAGCTCTACTGTTTCTACTGAGGTAAATTGAATAACATCTGCAGAACGCACGCGATCCATTATGCTAATCAATGTTTTGTATTCGATTTTTTTATCTAACAAGAGTGTAATGCTTTTCTCATCAGGGAATCGTGTTTTTATTTCCACTAAAACCTTAGTAAATGCTTTCCAATTCGTATTATCTTCAGTTCTAGCAAAACGTTTAATAACACCTAGGTTGGCATCTTGAATATCAAAAGACGTTTTACTTACTACTATTTCTAATTGAAGTTTTATTTTTTCTTGTAGGCTTGCTTTAGAACCAATAGGAGGTAGATTAAGTTCAAGTACTGTTAACCTTGAAAAAACAGCAGTAATCAGTAAAAACGGAATTAATATTACCATTAAATTCATAAAAGCAGTTATATCCATTTCTGCCGCATCTTTCTTTAATTTTTTGCTACGTTGCTTCATCAGATTAAATTATGCTTGAGGGCTAGCATCATCCATTATGTTAAGACATTTAACTGCTGACATCTCTAAAACCTCAACCAATCGTGCCGTTTTATTATTTAAATATGAAGAAGTTAATATCAATGGTATAGCGACAATAAGACCAAAGGCAGTCGTATTCATAGCAACTGAAATACTCGCTGATAATAAATCAGCTTTTGCAGCAGCTTCAGCACTTGCTACTGCAGTGAAGGCTTGTATTAAACCAATAATAGTTCCTAACAATCCTAATAAAGTTGCTACATTTGCAAACGTAGCAAGATAATGGGTTCTCTGTTCTAAATCGGGCATTACTTCCATAATCCCAGCTTCAAAAGCAGATTCAACTAACTCACGCTTTGCTTTAGTACGTTGGCGTGCAAAACCGTAATTAAGAACAACAGCAAGTGGCGTTTTATTTTTATGTGTAAATTGATGAGCACGTTGAAAATCATTTGCCTTCAACATTGGCGTTAACTGAGACCAAACGTTTTTTGTTTTTCTAAATGCAGAGCTTAAAAAGAAATAACGCTCAATAGCGATTGCCAATCCAAAAGCTAACACTATTAATATAGGATACATGAATGGACCACCTGTTTGGAAAAATTTAATAATTTCCATAAAACACCTCTCTTAAAACAAAATAATTTAATTCTTAATATTCGATTTATCTTAACATATAAAATAATTCTAATATGCGACGCTCTTCTTTTATTAACATTTAAAGCTTGTATTCATTTCTCAATTAATTATGAATAAATAATATACAAATATTTATACCTTATACTTCTTGCTCTTCTAATATATTTTCATCTTCGACTAATACATCTTCAAGTTCAGACTCATTGAAATCTACTTGATTAAAATCTTTATCTAATTGCAATAGAATTTTTCGCCGTTGATACCGATATTCTATAAATGAAATATGGTTATTAGCATAGTCATCACAAAGTGTTCGAATGGCCTTTGATTCGTTTAAATCACTCATAATTACTTATCTCGCGCAACACTCTAAAGCCGGTTAACTTATCTGCCTTTCCCGTTGATGCAACACTTGTAGAAAAATTACAACTTTCCATTGGAGAATTATACGAACCTCCAACAGCAACAAGCTGCCGCCCTTTCCCGTATACCCACTCTCTTGCATTACCTATATAGTTAACCATTCCCCAATTATTTGGCATGCCAACATTTTGGGAGAACAACCTTTCACCTTTCTCAATCCCCCTTGTTCGCAAGTAACAATTACGATTAGGATCAAGAGACTTGTTACTAGCAGCAGCTGCATACTGCCATTCATTTCTTGTTGGTAACCTATATTTTTTACCTGTTTTTTTAGTCAACCATTTTAAATATTCTTTGACGACACTAAATTTTATCTGAGTAACAGGGAGATCTACACGCCTATCCTTTATGGGATTGCAAGATGGTGAAACCTTACAAAATTTATTCAATTCTTTAATCGAGACCTCATATTTACTGATAGCAAATGTACTCATTGTCCCCTTGCCGTAAACAACAATTAAATCGGGTCCTGTACCAATGATACCTTTAAGTTTATCCGTACAGACGCTTCTCTTACCTCGACCACCAAGTCCTGCAATTGATGTATTGCATGGATCCCTAGGGATGATTCGAATTGCAACAATAGCGGGATGAGATTGAAATATCCTTAATGCATATTTTTTATATTCTTGTGCTTTACTAGGGAAAGGTTTACCTAACTCGGTAATACAATTTGCCAATTTACGAATAAGTCCGGGTTTTAGTCGGCGATATTTAGATGGTCCATACGACTTGAGCTTCTTAACCGCAACATCAATATTTCTCATATTTAATTTTGATTGGCAACGTAACTGTTGATTAACATTATTTAACGCAATATTAAACAATTCTATTTTTTTATTTTTACTCGCTTTTCTTTGTATTTGAACTGATACTTGTCGGTTTTTCGCATCTGCCACACGTTTTTTATTTAGCTTGAATTTTGCAATAGCCTCAGATAACAATTTCTTTTCTATTTCTAATATTCTAAAATCATCTGTATATCTTGCAGCATTCTGTATAAGAGATTCAGTGCGGGTAAAATTATTCGCTTCTCGGGTTTCACGTATTTTTGAAAGATACAAAGAAACTATTTTAGTTTTTGTATTTTCTTGCCAATCTAAGTTAGCCTGACTATCTGCTTGTGACATCCAATTGTCACCAGCAATAAGCATTTTATCCAGTTCACTATATACCCGATAGAGCTGATCTTCCCAGTTTATAGAAAATTCAGGTTTTTTAATCAAGTTGTCTATTGTTTTTTTATGGAAGTTTAGCTGTAATTCATACTCAACTTTAGTACGTATTTCAGATTCAGATAAACCTTGCCCGCCTACTTGATTAAACTGATAATAGCCTGCGGCTGAAACTAAACCAAATAACAATATGAACAAAGGAATGACTAAATTTTTCTTAACTGTTTTTGTTATTAAATCTAAATAAATTTCAACGGAAGGTATCCTATCCTCACGTTTAAAAGCCATCGCTTGTTTAATCGCTTTCCATTGACGCTTAGAAACATTATTAAGTTTTTTCGGTGTCAACCCTTGGCGCATCGCTTCATCTGCAGGTATTTTATTAAAGGGATGCTGACCTGAAAATAATTCGTAGGTTATACAACCTAATGCATAGATATCATCTCGCGCATCAGGTTTTTTGCCTTCCAACATTTCTAAACTAGCATAAGCGGGTGTTAGAGCACCTAGATTACCAGCATCAAAGACAGTACGATCTTCCTGGCTTCCATCAATTCCCGTTACCTTTGCTACTGCACGCGCAATACCAAAATCAAAAACTTTGGTAACTCCAGAATTTGTTACAAATATATTTCCTGGTTTAAAATCGGAATGAATAATATTCATTCCATGCGCATGGATTAACGCAGCACAAATAGATTGCAATATATCCCAGGCATCATCTGTTGGCAGCCCAGTTGATTTATATTGACGGATTATTTGATCAAGTGGTCGACCATCCATGAATTCCATCGTCATGAAAACAACATCGCCATCACGATCAAAATCAAAGACATTCACAATATTAGGATGTGCAATACGTTGTGATTTTCGTGACTCACGCTGCAGTGATATAAATGCTTCTGGGTGAGATTTAAACTCTTCACTTAATACTTTAATCGCAACATAAGGATCGCGATCTTTTGCTTCAACTTTCAATAAATCTTTAGCTTTATAAACAACACCCATCCCACCAGAACCAATCACTTTCGCTAAAATAAAACGTTCTTTTAAAACACCATGATGTCCACCTGCAGTTGCATTCTTTGTGTACGCAAATTGAGATGAAGCTTCCGTGAGTTGTTTACGATTTCTTGGATTGACTCGCTGAGCAGGCTTTCGAAATTGCGTTGCATCTGACCCTGACCTAGATCGAGATTGAGGTTGAGCCCCAGAAGGCTTAATACGTGTTTTATTTTCATTAGGGACTCTCGTGCGGTCGCTACCTTTAGCAGATTTTACTGTAGAGGGTCTTATTTTCGTTGGGTTATCAGATTCATTCATTATTTAATACTTCATCAGCAGAATTATTACTCTCAATTTTATCTGCTTCTCCTCGAATCATAATAAGAGAGACATTATCCGAGGCCTTGTTTTCAAGTGCTATTGAAAGTAATTCGTTTGTACTTTCTTCTGCGTTATTTGAGCTTAAAAATTCAACTAAGTTATCGTCTGTTATAGAATTATATAAACCATCACTACAAAGAAGATATGTATCACCAATTTGAGTACTGAATACATTTAAAGCAATAAAAACATCTTCACATGCGCCTATAGCTCGTGTAATTACATTTGTTTCAGGATGATTTATGGCATCTTCACGCTTTAAAAAACCTTGCAGAATTAATTCTTCAACTTGACTATGGTCTTGTGATAACTGTTCTAACTCACCATTTCGGTAGCGGTATAAACGCGAATCGCCTGCCCACAAACAGGCTCCTAAACGACCCCGAATTACAAGACTAACAACCGTACTACCCATAGTCTTGTTATCGCACATCACACTTGCATATTCTTGGATGTGCTTATTAACTTCTAAGAGCTTATCTTCTACTGAATCGATAAAGGTATTAAATGAAATTTCATCTTCAATTTCGGATAGAGCATCTACAACCATGCTACTCGCAATATCACCGGCTTCATATCCGCCCATACCATCAGCAACCGCCCATAAGCCAATTTCAGTTCGGCTTAATGTTGCATCTTCATTAACCTCTCTTACACAACCAACATCTGATTTTGAAAAAGCAGACCACTTAATTGCTCTTCGCATAGTAATATCGTTCATAATTCTTGCTGCTTTATGCTGTATTTATCTGGTAGGGTTGTTGCCAACTCCAGTTACCATTAATCATTCCAGCAATTCCGTTTATGGATGGAAGACCTTGTGAATAAAAAACACTTGGAGCAACATTTTCTGAGCCCTGTGTAGACCAAGCACTATAACTGGAGAGTGATTTTTGTAATATTGCATCCAGCATATAATCTGATACCGATGACGGGAGTTGTTCCTCAAAGTCCATATGCACAACAACAGGATCAGAATTTGTAAGCATGCCTTGTTTTACATAAATATTATTATGTGATATTACGACATTATTAACTTCGGTTATTAACTCGTCTGCGGTTAAATCGCCCTCTAACGCTTGTAGAGCAATCGCCTCAATTTCTTCAAGCCATGAATTATTTGAAAGTAAAAATTCTAAAGAACAAACTGAATTAGGAATTTTAGTGATAATGGAAATAGGAAAATACCGGCCTACCTTATCAACGCTTGGTAACATGATACCAACCCATGAGTTAGCATCGACACAACCTTCAGAAAACATAAACCGCCAAATAGGACTTGTTAAATAGTAATCAAGCCAATGCTCTCCAATTTGTTCTTGAGAGCCGGCAATATAATGTTGCAACCACTCATCCCATACTGTAACAAAATCCGATGGCAACGATCGTTGTATAAAATCACCATGCGCAGGTAATTTCCCAAATAGACCGGTTATAATTTCACTTGTCATTTATATTCTTTCTGAAACTGTGAATGATCGTAATAAATTACGATTAAAAGGATTATTTACACTTTTAGCTTTTATTTGAAATGTTATATTATGACTATTTTTAGCTGTACTATAATCCTTACCAGCATCATTTTTAGCGACACTATAATTAACGAGAAACGTATTAGATTGACTGGTTTTTGTTAACTTCGATTGATCTTGTAATCTAAACCATGCCCAGTTTCCATCGAAAACTTTTATATGCAATTGTTCTTTAAGGTCTTCAAAAATAATTCGTGTACGAGTCTCTTCATCACCGCCCGACCAAGTCACTGTTTTCCAAAATTTCGGGCCATGATTATACACAATGCGTTTATTACCAAGCTCTAGAGTAAAACGTGCATCATTCTTAGCCATTTTAAACGGCTTAAGCTGGAATTTCATACTTGGTACTTCAGGGTTGTTTCTAAAATATATTCTTTTGATTTTTTGTGCTTTTCTAACTTGGGCGATTGTTTTTCGTGATAACCCTAAACTCCTGTTATCAACGGATTTACTCGACCAATTTTTATTAGTGTTAACGAACGGTTTAATAAACTCAGCATAAAAGGTATCTATTGTGCCATTAGGTTTAAAAAACTCACTGAAATCATAAATAGCTAATTCATTAGTTGAGGACTTTGATAAAGGATATCGTCCAGCCAAACCTTGTTTATATACACTATAAACCTTGGTTTTCCATTCAGCCCTAACATGCTGATGCGCAGAACCCAGTACCACTTTCCATGATTGGTCAGCTAATGTCGTTAACCAACGTTTAACTGGTTGCGGTGTATTTTTGGCATATAATCTTAACGAAGTTATTGCATTACCCCCACCACTTGCAAAACGGGCTTTTGCAATTTCAAATGATTTTTTAGTTGGATCGGGTGACATGGAAAGTTCACCTATAAAGTCACGTAATTGATGAATTTTTTGAATAACAATATTTATCGGTGGCGCTTGTTTTGATGATTCTCTTAAAAGAGTATTTAATGTTTTAAATTGTTTATCAACGCGGTTACCAACAAACTTATTAGATATACCAGGCGCCTTACCTTTTTTATCCCCAAGCTTATCATCCATTAAATTTGATAATAATGGTGCAGTAAGTTGAGTATTATCTTTTGTCACTTGAAGGATTGAGATTAATGGCGAATAAACAGGATCAGTGAAATTTGCTAATACATCACTGGCCTGCTTTAAACTGGAGAAATCAGAAACGTTTAAACTGGCCAGTACGGTTAACCAATATTTAGAATAATCAGCTAAATAGTGTTCTTTTACCTTTTTACTTATTTCATCTAAATCATCTTTTATAAAATCGACTCTTGCAGATTTATCATCGGTCAGAACCCATCGCTCATTAACAATATCGGCTATCACAGGTGAATCAACTGAGAAATCGATATTTCGATAACCTTCTTTAGTATACAAATAAGGAATCATTAACGCTTGCGAGCTTGAACCAACTTTATAGGTAGAGCGTACCGACATACCAAATTGATTTAATAAATCAACCTTACCAGCATATTTAGGGTTTGATTTTATTCGACTGTAAATACGTTTTGAAACCGGCACACGTAACAATAGTGAGCGCGTCTGAGCGATCAATGTTTTATTTAGTGGTACGTTATCTAACGTCTTGATATCTAAATTGAGCAAATACCGTAAATGTTGCTCTAATTGACTACGCGCTGTTGCTTCGCCTTTTAATCTTTTCTTCCAGTTTTCTTTAAACCAATCAATAACAAGATTTTTATCCATATTATCAATTTTTTTAAACATCATGTATGTTCTAAAAGTATTGTATAGATCTCCGCCACGGTGACCTTGTTTAATATAGAGCTCAAGCTCACTTATCAATCTAGGTAACAACAGCTTTTCAAGTTGAGCTTCATAGGCTTTATCTGCAACAACATCCACATTACTATCGTATAAACCTAATCCAGACATCCAAGGATGTTCTTCTTGGTCATAAACAATACTTGCTTTAGCTAGTGTATTCAAAGCAGGTAAAACCGTTCTTAAATCTTTATTCCATGTATTTATACGTTTCTTTTCAGCATTAAATTCCGCAACATGATTTTGCACATCAGACATAAACATTTCGTGTCTGGTTATACTTCCAAGCCAAACGACAATTAGCGTCACACCGATTGCTGTAATTCCAGCAAAACTGGCTCGCTGTACCCAACGAAACATATTCTCATAACGGCGATTCGAGCCGACTAATTCAGATTCAGGGAAAATGATATCTTTAAATAAACGACCCAGAAAAAAACTTTTTCCTTGTTGCATCGTTGATTGAGCTGCATCACGTGTAAAACCGAAATTAGATGAAACGGATGTCATTAGACGGTCAATTGGCGTTCCGTCTTGTGTACCACTGGTTAAATAAACCCCGCGTAAATAAGGTTGTAGATGATATCGATTTTTTACAAAAGTCTGGCTAATAAAACTATCAATAATAAACTTTAAGTTTTCCATTTGCTGAGGAAAACCTTGAATTGCTCCACGTCTTTTTACATCTGTTTCTTGTTGTACTCGCCATAAAACACGTTCATACAATCGTGAAATTAAATTATGGAATCCCTCATTTAAATATTCAAAGTCTGGTCCATCAGAAACATTTGGTGCATTAGGTAAGGTTATTCCCCATACTTGCTCTCGTTCATCTTTACCTAGATCTTCGAAGAACTCTGAAAATCCAGAAACCATATCTGTTTTAGTAAACATTAAGTAAATGGGGAAACGTATTTCAAGCTTATCCATTAACTCGTCAATGCGCGTACGGATTGTTTTCGCATGTTGAATACGTTCTTCGTCGGTTTGATAAAGCAAGTCGTATAAACTTATTGCGATAATCGCTCCGTTGATAGGACGACGTCTACGATTTCTTTTAAGTAGATTTAAAAATCCTTCCCATGCGGTACTATCGACAACACGATGACTATCTTGCGTGGTGTAACGACCTGCGGTGTCTATTAATACAGCTTCGTTGGTGAACCACCAGTCACAATTACGTGTACCACCTACTCCTTGCAATGCTCCCTCACCAAATTGTTTTGCCAAGGGAAAGTCTAAACTTGATTTAATTAACGCTGTTGTTTTCCCTGATCCTGGTGGTCCGATAATGATATACCATGGTAATTCGTAAAGTGCCTTTTTTGATCCTCGGCCTGAAAACTTTAATTTCTTCAGCGTTGATAATGCTTCCGTAAAACGTTTTTCTATTTGAATAACTTCTTGAGTCGATTGTTCAGATGCTGGATTTGCATCAGTTCTGTTCTCTTCTAGATCGGTAACAAACGCCTCATTATTCTTTTTATTTTTACTTTGTGTAAATAAATTACTAATCCCCCAAGCTAAGACGATAAATAGAATAAACAGTAATCGAGCAACTTCACCACCTAGTGGTGCAACATTACCCTCTCCGAACTTAATAGCAGGCCCTACAAACCAAATGATAATTGAGAACGCTAACAATCCAATTGCTGAAATGACAACTCTATTTTTAAAAAAATTTATAATATTTTTCATTTTACTTCCATGCACGGTTACTGGGTGCGATTAACCTTAGTTGCCATCTCATCAACACTTATAATTTTTTCAAGTTTAGAAACAACGGGGACAGATGAGTCGTAAAGCCAATAACGAAATCCTGAGTAGCTAGTTAACAGAATAGCCCCAACAATACTAGCAATAACCCAAGTTGGAATATATTGCGCCATGCTATTTTTAATCCGGCCTAAGCCCTGCCAGTTTTGTGACAACGCTCGTTCATATTCACCTCGATGCGTCCTAATTATGTTAAATAATTCACCACGAAGTTGCTCTATACTTTCCTTACCACGAGGACTCAATCGATATTGCCCTTCAAAGCCGACACTTAAACAGATATAAAATAATTCTAAAATATCTAAATTTTCAGATGGAGATTGTCTTAATCGATCAAGTAGAATGTAAAACTTTTCACCACCCGATGTTTCATTATGAAATAAACTTAACAATGAACGTTGGTGCCAGGCACTCTCGCAACCCCAAGGTGTATTTAATACAGCTTCGTCTAAAATAGTACAAAGAATGTAACGCGCCGAAAGAACTATCTCTGATGCGATTCCTTGTTCCTTAGCTCGTTTTTCAAAAGATTTAATTTCATTCACTAATCGTTGATGCAATCCACCAATATCCGGGTGACTAACGGCTTGCTTTGTTTTTTCAAAAACAGCAATTAAAACAGACGCTGCATTCACCAATGGATTTAAACCATGCGTAGTTTGAAAATATGCAGCTTCAGTGTCTACTCGTGGAGGAATTGGCGTTTGTTGTTGCTGAGCTACTGGTGGAACGGGTTGCGATGCAGCATGTCGCTCATACGAAGGTTTGGCTCTTCCACCCGGCGTTGGTTTTACAACGGTGCGATCACTATTGACCGAAGGTTGCCGAAAGACTGTCCTGTCTGAATTTGAGTCAAAATCATTTGATGACATGACCTACTCCTTAATTATTATTGTCGAATAGCCCAGAACTCAAGTTCTAACCCAGGAAAATCGCCACCCACATGCATTGCAATACCACCTGACTTTTGCAACTCACTCCACAAAGGACTTTTTCTGTCTAATTCAAAGTAGGTATATCCTGAATGAAATGGAATTTGACGTGGTGCAACTGGTAACGTTTTAATTTGTATACCTGGCATGCCTGCATTTACAAGTTGTCTAATTTTTTCAACCGATGCAATTTTTAATTGTGCAGCTAAGGCTGACTGTAAACTTGCATCTTTTACATTTGCGCGTGCCGCTAATACGAACATTGCTGTTCCGATTAATGAGCGGTCTGAAATTTGCGCGACACGAATACCATATTTTTTCTCAACAAGGTTCAACGACACGGCAGTTTGTTCATAAACCATACTTAAACCGCCACGCAACGAGTCCATTAAGGGAAGAAACGTAGCTTGTAATTCATCATGCAGGTATGCAGGTAATAACGGTGGGCGTTTTTGTGTAGCAACGAAGGTTGATAATTCCCCAACCATTTGAACTAAATCTTTGTATAAGTCGGAAGGATGAAGCCCTTTCATTTGAGACAAGTGTAAACACAAAGGTTCTATACGGTTAATTAGTTGTAACATCATATAGTCGGCAACTTCAGCGGTGCCTCCACGATTAGCGTCTGCGAGTCTGCCAGCAATCGCTTCAGCTCGATGATGTAGTAAGCCGACAAGTTCAGACAAAAAACCATTCAATTTTAAAGAAACACTACAATCTAAACAGGTTGGAATATACTGATCATCTAAGATCATGTTTTTATCTTCACGTGATTCAGATATCTTTAGTATTCCAATACAGGCGTAACCACTACGATCGTCTGATTCAAGTAAAAGTCGAAGACGTAATTTGCCAACATCAAGTTTGGTATTTTCACCGCTCTCGGTTGAAACATCACGTATATCGTGTTCATGCGAGTAATAACGAGCTAGCCCTTGGTTACCCGATTCTGATGTAACATCCATGGCACCTGGTCGCTTAAGTGGAATACCTATATATACGATTTCATTATGAATATTCTCAGGAATATCAACAACCGGCGGTGCCTCATCTGTTTCAGGGAAGCTAAATGGCGTACCATCAGGGAAAATTCCTTTAGAGTGGATAATGCCAAGTTTACCAAGCTTTAATAATTGTTGATCCAATTCAAATTCTTGTAACCCCCAACCATAAGCACCATAAGCCGAACATTTACTTTCAATCAAGCGTTCTAAATAACGTTCTTGCTGTTGAAAATGTTGAGGACTTAAGAACATACCCTCATACCATAAAATTTTACTTTCTAAAGACATGTGTTTTCGCCATATTATATTTTGTTATTTCCACTTACTAAATTAACCTTCGATTAACTTCAAGGTATTGCCACTTATGTGAATGGTTATTGATGTTGCAAAAACATTACTTGATATAACCGGAGTAATTATTTTGTATTTAGCCGCCTTGTAATTTAAAAACTCGGCATAAATAGCGATGTATTTCGTATCTTTACTTAAAACAAATTTCTCTTCTCGACTTTTTCCGGGAACTAAACGCTTTAACTCTTGCTTCGCAATAAAATCTGCACCGAGTACTTCTTTATCACGTTCATACAAACCAATAAAGTCAGCTCGATTAAACATTTTCGTTTCTTTTAATTCATATAAACGAACAAATAATGGTGAGGGTTTATTTTTGTCATCAGGGTTTATATCAGCATCAACCTTTAACGTTAACGTTAAATCTGTATCGAACCCTAATTTTTCTCCGACCCAACCATTTAATGATGAGCATGCCGTTAATAAAAGTAAGCTTATAATAAGTAAAAATACACGGTATTGTTTTTTAAACATTCGTTAAACCAACCTTTTTTGATTTTCTTGCAATAAGTAGTTTTTGTAATTGATCTTCATAAGCCTGAACAAATTCATCACCAAATAAAAATTGAAAAGAGTTATCCATATCATCTGTAAGATCATTGAAATATTTTACAAACTGATTCCAATTCTTATGTTTCTTTAATAAAGGTAAAAAATCTAAAGAACTTGAATGCTGTTTATCAAATCGTTTTTCTAAAACAGAAGGTTCGAAACGATCAATAGCGCCCTTAAATGCAGCACGAATACCTGCCAGAATAGCAACTTGATGTTCAGCTATTCCATCAAAACCATCCGTTATCGCTTCAATAGGTGCCTTATAAGAACTCCCTGACTTTAAAAACATATTCTCTAATGCATCATCAATATTCGCAGAAAATTTTAAAGGATTATTTTCAACAGGTTGTATGGTGGTAATATTCATCCTAAACTCATTCTTTATGCTACTGCGTGAGGTCAATACTTTCATCATGCCCGTAACCGTTTCCCTCACCATTTCACCAACGACTTTATTAATCTCAATAACCTTTTGCTTTGTTAAATTATCCGTTGGCAGTCCCATTGCCACAATCATTGTTGTATCAACATTAAGTGGTGTTTTCTTCACCGTTTTTGTCGTTTTCTGATAAGCCAAAAAATGTTGTTTTATTTTTTTCAGCTCTTCCTGCATACGTAGGTTTTTATTTTGTAATGGTTTTAAAATAAGAACTTCTTTTTGTAAGCGTGCATTTTCAGCACGTAAAGCCTGAATGGTATTAGCATCGACCATCGTATTATTATCAACCTGAACGTCTTCAAGTACAGCGACATCATTCTCCTCACTTAAATCCCAATCTTCAGGAATAAGTTTTTCATCAATATGTGAGTTTGGCCAAATGACAGACTGCCCTAGCACATCAGATTCATCGGAATGACTTGGTGATGTTGGAAATACATCATTTGAAAAGCTTGCATTAATGGCCGTGCCTTGTAAATTATCAAGCGCAGCCAATGGATCCATAACTTCTGGAGCTGAATTAAGTAATGGTTTTACAGATGCTATATCTCCCGTAGCAAAGGGGTCACTTGACATAAAATCAGTTTGTGGAATCGACGCATCAACTGACATATTATTAGAAAATGGATCGGCACTATCAGGGGCGATGTTTTCCGTATTCCATAATTTAATTTTAAATTTGTAATCACTTAGCTCAATTTCATCGCCATCTTGCAATTGAACTTTATTACCATTTCCCATTGGTTCTCGAGAGCCATTTAAAAACGTTCCATTCGTACTTAAATCGGTTAAAACATACTGACCGTTCTCATAGGAAATTTCACTATGACGAGAAGATAAATAACAATCGGGATCACTCAAAACCCAAAAGTTTTCTGCACTCCGACCTATTGTTCCACCTTGCTCACCAAAGGTCTTAGAAGACTCGGCAACTGTACAATTTTCTGGGAATTCGATAATGTTTATCAATAGTGACATCTAACAAAATCCATTTTTATAATTATGATTGTTTTTTGTACTAAATAATTATTATTATAATAACTAGTAAAAATTTGTTCCTTCGAGGATTATACCCACTTGTATGCAAGATAATCCACACATCAATACTATATATGTAAGTTTGAGAATTAATACACACTTATGACTTTCTATACTTTACATAGTTATCTAAATAACATATAAAAGTCAAAGGTCGTGTTTGCGTTTCTAAAAAAATAAAACATTGCAAACACTTATGGTTACATACTAACCAACGCCTCTTCAATTTAGACTTAATATAAATTTAAATCTTTTAATATGGATGTAGAAAAGATGACTTCGACCACAAAAATAAATATTGAAAACTTGTTGAAGCCTATCACGGAAGAAAATCCTGCTGGTCAAGATTTGCGCAATGATCAAAAACCCGACTCCATATACCAACAAATCAAACAAGCTCGAATGTCTGCTCGCGCAGCTGAACGCAGTAACATGTACGATCAAAATAACAATGAAGCTATCGATCATTGGCGCAATATCAGTGTATTAGCACCTGAAATTATCAGTAAGCACAGTAAAGATTTAGAAATTTCCAGTTGGTATATTGAAGCTGTTGTTCGACTCTATGGTTTTCATGGATTAAGTGATTGTTTCAAATTAACTCGCGCGCTTATTGAAAATTACTGGGAAGGTATTTATCCGTTACCCGATGAAGATGGAATGTTGATTCGTGTTGCCCCCTTAGCGGGCCTCAATGGTGAAGGTGCCGAAGGCGTCTTAATGGCTCCCATCCGTAACATACCTATTACTCAAGGCGAACATCCAGGCCCTTTTAATCTTTGGCATTACCAACAGGCATTAGATGTACAAAAAATAACCGATATCGAAACACGTGAAGAAAATTTTTCAAGAATTGGTTTTTCACTCGATGATATCGAGAGTGCCGTAAGTCTCTCTAGTGAATCTTTTTATATCGACCTTCGTAATGATATTAAATCGTGCATAACAGAATATAAACTGATTAGTTCTTTATTAGATGAACGTTGTGAATCACATGAATCGCCTCCAACAAGTAATATGATTGCAGTGTTAGAACAATGTTTAGGGGCTGTTAATCATCTTGGTCGCAACAAGTTCCCCACCGATGAAATTGAAGAAAATATATCCGATGAAAACGGAGAAAACAAAACCGTCGTTTCAAACAAAACGTCATTTGGTACAATCACATCGCGTGATGTTGCTTTTCAACAATTACGTATCATTTCTGAGTTTTTCAAACAAACTGAACCCCATTCGCCAATTTCTTATACTTTAGCAAAAGCTGTTAAATGGGGAAATATGCCTTTAAATGAACTCATGCAGGAATTGATTCCTGATAGTTCATCTCGAGATTTTTATTCATCCTTAACCGGTGTAAGCATTAAAGACGAAACATAATAGTAAAATAAACAAAACGTGAGGAATAATTATGGCTGAAAGTATCCACGATAAATTAAAACGAGTTCGCAAACCACGAGTACACATAACATACGATGTTGAAACAAACGGCGCCGTAGAAGAGAAAGAAATACCTTTTGTTATGGGCGTAATGGGTGATTACTCTGGAGATAACACTGAAAACAAGAAATCGTTAAAAGATAGAAAGTTCTCACAAATTGACCGCGATAATTTTAACGATGTCATGGCAAACGTCTCTCCAAGCGTAAAAATGAAAGTTGAAAACACCCTCGAAAAAGACGGTAGCGAATTTTCTTTAGACTTAAATTTCAATAAAATGGAAGACTTTGAACCTCACAAAATTGTTAACGAAGTTGAGCCGTTAAAAAACCTAATGGATACGCGAAACAAACTTCGTGATTTGTTAACAAAAGCAGATCGTTCAGAAGAACTCGAAAGCATTCTCGAAGAAATTTTAAGCAATTCAGATGCTTTATCATCGTTCTCAGACGAACTTGGTGTTAACAGCGATAAAGGTGATAAATAATGGCTAAGAAAGATCAACATTTAGAAGAAGAGTCAGATGTATTAGAAGTCAGTTTACTTGAGCAAGCAATTGGTGCAACAAAGCAAACACCAAAAGATACAACTGAAGAACTACTTAAAACACTTACATCCGAAGCGATGAACGGCACTGTAAAATGGAATAAAAATCTTTCAGTTACTATCAATAACGCTCTTACCGCGATAGATGAAGCGTTATCAAATCAACTTTCAGCCATAATGCAACATGAGAAGTTTCAAAAACTAGAAGGCTCATGGCGAGGTCTAAACCATTTGGTAATGAATTCAGAAACAAGCTCTCAACTGAAAATTCGCGTTTTAAATATTAGTCAAAAAGAACTGTCAAAGGATTTATCAACTGCGACAGAATTTGACCAAAGCACCATCTTTAAAAAGATCTATGAAAGTGAATTTGGTATTGCCGGTGGTGAACCTTACGCTGCATTAGTTGGTGACTTTGAATTTTCTTCTCACCCAGATGACGTAGAACTATTAACAAATATGTCTAATGTTGCTGCAGCTGGTTTCTGTCCATTTATCGCGGCTGCAAGCCCATCTATGTTTGGCTTCGATAGTTATACTGAATTATCAAAACCAAGAGACTTAGAGAAAATATTTGAGTCAGCTGAATATATTTCATGGCGCAGTTTCCGCGATAGCGAAGATTCACGTTTTGTAACTTTGACGCTACCAAGAGTGCTTGCACGCCTACCTTATGGTCAAGCAACTAAACCAGTTGAAGTTTTTAACTTCGAAGAAGCACAACTCGACAACGATGGTAAACATTTAGAAGGTGACCACGAAGAATATTGTTGGATGAATGCGGCTTACACTATGGGGTCAACCATATCAAAATCGTTTGCAGAAAATGGTTGGTGCACGAGTATTCGTGGTGCAGAAGGTGGTGGTAAGGTTGAAGGCTTACCTTCTCATGTCTTTGTTAGTGACGATGGCGACATGGATCAAAAATGTCCTACCGAAATTGGCATTACAGATAGACGTGAAGCGGAACTCAGTAAACTTGGTTTCTTACCTCTTTGTCATTATAAAAATACTGACTATGCTGTATTTTTTGGTGCTCAAACAACGCAAAAACCTAAATCATTTGATGATCCAGATGCGACTGCTAACGCAGCAATTTCTGCAAGATTACCTTACATAATGGCAACATCTCGTGTAGCTCATTTCTTAAAAGTCATGGCACGCGATAAAGTGGGTTCATTTATGGAAGCGGCTGATGCAGAAGAATGGTTAAACCGCTGGATTGGCAACTATGTTAACGCAAGCCCTGGTGCTAGCGCAGAAATGAAAGCACAATTTCCTTTTGCTGAGGCTCAGGTCGAGGTTAAAGAAATACCTGGGCAACCCGGTGTTTATAACGCCGTCGCTTGGATGCGCCCTTGGTTACAAATGGAAGAACTAACAGCCTCACTTCGACTCGTTGCTAAAATACCTAAAGCAGGCTAAAAATATTGCGGGGATATTTTCCCCGCATTTTTTATATGGATTCTAGATGTGCCAATACCAACTTTAAAAGAACGCCCAAAGCAACAAAATACTCAAACAAGCAGTGTTCTAAAATCATTAACTGAACAACCTTCTTACATAACTAACTTACAAGAATTTTTAGTTGAAAAAAATTCATCTAAAGCTTTGCATTATTGGTTAACCGAACATAGTCAAACTCATTCATTTAAAACAACCAGCGACATCACTAATGCCATTCATTTTTCCATATCAAAAATAGATAATTTAATTAACGAACAACTCAATGCCATCTTGCATCATCCTCAGTTTCAAAAGCTTGAAGCATCTTGGCGAGGATTATGGTTTTTAACACTTCAAGCTGACGATACCAAAAGCGTTAAAATACGAGTACTTGATGTAAGTTGGCAAGATGTCACTAAAGATATTAATCGTGCTCTCGAATTTGATCAAAGCTATTTATTTCAAAAAATTCACAATGATGAATATGGAATTGCTGGGGGTGAGCCCTTTGGTGTTTTGATTGGCGATTATGAAATAAGTCATCAAATAACTAAACAAAACCCGTATGATGATCTTCTAACGCTTGAAGGAATATCTGAAATAGCTGCTGCTGCTTTTGCACCTTTTATTGCTGGTGCGTCAGCCGAACTATTTGGGCTCGACAATTACTCTGAGTTAGGCGCACCTTTAGATTTACAGAGCATATTCAGTCAAAAAGAATATATAAAATGGCATCGTTTAAGGGATAAAACAGATTCACGATTTATTGGTTTAACTGCACCCCACGTACTCGCAAGAAAACCTTACAATACAAAACCAGAAAATTACAAAGGTATCTTTTTTTATGAAGATATCACAAGCAATAACAATAAAAATTTACTATGGATGAATGCATGCTATGGCTTTGCTTCTATCCTCATTCGAGAATTTATTAGTATTGGTTGGTTTGGACATATACGAGGTGTTATACGAAATCATATTGGTGGCGGTCTGTTAACAAGCTTACCTATTGAATACTTTAATACTGATACAAAAGAAATTTGGAGCAAGCCACTAACGGATGTTGTGATTACCGATAAGTTAGAGCGTGAAATGAGTGACCTTGGTTTAATACCATTATGCCAATGCTATGATAGCCCGTTTGCTGCATTTTATAATAACCAATCAGTGCACAAACCAAAATTACAATCTAATAAAGAAGCTAACGTAAATGCAAAATTATCGGTTATGTTACAACATATTTTATGCGGCTCTCGGATAGCACATTATATTAAAATTATCTTTAGAGATAAGATTGGTTCTTTTATCAGTCCTGAAAGCGTAGAAGAATACATTCAAAATTGGTTACATAAATATACAACCGGACGCGATGATTTAGACTGGGAAGCACAAGCGCGCTACCCACTTCGCGAAGCATCGGTAAAAGTAAAAGAACACCCTGCAAAGCCAGGACAGTTTTTATGTCAAATTCACATTAAACCACACTATCAACTTGATCAAATGGTATCAGAACTTGAACTTGCCACTGAATTATTGAAAATAGGTTAGTAATAAAATGGTAACAATTGATAAAAAGAAAAAGTTACGAGCCTCTATTTTAGATAGACTCATTGATAATGAGCCACAATCAAATACCGATTCTGATGCAAATAAATATCATAAACTTAAGAATTTAAGAAATAGTGTTCGGCGTGATTTAGAAAATCTATTAAATACTCGATATAAAATAATGCAACCTGCCGAAGAGTACAAAGAGGTTGAATTATCATTACTTAACTACGGCCTACCCGACCTTGCTACTATCAACATGTCTGACGTGGATAAAAAGAAAGAATTCATTGAAAATTTTGAAACTATATTACGGGAATATGAACCTCGATTTAAATCAATTAAAGTTTCTTACTTAGATAATAGCGATAAACTCGACCGGACTCTTCGATTTAGAATAGACGCAACACTTTATGCCGACCCATATCCTGAGGTGATTATTTTCGACTCAATACTCGAGCCCGTAACCCGTTCAATTAATGTGAAAGAGGTTGGTAATGGCTGACGAATTACTCCCCTATTTTGAAAAAGAGCTCGCCTTTATTCGCCAGCTTGGTACTGAGTTTTCTAAAGAGCAACCTAAAATAGCAGGACGATTAGGTGTAAATACCGACACAATCGAAGATCCTCACGTTTCACGTTTAATCGAAAGCTTTGCATATTTAAATGCTCGAATACAACACAAACTGGATGACGACTTACCAGAAATAAGCGATTCGCTGTTAAATGTATTGTATCCACATTACCAACGCCCTATACCATCGATGACTATTGTTAAATTCTCACCCGATGAAGATCAACTAGACTCAAAATATACTGTACCCAATAACACATTATTAGAAACCGACCTCTTTAAAGGCGAACGTTGTCACTTCACAACAACATATCCGGTTGAGTTACTGCCTATAAACGTCGATGAAGCCGCTATAATAGGTCGCCCCTTCGTTACGCCTGGATCATCGTCATCAAAAGGTGCTGAGTGCGTACTAAAATTATCTTTATCGACTTTTACAAACGATATCAACTTCGCAGAACTTAATTTAGATAAAATTCGATTTCATTTAAAAGGCCAAACACAGCATATTCATCCTTTATACGAGTTAGTATTAAATAATTGTATCAATGTTGTCGTTGCTGATTCTGAAAGTGATATTAACCCAATATTTTTAGGTAAAGATTGTATTAAGTCTGTTGGATTTGAAGAAAATGAGGGAATATTACCTTACTCAGATTCATCTTTTAGTGGTTATAGAATATTAACTGAATATTTTGTTTTCCCTGAAAAGTTTATGTTTCTTGATTTCACAAATATTTTAGATAAATTATCTGAGAAAACCTCTAGTAATCTTATTTTCTATATTTATTTGGATTCATCTGACATTGAGCTCGAACATAATATTAACAAAGAAACCTTTGTATTAGGTTGTACACCTGCTGTTAATTTATTTAAACAGAAAACAGATCCTATAAAATTAGACCACTTGCATGAAGAATATCAAATTATTCCAGACATTCGCCGTCCCGCAGGTTTTGAGGTTTATTCGGTTGATAAAGTAACGGCAACTAACTCTGCAGGTGAACATCAAGAACTTAATCCTATCTATGGATTAACACATGAACAACAAGATTCAAATAGTAATGCTTTCTGGTTCGCATCAAGACGTAATGCAAAAATGAATGATTTCTATCGTGATGATGCAACCGACGTATTTATTAGCCCCGTTGATTTGAATTTTAATCCAAACCAACCCAATGATAGTATTTTATTAATTGATACGACCTGCTCCAATCGAAATCAACCATCGAAGCTACCATTTAATAATGAACAACCAAACCTGCAATCTGTTGACAGTGCACCTCCATGCTCAAGCATTCGTTGCATAACTAAACCAACAACAACAATACAGCCACCGTTACGCGAACAAGCTCGTTGGAGATTATTATCACATTTAAACTTAAATCATTTATCGATAACAGGTCGAGAGAATGCGACCGAATCCCTAAAAGAAATATTACGTCTTTATGAATTCACTGAATCTGCTGTTAGTCGCTCATTAGTTTCTTCCGTTATAAATGTAAATGCTCATGCAATTAGTGCCCCTCTTAATATAGATGGAAGAGCAACTCTGTGTCGGGGAATTGAAATTGAAATTACATTAGATGACACCCAATTAGCAGGCAGCAGCAGCTTTCTATTTGCCAGCGTCCTTGAAAATTTCTTTGGACTTTATTGTTCAATAAATTCATTTACCCGTGTACTCGTTAAATTAAAAAACAAAGAAGGTTACCTTAAAAAATGTCCTCCACGAGCAGGCAACAAAGTTCTTCAGTAACGCAGCACCTTATTGCCGAAACAGCGAGTTTTAGTCTAGTACAAACTGTACGTCTGCTAGAGCGTAGTCACGCCTTTAATTCTGGCTCAAACTTAAATGAACGAAATAATTCTATTGCGAAATATATTCCACCAGAATCAGAAGTCATACGCTTTCATACCAATCAAAAACTTGAATTTTCACCTGCGGATATCAATTCAGCCTACCTCCAACCAAAGAGCCATAATGCCAAACAATGGCATATTGATGTAAACCTAATGGGATTAACTGGCGCAGCAGGAGTACTGCCATATCACTACACAGAACTTATATTACAGCGCCTAAAGTTAAAAGATAAATCATTACGTAACTTTTTTGATTTATTCAATCACAGAACAATATCACTATACTTTCAAGCATCGGTGAAATACAACCTGCCTATTGAATACGAAAGAAAAAGATTAAATGGGCACAATACAGAAAAAGATCTGTACACAAAAGCGCTACTATCCATTATTGGCTTAGGCACAAAACATCTAAACAACAGGTTGCATACTGATGATGAATCGTTGCTCCACTATAGTGGATTATTTTCTCAAAAAGTCAAAACAACGTCGACATTAAAACAAATTTTACAACGACATTTTTCTATCCCTGTTGAAATCAAAGAATTTGTTGGCCAATGGCAAGACCTGATTGATGATGTCCGCACTCGCCTAACATCAAAAGCTCAACCAAAAGGTCAAAATGCACAATTGAAATGTTCTGCGATACTGGGGAAAAAAGGTTGGTATGCTCAAGGAAAGATTCATATCATATTAGGCCCCTTGAACTCACAACAGCTAGAACGTTTCTCACCTGGCACATCTACGTTAAAAGCATTAAACGAAGTTGTTCGTTTATATGCTGGATTAGAGTGTGACTATGATTTTATCATTAAAGTAAAACGTAGAGATATACCAAACAAATTGATACTAAACAAAAAATCTTCTCCGATTATAGGTTGGAATGCTTGGCTGCCAAAGAGAACAACTCAATACAATTTAGATGAAACAGTTGATATTACCGTATCATCTGCTCGCTTTCAGTAAAGATATAAAAGGATTTAACCATGATTACAATTGACTTAAAATCACTCGTTGGAAAATTAAACACTCCTTGTCAGGGAGCACTGGAAGGTGCGGCTGGATTTTGCCTATCACGACAACACTATAATGTTGAAATTGAACATTGGTTAATTAAACTTTTAGAAATAGCTGATAGTGACTTACTCGCGATACTTGATAAATTTGATATTAATGCAGGTAAATTTGCGCAAGAATTAAATAATGAACTTGAATATTTAAAATCAGGAAATACTAGAGCACCAGCATTATCTCCAACCATTGTCGACCTAGCAAAAAGTGCATGGATGCTCGCTTCTATTGATTATAAACATTCTTTAGCAACTTCCGCCCACCTCTTGGGTGCGATGGTCCTAGATGATAATATTAACCAATCATCAAATTTATACGCCGGTGAGTTGAAAAAAATTACTGCAGATGCTTTACGAACGGTAATTGGTAACATTGTCGGTAGTACTGCTGAATCCCGACAAGAAAAGCAAGGTGATACATTATCTGTTAAAAACAACACAAATGAAATTAATCCTAACTCTCCGTCATTACAGAAATTCACAATTAATTTAACAGAAGCAGCTCGACAAGGAAAAATTGATGAAGTGCTTGGTCGTGATGAAGAAATTCGACAAATTATAGATATATTAATTCGTCGCAGGCAAAATAACCCAATACTCACAGGTGAAGCAGGTGTAGGGAAAACAGCAGTAGCAGAAGGCTTTGCATTACGTATTGCATCTGGTGATGTACCCGATTCACTTAAAAATGTATCTCTATTAAGTCTAGATTTAGGCTTATTACAGGCTGGTGCAAGTGTAAAAGGCGAGTTTGAAAATAGATTAAAATCTGTCATTAACGAAGTTAAAGCATCACCTGAACCCATTGTTCTATTCATTGATGAAGCTCATACAATGATTGGTGCAGGAGGTAAAGAAGGTCAAGGTGATGCAGCAAATTTACTAAAGCCAGCACTTGCCCGAGGTGAATTACGCACAATAGCTGCCACCACATGGGCGGAATATAAAAAATATTTTGAACGCGATGCTGCTTTGACACGCCGTTTTCAAGTGGTAAAGATTGAAGAACCTAGTGAAGATAAAGCTATAAACATGATGCGATCAATTTCGGTTACTTTACAAAAACATCATGGCGTTAGAATTTTAGATGAAGCAATCATTGATTCAGTTAAGCTTTCCAGCCGCTATATAACGGCAAGACAGTTACCTGACAAATCCGTCAGCTTGCTTGATACTGCATGTGCTCGAGTTTCACTTACGCAAAGTTCAACACCAACAGCAATTGAAAACTCAAAACGACAAATAACACAAACTAAAACGAATATCTCTTTACTTGAAAAAGAAAATGCAATACTAGGCAACTGCAATGATCGTATACAGGAACGAACTACAGAATTAGTATCTTTAGAGGAAAAATTAAATATTCAACAAGAGCAATGGGATATCGAAAAAGATATCGTTCAAAAAATTCATGCTCTACAAGAAAGAATAGAACAAAACTTTAATAAAAAAATAAAACACTCTACAGCAACCAAAACAGCTGAAACAGTAAATTCCGATACAGATGATTTTAACCAAGGCGGTCTAAAAGCAGATAAGACTCAACCAGATGAAGAGATTAACCAACAAGAAATTCAAAATGAAATTAAAGGTTTAATTGACTCATTAACTATTGCTCAAGGTGAAACACCAATGATTCAAATCAATGTTGATTCACAGGCTATTGCAGAAGTCGTTGCCAATTGGACAGGTATTCCTGTCGGAAAGATGGTTTCTGATGAAATAAAATTAATTATGAATCTTAAGGATATCCTTAGCAAAAGAATTATTGGTCAAAAACATGCGCTTGAAGCTATAGCACAAAACATACGAACTTCGCGAGCTGGACTAACCGATCCTAGAAAACCCGTAGGTGTATTCTTTATGGTCGGTTCTAGTGGAATAGGAAAAACAGAAACAGCCCTTGCTCTTGCAGATATTCTTTACGGTGGTGAACAAAATGTAACGACGATTAACATGTCTGAGTTTAAAGAGGAACATAAAGTTTCAATGTTATTAGGTTCCCCTCCTGGTTATGTGGGATATGGAGAAGGTGGTGTTTTAACCGAAGCCGTAAGACGAAATCCACATAGTGTGATTTTGCTCGATGAAATGGAAAAAGCTCATCCTGGTGTACAAGATATTTTCTACAACTTATTTGACAAAGGCACCATAAAAGATGGAGAAGGAAGAGATATCGACTTTAGAAATACCGTTATCATAATGACCTCTAATGCAGGTGAAGAACATATTCGAGCAATCTGTTCAGCATCTGAAGCGCTACCAGATCCTGATATTTTACTAGATAATTTTAGGCCACAATTACTTAATTACTTCAAACCCGCATTTCTTGGTCGTACGACAGTTATCCCCTACTACCCGTTAAGTGACGAGAATCTGGTTGATATATGTAAAATTAATATGTCTAAAATAAAAAAACGCGTGCAAGACAATTATAACGCCGACTTTAAATTCAATGACGACCTAATACTTCACATCGTAGCCAGAAGTCAAGAGGTTGACACTGGTGCGCGAAATATCGAAAACATATTAACAAAATCTTTGCTTCCGGAAATGGCTGCTGAGTGCTTATCGAAAATGGCAAAAGATGAAACGATAAAAAATATATATGTCGACATCTCGCCCGAAGGGAAATTCCTATACCAGATAAATTAAATATAGGGATTTTCTTAATACGCAAGTTGAATATTATTTTATAATTCACCACACGTGGAATTATAAACTCAATACAAATAATAAAAAATGCAGCACGATAACTTTAAAAATATAATTTTCACAACAATCATACTACTCAGCAGCCACTCTATATCCGTATATAGTAAGCCTCTGCCGATATTCGATTTTAGAAAAGCTGATAGAGAATTTATAAAACTTTCATCTGATATCTACAAGGAAATATCAGAGGATAATAGCAGTAATGTAAAATCAATAGGCTTACTTCATAAAAAAATAAAGGATCTACAAAGCAAAAATAATAGCCCTGGAGCTATACGCTACATTACTCGGAATATTGATTTAGTTAAGAAAAACATAGACCACGAATCTTTCGTTTATTATATAAATATTCTACTATCAAATAACGAGTGGCATACTGCATCGAAGTTATTAGAGTACGTTTTAGTTGAATCTGACAAGTCACTTGCTTCTAACATAAAATTTATATTTGCTAAGCACTACTTTAATAAAGGAGACTTCAAAAAATCGCTGGATTTATTGAGAGGCATCAACCAACATCTGAGTATTAACAATGGTCACTATGCATTAATCATGATGGGAGTAATATTACAAAAACAAAAAAAACATCGAGAATCTCTTAAGTTTTATGACAAAGTACCCACAACATCTAAATATTATGGTTACGCACAACTTAACAAAGCAATTGTGTATATACGACAAGGTTGGTGGTCAGATGCACATATTATAATAAACAGCTCACTCAAAACACCCAAAAATAATCAAAAATTTAGCTCTGAATTCATTAATCGACTCTATCTTGTTATTGGATACTCATTTTTACAACAAGAATATTTCAGAGAAGCACGAGAATCTTTTAGAAACGTGAAAACCGATAGTATTTATGCTAACCGGGCATTATTAGGTATTGCTTTGTCTGCAGCCAATCAAGGAGATAATACAGGCGCCCTCAATATACTTAATATACTACAAAATAAGAACTTACATACATTACCGGTGGAAGAGACTTATCTTTTATTACCGTATATATATGAAAGAATTGGGCAACATAAAACGGCCTCTGCTAGCTATTCAATAGCGCTAAATTACTACCAGAAGAAAATCAGTAAACTAAAGAGAATTGTTAAAAAAATACAAAACAAAGACTTACGTACATTCCATCTTGTAGATAACAAATTGAAACTAAATGATTTTGAATTTCAGATATCAAATCAAGAAACAATGCATTTATTAAGAAACAAAAAACTCCTTAACCAACTAATAAAAATCAATAATAACCCTTTATTAAGTGAAAAAGCATCATCTCTAGCGGAAAAATACAATCACTTACTTTCGAAAGTTGCTTCTGAAAAATTAAAAGAAAGAATATCATTTCTTGAAAGCTACCAAAATCAGTCTCAATATGGTGTTGCTCGATTGTATGATAATAGTCAGAAATCAGAACAATGAACACAACTACACTTGCCATAATCCTTACAGCAACAGCTTGTTTATCATCATGCTCAACGACGACAAGAGAAAGTACGTTACGTGATATCGACATTATAAATTCTAACAAAAAAACAAACATTGTTTTTATTAAGCCTAAAACGTCAAAGGAAATTAAGGAGGCTTATTTAGAGTATCTAAAACACTCAAAAAGTAACAATACATCTAGAATGACAGCTATTAGTCGCCTAGCAGAAATTGAATTTAACCTTAGTGATAAAATACTCGAAAGCAAGCGAGATGGAACTAATAATAACTCATTTGATGATAGGGATTATAACTTAGGGCTGGATAAAACAATTGAACTTTTGTCCACTTCGCTTAAAGATTATCCGAATGAAAAAACAAATGATAAGGTTTTATATCAATTATCAAAAGCTTATGAGCAAAGAGGTTTTTTTACGAAGTCAGTTTCCACATTAAATACTCTAGTACAAAAATACCCCAAATCAATTTACTATATAGAATCGCAATTCAGGTTGGGAGAAGCGGCTTTTTCCGAAGGTGATTATATTACAGCTGAAGATGCATATACTGAAGTTATTAGCTCAAAGAAAAACGAACTTTATTTCGAGAAATCAACATTTAAACGAGCTTGGGCTAGGTTTAAACAAAATTATTATATTGAATCAGTCGACGATATCATAAGTGCAATTGTTTTTCATAATTTCGCCCCATATGAATCACTCGATAAATCAGAAAAATCCCAATTCGATGAGTATTACAGAACAATTGGTCTAGCATTTTCCTATGCTGGCGGTATAACACCATTACGCGATTATGTAAAATCTAATAACACGTACAAGCTAAAATACAATATATATCTGAGCGTAAGCAACATATACAAAAAACAAGAACGATATTCAGATGCAGTAACAATACTTGAGGATTATATAAAATATGAAAAAAAATCAGATAGACTACCCCACTCTTACCTTGCAATAATAGAGATCTGGAAAGCTGCTGGTTTTTCAGGGAAATTACATAATTCAATAAACCGTTTTTACACAAACTATAATCCTGATAGCCCTTACTGGAAAAACAGCAATAAAAAAACAAAAGCAATAATCAAGGATTCTTTAAAAAAACATATTATAGAAACAGCCGCATATTATCATCAACGATATCAAAAGAATAAAAAACATAAATATTTTAGTCACTCGAAAAAATGGTATTTACGTTATCTAAAACATTACAAAGCATCTATACACAAAGACAATATCAACTATTTATATGCAGAACTTCTAGCGTCAGCTAATAATACTGCATCAGCATTACAATATTATGAAAAATCTGCTTACGATAACAACATTATTCTAGATAAAAACTCCGCTTACGCAACTATCATCAGTACATCAAAACTTATTAAAGACAGTAAAGAGAAGGTTAAAAATAAAACCACCTATATTGACAAGCACATAGAGTATGTCCGTCGCTTTGTTGAATTATACCCAAATGACAAACATTCAAATAACATATTACTCCATGCGGCAGAAATTTCCTTCGCTCAAAAACGATATACAACAACAATACAATTAACCGAATCATTACATGGATCGATTTCAAGAAAATCTAAAGCCCGAGCTAATATTATTTCAGCTCAAGCTTATTACAAACTTAAAAAATACAATAAGGCTGAAGATATATATCTAACCATGTTAAATGATTCAAAAAACACTGAAAGCAACCGCAAGAATATTAAATCTAATATTGCATTATCGATATACAAACAAGGCGAGATAGAAAAATCAAAAGACAATCTTGTTTTAGCAGCAAACCATTTTAAACGTATTTCTCAAGTTGTCACATATACAAAAATAGCCGCAACAGGCTTATACGATGCAATCGCTATATATATGAACACTAAACAATGGAGCCAAGCTATTAATTCTATTAATAAGTTTAAAAATCTTTACCCAACACATAAGCTATTCAACAAAACATCAAAAAACTTGTCTATTGCATACCTTAACTCCAATCAAAACATTAAAGCTGCTAAAGAATTTGAATTTCTATCGACAATAGATAAAGATGATGATGTAAAAAAAGCTGCCCTACTACAAGCTGCTGAGTTATATGAAGATAAAAGTAATTACTTTGCTGCAATGCGCTCACATTCAGAGTATGTAAAACATTACAAAAAACCTTTTTCTCAATATATAGAATCCATGCACAAACTAGCAATTCTAAACAATAAAACTAGGAATTATAAGCAAGAGCGATATTGGCAAAATAGGATTATTCGTTCTGATAAATCAATCAATAGCAGCAACAGAAACAATAGAACGAAATACATTGTTTCCACAGCTTTATTAACTTTGGCTAATGAAAAAAAGTCTATATACCAACAATATAAACTTGTTCGACCTCTTAAATTGAATTTAAGGAAAAAGAAAAATGCGATGCAATCTGCGGTGCGTCTTTACGGAAAAGCTACTATTTATAAAATATCTGAAGCAAGCACAGAATCAACTCATTCTATTGCATCTATTTATTTCGATTTTAGTCAATCATTACTAAATTCGGAATTACCTCTGGGATTAAATTCAGATGAAAAAGAACAATATAAAATACTATTAGAAGATCAAGCTTTTCCCTTTGAAGAAAAAGCTATTGAATTTTACGAAATCAATATGGAGCGTACTAAAGATAATTTATACAACGACTGGGTCAAGAAGAGCCACCTGAAACTTAAGGAGCTTTTCCCTGCTCGTTATAACAGAAACTTTAAAATAGATGGGTATGTCAATGCATTACATTAAATTCATATTACTTGTACTTGTTTTGTTAACAAATGCTTGTTCACAATCACCGATAGTACAAGGTGACTTAGAAGGCATATCGTCAGATAATTCATCACCACAACAACAATTAGCCGAAACCGATCTTACAAACTATAAATCAGCTCTATATGCGATGCGAGATGATAATTTGGAGTTAGCTGAATCATTATTAAAAAATATTATCGAAAATCATCCTGAAATAGCGGGACCATACGCTAATCTTGGAATAATTTACTATAAAAAAGAATCCTACAAAAAAGCATTAAAAGTACTTGAAGAAGCTCTAAAATTAAACCCAAGAAATGCTTATGTACATAACACCCTTGCTTTGACACATCAACGTCTTAGCCATTATCCATTAGCTGAAAAACATTTTCTACTTGCTATTAATAATAAAAATGATTATGCCATTGCGCATTACAATATTGCCCTGCTCTATGATATTTTTTTTCATAAAATAGAAGATTCAATATCACACTATAAGATCTATATTTCCCTATTACATAAGAATGCCGCTACTGATAAAAAAACCGCCGATTGGCTTGAACAATTAGAAAACTCAATGAAAAAAGGTTAAATCATATGAAAATACTCATTTCCATATTTATCACAGCTATTATCACTTTTTTGTATTCGAACCAAGTTTTGGCTGAAATTGAAATACAAATGGATACAACCACCATTAAAGCTAATACTGAACTACCTAAAATTATATATATCATTCCTTGGCAAGAAACTAAACGCTTCAAAAATAAAGAACAATTATTAGTTATACATAGTTTATTCGGTGACCTTTTTGAACCATCCATGCCAGTTGAATCAACTCAGTAAAAACTCATTAATACGGTATCCTTATTGATACTATCCACTATACTATTAGCTAGTTAAATCAATATGTTATAGGACTATATTCATTACTTAGCGTTATTAAAGCATTATATTAAAGTGCCGATAGCATATAGATTAAAGAATAACCTTTAAAATTTGATGATCTGGAAAGGAACCCTATGAACGATTCGTCACACTCCTCAGCTACTGCCTGGCGCCAACGTTGGATTACTGGCCCGTTATTCAAATTATTCAAACGTGTAACACCGCGTATGTCTCAAACTGAAAAAGAGGCATTAGAAGCGGGTAATGTTTGGTGGGATGGTGAGTTATTTAGTGGACGCCCAAAATGGAGCAGATTGCACAAAATATCACCACCTCAATTAACGTCTGAAGAGCAAGCTTTTATCGATGGTCCAGTGAATACTGTATGTGCCATGTTAGATGATTGGAAGATAACACACGAAGATTACGACTTACCTGCTGATGTTTGGCAATATCTAAAAGATAATGGCTTCTTTAGTATGATCATCCCTAAAGAATTTGGGGGCTTAGAATTTTCTGCTTATGCTCATTCTGAAGTCGTCATGAAAATATCAACACGCAGCGTATCCGCGGCAGTGACAGTCATGGTCCCAAATTCACTCGGCCCCGGTAAGTTACTTTTAGAGTACGGTACCGATGAACAGAAAAACCATTACCTACCACGTCTCTCAAAAGGCCTAGAAATACCATGCTTTGCTTTAACAAGCCCACATGCAGGTAGCGATGCTGGTGCGATTCCTGATTACGGCATAGTCTGCAAACAAGACTTCGATGGACAAAAAGATGTTGTTGGTATGCGCGTATCTTGGGATAAACGTTATATAACACTAGGTCCTGTAGCCACATTGCTAGGTTTAGCATTTAAGTTATATGATCCCGATCATATTTTAGGCGATAAAGAAAATTTAGGTATTACATTGGCTCTTATTCCTACAGATACACCAGGGGTAAATATTGGTCGTCGTCATATGCCGCTCAACCTTATGTTTATGAATGGTCCGAATAGTGGCAACGATGTCTTTATGCCCTTAGACTGGATTATTGGTGGCCAGGATCGTATTGGACAAGGTTGGCGCATGTTAGTTGAATGTTTAACAGATGGCCGAGCAATATCCCTACCAGCATTAAGTGTTGGTGCTGGAAAATTAGCCTCACGAGGTATAGGTGCATACTCAAGAATACGGCGACAGTTTAAATTACCGATTGGTAAATTTGAAGGCGTAGAAGAAGCTTTAGCCCGAATTGGTGGTTACACCTATATGATGGATGCGGCTCGTATAATGACGGTTGGCGCATTAGACCGAGGGGAAAAGCCATCGGTTATCTCAGCTATTGTTAAATATCATTTAACTGAAGGCATGAGAAAAATTGTCAATGACGCCATGGACATTCAAGGTGGTGCCGGTATTTGCTTAGGCCCTCGTAATATTATGGGACGAGTTTATCAAGCGGTTCCCATAAGTATTACTGTTGAAGGCGCGAATATTCTCACACGTACGATGATTATTTTTGGACAAGGTGCAATTCGGTCACATCCTTATATTTTCAAAGAACTCGAAGCAATGGGTAATGAAGACCCCGATAAATCATTAGACAATTTTGACCGCGCGCTTATTGGCCATATCAAATTTGTCTTTACTAATATGATACGCAGTCTCTTTCATGCGTTAACTGCATCCTTATTTGTGATGGTTGCAGGTAAAAGACCTGTACGACGCTACCATCAACATCTAACCCGTATAAGTGCTTCTTTTGCACTGATGACAGATATTGCACTAATGACGCTTGGTGGCGCATTAAAAAGAAAAGAAAAATTATCTGGTCGTTTAGGCGATA
>Ga0316205_10000858_pt1 | contig 45189 bp, 45 predicted proteins | sample 3monthpyrite_MG_FD_204941 | JGI IMG/M metagenome (GOLD analysis project Ga0316205, IMG submission 204941) | Microbial mat bacterial communities from mineral coupon in-situ incubated in ocean water Damariscotta River, Maine, United States -... | ecosystem: Environmental > Aquatic > Marine >...
GGGATGATGCTATTTCTCAAGCCAAATATTTAGAACAAACGATTAACTATTTTAATTCAATTTAATACATGGAACTTGCATTAGGTACAGTTCAGTTTGGACTTGAATATGGTGTTTCTAACGAAACAGGAAAAATTGATAAAAGTAGTATTATTGAAATATTAGAGGCAGCTAAAGGTAAGGTTAAATATCTTGATACAGCAAATGTTTATGGTAATTCAGAAGAAATATTAGGTCAATTATCTGAATGTACGTCTAACTTTGAAATAATTACAAAAACTGCCCATATTGATAATTCAACAAATGAACCAGGCTATTTAGTTGATATAGAAAAAAGTTTTCATCAATCACTTAACAAATTAAAACGCGATAATGTAGACACATTACTTGTCCATAACGTGAATGATCTGTTGAGTGAGCGATCTGATGATTTGTATGAATTACTTTTAAAGCTTCAAAACCAAGGCTTTGTGAATAAAGTTGGAGTTTCAGTTTACTCAGCAAGTGAAGCAGTTGATCTTTCTGCTAAATATTCAATTCAGTCTGTTCAATTTCCAATTAATGTACTAAATCAAACATTTGATAATTCAGGTGCTCTTAAAAAACTATATAAACGAGGAATTGAGCTTCATGCAAGATCAATTTATTGCCAGGGTCTGTTACTTATGCAGACAGATAAATTAAATCCTTATTTTAATTCGATAAAACCAGTTTTTAATAAGTATCAAGAAATGCTAGCAAATAACAACCTCAGTCTTACTGAAGGTGCGTTAGGTTATATCAAACAAATTGATAAAATTGACTGTATGGTATTTGGTGTTGAAAATAAATCACAATTGTTAGAAACATTAGCTTTATTGGGTTCTGAATCTCCGTCAATAGATTATTCTCCTTATGCTATAACTGATGAAAGCATCATTAACCCTTCGTTGTGGAAACTATAAGAGATGGTAACAGGTATATTACAGGCTCGCATGGGTTCAAGTCGTTTAGCGGGTAAGGTTTTGCTTAATGTACTTGATAATAAACCAATGCTGGCATTACAAATTGAACGATTATTAAGATCAAAATGTATAGATAAATTGGTGATTGCAACAACGCTAAACTCGAATGATGATCCTATAGAACAACTGGTTTTAAATTTAGGTCTCGATTGTTACAGAGGTAGTGAAGAGGATGTGTTAGATCGTTATTATCAAGCTGCCATTTTATTTCAAGCAGATTATGTAGTACGACTAACTGGAGATGATCCTTTATCAGATCCAGTATTAATAGATGAAATGATTAATAAAATTAAAGATAGTGACTATGACGCTGTAACCAATACGATTCAGCCCACTTATCCTGAAGGCTTGGATGTATCTGTCGTGAAGTTTTCTGCATTAGAAGAGTCATGGAAGAATGCAAAATTGAGCTCGCAAAGAGAACATGTTACGCCATATATATTTGATAATGAGGATAAATTTCAGGTTTATCATTATAAACAAGTAAAAGATTACTCATCTATGCGTTGGACGGTTGATTATAATGAAGATTTAAATTTTATTACTGCAATATATGAATCGCTTTATTCCAAGAATAGTAATTTTACTACTCAAAATATATATGATTTACTTGAAACTTCACCAGAGTTGAAAGAAATAAATTCAGGATTTATTCGTAATGAAGGTTTCATTAAATCGTTAAAAAATGATGAGATAGTCAATTAGTATGATGAAAATTTTGATTACTGGTGGAACTGGTTTATTAGGAAGCCATCTTTCTAACTATCTACTAAATATGGAATGTAAGGTTATTGTTCATGGGTTTTCAAGCCAGGCAGATATTTCTGCAGATTTAAGTAGCAAACAAGATGCCTTTTCTATGCTGGATAATGTACAACCAGATGCAATTGTGAATTTGGTTTGCTTGTCAAATGTGGATCTTAATGAAAAGAAACCAAATTTAGCATATAGATTAAATGTAAGGCCGCTTGAAAACATAGTGGCATGGAAAAATGAACGAAATAAAGATATCAAACTCATTCAAATATCTACAGACCATTTGTATGATAATAAAGGTTTAAATAACGAAGAAAATATTGTTATGCGTAATACCTACGTATTAACAAAATATGCAGCAGAACTTATTGTCAGAAGTGATAAAGCATTAATTTTAAGAACCAATTTTTTTGGCAAAAGTCGTTTGAAAAATCGTCTGAGCTTTTCAGACTGGGCTGAAAAAGCATTGGAAAATAATGAATCATTGAAATTATTTAATGATGTTTATTTTTCACCCCTTTCATTACAAACGCTAGTAGAAGTGATTTCTTTTTCATTAAATAACTTTATTCCTGGAGTCTATAATGTTGGCTCGCATAATGGAATGAGTAAGGCTGAGTTTGTGTTAAAACTGGCAGATAAGAAGAATATGAAAATTTCAAATTATATTGAAATATCTGTTGATGATTTAGGCTTAAGTGCAGTACGACCAAAAGAAATGATGATGGATGTAACAAAATTTGAAAAATCTTTTAATCTAACCTTACCTACCTTAGATCAAGAAATAGATAAACATCTATTAAAAACAGACTGGTAATATAATATGAAATTTAAAATTAATAACCAATTGGTCGGTGAAAATCAACCTACTTATTTTATAGCAGATGTTGCGGCTAACCATGATGGTGACCTTGAACGAGCTAAAGATTTAATCTATATGGCTGCCGAAGCAGGTGCGGATGCTGCAAAATTTCAGCATTTTAAAGCAGATACTATTGTTAGTGACTTTGGTTTCAAGAACTTAGGAACGCAACAATCACATCAAAAAGAATGGAAAAAAAGTGTTTATGAAGTGTATGCCGAAGCAAGTTTAAATCAAGACTGGACTAATGATTTAAAGGAAACATGCGACAAAGCTGGCATCACTTTTTTTACTAGTCCATACTCAAAAGAATTGGTCGATTATGTTGAGCCATATGTGCCAGCTTATAAAATTGGGTCAGGTGATGTAACCTGGCTAGAGCTTATTGACTATATAACAGATAAGAATAAACCTGTACTTTTGGCTGTTGGCGCATCTAGCTTATCTGATGTCCAGCAAGCAATGCAGGTAATATTGAAAAAACAGCAGAAAGTAGTTTTGATGCAATGTAACACTAACTATACTGCGAGTCTGGAAAATTTTAAGTATATTAATCTCAATGTATTAAAAACTTTCCACACTTTATATCCTGACGTTTTGCTTGGTTTAAGTGACCATACGCCAGGGCATGCCACGGTACTCGGGGCAGTAGCCCTTGGCGCTAGGGTAATTGAAAAACATTTTACAAATGATTGTGGAAGAGAAGGCCCAGATCATAAATTTTCTATGGACCCTCAATCTTGGAAAGAAATGATAGAGCGTACACGTGAACTGGAAATTTCATTAGGCGCTACTATTAAAGCTGTAGAAGATAATGAAAAAGAAACAGCTGTGCTACAAAGGCGAGCTTTACGTGCTGTCGATGATATGGCTGCCGGAGATATAATTTCTGAAAGCAATTTGTTTCCTTTACGTCCATGTCCTGATGACGCTTTACCACCATACATGTTAAATAAAATATTAGGTATGAAGGTTGCACTAGATATTAAAAAAGGTGATGTTATTAAATGGACCGATCTAATACTGTAATAGTAATACCTGCATATAACGAAGAAAATACAATTCAGACAGTAATCGAGGATATCTCAATTTATGGTGATGTAATTATTGTAAATGATTCGTCTACTGATAATACGGCTGAAATAGCAAAAGACTCAGGCGCAATAGTTCTTACTCATGAAACCAATAAAGGCTATGAATCAGCGTTAAGTTCAGGTGTATCCTATGCTGCTGATAATAATTACGATTACATAATAACTGCTGATGCAGATGGAGAACTACTTCCTTGCGGTGTTCCTTCTGTGTTATCACTTTTGCAAAATAATGCTGATATTGTTGTTGGAATTCGTAGTAAAAAAAATAGGTTAATTGAACAGGTTTTTGGCTTTTTGAGTTTTTTATTATTGAAAGATCATATCATAGATCCTCTTTGTGGAATGAAAGGCTATTCAAAAAAACTTTATGACATTTATGGCTTGTTTGATACCAGAAAAATGATAGGCACGGAATTACTAGCTTATGCTATTAGAGATAAGTTAACTGTTAAACAGGTATCAATCGATATTTGCAAAAGGGAAGGTGATTCTCGTTACGGTAATAGTCTAAAGTCATTTATAAAAATTTGTAGAACGATATTACTCTTTTTTATAATTGTCTATAGCAAGAAAAAAAGAATATGATTGGAATATCTATTTACAATTTAATCCAAGAATTATTTCCTATTTCACGTAGCATTACGGGTGATGGAGTAAGAAAGACATTATCAATTATTAAAAACAGTCATTTACCAGGTTTAAAAGTACATGAAATAGCTACAGGTACAAATGTAGAAGACTGGGTTGTACCAGAAGAATGGAATATATTTGACGCATATATAAAAGATGTAAATAACCAAAAAATCATAGACTTTAAAGATAGTAATTTACATGTTGTAGGTTACAGTGAAGCGGTAGATAAAGAAATTAGCAATTCTGAATTACAGGCAAAACTATTCTCCTTGCCAGACTTAGCAAATGCAATTCCATATGTAACATCTTATTATCAAAGAACATGGGGTTTTTGTTTGTCACAAAATCAACGCGAAAATCTCACAGATGATTCTTATCATGTTTATATAGATTCAAAATTTCATAAGGGAAGTCTTACCTATGCAGATTTGATAATTCCGGGGCAGAGTGAAGATGAAATTTTTATATCTACCTATATATGCCATCCTTCAATGGCAAATAATGAATTATCAGGACCTGGGCTTGGAGTTTATTTAGCTAAATGGTTAGGAGGTCGTTCAAATCGCTATACATATCGTTTTGTTTTTGCACCTGAAACTATTGGTAGTATTGTCTATATGTCAGAAAATTTAAATATCTTAAAAGATAATACCATTGCAGCCTTCAATTTAACCTGTGTCGGTGATAATAATAACACTTCATTTTTACCTTCGCGGAACGGTAACACAGTAACAGATAAAGTATCAAAGCATGTTTTGAACTTTAAAAAGCCAAATCATGTTACTTATGATTTCATTAAAGATCGCGGTAGTGATGAACGTCAATATTGCTCGCCAGCTGTAGATTTACCTATGGTATCTATTATGGCTTCTAAATATGGTGAATATGCTGAATACCATACATCACTAGATAATATGGATTTTATCTCAGCTGAAGGCCTCGAAAGCACATACCAGTTACATATCGATTGTATCGAGATACTTGAGAATAATTATTATTATGAATCCAATATTTATGGTGAGCCGTTTTTATCTAAACGTGGTAAAGGTTATATGATTGTTGGTGGTATTGAGAACGAGAGTAGCAGCTCATCTCAATTGATTTTAGATGTGTTGTCTTGTTGTGATGGGAATAAAGATATTGTTGATATTGCTGATAAGTTGAATATGTATGCAAAAGACTTGTTTGGTATATTTGACTATTTGCTAAATGAAGATCTTATTAAAGTTCTTTCTTAAATAACTAATTTATATTGATTGAAAAAGCTTATGTCGTTACTACAAGAAAAATTACTTGAATTAGAATTTATTCATGACGATGGAGTTACTGAATATATTAGCAAAAAATATAACAGTTACCATGATATCCTGAATGTATCTTCAAAATACTCTGATTTACTGAGACACCTCGAGCAAGAGGTGGTTACTGTTATTTTGCCAAACTCAATAGATTATCTTGAAATAATGATAGCTTGTCATCTTTCAGGTAATATTTTTAATCCGATTCCATTTTTTACTTCTAGTGATGAAGTAAAACGTATTTGTGACTATATAAAACCTAAAATTGTTTTTACGACAAATTTAGAGCTTATTGATAAACTCAAAGATGAGCACGTAATTGATGTTGGCTCTTATGAAGGTGAACAAGGTGAGGTTTTATATAAAAAACTAGATGAAGATGCAATTGCGTCACTTTATTATTCATCCGGTACAACAGGAAACCCAAAGGGTGTTTTATATTCTCATGCTAATGTTTTTAGTCTTATTAAATCAATAATTAAAGGATTTGGTTTTGATTCTCAGACTAAGCATTTAAGTTTGTTGCCTTTTGGACACACCGCCTCGATTAATTACAATATTTTCCCATGTTTATTTAATCATTCTCCGTTAATTATCGCTGAAAGTTTTAGTGCAATAGCTCCTTTCTTCTTTAAAATTCTAGCAGAAGAAAAAATAAATTATACGCAATTGGTACCAACGGTTGTATTGATGTTAATGAAAATTAAATATGATGTGTCTAATTTAAGCTTAGATAATTTAATGTTTATTGGTTGTGGCTCATCAATTTTACCAAAAGAATCACAAGATAAATTTGAGTCATTATATTCTATAAGAATTTCAAATTTATATGGATTATCAGAAACTGGACCAAGTCATATTGATGACCCTCGGCTGACAAATTGGGAGTCAGGTTCAATAGGTATTCCTCTGGATGTAAATGAATGTAAATTATCTGATGATAATGAATTGATGCTTAAAGGAAAAAATGTTTTCGTTGGTTATTATAAAAATGACAAGTTATATGCTGAGACAGTAGTTGATGACTGGTTTGCGACGGGCGACATTATAGAATACAAAAAGGGTAAGTATTATTACCTTGATCGTAAAAAAGACATAATCATCAAAGGTGGGATTAATATAGTCCCTGCTGAAGTAGAGGAAATATTATATAAACACGATTCTGTTCATGAAGCTGTAGTTGTAGGCATTCTAAGCGAAATACATGGAGAAGAGGTTATTGCCGCGGTGACTAAAAAAGAAAATACTGTCAGTGATGAAAAATTCATTGCCGATCTTTATGATTTATTATCGCAACATTTATCATCATATAAGCACCCTAGAAATATTTATATTATGGAATCTATCCCTAAAACACATAGCGGTAAACTCTTGCGTCGCGGTATTAAAGAATTGTTTTTAAATGACTATAATTGATAGTTTTACAAGATTATTACAGGAGTTGCGGGATTCTTTTGATAGTGGTGTCTATCACGCTTCAAAAAGTAAAACTGTTTGTGGTCATAAAGAGCTTGTTACTGAAGCTGATCTTTATTCTCAGTCGGTGCTTATTGAAATAGCTGAAAAGTACCACCCTGATTGTAAAATAATATCTGAAGAACTGGATAACTATAAATCTATTGATAATACTTTTTCTATAATTATGGATCCATTAGATGGAACTCATAATTATTATTTTGGTTTACCAATGTGGGGCGTATCTTATTCTGTTATCTCTAATGATGAAGTCATTGAGAGTTATATTGGTTTGCCCATGTTAGATTGTTTGCTGGTATACAAAAATTGTGAAATTAAAAAATATAGTATATTAGGCAACAATAAGTGTATTGAGGTTCAACCTGCTCAAACATCGGATAATATTTCTGCCCAAATGATTGCTTATGATAATCAATTTTATAAAGATCCTGCTAACACGTTGCCACACTACCAACTTTTAATTGATTATGTATTTACTACACGAATATCTGGTTCGTCAGTTTTTGACATTGCAATGATTGTTTTAGGAAAACTGAATGCGCGGATTTGGCATGATGTAGAAATATATGATGTTATACCAGCTTTTGGTTTTTTAAAAAATTCTGGCTTTGTACTTAATTTATATTCAGGAAAAAATGCAAAAATTAGAGATCGTGCGGTTGTAGCTACAACTGATAAAAATCTATATAAACAATTAGACAAGCTCGGTATTACACAAGACTTAAGGTTAACATAGCGATGTATTTAAATAGCCTGAAAATAAATCATTTTGGTATTGTTGTACCAGTAAATGAAACGAAAATTATTGAAAATGAATATGGTGAGAAATTTGTCTGGGATGAAATTCAAGGTGTATCTGTATGTTTTGTTTGGGATAAGCGGCTTAATTATTATTGCGAGTTTATTACGCAAGAAGGGCGAGCAAAAAATTACGCGCTTGGCTTTAATCATATCTGTTATAACGTTGAGGATCACGCCTCCATGACTACGTTGCATAAAGAAATTATTCAACAAAAACAAGGGATACGCTTAACTCTTCCGGAGATATCCCCAACTAAAAATTGTAATTTAGTCTCCTTTTATAAGCTGAACAATATTGGTATTGTTGAGTTTAATATTTTAAATAAATAGTATGTTTGAAACGACAGTTGATAATTTATCCCAGCATCTTGTTGATGATATGGGAATTAAACCTGACGACTTAGTCTTTATGTTTAGTGGTTTATGGGGTCTAGGTAAGTTGGAAAATGGTGTAGAAACGATCGAACATGCTTTTCAGAAAGTTTTACCTAAAGGCACCTTAATAGTACCTACTTTTTCCTATAGTTGGAGCAGTGGTGAAAGCTTTAATGAATTAACTCCATGTCCTGAAATGGGTGCGTTTTCAAATTATGCTTTAACCGCTTCATCATATAAAAGAACAAATAATCCAAATTTCTCCGTTGCTATTCGTGAAAATGAATATAATCAATCAATTGTGAAAGATTTACTGAATATTGGTGATGACTGTTTTGATGAAGAATCAATATTCGGCAAGGTCGTTAAATATTCACAGAGTAATCGCGCATGGATTTTACTATTGGGGGGAGCGTTCAATGATGTTAAATATCGGTCAACGTTTATACATTACGCGCAGCAAAAAGTTGGAGTTAAACATCGATATATAAAAAGATTTAAATCGCCGAAATCAGATAATCGAGTAGTTACCCAACTTGTACGTTATTTAGATGAAGAAGAATATACAAATAAAACAGGTAATTCTACAAATAGCTTTAATTTTCCTATAGAGGAAGACTATACACAATATGGCGAGGATGTTGATGCAGCAGGTTTACTATGCTCAGAAAAGTTTGGTTATTATCCATCTCGTATAGTACCTATAAAAGACGTTGTAAATTTGTATATGGAAAAAATTAGAGATAACCCTTTTTATTGTATTGATTCTTCATCGTTGAAGTAATGACTGAATATATACTTGAAACAACTTCTTTAAATAGAGATGAACAGTCTGAAAATATACTATTGTTGGGGAATTGGTGTAGCTATCACTTAATAGACAATAATCAAGTAATAGCGCCATATCATTGGGATGATAGAGAAAAACTATTTTCTGATTATAAAGAAATATTTAGGCTTTATGATTTATATTTAAAAAATATTTGTAATCTCTTAAATCGATACCATAAAGTTAATTATACCGAAGATTATTGGCGCATAGTTGTTGGACCTTGGTTGTATTATTTTATCTGTATAGTTTTTGATAGGTATGAAATGCTATCTTTAACAAGCGAAACATATAAGGTTCGTGAGACTAGTGTGGCAAATTATAATATTGAAGATTGGGTTCCATGTGACTATGTGGAATTTAAGGATTTTTTTGTAAGTCAAAAATGGAATTATTATCTATACTCAGAAATATTAAAAAAATTGAAAATTTTCCCGTTGAAAGAGGCTGGTTTTCATCTAAAAAACAATAATGAGAAATATTCACGTCATGAAACATGGTTAAAGAAAACAAGTAAGACGCTAATGTTTTACATTACACGTTTTATACCTTCTTCTTTGAAAAGAGTTGTTTTTGTAGAGGTTGATATACGTCCAAAAAGTCTTTTTTATATTTTGTTGAAGCTTAAGCAGTTTCCCATATCTTACTATAAGCGTAAACAGCCTGAAATAGATGTTATTGATTTAAATAAGAGAAAATTAAATTTTCAGTTCGATGTGGATTTATCAGTGATATCAAATTTATTAGATTATTTGATTCCCTTAAATATTCCTAGTTCATATCTTGAAGGTTACAAAAAAATTGTTTTAGAGTCTAAAAAGATATATCCAAAAAATGTTGATATTGCAGTTACATCAAACGCATATTTCTCAAATGAACATTTTAAAGTTTGGATTGCTGAAAAAAAAGAACGCGGGGCAAAATTACTTGTCGCAGTACATGGAGGACATCATGGTCCTGCTTTATACAATGGCCCAGGTAAATTAACTGAAGATATAGCCAGCGTGTTTTATGGCTGGGGTTGGGGTAAGCATACGCTGCCATCACCAAAGTTGTCTCGATTAAAGGCTATCAGGATAGATAATAGTAATAAAAGTGATATATTGTTTATTCCGTATACCTTATCTCAATATAGTAATCATATCGACTCCTCACCAATTTCCTCAACATTTGAAAAATGTTTGAAAATGCAAGAGAGATTGTTTGTTAAATTCAGACAAATAGATCTTTTAAATAATGTTGTTGTTCGTATTAAAGGTAATGATTTCGGTTGGGGCCTAGAAAATCGTTATAGGACACATGGTGTAAAAAGATTCGCTGATACTAAAAAAGAATCACTAGTTGATAATTTATCAACTTCTGGCATAGTAATTGTTACTTATGATTCTACTGTAATGTTAGAGTCGTTTACTTTAAATGTTCCGACGCTCTTGTTTTTTAAAAAAGAGCTATGGGAAATGGATCCTCGCGCAGAAAAATATTTTTTAGAATTACAATCTGCTGGTGTATTACATTATGATGAAAATAGTCTTTTTTCGCACGTAAATGACGTCTTCAATAATGTTGCTTTATGGTGGGATTCCGATGTTGTACAAAGTGCAGTTAATAATTTTTTAAGTGTTTATGGTGTGTCAAATAATAACTGGAAAGAGCTGTGGTATAAGGAAATAAAAGATCAACTTGCACTATAATGCTTTGATTATGGAAATTGTATTGAAATCAGTTCTTATAATATAGGAATAACAAATGAAAGAAATAGTAGCAGTTATACCGGTTAAGGGGCAGTCTGAAAGAGTCGTAGGTAAAAATATAAGGCCATTTGCTGATACAAGTTTGTATGAACTTAAATTAAGTCAAATTTCAACTGTTGAAGGATTTGCCAATAAAGTAGTCTCTTCTGAAAATGATGAGATTTTAGAAATCGCGCAATCGTTTGGATTTGAGATTCATAGACGCGATCCAAAATATTCTACAAGTGACGTGCCTATGAGTAGCGTATATTCTAATGTTGCAAGTGAAGTTGAGGGTGAACATATAGCATGGGTTAATGTAACTAATCCTCTTGCAGAGCAACATATATATAGTAAAGCTATACATGAATATAATGAAATGCTAAATAAATTTGATTGTTTATTGAGTGTGTTTGAATTGAAAGAGTACATTTTTTTTGATAATAAACCACTTAATTTTCCACCCGCACCTTGGCCAAAATCACAAGATTTAAAAGGTGCATATTCTATGTCATTTGTTATAAATATTCTCAAAAGGGAAGATATGGTGGGGTGGGGATCAACAGTAGGTAAAACGCCATACTTTTATGTGTGTGATTATCTTGACTCTATTGATGTTGATTATCAGCATGACTTTGATTTTTGTGAATTCTTATATAAGAAAAAACATCATAATAAATGATTAGTATATTAGTTATAGTAGATATAAAAAACAAGGTAGAAAATATTTTATCCGGTAATACAATTAACTCTGTATATGTTTACTATAAGAATCAGTTTATGATACATGCTGAAATTTTTGGAGAGATATCTCAAGAAAAGGTTGGCTAATAATTATATATTTAAATATGATGAATTTAAAAGAGATGTTTATATCAAAAAAACTCCATGTTTCAATTATTAAAGTATATTATTTTTTAGACCTTTATAAACAAAACCTATTTAAATGAGTTTGTTAAAAAATCACTCAGGAAGTTCTATATTCGTTTGATGATTTAAATCAAACAATTCGCGAAAACATGCTATTGCTTCAAGAAATAGTTCATCAGATAATTGCGGTCTGTCAGAGCAAGATGTAGAAAAAAATATATCGAATTATCTAAAATATTCTTAAAACTAACGTATCAGGATTCAATATGAAAGTATTAATAACTACGGTTCCATTTGGAGCTAAAAACCGTTTGCCACTAGAATTGCTTGAATCTGCTGGTATCGAGTACCTGATAAATCCCATCGGTCGTAAGCTCAAAGAAGACGAATTGGCCGACATGGTTACTGATTTTGATGTACTGATAGCAGGTACTGAGCCAATTACAGACAAAGTAATGAGTCGTGCCAGTAATTTAAAGCTTATTTCCCGTGTTGGTATAGGACTGGACAGTGTGGATTTGTTGGCGGCCGAAAGGCGTGGTATCAAGGTTAGTTATACACCGGATGCTCCTGCGCCAGCGGTTGCTGAATTGACTATTGGGCTTATGCTCTCACTGTTGCGCTCTGTGCATGTGGCTAATGCACAACTTCATCGTGGTGAATGGCATCGTCATTTTGGCCGACGGATACCTGAAGTGACGATCGGTGTTATAGGTGTTGGTCGTATTGGACAACGTGTATTAAGACGTCTAAGTATCTTCGGTACGCCTCGCGTATTAGTCAATGATCTTCATCCCGATACAAATGTTGTTCCTCAACTCAAGTTGGAATGGACGGACAAAGAAGAAATTTACAAACAAGCAGATGTTATATGTCTGCATGTGCCACTGACATCTTATACCAAGAATATGATTCGTTCTGAGCATCTTGCTCTCATGAAGCCGGATGCGATAATCATTAATACTTCACGTGGAGGTATTATAAACGAACAAGATTTGGCTGATACACTCAATGCAGATCATTTAGATGGTGCTGCCATTGATGTATTCGAAAAAGAGCCGTATACAGGGCCATTGACAGATATTGAGCGTTGTCTGCTTACATCACATATGGGTTCAATGTCGATCGATTGTCGTACCAATATGGAAATTCAAGCGACAGAAGAGGTAGTTCGTTTTTTGACTAGCGAGCCGTTACAGGGGGTAGTACCGGTGGAAGAATATGATGTACAAAGACAAGGTTTATGAGGCAGGATAAGCAAATGAAAAGAGTTCTGGTTTTAGGCGCCGCACTGCAGATGTACTCAGTGAAAAAATGAATACTTTTATTAAAATAAGTATAATATAAAATATGACAACTAGAAGAAAATTTCTTATAGCATCAAGTGCTAGTATTACTTTATCTTTGTTTTTATCCTATAACAGCAAAGTCAAATACGACTTTTTAGCTTCTCTTCCAAAATTACCATTTGTTAATAAGAGTGATAAATTTGTTAATAGTTCACAAAAGAAAAAGTTTACAGATGAATTAAATATGTTGTTAGATTCAGGGCTTTCAAATGAAGACATTTGGGAATTAATTAAAAATAAAATTCAATCTGATTATTATCATGATCGTGTTGAAATAATTGATGGCTGGCTAATAACAAATACTGAAATCATATTAGAATCAGTAAGAGAACAATATGTTTTTAAATTTTTCTGATATTGCTAATAACAATCTTAAAGAATTTGATGTTTGCATTGTAGGATCGGGTCCAGCGGGGCTTTCAGTTGCTCGTGAACTGAATAATACAAATATAAATGTCATAGTTCTTGAGTCTGGTAGTATGGAACCAGATGCTCGTTACAGTGAGTTAAATAAAGGTATAAGTTCGGGGCCTCGTGATCTAGATACTCAGAATTCAAGAATACGTTGCTTCGGTGGAGCTAGTAAAATTTGGGCAGGAGTATGCAGGCCATTTTCTGAAGACGATTTTAGTGAAAAGTCCTTTGTTCCTTTAAGTGGCTGGCCAATTTCGTTTAAAGACATTGAGCCATATTATAAAGATGCTTCAAAACTTTTAGGTTTCAAATATGAAGATTTTAAAAATAGAAAATGGCATGCTTCTTATAAAACTGGTTTAGCATTCTCAGAATTTAAACGAAAAGATAGTTTATTGAGTCCAATGATTTTTCAAAAGGCAAGTGTAAAAAAAAGAGATTTTAGTATTCAATTTAAGGAGTTATTTGAAAAATCAAAAAATATAAAAATTCTGTTTAATGCTACAGTTGTAAAGAGTATTCTGAATTATGAAAAAAATTCAATATCAGAACTTCAAATATTAGACATTAATGCTAATAATTCTTTCAAAATTAAAGCAAAAAAAATAGTATTTGCAGCTGGAGCATTAGAAAATCCTCGTTTATTAATGTTGAATAAAGATATCTCTGATAGATTAAATTTTACAGGGAAGTGCTTTATGAGTCATCCGGGCTTTCCAAATGCGTCAAAGCTTATTCATTCAAAATATGGTGAATGTCTTTCTACTCCACAAATTGAATCATCTAAAAGTCATTTATTATTTGAAACCAATATAAAAACTAGGTTCAAACAATCTATGTTGAGACACTCAATTGTTCCAGTCGAAAGCTCAGTAAAGAGACAATTGTCTGCTTATAAAAATAATATAAATGATTTTTCAGACTTATTTAATATAGTGGATGTTATAAAAAATGTAGGCTTTTGGTCAGCCTTAAAGTCGGCAACATGCTACATAACTTCTGAAGAACCAAGAATTAAAGTTTGGAACCTTAGTATAGGCATAGAACAATCGCCGAATATTAATAGTTTTGTATCTTTGTCATCAGATAAAGATCAATTAGGTGTGGAAAAATTAAATATTCATTGGAATTCACTTAATGACATTGAAAAACATACAATTAAAAATGCTACGAATATATTTTCGCGTGAAGTAGGAATAACTGATCTTGGTAAAACAAAACTATCTGAAGATTTATTAAGTGAAAAGTTATATTCTCGAGAAGACCCAATAAATCACCATATAGGTACTACTAGAATGTCAACTTCATCCGCTACAGGCGTAGTAGATAAAAACTGTAAAGTATTTAACGTTAATAATTTATATATTGCGGGGAGTTCGGTTTTTACAACTTCTTCTATGGTAAATCCAACCTTTACAATAATTGCCCTTAGTCTACGTTTGGGAAAATATTTAAAAAAATCACTGTTGATGAAACAGAATCTCTAAATATTAACTACGTCAGCTTTTTCACCAGTCCTGCATGAATTGCTTAGTAATATATTTAATTCATATTGTGTAATTGATATAGATATTGATTTTATATGAAGCATAACAAAACATGAGCATGTAAGAGAGGCTCATTGCGTGTTTTTAATATATAGTATGGTATTTTTTGAAGGCTTGAGCTTGCTTGAGCTTGCTTGAGCTTGCTTGAGATTAACTCTAAATAAATTTATTGCTCTCCCATTTAGATATGAAATGGTTGATGGAGCTCCAACTAATTTAATTGCAGAAACATAAAAATGCTGATTAATAATGCTGAAAAATTGAATAATCTAATTGCTGAAAAAAGCTGTTTAGTTTTCGATTTTGATGGTGTGATAACAGACTCGGTTAAGATAAAGGCTGAAGCATTTTCAGAGTTATATGAAATATATGGTAATGATATTGCCGAACAAGTTGTACAACATCATCTAAAGCACGGTGGTATGTCTCGTTATGATAAATTCAGATACTATCATAATAACTTTCTTAAAGAAGAGATTTCTGAATCAGAAATACAAGAATTATCTGATAAGTTTTCTAATTTAGTCGTTAAAAAAGTTATAGGTGCAAATGAAATTTTGGGGGCTGAAGAATTTTTAAATTTTCACTGTTTAGATAATATGATGTGTGCAATAAATTCAGCTACTCCTCATGATGAAATTAATTTTATTGTACATGAGCGTGGTATTAAAAAATATTTCGCTGAAATTTATGGTTCGCCTAATTCAAAAACTTATAATTTACAGAATATATTAACATTCAATAAGTTATTACCTTCAGATGCTTTATTTTTCGGTGATGCATATTCTGATTATCAAGCTGCAATGGAAGTTGGTGTAACTTTTGTCGGAGTTGGTAAAGAAATTATGTCTGTTTTAGAAAAATCAGACAAAGTCACATACTATATTGATGATTTTATTTCATTATTAAATATTATTGAGTAATAGAGTTAAATGTGTGCTGTTTCGAAAATATATTATGAAAGTCAAATAACATGAAAAATGAAAAAAAAACCGTAAACTTGCTAAGTTATGCTCATGATAGAGGAGTTCATTATAAAGTTACTGCTGATGAAATTTTTAATTTAATTAATAACTATACAGAACAGAAAGAGTTTTCAGAGCTTTACAATTATTTTGAGCAGTACTACCAACTCCCCATTCGTGTGGTCAAGCAATCAATCAGACAGCACATTGCTCGCTCATATTTATTTAAAAGTGGAAAGTTTAATTCCAGGCTCCGTATAAAAAATATCCCTAAGTCTATATTGCAGTATGGAGCCCTAGTCTACGCTTTGTTTTTTACCAAGAGAAAGAGTAGTGTGAGAAATTTTAAGTTGATAATTGATTATATCTGTTCGCCACATGAATTAGCAAGATTTGAAAAGCTATTAAAATTAGTTGGCAAAGATAAAGTTTTATGTGTCACAAGAGATATTAATATTCAGCAAGAATTCCCAAAATATCATATCTATAATAAAAAAATGTTTCGTGATATTAAATTCATGGATTTATTAAAGTCTATGTCTAGTGAATTTTTTTTGGGGGTTTGGGTAGTCCTTAGGGTCTCACTTAAGACTAAAGTAAATTTATTCCCGACCACACTGAAAATTATTCACAGTTATTTGTCTTTTAAATCCTTATTTGAATATAATAAAGCTGAGTATATAATCCAAGAAAGACATTATGATACTGATGCAGTAAAAAATTATTTATTCAAAGAGTCGGGTGGTATTGCCTCAACTTCTATTCAGAAAAACATCTTCCAAACAGATCCAATATTCTTTTATATTGATATTGATGTTTTATTTTCTTTGGGGAATGATGGTTATAGTCGAGCTCTTGAATATGGTGGGCGTATTGATAATATTCAACCTGTAGGCTCTTTATTTATGGAGTATTACTGGTTCAATAATAAATATGAATATAATAAAGAGTATGATATAGCAATACTTGGTATTAACACCTCTAATGCTTATGAAAGGTTAGATTCATATAATGAGTTTATGGAAGATTATTACTCATTATATCGTTGGGTCGCTAAATTAAGTATAGATAATCCAGAATATAACATTGTATTGATACATCATAATACTGCTGGAGAAGATAAGATTGAAGATGATATATTATTTGGTTCTAATGTAAGAGTTTTAGACAAGAATACTAATAGTTATAAAGTTGCATTTTCATCAAGATGTACTATCACTTATGGTTCTACTATGGGGTATGAATTAAATGCACATAATCTCCCCACTTTTTTTATTGACCCAGGTAGTCGCTGTTCATTCTTGCCTGAGAATGGTTGTGACTATATAGATAAAATGAGAGTTGATTCCTATGATGCTTTGCAGTCATTAATGAATCAAATTGTAGGTGATAAGGATATTAAGATTGTTATGCGAGAGAGTTCTGATATGTGGTGTTTAGAGAGCTCAGAAGTGTCAAATAGAATTTACAAAAATTTTATAAATGAAAAGGCAGTTTAATCAATGATCGAAAGAATAAAGTTAGATTTATTTAAATTGAAATCTAAAAAAGATCTCGAAGATGTGTATTGTTTTTTTAAAGAAAGTACAGCAAAATGGTTTGATAGAAATAAGAAGCCAAAGAGTGAGTTTTTTCATATTAGAGAGTGCCCTTTGTGTAATGCTGATTCAAGTAAAGAAGTATTTGAAATAGATGGATTCTCTTATCATAAATGTCTGTCTTGCCAATCTTTGTATACTAAACCACACATACGTGATGGGGTTTTAGATGCTCTATATAGCGATGGGATGTATCAAGTTTACCAAGATAATCTTGTAAAAAAAGGAAAGGGAATACGCAAAGGGGTGCTTGAAGAAAGAAAATATTCCCAAATCAATGGGCTTTTGGATAAGAGTTCTCCCACATTACTTGATATTGGTTGTGGTGGAGGTACGTTTTTAGACGTGTGTAAGCAACATGGGTGGCATGTCGAAGGAATAGATCCATCGCCTACGGCTTCACGCTCTGCATTGGACAATTATCAGATTTATGTTCAGCATGGGGATTTTAATAAAATTAAATTCAATAAAGCATTTGATGTTATTACATTGTGGGGGGTGCTTGAACATATGTCGGACCCTATTTCTGCAATTCAGAAAGCAAAAGAGTTGTTAAGTGAACATGGAATGTTAGTTTTTGAAGTACCTTCTGCTGATTGTTTTATTAGTGAGTATTTGAAAAAGTATGATTTTTCTCCAACGAGATATATAGAAAGTGGGCGTCATAATATCTTTTTCTCAAGAGAGATAATTGGAAAGATTGCCGACAAGTTTGGTTTAAAGATGGAGTTAATCGAATCAAACGGACTTGATATTCAGACGATTTTATTAGAAGAATTCGACTCTGAGGTTACCAGCAAGATTATAAATATTCAGGATACTTTGAATGATTTGTTATTGGGCGATCATTACAGAGTATTTTTAAAGAAATAAGTTAGAGAATCAATGATTATAGATACGCTAAATAATATAAAATTATACAGAGAATTATCTGATGATATATATACAGGCCTTTTATTTCTTCAGGATGTAGATTCAGGTATCGAGATAGGGACCTACACTATCAACAATTATGTTAAAGCAATTGTTGAAGAGTATGAGACAAGCTGCAATGAAAACCTTGAGTTTGAATCACATAAACATGTTGTTGATATTCAATATCCTGTCATTGGTTCTGAGCGGGTTTTTTGGTCGCCTATAGCTGATATGGACATAAAGATACCTTATGAACGAAATAAAGATCGTACTATTTTTTGTAATCCACACATACAAGCAACACATGTAGATATAGGGAACGGCATATTTGCTGTTATGTTTGAAAATGATGGTCATTCCCCACAACACTGTGTGGAGTTTCCAGAAACAATTAAGAAAATAACAATTAAAGTGCTGTTAGATTGATAACTTGTTATTCTGATTTTATTTATCAAACTTATGCGTAGTATAGGCAGTTCTGTATATATCTTTGTTTGTTGTTAATCCAACTTATATAATGGTTACAATGTCCTTAAGGTTAGGCGAATATATAAATATGATTAATACTAAATCTTTTTTCAAAAATTTAATTAAGTACGACATTGGTTTTTTCTCAGGTATACCAGACTCTCTTTTAAAAAATATTTGTGCCTATATTTCGGATAATGTAGATTCTAAGAATCATATTATTGCCGCTAATGAGGGTAATGCTCTGGCGCTTGGTATTGGTTATCATTTAGCGAGTGGTAAGTTACCATTAATTTACATGCAGAATTCTGGGATTGGTAATATTGTCAACCCTTTGTTGTCTTTAGCAGATCCTGATGTGTATTCTGTGCCGATGTTATTAATGATTGGCTGGAGAGGTGAGCCTGGTGTTAAAGATGAACCACAGCATAAAAAACAAGGCAGAGTAACGCTTGAGATGTTAGAGGCGATGGAAGTACCGTATAAAATTTTATCTATAGACACAAGTGATGAACAAGCTATAGAGGTAATAAAGGAAGCGAGTAATGAAGCATTAAAAAACAATGCACCTTATGCAATTATTGTTAAAAAAGGTAGCTTTTCTCAATATAAACTTAAAAAAGATGATACGGTTAATTTGCCACTATTTAGAGAGGATGCAATTAAAGTTATTGTCGATAATTTAGATGATAAAGATATTACAGTGTCTACCACAGGTGTTGCCTCAAGAGAGTTATTCGAATATAGAGTAGAATTAAAACAAGGGCATGAAAAAGACTTTTTAACCGTTGGTGGTATGGGGCACGCTAACCAAATTGCATTAGGTATTGCTCTACAAAAGCCAAACAGAAGAATTTTTTGTCTTGATGGCGATGGAGCTGCATTAATGCATATGGGCTCTATGGCAATAAATGGCAATATAGAGTGTAATAATTTCAAACATATTATTTTTAATAATGGTGCTCATGATTCTGTTGGTGGTCAACCCACAGTTGGCTACACTACAGATTTTCAAAGTATTGCTAGAGCAAGTGGATATGATTTGGTTTTACAGGCAGAAACACATGAAGAAATTGTAAAATGTATTGAAGATTTAAAGGCGTTTGAAGGTAAAGTGTTTTTGGAGGTAAAAGTAAAGAAAGGCTTTCGCAAAGATTTGGGTAGACCCACTACAACGCCAAAAGAGAATAAAGAAAATTTAATGGAATTTATTAAGGAATGTTATTATGAGTAAAAAAGTTTATGTTGGTATGAGCGCAGATTTAATGCATCCTGGTCATATTAACATCTTAAAAGAAGCTTCAAAATTAGGAGAAGTGACAGTTGGGTTGCTTACTGATAAAGCAATTGCCAGCTATAAAAGACTTCCTTTTATGTCTTTTGAACAAAGAAAGGAAGTGGTTGAAAATATCAAAGGTGTAACAAAAGTTATTGCTCAAGATACTTTGGATTACAGACCCAATCTTAAGGAAATTAAACCTGACTTTGTAGTTCATGGCGATGATTGGAGAGAAGGTGTCCAGATTAAAACAAGACAACAAGTGATGGATATTCTTTCTAGTTGGGGTGGTGAATTAATTGAAATAGCATACACGCACGGAATATCATCAACACATTTAAACAAATCTTTGGCAGAAATTGGTACAACAGTTGATGTAAGAAGAGCGAGACTTAGAAGGCTAATACATGCTAAGCCAATTGTTCGTATCTTGGAGGCACACAATGCGCTGAGTGCTTTAATCGCAGAAAATACAGTTGTTGAAAGGAATAGTGAAAATGTTAGCTTCGACGGCGTTTGGTCTAGTTCTTTGACGGATTCAACTGCCAAGGGTAAGCCCGACATTGAAGCTATTGATATGACTTCACGCATAAACGCTGTGAACGATATGTTTGAAGTAACAACTAAACCAATGATTTTTGATGCAGACACTGGTGGTAAAACTGAACATTTTGAATTCACTGTACGTAGTTTGGAGCGAGCTGGCGTTAGTGCGGTTGTTATTGAAGATAAAACAGGGCTTAAAAAGAACTCATTATTTGGCAATGATGTGAAGCAAACACAAGATTCAGTTGAAAACTTTTGTGACAAAATTGCTCGTGGTAAAGCAGCTCAACTTAGCGATGATTTTATGATTGTTGCACGTATTGAGTCGTTAATTCTGGAGGCTGGAATGGATGATGCATTAAATCGAGCAGAGGCCTATATTAAGGCGGGTGCTGATGCAATTATGATTCATTCTAGACACAAAGATCCAACAGAAATTATGGAGTTTATGCAAAAGTTTAGAGCGAAAGACCAAAATACACCTGTAGTGGTGGTGCCTACGAGCTTCAATGCTGTCACAGTGGAAGAATTTATTGATATGGGTGTTAATGTTGTTGTTACTGCTAATCATATGTTGCGCGCTGCTTATCCTGCAATGTTGAAGGTTGCTAGATCTGTCCTAGAGAATGGCAGAAGTTTAGAAGCTGAGCCAGATTGTATGCCCATTAAGGAGATCTTAGAATTTATACCCGGCACTAAATAAATGCAAAAAGCTTTTATAAATCAAGGCTTATCAGTATTGACGGAAATTTTGTCTGATTTACAAATAAAAAATATCTTTTTTGTTGTTGGTAATTATGCGTATTCATCCATAAAAACCTTAATAGAGCCTTATACACAAGGAATTATTGCGGAATTCTTTATTGTTTCTGATTCTAATCCATCAACTATAGTTGATGGATGTGAGAAAATAAGACAATGCAAATCAGATATAATAATTGCTATTGGCGGTGGAAGAATTATTGATGTTGCAAAATTAATTAGTACGGCAGCATTATCTCCGCATAATTACGAAAGTATTATTAATGGTAGTGAGGTGATTACTGATAAATTTATGCCATTATTGGTGATGCCGACTACTGCCGGTACAGGTAGTGAGGCAACTAGCTTTAGTGTCGTGTATCTTCATGAAAAAAAATACTCTGTTGTTAGTAAATATCTATTGCCAGATTATGTAATTGCTGATTCTTCATTAGTTCAAAAAATGCCAGACTATCTCAAGTCTTGCACTGTATTTGATGCTTTTGCTCAGGCTATTGAATCCTTTTGGTCAGTTGGTTCTACTCCATCAAGCAGGAAGAATGCCAAAGAATCTATTACTCTCATTAGCCAGAATATACAAAACTATTTGAAAAATGATAAAAAAACTATTAAGTATATGGTAAATGCTGCATACCTATCGGGCATGGCAATTAACGAATCAAAAACTACGTTGCCACATGCCTTGTCTTATTTTCTTACCAATAAATATAATATTCCTCACGGGCACGCTGTTGCTTTGACGTTAGGATTTGTAGGAAAACTTAATTCAAAATTAGGAGATGATAAGTTAAAACAAATCATGCAAAATATTGCAGACTTTTTAAGTATTGATCCTTTAAATTTTGATCAGTATTGGTACGATTTAATGAAAATAGGCGGCTTGGAGACGAATTTATCTAAATTAGGCATTCAACAACAAGATTTAGAGTTGATAGTTGACTCCGTTAACGTTGAAAGGTTAAAAAACCATCCGCTTAATATTAATAAACAAATCTTAGTTAATGAGTTGGCTAAAATATTTTAAATTAAAGGAGCAACACTATAAATTATGGAAAAATACAAAAAAATTAGAAAGACTATGTATAGCGTCCAATTAACGCGTTGGGCTCATTTGATCAATATTATGTCACCCTATACCCTAGTTAAGGCTGTTTATTATATGGAAACAGCTTCGTTGTTTTTGTTTATGACTCAAAAAATCATTAAATCGCCAAACTTTATTACTATCCTGTATATATTAACGGGAGTAGTGGGGGCTTTTTTATTACATAGCTCTCAAGAGATGATATTTTATATAGGTATATTTATGGTTTTTACAAAAGGTACATTTGATTGGGCGGACGGCCCTTTGGCAAGGCGTTTAAATAAAACCTCATTTTTAGGTCATGCTTTGGATACCTATGGTGCTCATGTTGGCGATGCTGCTTTTAGGGTGGCTTTTGTTTATTACACGCTTGGACATTTTCCTGATTTTATGTTTTTATTTCCCATGTTGGCATTTTTACTTCTTGTTACTGATTTTAGATTGTTTTCCGATTTTCAATATCTAAAGGTGGCAACAGATGCCACTAAAAAGCAAACTAGAAATAATGGATTCGAAAGAGATATTCGTAATGAAGATAAACAAAGCAGCGGTTTAAAAAAATGGTATTTTAGATATACATCGTTTCTAGATTCTCGTGCGCGTAGTACGGATTCTTTATTGCTTGTATTATTTATTGACTTTACTTTTGCTTATGATTTATCAGTATTGCTATTAGCTATATCACTGCTAATAGTTTTGAGGGCTATTATTATGTATTTAGCGGGCGTTTATTTCTCATTTAAAGTTTACGATGAGAGTGAAAATGGATAAGAAATATTGGGATAACTATTATCTGCAACATGGTAAAGATAAGAGTATTAATGTATGTAGCACTTTTGCAAAATTTTGTTTAGATAATTTTTTCAACCAAGAAGAATTAAACATTGTTGAGCTTGGCTCTGGCAATGGCCGAGATGCTATTTATTTTGCACACCACAAATTAAATATAATTGCTATCGATCAAAGTATTAAGGCCATTGATATTGAAAAGGAAAGTTTAAGTGATGAGGTTGCTGAGTATTTACATCCAAAAGCATTAGATTTTATTATTGAAGATTATTCTAAATATAAATCAATAGACGCCTTCTATTCAAGGTTTACTATTCACGCAATTACCAAAAGCGATGAAGAGTTGTTGTTGCCTAATGTTTATAATGCTCTAAATAATAATGGTCTATTTTGTATTGAAGTTAGAACCACTAAAGATCCATTGTTTGGCGTTGGAGAGGATTGTGGTAACAACACTTTTATCACCGACCACAAGCGAAGATTTATTGATTCTCAAGAGTTTTTAAATCAGGCTTTAGTATTAGGGTTTAAACTATTATACTTTATTGAAAAAGATGATTTGTCAGTTTACAAAAATGATAACCCGGTTTTAATGCGACTTATATTGCAAAAATAATGAATAATAAAGACAAAGAAATATTTCAAGAAGTTGTTCGTATATTAAACGATAATAAAATAAATTATTGGCTCTGTCATGGAACCTTGCTTGGTGTTATTCGTGAAGAACGGCTTCTTCCTTGGGATCATGATATTGATTTTGCTATTTGGGATGATGAATATTCTAAAGCAGATATTCTTAAATTGTTTGCTAACAATACAAAGTTTCAACAAACAATAGTGCCAGAAGAAATGAGTAATTTACATTTTTTAACTGCTGATAAGAGAGTAGATATTAATTTTTATACTAGAGATGACAGCAAGGCATTTATTAAATGGATCGCTCCTGGTAATATTTTTCTAAGAACATATTTTTTTGCTGTAAATTTTGTTAATTCTGATTTCAGCTTTAGAGATATAACCAAGGCAAGCAGTAGAATTGCAAGACTAATAAAAATCACGATTAGTAGTGTTTTAGTTTTGATGAAAATTGTTTTGCCAAAATATATTAAACAAAAGCTACATAAAGATCTGCAAGGTAGATTGCACTATACGGGTTATAGTTATCCGCTTAGTTTAATGTCATTTATGACAGTAGATTTCTTAAATATAAATGTCTCTGTTCCAGTCGAATCAGAGAAAACTTTGGAAATGACTTACGGTAAAGATTGGAAAACTCCAAAACAAAATTATGTATGGTATAAAGAGGCAAAGAATTTGTTGCAGCAATAAATATGATTTCAATTTATCAAAATAAGACCATTTTAGTTACGGGGCATACTGGGTTTAAAGGTAGCTGGCTTTGTATCTGGTTAAATAGTTTGGGTGCAAACGTTGTTGGCTTGTCGAACGATGTAGTAGGCAACCCTTCGAACTATTCAGCATCGTCTGTGTCTACTTTTATTCACGATTATCGAGTAGATATACGTGATACTGAAAAAGTAACATCTCTTGTAAAAGAGATTCAACCTGATTTTGTGTTCCATTTGGCAGCTCAGGCATTGGTCCGTCCTTCGTATGAAAACCCTTTGGAGACTATGACAACTAATGCCATTGGTACAGCGAATGTACTTGACGCATTAAGGAAGTTAGATAAAAAAGTAGTTGCTGTAATGATTACTAGTGACAAAGCCTATGATAATGTTGAGTGGGTATGGGGATATCGAGAGACTGATCGTCTTGGTGGAAAGGATCCGTATAGTGCTTCCAAGGGTATGGCCGAGCTTGTAATTCGTAGTTATATAGAATCATTTTTTAACACTAAAAATTCTAAAGTGCGTGTTGGTATTACCCGAGCTGGCAATGTGATTGGCGGCGGTGATTGGGCTGTTGACCGTATCGTGCCAGACTGTATGGAAGCATGGGCAAATGGTAAAACTGTGGATATACGAAGCCCTCATGCTACAAGGCCTTGGCAACATGTGCTGGAGCCATTAAGTGGTTACCTATGTTTAGCAGAAAATCTATATTCAGATGATTTGTATCACGGAGAAGCTTATAATTTCGGCCCATCAGCTGATCAAAATTATCCGGTTAGTGAATTGATTAATGAGATGTCAAAATATTGGGATCAAATCAAATGGAATGATGTTTCTACAGATAAAGTACATGTTCATGAAGCTGGCCTATTAAAACTTAATTGTGATAAAGCTTTATCTTTTTTAGGGTGGCATTCCGCTTTAAAGTTTGAAGAGACGGTTAAAATGACTGTTGAATGGTATAAAGAATTTTACCAAAATCCAAACAAGTCGATGCATGACTTTACAATTAGTCAAATTAAGGCATATACAAAAACTGCCAGACTAAAAAATATCTCATGGGCTAATAATGATTAAAGGTGTACTTATCACAGAATTAGATGTGATTACCACACCTGGTGGTAATGTTTTGCACGCAATGAAAGAGGACGATGCTGGGTATGAAGGTTTTGGAGAAGCGTACTTCTCTCAAATTGACAAGGATGTTATAAAGGCTTGGAAGCGACATAAAAGAATGACGCTTAACCTAGTGGTACCAGTAGGTGAAATAAAATTTTTATTGTTTGATAATAGGGATATGTCAAATACTCGATTTCAGGAAATTACAATATCAAGAAGTAATTATTGTAGATTAACTGTGCCTCCAATGATATGGATGGGGTTTCAAGGTCTTTCAAATGATGGTTCAATGTTGTTAAACATAGCAAATATTCTTCACGATCCTGATGAGGTAGATCGTAAAGAACTTTCTGAAATTAAATATGATTGGAGTAATTAAGTATGAAAGTCGTTATTCTTGCGGGTGGGTTTGGTACACGATTATCCGAATATACTGATGACATACCTAAACCAATGGTTAGAATTGGAGGTCGACCAATTTTATGGCATATCATGAATATTTACGCACACTACGGTTTTACAGATTTTCATCTTGCGTTAGGTTATAAAGCAGAAGTTGTAAAAGAATATTTCTTACATTACCGTACTTTAAATTCGGATTTTTCTGTTGATTTAAACAATGGTGACATTAAGTACCATCAAACATGTGATCGTGATTGGAATATTACTTTGGTCGATACCGGTTTAAATTCTATGACGGGTGGTCGTGTAAAACGTATGCAACCTTTTATTGGTAATGAACCATTTTTACTTACATATGGTGATGGAGTATCGAATATTAATGTTGCTAAACTTGTCAAGTATCATAAAAGTCATGGAAAAATGGTTACAATAAGTGCTGTACATCCAAGCGCAAGATTTGGTGAACTCGATATTGATTCAGGTATTGTGAAATCATTCAAAGAAAAGCCTCAAACAAAACAAGGGTGGATTAATGGCGGTTTTATGGTTGTTCAACCTGAGTTTTTTGATTTTATAGAAAATGATTCAACAATACTGGAAAAAGCACCATTAGAAAAAGCTGCGAATATGGGAGAGCTTATGGCTTATCAGCATGATGATTATTGGCAATGTATGGATACTAAACGTGATAGAGATCAATTAGAAGCATTATGGAATTCTGAATCAACGCCTTGGAAATTGTAAGTTAATGCAAGATGTAAAAACGTTACTTGTATTAGGCGGTACTGGTTTTATTGGTCGTAATCTTGTTAAATCTGCAATAATTTCTGGTTTTGAAACAACAGTATTATCGAGTCATACTTTATCTGTAGATAATAGAGTTGATAAAGCAAATTATCTAGTAGCAGATGTCCGCGATATCAAACAGTTACAAAATGTTGTTCAAGGGAATAAATATAGCTATGTTGTTAACCTTTCAGGCTATGTTGATCACTCACCATTTTTAAACGGTGGTAGAAATGTTATTGATACACATTTCAATGGTTTGCTCAATGTACTTGCAGTTCTAGATTGGAAAAGTATTGAAACATTTATCCAAATAGGTTCGAGTGATGAATATGGCGATCTTCCATCGCCACAAAGTGAATCGGATTTGGTCTCGCCAATATCTGCTTATTCCTTTGCAAAGAGTGCTGCAAATCAATTTTTGACAATGTTAAATAAGACCGAAAGTTTTCCTGTCGTTATGCTTAGGTTTTTTCTTGTTTATGGACCAGGCCAAAATAAAGAACGATTTTTGCCTCAGATCATTGAGGGTTGCCTTGATGATAAAACGTTTCCTACATCTGAAGGCGAGCAGGTAAGAGATTTTTGTTATATTGATGATGTGGTTGAAGGTATTTTATCAACCTTTGGTAATAAAAAAAGTTATGGAGAAATTATTAATATTGCTTCAGGTCTTCCAGTTAAAATTCGAGATGTATTGCTAAGTATTGTGAATATTATAGGTAAAGGAAACCCGGATTTTGGTGCTGTTAAGTATAGAGAAGGTGAAAATATGTCACTGTATGCTGACTGTCGTAAAGCAAAAATCTTATTAGATTGGGAAGCAACGACATCATTAGATATTGGCATTGAAAAAACTGTCGAGTATTGTGAAAATTATTAGAGATTTATAGTGGATAATAAGCCTTTAGTTAGCATTATTATGAATTGTTACAATAGCGACACTTATCTTCGTGATGCATTAGATTCGATTTATGGCCAAACATATTGTCAGTGGGAAGTTATCTTTTGGGATAACGGATCAACAGATTTAAGTTCTGAAATAGCTAAATCATACGATAGTAGGATAAAATATTTTCTCGCTGATACAACGACTCCACTCGGAGAAGCGAGAAATCTAGCAATGAAAAAAGCAAAGGGGAAGTATATTGCTTTTCTTGATTGTGATGATTTGTATTTTGAAGATAAACTTGAATTACAAGTTAACATGATGGAGAAAGATGATTTTTCCATGTGTTATGGTGGTGCTATTATCATCGATGAGTCTAGTTATATAATCAATAAAGAACCAGCTAGATATCAAAGTGGTAATGTTTTCCCTAATCTATTAAGCCGGTATGAAATTAATATGCAAAGTGTTATGTTAAGACGAAGTATATTAATTGAAACGGGATTAACTTTTTCTACTGATATGAAATATTGCCCTGATCATAATTTATTCATGGAAGTGGCGTCGCGTTTTAAAGTTGGTGTTATTAATAAATATGTAGTTAAGTATCGAATAGTCAAAGAATCGTTATCAAAAAAAACGATGCATCTTGTTTCAAGTGAAATCAAACTGACATTAGATGCAATCATTAATAGAAAACCAGATATTAGAGCAGTTTATAATGCTGAATTTAATAGTGCTTATGCGAAGCTAAATTATTACGATGCAATTAACTATATATCGTTAGGTGAAATAAGCAATGCAAGACGAATTATAAGAGATGTTATTTTTGTTCGCTGGGAGTATTTTGCATTGTTTGTAATTCTATTTTTTCCTATCTCTAATAATTTTTTGCTAAGATTATTAAAACGGTAGCATAGAGGTCTAAATGCAAGTTGGCATAACAGGTGCGACAGGTTTTATAGGTAAGATACTTATAGACGAATGCTTAAAAAAAAATTACTCCGTTAGAGTTCTCTCTCGTAATAGCGGGAAATTTTATAAAGAGCATAGAGATAAAATAGATATTTATACAGCCGACTTACTAGATGAATCGAGTAACATTGAATCTTTTTGTAACGGATTAGATGTTTTATTCCATTGTGCAGGAGAAATACGTAACACATCTTTAATGTATGACTTACATGTTAAAGCTACGCAAAGGCTTGTTGATTGTGCAGCAGGAAGAGTGAAAAAATGGATTCAGTTAAGTAGCGTAGGTGCTTATGGACCAAATCATTTAGGGTTTGTAAACGAAAGTACAGAAGAAATTCCCGTTGGCGAATACGAGGTTACTAAAACTCTCTCAGATAATCTTATAAAAAAAGCGGCAGAAGAAAACTTATTTGAAATCACAATTGTACGACCTTCAAATGTTATTGGCGAAACAATGTCAAATAACTCATTATTTTCTCTGATTAAGATGGTTAAGAACGGCTTGTTTTTCTATGTTGGTACTAAACAGGTAGTTTCGAATTATACTCATGTTCGAAATGTCGTGGGAGCTTTACTCTTATGTGCAATTGAACCAAAAAGCAAAAACCAAACTTATATTATTTCTGAGTATTGTTCTATTGAAGAGACAATGATTGCAATTTCAGATGGATTAGGATGTTCCGTTCCAAAATTAGTTGTACCAAAATTATTTGTGAAAATGATAGCATCTTTTTTTTGCTTTATACCGAATTTCCCTTTGACAATGTCTAGAGTGAAAGCCTTAACTAATACAACAACATATGATGGTAGTTATATAAGCAAACACATAGGTTTTGAATATCAAAGTAGTTTAGAAGATGACTTAAAAAATCTTGGTCATATGCTTCGTTAGACAATAAAGTGTTATTTAATTCAAGAGTAATATGTCTAAAAAAAGAATCGCAATTATCACTTCAGTTCCTTTCACCATTAAAGTTTTTTTGGTGGAACAAATAAAAGCGCTTTCTGAAATTTATGAAGTAACTGTTCTGACTTCAGACATTAAATTTGAAGGAGAAGAAAGTTTAGAGTCCATTTTTAATGGGACTATAAATATAATTACTATTCCGATTGTACGACAAATATCAATTACTGATGATTTGAAAACAGCTTTTAAGCTGTTTTTGTTATTTAGAGAACACCGTTTTGATGTTATTCATTCAATAACACCCAAAGCTGGTTTGCTAGCAATGTCTGCTGGATTTATGGCGAGGGTTAAAAAGCGCATTCACACTTTTACTGGGCAAGTATGGGCAACAAAAACGCCACCATTTCGTTGGCTTTTAATGTTGTTAGACATCTTTACTGCAAAACTTGCGACAAATATACTTGTTGATAGCAAATCGCAGCGTGATTTTATCGTGGCAAATAAAATAGTTTCTTATGAAAAGAGCAAAGTTCTTGCTAATGGTTCGATTAGTGGAGTCAATACGACGCGATTTAGCCCGAATGAAAGTATAAGAAAAAAAATTAGAGAAGATATTAAGGTTAATGATTCCACTATTTTAATACTTTATTTAGGAAGACTACATGAAGATAAAGGTGTCTATGATCTATTAGATGCATATAAAACAATAGTGAGAAAACACAAGGATGTTTTGTTATTATTTGTTGGCCCAGATGATTCGGGGATAATTGATATAATTAAAAACTTTGATGATTCGATTGCTGATAAAATAGAATTTATTTCTTACACAAAAACCCCAGAAGATTATATGCGTGCGGCTGATATTTTTTGTTTGCCGAGTTACAGAGAAGGTTTTGGTAGTGTTGTGATTGAAGCTGCATCATGCGGTGTTCCATCTGTTGTTTCAAGGATTTATGGTTTAACGGACGCGGTTGTAAATGATGAAACGGGTTTAATTGTTGATGTGGGTGATGGAACGAGTTTATCGATTGCTTTACTATCGTTGATTGAAGATAGCAGTTTAAGAACGCGCTTTAGTAAAAATGCAATTAGTAGAGCAAAATCTTTATTTGATTCTGAGATATTAACATGCGAGCTTCTAAATTATTATGAGTATGAGTTAAATGATTGAAGTATTTACGCTAGTCACGTGAAGAATACAGCGTAGCTTATATTTTACATCTATATTATTAATTATAACTACTATATATATTCTTGTACTAAGATCACATCAAACTACTTTAACCACATTTCACTCTTTCTTGTACCCTTTTAAAAAGCTTCAATGTTAAAAAGTCTATCGCTTAAATTTTGCTACTGATAATGGCAACACGCTAGATTAAAAATAATATAAATTTTCAGTACTGAAAAAATTTCTATTGTCGGATAATGAATCATCTGAATTACACACTTCGAATAAAAAGTTAATGTTTGACCTCGTTCCTGTATTTAAAAATAAAGTATCTTTTGTGTCATCAAAAATTGAAGGTGTTGCAGTTTCAAAAGAAGGTGAAATATGGGTTGTTAACGATAATTTAATTGGAAATATAGTGGTAGTTGCTTTTTTATTAAAGATGTAATGGTTTTTAACAAGTGTTAACTTGAGGTTTTTCTATGGTTTTGTATATGATTAGATAAAAATATAGCTATTCCTAAAAGTAAGATTGATGCGTAATTGTTTTTTACTATTATGGAGTGATCAGTCAATGAAAAAGTAGAAATTGCAATAATATGAATTAAGCCTAAAATAGCAGTTGATTTGTAAGTCTTGTAGTCTCTGATGTAAATATAAACTGGATAGTAAAAAAGCAATAGTACAGTGATTAAGCCAATTATACCTTTAGCTGTAGCAACTTCTATAAATGTATTGTGTGGGTTAGTATAGAATCCAACGGCTCCATAAACTTTCTTTTCATTGATATATTTTTTTATAGCTCGATTGTAGTTCCCAGGTCCGATGCCGGTCATAGGATTATCTTTTATGATAAGAAAACCTGTTCTGAACATCTCTAAGCGTATTCCTGCCGATGAGCGAGAACTTTCACTATTAATATGATCTTCGGTATTTATATATTGTTGTACTTCAAATATAGCCTTATCGACACCTTTTTTTACAGTATTTGAATTTTGATAGAATAAAAACACGGTCATAATTGTAATAAGCAAACTTGCAGCCATCCAACGTGGTTTTGAAAAAAACATAATACTGAAAAATGCTGTAACAATAAGACCGACATAACTTCCTCTCGATCCTGATAAAGTTACAGTCATAAGAGCTGCAATGATTGCGAAAATGACGAGAAATCGTGATGACAATTTGAGTTTTTTTAAATTATCCCAAAAATAATATATGCACCAAAAAGTTACTAATACTGCAAATGGTCCCATGATATTTTTGCTATATATTCCTTGCGCTGTAGAATACCCCATTATATAGACGTCGAAATAAGCTTGGCCTAATAGAATAAAACCACCAACAACTGCTCCTCGTAAAAACCAAATGCTACAGTCAGGGTAACGTCTGACCAACAAGTAAAGTGGAATGACTAAAATAAAGCGCAGCTCGGTTCCTAAATAATAAGTTTGTGCTTGTTCCCAACTGTTTGTGAATGCAGAAATAAGGAAAGTTGCAAAATAAGCTACACAAATCCATAAGAATATTTTTTCTTCTTTATGTAAAGACGGTTGATATTTTCGTAAGGTAAATAGGCCGATTAGTACAAGAATGTTGAATATATTCGTAAGCCAGTGCCGCACACTCATACCTGCAGTTGGAAATAAGAATATTAGCAGGTATACAATGCGTTCTGTTTTATCTGGATAGGCAACATATAATTTTTGAAGCCAGTTATTAATACTAGTCATTTAAACCTTAATAATTTAAAAATCAAATTTTACTGTGACCTAAATCCTCATAGTGTACTATTTCTGAATAAATAATGATATTAAAATAATATGCTAATACATTGATAATATTGTATCTTTACTGACATTTTTTCATATATGAACCAGTAGCTATATATTTGTGAAAATAGTGAGTCTAGATGATTTTTTGTTTATGCCAGTATGAGATAGAGAGAAACATGCCAGTTTTAGAGCTTTGACCAATTTTCTCTGAAACGATACAATGCCATCCTTTAATATAGTCACGTAGCTCAGTTGGTTAGAGCACTACCTCGACATGGTAGGGGTCGTCGGTTCGAATCCGACCGTGACTACCAAATACAATTATTGTATTGATTAGATTTTCAAGTGCAAGCATAAATTCAATATTTTTTAATATACATTTGATAGTAGTCTGGAGTAATTAAGTGAAAATATTAATTACCGGCGGAGCTGGGTTCATTGGTTCAGCTGTTATTCGTCAATATATTAATGAAACTAAATATGAAGTTATAAATCTCGATGCTTTAACCTATGCAGGTAATTTAGAGTCTCTTGCAGATGTTTCCGATAGTAGTCAGTATTATTTTGAACATGCTAATATTTGCAATATTCTAGAGCTTGAGCGTATATTTGAGCAACATCAGCCTGATGCAGTTATGCACTTAGCCGCTGAGTCTCATGTTGATCGCTCCATTGATTCACCTTCTGATTTTATTCAAACTAATATTGTTGGTACCTGTAACCTACTTGAAGTATCGTTACGCTATTGGAATCAATTGGATGAAAATAGAAAAGTAAACTTTCGTTTCCACCATGTATCCACTGATGAAGTTTATGGTGATTTAGACGATACAGGTCTGTTTACTGAACAAACGAGCTACGATCCAAGCTCACCTTATTCAGCAAGTAAAGCATCGTCAGATCATTTAGTGCGAGCTTGGAATAGAACCTACGGATTCCCCATTGTTATCACAAATTGTTCTAACAACTACGGTGCTTATCAATTTCCTGAAAAATTAATCCCACTTGTTACATTGAATGCATTAGAAGGTAAGCCATTACCTATTTATGGAAAGGGAAATCAAATTCGCGATTGGCTTCATGTTGATGACCATGCTCGAGCATTACGCTTGGTTCTAGATAAAGGTGTAAATGGCGAAACGTACAATATTGGTGGTCATAATGAGAAGACGAACTTGAGCGTTGTAAAAACAATATGCTCGCATCTTGATAAATTAGTCCCTAATTCCCCTTATATCCCTCATGAATCACTTATCACCTATGTTGCCGATCGACCTGGCCATGATGAACGCTATGCCATAGATGCGAGCAAGATTGAAGCAGATTTGGGTTGGACACCTGATGAAACTTTCGAAACAGGTATCGAAAAAACGATTAAATGGTATCTTGAAAATTCTGAGTGGTGTCAACATGTTCAAGATGGAAGTTACCAACGTGAACGGTTGGGTAATAAAGGGTAACAATAAATGAAAGGCATTATTTTAGCAGGAGGTTCAGGAACACGTCTTTATCCTATAACTAAAGGTGTTAGCAAACAGTTAATTCCTGTTTATGATAAACCTATGATTTATCATCCTCTCTCGGTTCTGATGCTGGCAGGTATTACGGAAATTTTGATTATTTCTACACCTCATGATCTTCCTCAATTTAAAAGTCTGCTCGGTACAGGAGCTAATATAGGTATTACACTATCATATGCGGAACAACCTTCACCTGATGGGCTTGCTCAAGCGTTTATTATTGGTGAGGATTTTATTGGTGATGATAGTGTTTGTTTAGTGTTAGGTGACAATATTTTTTATGGGCATGGGTTTGTTAACTTATTAAATAAGTCTATTTTAAATGCAGATGAACAAAATAAAGCAACTGTGTTTGGATATTATGTAAAAGATCCTGAACGTTATGGTGTTGTTGAATTTGAGCCTGATGGTAATGCGCTTAGTATCATTGAAAAACCAGATAAGCCAAAAAGTAATTATGCTGTTGTTGGTTTATATTTTTACCCCAATAGTGTTATTGATATAGCAAAATCGATTAAGCCTTCAGATAGAGGCGAGTTAGAAATCACCTCCGTAAATCAAGAATATTTGAATAAAGGAGAGTTAAAGGTTGAGCTATTAGGCCGGGGGTTTGCATGGCTTGATACGGGGACGCATGAAAGTTTAATGGAAGCTTCAAACTTTATTCAAACAATGGAAAACAGACAAGGTTTAAAAATTGCCTGTATTGAAGAAATTGCTTTTGAGAAAGGTTATATATCGAAAGAAGAGTTGCTTGACTTGGCTGAACCACTAAAGAAAAATCAATACGGTCAATATCTTATTCAAAGAGCAAATGAGAGTTAACTTTTGAAATTTATCCCACTTAATATCCCTGATGTTATCTTAATTAAACCAGAAATCCATGGTGATGAGAGAGGATACTTTGTTGAAACTTTTCGGCAAGATGAGTTGGATGAAGCAATTGGCTATCATGTCGATTTTTTACAAGATAACGAATCTAAATCTTCAAAAGGTGTTTTACGCGGACTACATTTTCAACTTCCACCTTTTAGCCAAAGTAAATTAGTTCGTGCGATTAATGGTGATGTATTAGATATTGCTGTTGATATTCGTAAAGGTAGCCCGAACTATGGTCAACATGTTGCTGTGGAATTAACAGGAGAAAACAAATGTCAGCTATATATTCCTCATGGTTTCGCCCATGGATTCGTTGTTTTAAGTGATTACGCCACTTTTTCATATAAAGTTGACAATTATTACTCTCCTGAGAATGATCGTGGCCTGGCTTTCGATGACACTTCATTAAATATTGACTGGATTCTACCCAAAGAGAAGCTGGAGCTGTCGCCTAAGGATTTGGTACAACCAAAATTAGTAGAACTTGATAACATTTTTGATTATTCAGTGCGTTAGTATTATAAATTCCATCATCACTCTACAATTTGTTAAATAAGGGTGTCCGACCGTTCCAATAAAATAGTAGAATACATAAATACGTATTTGTGCTTTTTTTATTTCATAGATTTAACTCTAAAAACAAGCTTAAATATCTTAACATCGGCTACTCGTAGCGGCCGTTTGAAATAAACAAGCGTTCTTTTGTATAGAACGCCACTGACGCATATTTAGGAGATACACATGCCAGTTGTTACCTTACCTGACGGTTCACGTCGAGAATACTCTAATCCTTTAACCGTAATGGAAGTCGCCGCCGATATTGGTGCTGGGCTAGCCAAAGCTGCGCTTGCCGGTAAAATTGATAGTAATCTTGTTGATACTAGTTTTGTTATTAATGAGGATACGGAGCTTGCCATTATCACCGACCGCGATGATGACGGTTTAGAAGTGATACGTCATTCAACAGCTCATTTATTGGCGCAAGCTGTTAAGAGTTTATACCCCGAAGCACAGGTTACCATTGGCCCAGTAATTGACGATGGTTTTTATTATGATTTTGCGTATAAAGACGGTTTTACTGAATCTGACTTAGATAAAATTCAGAAAAAAATGCAAGAGCTTGTTAAACAAAATGATGTTGTTGAACGTAGTGTGAAAACACGAGATGACGCGGTGCAATTTTTTAAAGATATGGGTGAAGAGTATAAGGCTGAAATCATTGCATCTATACCAGCTGATCAAGATTTGTCTCTTTACCGACAAGGTAACTTTATTGACCTTTGCCGTGGCCCTCATGTTCCGTCCACAGGAAAATTAAAGGCCTTTAAATTGATGAAAATGGCTGGCGCCTATTGGCGTGGTGATTCAAACAACGAAATGCTCACACGCATCTATGGTACTGCATGGGCAAATAAAAAAGATTTGAAAGCGTATCTACATCGCTTAGAAGAAGCTGAAAAACGAGACCATCGTAAGTTAGGTAAAAAGCTTAATTTGTTCCACTCTCAAGAAGAAGCGCCTGGAATGGTTTTTTGGCATGAGAAGGGCTGGTCAATATATCAGGAAGTTGAAAAATATATTCGTGAAGAACTTCGCATGCATAATTATCAAGAAGTAAAAACACCACAAGTTGTTGATCGTTCTTTATGGGAAAAGTCAGGCCATTGGGATAAATTTGGCGACATGATGTTTACCACACACTCTGAAAACCGGGATTACGCTGTTAAACCGATGAACTGTCCATGTCATGTTCAAATTTTTAACCAAGGCCTAAAAAGTTATCGTGATTTACCGTTACGTATGGCTGAATTTGGTTCATGTCATCGAAATGAGCCGTCAGGCACATTGCATGGCTTAATGCGGGTGAGAAATTTTACACAAGACGATGCGCATATCTTTTGTACTGAAGATCAAATCCAAGAAGAAGTTATTGAGTTTATTGATCTGTTGTATAAGGTATATGCCGATTTTGGTTTTAACGAAGTTATAGTGAAGCTTTCTACCCGTCCAGAGCAGCGAGTGGGCAGTGATGAAGTATGGGATAAAGCTGAAAAAGCACTAGAGATTGCCTTAGATTCCAAAGCCTTAGAATGGGAGCTTCAGCCAGGTGAAGGGGCTTTTTATGGTCCTAAAATCGAGTTTTCGCTTAAAGATTGTATCGGCCGAGTCTGGCAATGTGGCACCATTCAGGTTGATTTCTCTATGCCGGGTCGCCTAGAAGCTGAATTTGTTGGTGAAGACGGCTCTAAACACACCCCAGTAATGTTGCACCGCGCTATATTGGGATCGCTCGAACGTTTTATTGGTATTTTAATTGAAGAACATGCGGGTGACTTTCCCTTATGGCTCGCACCAATACATGCCGTTGTGATGGGCATTACAGATCGACAGCATGATTTTATTAATGACGTTACTCTTAATCTAAAACAAAAAGGTTTACGAATAAGTGCTGATTTACGAAATGAAAAGATTGGCTTCAAAATTCGTGAACATACCTTACAAAAAATCCCTTACCTATTGGTCGTTGGTGATAAGGAAATGGAAAATGGAACGGTAGCTGTTAGAACTCGTGCAGGTAAAGATTTGGGTGAAATGTCGATTGATGAGCTTGCTAATAAGTTGATGGATGAAGTCTCAACCCATGGCAGCAGTCATTTAGAATAAATTTCTCTTTATGAATGTAACTGAAAATCCAAATGACGGTAGTAATAATTTACTACCGTTACTACAAAGTTTTTGTTTAAATTCGAATAAAATAACCGTTAGTAAAAAAGCGGTAGAGTGGTCTTTGCAAACAGGTTTGGGCTCTATTGTTTACGAGTATGGAGTATTAGATTTACATGATGCACTATTAGTCGAAAAATTAGCGTCGCATAAACTTAACTATCAATTCTGGTTTCAAACGCAGTTAAATAAAACGAAGCAAATAGTTGAGTTGTTAAATAAAGTTGGTATAACGCCGACTTTACTAAAAGGCATGTCAATTAGCTCTGATTTGTATCTGAAGGCTTATTTTCGAACAATGAGAGACATAGATATTCTTGTTGATGTAAAAGAGGTTGATACTGTTGAGAAGATACTTTCATCATTAAATTTTCAGCAGCAATCTGTTTATTCAAAAGAGTTTTATGAGTCGGGGCATCATCACACTATGCCTTGGCAGCATGTTAAAGATGATATCTGGATTGAAGTCCATACAAAATTATTTCCTAAATCATCTTGTTGTTATGATAGTCCGGTTTTCCAGCTTGACGTTATTCAGAATGAAAAAATACAAGGTAAGTTATACGAGTTTGATGTAAATCGTTTAAGCTATGAATTTCAAATTATTTATATTGCATCACATTGGGCAGAACAGTTTAAACAAATTGGAGGTTTGTTTGCTTTATTGGATGTCGCGCTCATAATTAATCAACATAATAACCTTGATTGGGAAAAGATTATTTCATGGTCTAATACTCCATATGTTTCGAATTATGTTTACCTGATATTGCAATATTTAAATAGAAATGGGTTATTAAACCCAAATATAAATATAGATACACATTTTAATCGTATACAACATACATTAGGTTTTATATCTATTAGTATTATGAATAAAATGATTGATGATTATCTCTTGGCGGGAAAGGGATTTGGCAGGATCTTAACAGTAAATAATATATCTATAATCTGGAAGGATTTATTGGAGCCCTCTTCCAGTATAGAGAAAATTTTACTTATTCCAGTATCTTTACTTTTTCCAAAAGGGGTGAAGAATAGGTTCAGTATAAAGTTTCAGTGGTCACGACTTAAGTCTGTTATAAATTTCCGAAAACAGTAGCTCAAGTGGATTGTGCATAGCTAAATTTACAGAACTTGCTTATGTTAATTAAAAATTTAAATTTTATAATTATTTTATTTGGTGTGATTTTAATTCTCCTCGGTTTAACGGCTGATTTTTTCCTTTTATCTACTTCAGGTATTGGTCTTTTACAATCAGCTATGCTTGTAATAGGAGGAATTATTTTACTCTTTAGTTTACGTTGTATAGTCATTCCTGAGCAGCCTAAATGGGATTGGTTACTTGTTGCTGTATATTTGTCAGGAGTAATTTTTGCGGGACTGGAGCCTAATAATCACGAAAGTCTATATGAGAATGCCTTTCTTTCTTTAAATAGTTTTAACCTTCAGGATTATTACGTCAATATAATAGGCTTTTTATTTTTTGGCTTTTTATTGATGGCAGTACTTTCAATATCGATAAGGCGCAGTCGGTCTTTTTTTGCTACTGTATCAATTGGATTTATTGTAAGTTTATCAATTGAATTTATACAGTTCTGTTGTATACCCAGTCGCTATTCATCAGGATATGATCTTTTTGCAAATACGTTTGGCGTAGTGCTTGGAACTCTGATTTACTTTGGTTATTCTCGGATATTATATTACCAAGAGAATAGAAACCTTTGAAACTACAGAGGAAGACGTTATCCATCAGCCAAGAAAATGTTGTTTAGCCTATTTTCCTATCAGACTGAACTTCAAAATATATATCCTTGGTTTTATATCTGTAAAACATACTCATCAATTCTGAATCAGCTGTTCAGAGAATGAGGAGGAAAATATGGTTTTACAGTATCTTATGTTGCTATTGAGCGGGAGATAAGTATGTTTGAAGTATTAGTATCTAACCTACTCATAGATTCTGGTATTAGGGTAGTAAACACTTTTACCAAAAAATAAGTAATTGATTATTTGTTACCTTGGTATAGATTATCCAAAACTGATAGAACCTTTTGATCTCTCTCTTGCTTGTTTTTTAAATAGTCACTCAGGACACCTTTGGATAACTTTGCCCAGGTAAGGTGGCGTATCTTGCGAGTTACCATGTATTCAAGATAGAGTTTTCCCTTTTGGCTGAGTTGTATCGGCTTCTGAATATTATGTTGTATATCCATAATAGATTGCTCCATCATGTTAACTCCAAGTTTAACTACTTTTTCGTATAAGGTATGTGGGTTGTCATTTTTTTCAAGGGTAGGGCGGCCTTGATATAAGATTGCACCATCATCAATCCCAGGAGCAATAAAATGAACGGTTGCGCCAATATATTCTGGTTCTTCATTATAAATAGCCCAGTCTGTTGTCCATAAACCACGGTAAAATTGAGATAAACCACCATGTAAATTTAAGGAACATATTGTTGGTAAGGATAAGATATTTTCAGAAAGAAGTGATGTGCCACAAACAGCAATAATATCAGGTTTAATTTCTTTTATATGACTAACAACTTTAGCGCTATTAATACTGTTTTTGCCATGACTCGTTATAATTGAAACACCGTCCATGGGTTTAATTCTTTCACCTTCTTCACCAAAATCAAGCTGGTTTTCAGGTTGATTGTATACAGCAAATTTATCTTCAAATACTTCAGATGTTTTTTCTATAATCCTGCGAGCAAGTTGACGTGGTTTAAGTAAAAAATTTAAAATTTTATTAAATTTTGAGACAGGATGAGGTGTATCTTGTTGATGCTCAATAACTACGCTCAAGATTTTTAATCGTTGCATTAACTGGTTAGCAAAGTACAAATCTGATTTGTCGGAGCTTACAAGGATGACAATTCGTAAATCTTTCATTTCTTAAAGCCTGTGAAATTATGTTATATGCCAGCAATTTTGTTAAAAGCATTATGCGTTACATCACGGAGGGTGGGAATAAAAGGTTTGTGATAAAATTTGATACTACAATGGTCACATAAAGAGATTTGATTGTTTTGTTGAGCTTGACAAAATTGACGGTGTTTTTCATTACCCCATATCTTAATAAGGTCTTGGCTTTTTACATTACCTAAATGGTAGTCTTTATAGTAGAGGCAAGGTAATACATTACCGTAAGGTGAAATAACTACTTGTGTGGTTGCAAACAAGCAGGTTTGTTTTGGGTAAGTTAAAGTCGTTAGGTTTTGAATTGTCAGGTTTTCCATGTTTTCCATACTGACAATCATCTCGCCATAGTGCTCTTTAGTCTTTTTAATTCGATTCAATATGCCGAGCATTTCTTCTGCCTGCTCAGTGGTATAAGCATGTGACTTGTTATCCGTTGGCATAAAATAAGGTTCTGGTTTTATATTATTCACTGCGGAGGTAGCAACCGAATCAGTTGTAAATTCACTTATCCCTCTTATAAGGTATTCGTCAGCACCCGCTTGTTGGGCATACTCAGCTAGTGATTCTAAATATTTGTAATTTAAAGATGAAACCGTTGTGATACAGGATATATTCAATTTACCTGAGTCACCCCGCGCATTTTGAAATTGTTGAATACATTTTGTGGTGCGATCAAAATGTCTTTTTATACCTCGAACAGATTCTCCAATTTCCGGGACCTCATCCAGTGAGAAATAAATAGTACTAAGACCTGCGTCAACAAGTTCTTTCACTGTTTCATCTTTTAAACTACTGGAATTTGTTGGGAAATAAGAATCCATTCCATTATCACTGCAAAATTGAATCATCTTAATCAGTAAATCTTTTCTTAAGAGCGCATCACCGCCGAACATTTCAATACTTTTAACTTTGTTGGCTGCGAGATTCTTAAGAATAGGAAGCCAGTCATCCCAGATAAGCTCATCTTCAATTTTTACAGGTCTTTGCCATATATTGCATGCTTTACAACGACTGGTGCAGCGGTAGGTAAGAAAAATAATTGCATCGGTTGGGGTGTATGTATAGGAATAGTAAGATTTTTCAATTCCTCGTTTTAAACTGCTAATCGTATATTCAAACATTTCATTTTCCAGTGTTTAAGTTTTTTCTTTTTTTGGAAAAAAGAATCGTATCGTTTTGAACATAATGTATTTTAGCTGTAAGTACAAACGCGAAGGGATTGTTGTAATATTATCTTTAATCCAGTAAGTACGAAGCGGTTCTTCTTTGTGTAGCTTCTGATCTCGAACATGAACAAAAAAATTAATGCCAATATTTAAATTAGTAGATTTCACATAATGCCAGTAGCCAGCAGGAATAAATATCATTTCACCTGCTGATATTTTACCTGACCGCGCTTTAATTGTGCCAAATTTGGATTGGAATTGCTTTTGCACATTTAGTGGATTTATTTTGCTGTGTAAAACTCGTCCTTCAGTTAAGGCTTTAATATTAAATGAACTATAAGGATATACTTTCTGAGTATCAGTGTTAGGGATAACAATGAATTCCTTATTCCCTTCCGCTAACATTAGTATGCTGTTCCATGGGTCGTAATGTAATAATGTATGATTGTTACCAGCGCCTATCCACAAGTTTGATGAATATATATTGGGTTCATCTATCCAAGATGGTATTTTAATTTCTGAAGCAAGTTCACCAAGTCCATCTTTGTCACTTCTCTGTCCCTTTGCTGTCAAAATTTCCCGAGCGCCAATATAAAGATTCTCACCATTTCTAATACTATTGATGAATTTTGGTAGATGAATCGATTTATAGTTTATAAAATAATTGACCCCATCAGGCTCAGGTTTTTGTACTGGTACCATACTGTCGAACTGTTTAAAAAAATCAAGATTCCATTTTTTTAGAAATTCAAAGCTATGGTCAAGTCCGGAAAAAATAAGAGGGCGGCGTGAAGTCAATAGTAATTCTTTAACTTCATCAACTGATACCGATTCAATTCGTTCGATGGGGTCTACTTTTAAATCATTAATTTTCATTTAAAGTTATCTATTCATACTTGGTTTATTGTTTGTATTTTTGTTTCTTTTGGGCCACTATTATTTTTGTGTTTCGTTTGTAATTTAGCCTTTATATATCTTGCAATAGGAATCATATGCTTTTCTATAAAGTGTAAAGAATGTGCTTTAAAATTAGATGAGAATAATTCAATAGTAAAATGTTCTCGAAGGTCATTGGACCAGTTATTCAAATACCAATAGTTATCTGCACAGGTATAGTATTCAGTTACTCTTTGTTCGTCAAAGAGGTATTTTAGAGCAGTATATTCAAGAATTGAGCCGGGTGAGTATTTTTTATAATTTTCATCATAATCCGCTCTAATGGGATAAACAATATTGTCGTAGATTACGTGGAATTCATATGCAACGGGGATGGAGTTTTTACGCAGAATCCATACTTGTATATGATTATTTGAACCGAAAGTATCAACAAGGTCGAGTAGAAAATTCTTTCCTGCAATATCTGATCCTAAATCTGCTTTAATACTCGCTTTCCAACTTTTTTTAGAAACCTCGAGAATGTCACTTAATACAGGGTGATCGATCGTGGAGACATTTTCACAATCTATCGTAAAATCAGTCTCTTTTTTGAAGCGATTTAATTTGTTATTTATGTTTTTAATAAATTTACGTGATCGTTTCTTGAAAAACTCATCCCAGTTGCCTGATATTTTAATGGTCGGTGTTATTAAGTTCTTATTTATAATCGTATTGAATTGTTTACTAAACACAGGGTTAAGAAGACAAGAATAAGTCGGACTTGTTTTAGGAATCTTGGAAAAAATTATGAGGTCATTTTTATTTTCTTTTACAATTAACGTTAGTACTTGAGTGATTTGTTTATCAGAAAGTGAATCATCATAAATAATATCGCAATAAGGTGAATGGCCATCGGACAATAAGTGCAGTTGTTTGACTGGGATACCTCTGTAAGTTGAATTTTCTTCGTAAAACGGTGCTATTGCAATTAACTTTTGTTCCTTGTAGACAGAGAAAATGCATAGAGATTTATGTGTATTAAATTCTTTCCACCAGGCACTTATCCATCCATGCGTTAAAGGCAACGAACTAGAATCACCTAAAGACAACAGCTCATCCCATTGATTACTTAACTCATATAACTGATTGCTATCTGTAGTTTTTTTGATGTGCACGCTTTTGCCCCGTACCTCATATAACGGACATAGACTTAAGCTCCATTTGCTCAAGCTTAAGTGGCGATATATCATCATTGCCATGATTAGATTCGCCTTATGGCATAAATTATTTATTCATTTCTTATTACAGAATAAGGCTTCTCGTTAAACTACTTTGGGATCCTTATGCTACAACTTTGATTGTCTCTTAATTTGTAATTCTAAATATATAAGCAATATTACCTATAGTATTTTCAAAATATCAATTGGCTCGTTAGAATCAACTGAGTAAGTCGTGATTGAATAACATTTAGGATGTGTTGACCTTGATCAAGTTAAAAGTAAATATCATCTTTCAGTCTATTATTTTCATTAAAGCATTGGAAAGTAAGAATTTTGTTTACAAATATAGGAAAAACACTTTTTTGTCATCCAAATGGCATTGTTAGTTGAAAAAACAAGCCATTTGAGCTAAATCATGCTTGAGAAATGAGCCGATAGGCTTTAAAATCCGCGCACATACGTAACAGAAGCTTTCTGATTGCTCAAGCTGGTTAGCAATGAGGAAATATATATTAAACTGTGGCCGTGTGGGCGTGATTTTCGAAGTCGCGTCTCACGGCCGCAGTCATTGGAGGAATACGGTATCGCAACAAAGACAACACGCATCAATGAGGATATTCGAGTACCTGAGGTACGGGTTATTGATGATGAAGGAGAGCAACTCGGCATTATTACTATTACCGAGGCACTTGAGCTTGCTGAAAGCAAAGAGCTCGACCTAGTTGAAGTCTCTCCCGATGCCAAACCACCAGTTTGCCGCATTATGGATCATGGTAAATTCTTGTTTGAAGAAAACAAGAGAAAACATGCGGCAAAGAAGAAGCAAAAACAGGTTCAGGTGAAAGAAGTTAAATTTCGTCCTGGGACTGAAGAAGGGGATTATCAGGTAAAACTACGCAACCTGATACGCTTCCTTAGCAATGGAGATCGAGCTAAAGTAACACTACGTTTTCGTGGTCGTGAAATGGCTCACCAAGATTTAGGCATGAAACTACTTAAACGTGTTCAAGCTGACTTGGATGAATTCGGAACCGTCGAACAATTTCCAAGAATGGAA
>Ga0316205_10000859_pt1 | contig 45132 bp, 28 predicted proteins | sample 3monthpyrite_MG_FD_204941 | JGI IMG/M metagenome (GOLD analysis project Ga0316205, IMG submission 204941) | Microbial mat bacterial communities from mineral coupon in-situ incubated in ocean water Damariscotta River, Maine, United States -... | ecosystem: Environmental > Aquatic > Marine >...
ATATATAGCCCCCAAAGAAGTAGAATTACACTTAACAATTTAAAAATAACAATCAGATTCTTAAGAATAAAATGTTGCCATTTTCTCCCTTTATTTAACCTATCTAAGTAGTTTTTTATTAGTATAAATCGAACCAAAATAATTTTAAAAACTTGCTAATGCTGTATTGTCACAAATAACTCTTATATTAATATAAGAAAAATGGTGGTCACAAATCAGTCACAGCTATAAACAAAAAAAACCCAAACTAATTGAAATTCAATTAATTAAGGTTTAATTTGTGAGCCCGATAGGATTCGAACCTATGACCGCCTCCTTAGAAGGGAGGTGCTCTATCCAGCTGAGCTACGAGCCCGTAACTACTGATTTTGTCGGGGTGGCAGGATTCGAACCTGCGGCCTCCACGTCCCAAACGTGGCGCGATAACCGGGCTACGCTACACCCCGAAACAATATTAAAGCGGAGAGACTGGGATTCGAACCCAGGGTACCTATTTCTAAGTACGACGATTTAGCAAACCGTTCCTTTCGGCCACTCAGGCACCTCTCCTTTTTCAAAAATTATAAGAACTTTACATTATATCAAATAATGCGGATGCAAATGTAAGTTTTCATCTTAAAGAACGCAAGCAATTTTTTTTAAATTTTAAATCTAAATTATTACTCTGGATATTCTATTCGTAAGTGATAGATATTTGCCAACTTATGCTTTAATACCTTTTTGATGGATTGAATTTCTTTAAATGTTATATTGGCATTTAAAAATTGCCCACTCTCCATTTGCTTGTTTATTATATTCTCAACAAAAGCATCAATTTTTGCTGATGTTGGTTCTTTTAAGCTTTTGGAAGCTGCTTCAACACTATCACACATCATCAATATAGCAGTTTCTTTACTAAAAGGACGTGGTCCAGGATACATAAAATCTTCACGTTTAGTGTTTCCATCTAAAAGCTGTTGTTCTTTATTATAAAAATAATACACTACACTAGTACCATGATGAGTTCTTATAAAATCTATAACTCTATCTGGTAGGTTATTCTTTTTAGCTATTTCTATTCCTTCTATTACATGATTAATAATGATGGAGGCACTCTCCTTTGATGATAACTCATCATGCGGGTTTATTCCTGTAGATTGATTTTCAGTAAAATATGTTGGATTATTCATTTTACCAATATCATGGTACAAAGCACCTACTCTAACCAACATTGCATTTGCACCAATTTCATTTGCAGACGCTTCAGCTAAATTTGCAACATTTAAAGAATGATGAAAAGTTCCCGGTGCTTTGTTTGATAATTCTTTCAGTAGTTTTGTGTTTGTATCAGATAATTCCAAGAGGGAAACGTCAGAAACTAATCCGAAGATTTTCTCATAGGCATAAATTAATGGTTGAACAAATAAAGTTGCAAGTCCAGCTAGTATGAACATACCAAACGTTTCCCATTGCAAATTATCAATACTTCCTTCATGAATAACAAAAAACGCAAAATATGCTACAATATATATAAGTGTTATTTGACCAACAGAAATAAATAAATTGGCTCGCTTATACAATTCAGAAACTGTTAGTATCGTAACAATTCCTGCTATAATTTGCAGAAACATATACTCGTAATTATTAGTCACAACAAATCCCAATAATAATACAGTGATAACGTGAGCAAACAAACCTAATCTAGCATCGAAAAATGCTTTTAATACTAATGGTAAAATGCAGAGTGGTACTATATATATGTAACCAGAATTATAGTTAACAACTAACGTTGTTAGTATCACCATTAGAAGAATATTAAAAAAGATAAAAGTTACTTTTGTGTTATTATTAAAGACATCTAATCTATATTTTCTTAAAAAAAGCAAAAGCATCAGTAGTGCAAGTGCTACAAGTAGTGTATATGCGCCTAATATCCAGTTATAATTGGCCTCGCTCCAAACTTGGGATTGATATTCAGATTCAAGAGATTTTAAAATTTTAAACTTATCACCTTCAACAACTTCACCTTTTGATATTATTATGGTACCTTGTTCTATACTTCCTCTAACAGTTGAAACCTTATTCAATTCTTCTTCCAGTGTACTGTCGGTAATGGATTTGTTGAGTGTAGTGTTGGGCTTGATGACATCAAAATATAAAGAAAAAAATTTTTCTCTGTAGCTTAAAAACTCTCCCTCGGATATTTGATTATCTATATATGCTGTTATTTTGTTTAAAGGAATTAAACTTTCATACTTTATAATACCAATTTGGGTTCTATTATTTAGAAGAATAACATCTTTTGAACCAGGGTAATTATATTCTTTATCTAAAACTCCTTTTTCATATATCCCTTTTAATATATTTTCACTGTAGTTTTTTAAAATTATCTTATTTGGTATTTGCAATGAATCTGGGAATTCATTAGAAAACCTAATATCAAAATCCTCTTTTATGCTCGTAACTAAATCAGTATCTACATCAAAATAAACTTGGGCATTTTCTGATATTTCTTGACGCTCGGTAACAATTTCATCTTCAGTTTTCTGTATAGCGAAATTAAAAGGAGCGTATAAATTTTCAGATTGCCATGGTTTTCCTTTTTCAAAGCTGTATTTAAATTTTCCGCTTTTTGGAAATAAATAAACAATTAAAAAAGTCGTTGATATAAAAAGAAGTACTTTATAAAGTAATGAATGATTCTTATATAGCTTATTGATAAAGTCTTTCATCTAGTTTTTGAATTACATCAAAAGTAATAAAAAAAAAGGAGCAATTGTTCGTAAGGATAATAGAGTAATCATTCCATTTTCTTCTAAATTTTGATTAATTTTGCAGCATAAAATCATAAATGATTTACAAATGAATAAAGAAGTAGTCATAGTTTCAATGGCAAGAACTCCAATAGGAAGTTTCTTAGGATCATTATCTACAATACCAGCTCCAAAATTAGGTGCAATTGCCATAAAAGGTGCTTTGAATAAAATTGATTTAGACGCTAGTTTGGTTGAGGAAGTATTGATGGGAAATGTTGTTCAAGCTGGAACTGGTCAAGCACCAGCAAGGCAAGCAGCAATTTATGCTGGAATTCCAGATTCTGTGCCATGTACTACAATAAATAAAGTTTGTGCATCCGGAATGAAAACTGTTATGCAAGCTGCTCAAGCTATAACTCTTGGTGACGCAGATATCATTGTGGCTGGAGGTATGGAGAACATGAGCTTGATTCCACATTATCTACATGCTCGTTCTGCTACAAAATTTGGACCAGCTACATTGGTTGATGGTATGCAAAGAGATGGTTTAGTTGATGTTTATGACGGAAATGCCATGGGTGTTTGTGCAGATGCGTGTGCTTCAGAGTATAGCTTTTCAAGAGAAGATCAAGATGCTTTTGCCATTCAATCTTATAAACGATCTGCTGCTGCTTGGCAATCTGGCAAATTTGATAATGAAGTTGTTCCTGTTGAAGTTCCTCAGCGTCGTGGAGAACCAATCATGATCTCTAAAGATGAAGAATATACTAATGTAAAAATGGATAAGATTCCTGCTTTACGTCCAGCGTTTACTAAGGATGGTACTGTTACTGCTGCAAATGCTTCTACCATAAATGATGGTGCAGCTGCAATGGTGTTAATGAGTAAAGATAAGGCTGATGAACTAGGTTTAAAACCAATTGCGACCATTAAGAGTTATGCTGATGCTGCACAAGAACCAAAATGGTTTACCACTGCACCTGCAAAAGCCCTACCTAAGGCATTGGCAAAGGCTAACATCTCAATTGATGATGTTGATTTCTTTGAATTCAACGAAGCATTTTCTGTTGTTGGTCTTGCTAATATGAAAATTTTAGAACTTAATGACAGTAGTGTTAATGTTAATGGTGGAGCCGTTTCTTTGGGTCATCCATTAGGTTGCTCAGGTGCTAGAATAATTATTACTTTATTAAGTGTTTTAGAACAAAACAATGCTAAAATTGGTGCTGCAGCTATATGTAATGGTGGTGGTGGTGCTTCTGCAATCGTAGTTGAACGTAACTAATTTTTTATATGCAATACGGAATTTGCCATTTAAGCATAGTTTCCTTACGGTTTGAACCTTCAGACAAAAGTGAGCTTGTTTCGCAAGTTTTATATGGTGAAGTATTTAAAGTGATTGAGCATCGAAAAAAATGGAGTAAAATTCGCTTGGCATTTGATAAATACGAAGGTTGGATTGATAATAAACAATTTCAACTAATTGAAAAAGTTGATTACGATAACTTGTCAAAAGCAAAACCAACTTTATCTAGTGACCTTGTTGAATTTGTTGAAGACATATCCAAACAGTTGTATCCAATACCTATTGGCTCCACGTTAAATGGACTGTCATTATTAAATCACAGTCATGATGGTAATACAACTTCAGAAATAAATCCAAAGTCAGAGCTTATTAAAACAGCATTTCTATATTTAAACGCGCCATATCTATGGGGAGGAAAAACACCTTTTGGTATTGATTGCTCTGGATTTACCCAAATGGTTTATAAACTAAATGGTCACAAAATACTTCGAGATGCTCCATTGCAAGCTATTCAAGGTGAAGCATTAAGTTTTATTGAAGAAAGTGAACCTGGAGATTTAGCTTTTTTTGATAATACTGAAGGTGATATTATTCATGTTGGTATCATTATGGAAAATCACCACATTATCCATGCGCATGGCAAAGTAAGAATTGATAGACTGGATCACTCTGGGATATACAATGCAGAAAAAAATATTCATACTCATAAATTGCGAGTTATAAAGAAAATAATTTAGCAAAAAAAACGCCACTTTAATAAGTGGCATTTTTTTATATTATAAAGCGTGATTTTTTAATTGTCTTGTTGCAGAGCATCAACCTTTGCTTTCATTAATTTAAAATTTGGTTGATCATCTAATACACTATAAATTTCCATAAGTGTTTTGGCCGCATCATAATTATTTGGATCATGCTCCAAAACACCATTTAAAAATGGAATTGCTTCCATATAAGTGCTGTTTTTTAATTCATTCAATTCATTATAACGCTTATCATCAGCAGCAGAAGTTCCTAATCCATTCATTTCGTCTACATATTTTTGAACTTGATCAAAAAGCATCGCTACTAAATTCATTCTAGCTCTGTTATAAGTTGTATCAACTTCAAGAGCTTTGATATAGTAACCTTTGGCAGCATCATATTCTTCTTCGTCAGCAGAAACTACACCCAAATTAAATAATAAATCTACGTTGTTTGGATTAATGCTCAAGGCTTTAGAAACCAGCACTTTGTACTTATCTTTTTGATCTAATTTATAACGAACATTGGCTTCTGCTACAAGAAGGTTAAAATCATCAGGATTAGTAGCTTTTGCTTTGTCAATTGCAGCTAAGGCCTTATCAGTCTCTCCTTTTTCAATATAAATAAGAGCTATATTTTTTGCAATCTCACCTACTTTAGACTCACTTTTTTCATTACGAGAATTTGTATGAGTTCCCATTTTTACTGCAATATCTCTTACACTTGCTGATGGAAATATTTGTTCGTCTCCAGATTCTTTTTCAGTTGCTGCGTAACTTGTATTAATTCCAGTATAGTTCATTTCTTGGAGCTTAGTAAACAGGCTTATGGCTTCATCAAAACTTTGATTTGAAGTTGCTAATAATGCAGCATTATACAAATAGAGCGTGTCAGAAGGTGATGACATATAAGCGTTTTCAAAGTTCTTATATGAAACAGCATAATTTTTTTCTCCTAAGGCATTTTGAGCTTTAGTTATAAAATCATTGGTCATCGATGCATTCATCTCATTTACTTTTAATGTATATATCATTTTACCACTTGACTTTTCAGTTTCGCGAAGTAATTTGAAATTTTTCAAAGCAGCAGATACATCAGTATCACTTCCTGTTCCATTGGCATATAATGCCTGGCCTTGTAAAAAGTAAAACTTTGCTTTTGTTTTATCATCCATAGCAGAAACCATAGATTCTGTTTTTGATAAAACAGCTTTGGCATCAGCGAAATTATTATTCTTGATTGCCTTTTCTGCTTCTTTTAGCTCTTTCTTCTGTGCAAATGAGAACGCTCCAATCAATAAAGCTAAGCTCAGTACAACAATTCTTTTCATTTTAATATAGTTTAATAGTTAATGTATTTTATTCTTCTTCAGAATTATCAATAGTTATGCCATTATTGATAATATCTTCATTATCAATTAGTTCGTCATCAACATCATCATCATCGTGCATTACTTTTGCAACAGCTGCAATAGAATCGCTTCCTTTTAGGTTAATTAGCTTAACACCTTGAGTGGCTCTTCCCATAACTCTTAAATCTTGAACAGCCATTCTAATTGCAATTCCAGATTTATTAATTATCATAAGGTCATCTTCATCACTTACGTTTTTGATAGCTACTAAGTTACCTGTTTTTTCTGTAATAGAAATGGTTTTTACGCCTTTTCCTCCACGATTAGTAATTCTGTAATCTTCTAAACTTGAGCGTTTACCATAGCCATTTTCTGAAACCACAAGAATATCACTGTCCATGTCGTTAACAGCAATCATGCCTATTACTTCATCTGTTTTTTCATCTTGAAGTCGAATACCACGAACACCTGAAGCGTTTCGTCCCATTGGACGTGTTTTGGCTTCTTCAAAACGAATTGCCTTTCCAGAACGCAATGCCAACATTACTTGGCTCTCACCAGTTGTAAGTTTTGCTTCTAACAATATATCGTCATCTTTAATGGTAATAGCATTAATTCCATTTGTACGAGGTCTTGAATATTGCTCTAAAGAGGTCTTTTTTACTTGACCTTTTTTAGTAGCCATAATTACGTAATGACTATTTATGTAATCCTCATCCTTTAAATCTTGTGTGCAAATGAAAGCTTTCACTTTATCATCTTGCTCAATATTTATAAGGTTCTGGATGGCACGTCCTTTAGATGTCTTGCTTCCTTCAGGGATTTCATACACACGCATCCAGAAACATTTTCCTTTTTGAGTAAAGAATAACATATATTGATGATTTGTACCAACAAATAAATGTTCTAAGAAATCTTCATTTCTTGTTGTTGATGCTTTTTGACCAACTCCTCCTCTATTTTGTGTTTTATATTCTGTAAGTGATGTTCTCTTTATATAGCCAGCGTGAGAAATAGTGATAACAACTTTCTCATTGGGTATCATATCTTCAATACTTAAATCACCTCCAGCATATTCGATTACAGAACGACGTTCATCTCCATATTTATCTTTTACAACAACTAATTCTTCTTTAATGATGCTCATTCGACGTTCTTTTTTATCAAGAATGTCTTTTAAGTCTTCAATGGTTTTCATTAAACCTTCGTACTCAGCTCTAAGTTTGTCTTGTTCTAAACCTGTAAGCTGACGCAAACGCATTTCAACAATGGCCTTTGCTTGTATTTCACTAAGCTCAAATCTATCGACTAATTTTTGCCTTGCTTCATCAGCGTTGGCAGACGCACGAATTAAAGCAATTACTTCATCAATGTTATCTGAAGCAATAATTAATCCTTCTAATATATGAGCACGTTCTTCTGCTTTTCTTAATTCATACTTAGTTCTTCTAACCACAACCTCATGACGATGTTCAACAAAATGATGAATCATATCCTTAAGATTCAACATTTCTGGCCTGCCATTAACAAGTGCAATATTATTTACACTGAAAGATGATTGTAACGCAGTATACTTATATAATTTGTTTAAGACGATATTAGGAATTGCATCACGTTTTAAAACATAAACAATACGCATACCATTTCTATCAGACTCATCACGAATTGTTGAGATGCCTTCAAGTTTCTTATCGTTAACAATATCTGCAGTCTTTTTAATCATGTCTGCTTTGTTCACTTGATAAGGAATCTCAGTAACAATAATGCATTCTCTACCTTGAACTTCTTCAATAATAGCTTTACCACGCATTACAATACGTCCACGACCTGTTTTGAAAGCTTCTTTTACTCCATCATAACCATAAATAATTCCTCCAGTAGGAAAATCAGGTGCTTTAACATGCGTAATAAGCTCATCAATTTCAATATCTGTATTATCTATATATGCAACGATTCCATCAACAACTTCCGACAAATTGTGTGGTGGCATATTAGTTGCCATTCCAACAGCAATTCCTGAAGCACCATTTACAAGTAACCCTGGGATCCTAGTTGGTAAAACAGTAGGTTCTTGAAGTGTATCATCAAAATTTAACTTATGATCAACTGTTTCCTTGTCAATATCTGCCAACATGTCTTCAGATATTTTACGCATTCTAGCTTCTGTATAACGCATAGCTGCAGGGCTATCACCATCAACAGAACCGAAATTTCCTTGACCATCAACTAGCATGTACCGTAAACTCCACTCTTGGGCCATACGAACCATGGCGTCATATACCGAAGTATCACCATGTGGATGGTATTTACCTAAAACTTCACCAACAATTCTTGCTGATTTTTTATGAGCTGTATTTGCTCTAACTCCTAGTTCATGCATGCCATAAAGTACACGTCTATGAACTGGTTTAAGCCCATCTCTTACATCTGGTAATGCACGTGACACAATGACTGACATTGAATAATCAATGTAAGCCGATTTCATTTCATCTTCAATGTTAATTGGAATGAGTTTTTCTCCTTCTGCCATATATATTTTTTATTAGATTTTTTGTAGGTTTTCATCCCGAAGCTTCGGGAGAGCTAATATACGGATTTTGTTAGTGTTAGCTTGAACTTAACATTGCTTTTTTGAGACATTTTATCAACAATATTTATAGTGTTTTTCGTTAATAACTATAACGTTAAATATTTTGATTTTATAGAGTTTTTTTTGTCTATTAGCATCACTTAGTCGAATTAAGGTATGGTTTTTGAAATTATTACCTTGTTTTTACTATTTTTAATGCAGAAAGGAATAATTTATGGATGATAATTTTTCACCAAGAGTAAAAGATGTAATTGCATATAGCAAAGAAGAAGCGTTGCGCTTAGGCCATGATTTTATAGGTACTGAACATTTAATGCTTGGTTTGCTACGTGATGGAAATGGAAAAGCCATTGACATTTTGGGAGCTCTTGAAATTGATTTAAACCATCTAAGGCGAAAAGTTGAGATTTTAAGTCCAGCAAATCCTAATATAACAATTGCATCGAACGAAAAGAAAAACTTGCATTTAACAAGGCAAGCTGAGCGAGCTTTAAAAACCACATTTTTAGAGGCTAAGTTATTTCAAAGCACCTCTATTAATACTGCACATCTATTGCTTTGTATTCTTAGAAATGAAAATGATCCTACAACCAAATTATTAAATAAGCTAAAAGTTGATTACGATAATGTTAAAGAGCAGTTTAAATATATGATTACAAACGATGACGATTACATAGAACCAGCCAAAGCAGAATCATTTTCAGATGAGGAATCTTCTTCTGAAGAAAGCTCAAAAGAAAATCCATTTGGTCAATCAACAAGTAAAAGCACAAAAAAATCTAAGACACCAGTTTTAGATAATTTTGGAAGAGACTTAACTGCTATGGCAGAAGAAGGTAAACTTGATCCTGTTGTTGGAAGAGAGAAAGAAATACAACGTGTCTCACAAATTTTAAGTAGGCGTAAAAAAAACAACCCACTTTTAATAGGCGAACCAGGAGTAGGAAAATCTGCTATAGCTGAAGGGTTAGCCAATAGAATTATAAGCAGAAAGGTTTCAAGAATTTTATTCAACAAACGTGTTGTAACCCTTGATTTAGCTAGCCTAGTCGCTGGAACTAAATACAGAGGTCAGTTTGAAGAACGTATGAAAGCTGTGATGAATGAGCTTGAAAAAAATGATGATATCATTTTGTTTATTGATGAAATTCACACCATTGTAGGTGCTGGAGGAGCAACTGGAAGTTTAGATGCTTCTAATATGTTTAAACCAGCTTTAGCTCGTGGAGAAATACAATGTATTGGAGCTACAACCTTAGATGAATATAGACAATACATTGAGAAAGATGGTGCTTTAGAGCGTCGTTTTCAAAAGGTTATTGTTGAGCCAACCACTGTTGTTGAAACTATTGAGATTCTTAATAATATAAAGGGTAAATACGAAGAACACCATAATGTTGAATACACACCTGAAGCGATTGAAGCCTGTGTGAAATTAACAAATAGATATATGACTGAACGGTTTTTACCAGACAAAGCAATTGATGCTTTGGATGAAGCTGGATCTCGTGTTCATATTACAAATATTGATGTCCCAAAACAGATTTTAGCTTTAGAAGAGGAATTAGAAGCTGTAAAAAAGACTAAAAATTCAGTTGTAAAAAAGCAAAAATATGAAGAAGCTGCTAAGCTTAGAGATGACGAAAAACGCATAGAAAAAAGCCTTGATGAAGCTCAGAAAAAATGGGAAGCAGACTCTAAAGAACGTCGTGTGTCTGTATCAGAAGATAATGTTGCTGATGTAGTTTCAATGATGACAGGCATTCCTGTAAATAGAATTGCCCAAACTGAAAGCAATAAATTGGCTAAATTACCAGAACTTATTAAAGGAAAAGTAATTGGTCAAGACGAAGCTGTTGCAAAAGTTGTTAAAGCCATTCAGCGTAATCGTGCTGGACTTAAAGATCCTAATAAACCAATTGGGTCATTTATATTTTTAGGACAAACAGGTGTTGGTAAAACGCAATTAGCAAAAGTATTAGCTCGTGAGCTTTTTGATAGTGAAGATACGCTCGTACGTATAGACATGAGTGAATACATGGAAAAATTCGCAATTTCTAGACTTGTTGGAGCACCTCCAGGATATGTTGGTTATGAAGAAGGTGGACAATTAACCGAAAAAATTAGACGTAAACCTTATGCTGTAGTGCTTCTTGATGAAATTGAAAAAGCACATCCAGATGTCTTTAATATGTTACTACAAGTACTAGATGATGGATTTTTAACCGATAGTTTAGGTAGAAAGATTGATTTCAGTAATACCATCATAATTATGACGTCAAACATTGGAGCCAGAAAATTAAAAGACTTTGGAACTGGTGTTGGTTTTGGTACTTCTGCTCAAAAATCGCAAGAAACAGACAATGCTAGAGGAATTATTGAAAACGCCTTAAAAAAAGCATTTGCTCCTGAGTTTTTAAATAGAATTGACGATGTTGTTGTATTTAATGTACTTGAGAGAGAAGACATTAATTTAATTATAGATATTGAATTAGAAAAACTTTTTGATAGAATAAAAGATCTTGGCTATACACTTAAATTGAGTAAAAAGGCTAAAGATTTTATTGCTGATAAAGGTTTTGACAAGCAATATGGTGCTCGTCCTCTTAAAAGAGCTATCCAAAAATACATTGAAGATCCTTTGGCTGAAGAGATTATTACATCAAAAATTCATGAAGGTGATGTAATTAGTATGGATTTAGATAAAGACGCTACAGAGCTCACTATCAAAATAAAAACATCCGAAAAGCCCACTAAATCGTAGATAATATATAAAATATGTATGAACTCCACTTATTTTAAGTGGAGTTTTTATTGTTACCATTTTAAAATAGTTAACTTTAGTTATGACTAAGATCTTAAAATACCCTTTTTGTACAATAGAAGTTTATAAGGATTATGTTATTTCGTCCATAAATGAAGGGGTTCATTTGACACCTGATAAAAACAAGGTTCTAGAAGATATTGCCAAAGAATATTTTAAGGACACAAAATTTGTTTATATCACTCACAGAAAGCACTCTTATTCAGTTGATCCTTCTATTTATTTACAGACTTCACAAATTAAAAATTTGGCTGGGTTTGCAGTAGTTGCAGAAGTACCATTGTCAAAAGGAAATGCTGAAGTAGAAAGACTATTTTTTAATAATAAACCATTTGAGATTTTTGCTGCTTTAGAAGATGCAAAATCTTGGGTTAAAACTGTTTTAGGCAATGAATAAAGCCGAACTTGATACCGTTTTAAAAATTATTATAGAAGAAATTTCAAAAACCGATTCTGCAATAGCAAGCTACAAAGAACTTACTAAGCCAATTTCTCCTGAAAATGCTATTGGCAGGGTTTCAAGGATGGATGCTATTAATAATAAGAGTGTGAATGATGCTGCTTTAAAAAAAGCAGAACAAAAACTTAGCAACCTTAAGATAGCATTATCAAACATTAATGATACCGATTTTGGCATTTGTTTTAAATGTAAAAACAACATTCCTATAGGTAGAATTTTACTAATGCCTCATGCTCGTTTTTGTGTACAATGTGCTTCATAGACACAACCATTACAATGTGTCTTGCTGTATTTAGTTTTAGAATCTTACCGACTTACATTTGAAACTATTGTAGATGCTGAAACCAGTTCAGCATGACAAGATGGTTATAGCACAAGTTTGTCATCCTTAATTTAGTTCAGGATCTAATGGATATACACAATGCTTATGATAGCTGCTGAAACCAGTTCAGCATGACAAGATGGTTATAGTACAAGTTTGTCATCTTGAATTTAGTTCAGGATCTAATGGATATACACAATGCTTATGATAGATACTGAAACCAGTTCAGCATGACAAGATGGTTATAGTACAAGTTTGTCATCTTGAATTTAGTTCAGGATCTAATGGATATACACAATGCTTATGATAGCTGCTGAAACCAGTTCAGCATGATAGTACAAGTTTGTCATCCTTAATTTAGTTCAGGATCTAATGGATTCCAAAGTTGTTTCCAATCCGAATTATCTTTTTCTATCAAATTTATTTTCCAATCTCTATGCCAGTTTTTTAGTTGCTTTTCTCTAGATATGGCATCATCTATATACTGAAACTCTTCAGAGTAAACTAAAATTGTTAGTTTATATTTTGATGCAAATTTACTCCCTTCTCCTTTTACGTGTCTTTCCATTCTATCATCTATACCACCTGTTACACCAATGTATAATGTTCCTCTTGGTTTGTTGGTAAGGATGTAAACCCAATAGTTATGGTAAGCACGTTTAACCATAGTTAAATGTAATTATAATTGATGAGATACTGAAACCAGTTCAGCATGATAGTACAAGTTTGTCATCTTGAATTTAGTTCAGGATCTAATGGATATACACAATGCTTATGATAGCTGCTGAAACCAGTTCAGCATGACAATTTGGACTGTGTGAGTTGAGATGCTGAAACGAGTTCAGCATGACAAAGAGTTTTAAATTTATTGTATAAAAAAAGCAGCCATTTTTCAATGGCTGCTTTCATATTTATAGATATTATAATCTATGTCATCTAACTATCGTCTCTTCATGTTTGAAGACACAACTTTCTTAGTTACAGAACCTTGATTAGTTGTTACAGTAATATAGAACAACTGATCTCCAGCTCTTGATAGGTCGAAGCTCTTTTTAACATCAGAACCAGCTCTTACATTTGTAAGACTTAAGCTCTTAACTAAAAGACCTTTTGTATCATGAACATCAATAGTTACATCAGTATCAAACTCAAAGTTGAACTTAACATTAACGTCTCTATCAAATGGTACAGGGTAAGCAGCAAAGTCTAACTCAACACCAAAGTCTTGAGAAGCATCATTAGCTTGCAATTGATTATCTACTTTATGACCAAAGCTATATTCTGTTGAATACGAAGGAGAAGTAATAATTTGAATATCTCCACAAATTACATCAACCATAGGGTCACAATTTGTATTACTTATCCATTGTCCAAGTTCAGATGGAGGAGTACTACTATCAGTCACACTTGTGAATAATAAGTAATCAGTCACTCCGTAACCAATATCATAATACTCATGACCTTCCCATTGACCTAAATCATGGTTGTAGAATAAGCTGTAATCCAATTCCGGATATTCAGCATTCTGCCATTGCCCATAATCATATAATGGATAACCTTGATCATCTGTTCCTGTTAAGTAATAAGCAATGTTCCAACAATCTGAAACAAATGTGATAGTATCACAAGCGTCAACCACAGGGCCTTCAACAGTAACATCAAACGAGCATTCAGCTGTGTTACCACAAGCATCAGTAGCTGTATAAGTTACAGTAGTTGTACCAATTGGGAACTCAGAACCTGAAGGTAAACCAGCAGTTTGCTCGAAGCTTACTAAGTCACAGTTATCAGAAGCCGTAGGCGCATCAAATGTTACTACAGCATCATTTCCTTGTATAGCATCAAGCTCAAGTACATAAGGTCTAAGTGATGTCGCTTTCTCATCATTCCAATAGCTAGAAGCAGAATAAGGTGAATTACCTTCAACGTAATCCTCATCTCCAGCACTGTTTGGTTCTCCACCATCCCAGTTTCTGTAAGCACTTGGATCACCATCTTGCCATACAAAAGTTCCTTCTGTATCAACATCAGTAAGACCAATCCAATAAGGAAGATCGCCAATTACACTTGCAACTGCTGCTTTTACAAAAGCTTCTTCAGATGCATCATTAATTGTAACAGCAAAACCACCATTTGACAATGCATCAGCATGAGCAGCAGCGCCAGTCATATCTGCATTAGATAAATAGTAATACTTACCATTAGATAATCCTAATGTAGTAAATCCATCAATATCTGTTGGTGCAACGAAATCTGGTTGTACTACAATATTTGTAGGACAATCTTCAATTACTGGATCGACATCATCAATGATAACGAATGTGCAAACAAACCCTTTGTACTCATTTCCACAAGTATCTACTACATCAAAAGTAATAGTCATTGTACGAGGACAAGCTTTATCATCACCTTCATCTATAGCTGCAACTCTGAAGATTAAATCTTCTTGAGCAGTACAGTTATCCTTGAAACAAGGCATTAAGTTTGCATGTATGAAATCTCTACCAGCAATAGACCATACACCACTATCAGTAGTGATTTCGTCACCAACTTCTAATGAAATATTTGCATCTGCAGGACAAACTCCATACTCGCTTGTTAATATCTCTATAGTTTCATTTTCACATAAACCAGTTGATACTGGAGCAGTCATATCTGCACCATGATACCATATTTTAACTGATTGTGCTTCGTTACCACAAGTATCAGTGATATCATAACGTACCCACATAATCCACTTACAGTCATCACCATCAAGGTTGATTACTCTGTTTACTACAACTTCATTACAATCATCTGTATATAAATCAGCGAATTGAGCTTCAGTAAGTACACCTAAAGCAGCTAATTCATCATCAGTGTCAGGAGCACATAAATCATTCTCATTACTTCCTTCTGGTAAAGGCTTAACTAATTTAGGAGCTTCCATATCTCTTACTTGGATAGTTTGAGACTCAGATACTGAATTACCACAAGCATCTGTTGCAGTCCAAGTTCTGATTATGTCATAATTATTGCAATCTTCATCATTATCTTGCACTATTATTTGATCATAGTCAAGTTTAACATTTTTATCACAATTATCACTAGCTATTACATTAGCAGGATCAGGAACTACATCAGTACAAGAAATTGTAACATCAGCTGGTACACCATCTAATTCTGGATCAGTTAAATCTTCACCTGAGTAATATACTTTATAGTCTCCTAATAAGTTACCACAATCATCAGATACTGTATAGATATGGATAATAGACCATCCACAATCGTTACCTACAGGACTTGAGAATAAATCAACTACAACATTACTACAGTTATCTGTAAACATTGCAGCGAATTCAGCTTTGGTTAATGGAGCTTCCATATAATCATCAGCACAACCATTGATTTCATTTTCACTTATAGGAAGTTCAAATCCTTCACCTTCAACTGGAGCAGTTGTATCAATAACATTTACCTTTTGCTTATGCTCTATAAAATTACCTGCACAGTCAGTTGCCGTCCAAGTACGATCTAAAGTATAATAACCTGGGCAATTACCCTCAGTTTTTACTTCAGTAAATACCACATCAATATCAGTATCACAAGTATCAGATGCTGTTAATGTAGCAGCTGGTGTTACAGCGTCACATTCTTCAGTAACTTCTTGTGGTAAATCTTGTTGATCCCAAGTTGGATCTGTAATATCACGAACAGTGATTGTTTGAGATGCAGTACTAGTATTACCAGCACAGTCAGTTGCTGTCCAAGTTCTAATAACATCACCTAAACCACACTCATCACGTTTATCATCATCAACAAATTCCAATTTAGGATTAGCATCACATGTATCAGATACTTTAGGCTCACTAAATACTGGTTGATCAGGACAATCAATTGTCTCAGGTCCGCCAACTTCAGTAATTACTGGAGCAGTATTATCTTCAATTGTAATTGTTTGCGCATCTGTACTAACGTTACCAGCACAATCTATAGCAGTCCAAGTTCTAGTAATAGTACCTAAACCACAGTCATCTAATGTGTCAGTATCTTCAAAAGTCAAATCAACACCAGTTCCTGGAGCATTATAATTAGTAACTTCTAAAGTAGCAGGTCCACCTATGCTGTCAAGGCTATAAACACCCCAACCAATAATATCTCCAGCTGCACAGTTTAATGTCAATGTACCAGATTGTACATCATCACCAAATTGATCGCTAAGCAGGAATATTGTACCATTTATAGAATATGCAAAATCCCAATAAGGATCGTCTTCAGTTGAATAACTCCAATCAAAGCTATAAGTACCATTTATTGGACATGTAGATACAACGACAGAATCATCATAAAAACCACTTCCATCATCACCACCTACGATAGTAATCATACTTGAAGTAATATTTATTGCACCATCATATCCAGGATAAGCAGTCCAATCTTCTACATTAAATCCAGTATCAGAACATGCATCAGAAGCTGTTGGCTCAGAGAATTTGTAATCTTCTGGACACTCTACAGTGAAGTCATCACCAACACCATCAATTACTGGTGCTACGTTATCTTCAACTGTAATAGATTGAGAAGTAGAGCTTGTATTACCAGCACAATCAGTTGCTGTCCAAGTTCTAGTAATAGTACCTAAACCACAATCATCACGATCATCTTTATCTTCAAAAGTTAATGAAGGAGCAGAATCACAGTCATCGCTTACTGTTGGTTGACTAAATTCCGGTAACACTGGACATTCAATTGTCATGTCTCCACCAGTTCCTTCAATTGTTGGAGCTGTAGTATCAGTTACAGTAATTGTTTGTACTTGATCTTCAGCTTTATTACCACAGTTATCTTCTAATGACCATGTTCTTTTAATTACATAGTTAGTAGCACAATCGCTAGGAATAATTACATCATTATAAGAAGCATTTAATCCTGTTGAACAGTTATCAGCTTCATCAGTTACATCTCCTGTATTTGCTACTGATGTATCATCAGAACAATCAAGATCCATATCAGCTGGCGCTGTAAATGTTGGTGCTATATTATCTTTAACAGTAATTGTTTGTACTTGATCAGCTGCTTCATTACCACATTCATCCATTAAAGACCATGTTCTAGTGATAATTTTTTCACCTTCACAGTTTCCATCTTTAATTTCATCAGAGAATGTAGCTTTTAATCCTTCTGAACAGTTATCTGCTTCATTAGAAGCATTACCTGTAACATCAGTAGTAGCAACATATTTACAATCTTCATCAGTATAGATAGTGATATCTTCTGGTGCAGTAAATGTTGGAGCAGTTGTATCTTCAACTTCAATAATTTGAGTTTTAGTATCAGTATTACCACAGTTATCAGTAGCAATCCAAATTCTGTATAAAGTATAGTTATTTGGACAGTCTCCATCAACTCTATCTTCATTTACAAATTCAACTAACACATCAGCATCACAGTTATCCGTGGCTGAAGCTTCACCTACAGCAGGAACAGCATCACATTCTACAGTTACATTTGCAGGAACTGAAAGAACTGGATCAGTTGTATCTTGAACTGTTATTGTTTGAGTTCCTGTTACAGAATTTCCACAGTTATCAGTTGCTCTCCAAGTTCTTGATAAAGTATAGTTATCTGCACAATCTCCATCTGTTCTCTTTTCATCAACAAACTCAATTGTTACATCTTTATCACAGTTATCTGTACCAGAAGCTTCACCAATTTGTGGAACTTCATCACATTCTACAGTTATGTCTACAGGAACAACTATTTCAGGGTTAGTAGTATCTTGAACAGTAATTACTTGACTTAACGTAGTACTATTTCCAGCACAATCTGTAGCTGTCCAAGTTCTTGTTAATGTATAGTTATCTTCACAAGAACCATCAGTTCTTTCTTCACCATCATAAACTACGTTTACATTTTCATCACAATTATCTACGGCAGTTGCAGTACCTGGAGCAGGAACAGCATCACACTCTACAGTGTCATCTGCTGGAATTGTAAGTTCAGGATCTGTTGTATCAACAACAGTAATTTTTTGAGTCTTAATATCTGTATTACCACAGTTGTCTGTAGCTTTCCAGATTCTGAAGATGATATAAGTATCAGCACACTCATCATCACCATATTCAAATTTTTCTTCAATAAAGTCTACTTGAACATCTGCATCACAGTTATCTGTAGCAGAAGCTTCTCCAATAGCAGGAACAGCATCACATTCTACAGTATCATCTGCAGGTATTGTAAGAACTGGCTTAGTAGTATCTTGTACAGTAATAGTTTGACTTAATGTAGTAGAGTTACCACAGTTATCAGTAGCTGTCCATGTTCTAGTTAATGTATAACTATCTGCACAGTCTCCATCTGTTCTTTCTTCACCATCATATTTAACATCAACGTCAGTATCACAGTTATCAGTAGCAGAAGCTTCTCCTACACCAGGAACTTCATCACATTCTACAGTTACGTCAACTGGAATTATTAATTCTGGCTTAACATCATCAATAACATTAATAGTTTGAACAAATTGAATAGAGTTACAAGTATCTTCATAAGTATAAGTTACAGTAAAAGAACCGCAATTTTCATCAAAGTCTTCTGCAACGCCTTGTACAGTACCATTAATATCACATGCACCTTCACCACCATTGCTGTAACCTAAAGTTCCAGCTACAAATGCTTCAAGTTCTTCACATTTAATATCTATAACTTCATCCGCTTCATCAAAAGCAACTGGAGGAGCTGGAGCAACAGTTATTGTTTGAGTATGAGTTACCTCATTTCCACAATCATCTTGAGCAGTCCAAGTTCTTGTCATAGATCCACCTTCACAATCTTCACCTAAATTCGTTCTGTCTTCAACAGCAACTCCTTTAGATTTAGGATCAGAAACTGAACAGTTATCTGTCCATTGTAATACATAATTAGCTGGAATAAGATCTATACAATTAACTTCTATATCACCAGGTGCATCAACAAAGACAGGAGATTCAGTATCTCCACCATTATAATTTAAAGTAATTGTATCTGCTGGGTTTCCACAATCATCAGTAATATAATAATTTATATAACCTTTCCACATGCAATCAGATCCTTTAAAAACAGGTTCTTTAATTACAATTACATTTCCGCAATTATCAGAAAAAAGTCCTTTAATATATTCTTCACTAGGGCCTTCTGGTAAATCACTATAACAAACGTTCATATTATCTTCGCCTGTTGGGATTTTAGCACCTTTATTTAATTGAGGTCCTTTAGTATCAAGTACAGTAATAATTTGAGTTAACGTATGAGTTAAACCACAATCATCAATTGCAGTCCAAGTACGTTCTAATGTATAATTACAATCATCATCACCTATACGAATTTCTCCGTCATACTTGATTTCTACATCCTCATCACAGTTGTCTGTTGCAGTTGGAGTTCCAGGATCTGGAATTGCATCACATTCAACAGTAATATCAGCAGGAACTTCTAATTTAGGAGCTTCTAAATCACCCCCTTCATAGATAACTTTTACGACAGAGATTTCCTCACTATCACATAGTAAGTGGTAAGAATATTTACTTACCCATCCACAGTCGCCTCCTTGTAGGTCTTCAGTTATTACAACTGAAAGTGTACCTTCACATTCCATATTAGGGAATAAAGCCAAGGCTTGCTCTTCGGTCAGTCCTTCGGGACGGTCTTCGACACATACTTCATAAAATTCAGATCGTTGTTGTGCAAACATTGACGTAGAACTAAATGCAAATAACATTAAAACCAAAAAGGTCTTAAATAATTGCATTTTTTTCAAATCAATGTTACAACAAGTTAAATTTGTAATGGCATGCCAGTAGGCATTCCCACTACTCTTGGTAAAATTGTTCATAAACATAACATTTAGATTTAATTAAAATTATTTTAACACTTCACTTTAGCTTTTCAGCTAGTTACCATAGACTTAAATAAATATTTAAGGACACAGTAGATAATAGGGCTTGTCAATAATAATTTGGAAAAAAGAAAATATCTTAAATCCAATTAAAATCGAAAAAAATTAGCATAGCCAAAAGACTAATACTTAATCAAAAAATTGTGCTAAAAATCAAAAAATTGTTGTGCTATTAAACAATTATTTTTGGTGTGAGAAGCAATTATATTTTGTTAAAAAAACATCCTATAATATGCTACATAAAAGCAGATAAAAATGTATTCATCTTGCTTAATCAAAGGTATACCATATAAAAGGTTTACACAAGTTGCTTTAACTAATTTATAGGTATTTAAACGAAAATATTAACATTTGATTAACTGAAAAGCACCTCATTATCAATGTTTACCGTTTGTAGGAAGGTAATTGACTTCATGATATCCTCATGCAAAAATTTATCTTCCTTTATAAAAGAAACCTCTTTTTTATAGGCTTCTAAATACAATACTAAAAACTCTGATGTTTTTTGTGGACTTCTAAAATATAGTGCTTGAGACGCATTTAATAATTCTATAGCGAGAATAGTTTCAATATTATTGACAAGCTGATATGCTTGGGTTGCTGCATTTGCTCCCATACTAACATGGTCTTCTTGACCATTAGAAGAGACTATTGAATCAACACTTGCTGGAGTTGCTAATTGTTTATTAGCGCTTACTATACTAGCTGCTGTATATTGAGGTATCATAAATCCTGAGTTTAAACCTGGATTATCCACTAGAAAATTTGGTAATCCTCTTGAACCCGAAACCAATTGGAAAGTTCTACGCTCTGAAATATTTCCTAGTTCTGCCATTGCAATTTTTAAATAATCAAATGCCAATGCTAATGGTTGCCCATGGAAATTGCCGCCAGATATTATTTTATTGTCTATAACGAATATATTTGGATTGTCAGTAACAGAATTAATTTCAGTAACAAATGTCTTAGTAACAAACTCTAATGTATCTTTAGTTGCACCATGGACCTGAGGCATGCATCTGAATGAATAAGGATCCTGTACATGACTTTTTTTTCTAGATATTAGTTGGCTACCTTCTAAAAAATATTTTATACGAGCTGCTGTTTTTATTTGGCCATTATGTGGTCTCACTAAATGAACGAGCTCATCAAAAGGTTCTATTCTGCCATCAAAAGCATCCAGAGAAATTGCTCCAATAAGATCTGCAAAATATGATAACCTATAACTCTTTAATAATATATGTATTCCATAAGCGCTCATAAACTGAGTGCCATTTAATAATGCTAATCCTTCTTTTGAATGTAATTCAATTGGCTTCCAATCAAATGTCTGACAAACTTCAGCAGCACTCACTACCATATTATTATGCCAAACTTCTCCTTTTCCGATTAAAGGTAATGCTAAATGTGCTAAAGGCGCCAAATCACCAGAAGCGCCTAATGAACCTTGGGTATATACAACAGGTAAAACATCATTGTTATAAAAATCAATTAGTCTATTAACTGTTTCTAGTTGTACACCACTATTACCATAGCTTAAAGATTGTATTTTTAAAAACAACATTAATTTTACTATCTCTTGAGGGACGTAATCACCAGTACCACATGCATGAGATAACATTAAGTTTTCTTGAAGTTTTATTAAGTTTTTATCATTTATCTTAACATTATATAATGAGCCAAATCCTGTATTAATACCATAAATAGGATTTTTATTAGTTTTCATTTTCTCATCTAAAAATGCTCTGCAGTCTAAAATTCTTTTTTTAGAACCTTCAGATAATCCTATTTTATTTGACGAAAGAATTAAGTTATTTAAAACGCTTAAGTCTAACCACTTTGAATCTATATAGTGTATTGAATCCATATTAATATATATGCTTTCAAAATTCAGCAATCAAAAACTGAAATCCAAAGGAAAGTTTAAATATTATCTTTTTCATTTTGTTCATCATCATTTTGAATTTGAGCTAGTTTTTCAGGCTGTTTAAACAAGTCTATATAGGTTTCTCCTAAATATTGAATAATATGACTAGCTAGTAAACTTTGGTAGCCAAAATCTTCTACTGAAATATCAGCTGCTTTTCCATGTAAATAAACACCAAAAATAGCAGCAACTATTGGCTCATAATCTTGTGATATTAAACCCGTTATAATACCTGTAAGCACATCTCCACTACCTGCAGTTGCCAAACCTGGGTTGCCAGTTGAATTAACATATAGTTTATCACTTTGAACAATAATGGTATTAGCTCCTTTAATAACCAGAACTATTTTATATTTTTTTGAAAATGTTTTTACTTTTTCTAGTTTATCAAAATCGTCCTTCCATTTCCCAATAAGTCTTTCAAGTTCTTTTGGATGAGGGGTTAGAATGGTATTTGGTTTCAATAATTTTAGCAATGTCTTTTTCTTAGCTAATAAATTTAAACCATCCGCATCAATAACAAGAGGTGCTTTATTAGCTTTCAAAAATACTTCAAATGCTGAAGCCGTTGTTTTATCAGTTCCTAAACCAACACCAATTCCAACTGCAGTTGGCTCAAAATCATAATTAATATTGCTGATTATGTACTCATTATCATCTGTAATTACCATTGCTTCTGGAAATGCGGTTTGTAAAACCAAATTTCCGCATTTAGGTACATAAGCTGTAACTAAACCTGCACCTGCAGACATTACAGCTTTGCAGGCTAATAACACAGAACCAATTTTACCATTGCTTCCTCCCACTACCAAAGCATGTCCATAAGTACCTTTGTGTGAAAACTTGTCCCGTGGTTTATAAAGTGGTAACACTTCAAGTTTTCCTATCAATTCAAATTCTGTTTCAGTTGCAAACAAAAACTCTGGATCTAAACCAATATCTAATATTTCCCATTGAAAAGTATATTTTGCAGTCTCTGGCAAAAAAAACACCAACTTAGGAGATGCGAAACTCAACGTGTGATTAGCCCAAACTACTCCATTTTCGTCTTCAGGGGATTTATCTGCATATAACCCTGAAGGCATGTCAATAGATAAAGTAAATGCTTTAGATGCTTTAAAATGCTGAAATAGCGATTTAATCCAATCATCTACTGGTCTATTCAATCCAATTCCAAAAATAGCATCAACAATAATGTCATCTTTATTTATTTCTGGAAACTCTTCTTTACAGCTTAATAATGTAGGCCAGTTTTTTGTAACTGTTTTTATTCTATCGTAATTAACCAAAAAATCTTTAGACCTTTTATCACTACAGTTAACAACATACGTATGCACATTATAACCATGAATTATTAGGTGACGTGCTATAACCAAACCATCACCACCATTATTACCTATGCCACAAAATACATGAATTGGAACTTGAGCGCCTTGCATTCTGGCATGCAGCCAATTAAATATTTGTGTTCCTGCTCGTTCCATAAGTTCAGTAGAACTTATGCCCTGTCGCTGAGCAGTTAACCTATCACCTTCATAAATTTGTTCTTTAGCGAAAATTTTCATGCGTTTGTAGAATAAATAAAGATTAATTTTAAAATCACAGTAAAAATAATACTTTTGATAAGCATTGAAGCCAAATGAAGTTTTTTAATCAAAATATTAGCAATTTTCTTTCCTTCCCGCAAGGGTGCTCATCTTTAATTGGTATTTTTGTAATCACAAAAACAACCCTTTTGGGTTGTTAATTAATTATTCTTTAGGACTAGTATGATGTTGTGACAGCTCACAACTAATTTGAATTTAATAATTTTTTTAAATGAAGGTTTTAAAATTTGGAGGCACATCTGTAGGATCTGCCAAAAATATACATAAAGTTATATCAATATTGGAGTCAATTTCTAAATCAGACGATTGCATTGTAATCGTTTCTGCAATAGGTGGAATTACTGATAAACTTATTGATGCGGCAAACAAGGCAGTTGAAAAAAATTATTCGTATAAAGATGCTTATTCAAACATAGAAAAGCAACATTTGGATATTATTGATGGTTTAATTGGTGACAATTCGAAAAAGAAAGCTATTAAAGAAGCTGTACTTACAAAACTCACAAATCTTGAACACCTTTTAGATGGACTTTATCTAATAAATGAACTATCCCCAAAAACGACTGATAAATTACTAAGCTTCGGAGAATTGATGTCTTCCTTCATTATTTCTGAAGCAATTAAAGCTAAAGGACTTGATGTAGCATTGAAAAATTCGCAAGAGCTAATAGTAACTGATAGTAATCACACTAATGCTGCTATTTTTTTAAATGAAACAGAAACTAACATTAGTGATTATTTTAGTGATAACAAATCTAAAATAACTATTCTTCCAGGTTTTGTTTCAAAATCTATTGATGGTGAATTAACAACTTTAGGTCGAGGCGGATCTGATTATACTGCGGCAATTATTGCAGCAGCATTAGAAGTAGAGGAACTCCAAATATGGACTGATGTTAGTGGTATGTATACTACTAATCCAAAACTAGTAAAACAAGCAAAACCAATTGAAAAGCTTTCTTACCAAGAGGCAGTAGAATTGTCTCATTTTGGTGCTAAAGTATTATATCCTCCAACGGTTCAACCAGTTTTGGATAAAAACATCCCAATAGTCATAAAGAACACAATGGCTCCAGATGATTCTGGTACCTATATTTCTAAAGATAATTCTAACGGAACTAATCTAGCTGTTAAGGGTATTAGTAATATTGATGATATTGCGTTACTTACATTACAGGGTAATGGAATGGTTGGTATTCCAGGTTTTTCAAAACGACTGTTTGAAACCTTATCTCAGGAAAAAATAAATGTGATTTTAATTACACAAGCTTCCTCTGAACATTCCATTTGCATTGGGATTTCTGAAAAAGATGCTGATAATGCAAAAATTGCTATAGATAAGACCTTTGAAAACGAAATATCTCTGCACAAAATTGATCCATTAATTGTAGAAAAAGAACTTGCAATAATTGCTGTTGTTGGAGATAACATGAAAAATCATCAGGGCATTAGCGGAAAAATGTTTAGTACCTTAGGTAAAAACAATGTAAACATCAGAGCCATTGCGCAAGGGGCTTCTGAGCGAAATATCTCGGCAGTAATTGCAAAAAAAGACATCAAAAAAGCTTTAAACACTATACATGAACGTTTCTTTGAAGAACGAAATAAACAGCTCAATTTATTTATAACTGGAGTTGGAAACGTTGGAGAAAAGCTAATAGATCAAATACAGCAACAACAAAAATTCTTAAGAAAAAATCTTAAGATTGACTTGAGAATTGTTGGCATAGCCAATTCACGAAAAATGATTTTTAGCAACAAAGGTATAAACCTTAATAATTGGGTTGCAGAATTTAACTTTGCTGAAAAATCGAGCATCAAAGGATTCTTTGATAAAGCCATTGAGATGAATTTACGCAATAGCATTTTTGTTGATGTCACTGCAAATAATGATGTTGCAGATATTTATGCTAATTATTTGAAGCACAATATTGCTGTTGTTGCATGTAACAAAATAGCGTGCTCAAGTAGCTATGACAAATACAAATACTTACAAGATTTATCACTAAAATATAATGCTCCTTTTTTATATGAAACCAATGTTGGCGCTGGTTTACCTATCATTAATACACTTAATAATTTAGTTGCTTCAGGTGATAAGGTAACAAGTGTTCTGGCGATTTTATCTGGAAGTTTAAATTTTATTTTTAACAATTTTAGTGACAAAAAGAATTTTCATGATACAGTAAAACAAGCGGAATTTGAAGGTTATACTGAGCCAGACCCAAGAATAGATTTAAGCGGCATTGATGTTGCTAGAAAAATATTAATTCTATCTAGAGAAAATGGTCTAAAGATGGAGATTGAAGATGTTGAAAATGAGTCTTTTTTAACAGCAGCTAATCTTAAGGCAGAGACTGTAGATGATTTTTATGATTCATTGATTAAAGATGAGGCACATTTTCAAAAATTATATGCTTCAGCTAAAGCTAATAACTGTCAATTAAAATATGTGGCAGAATATAAAAATGGAAAAGCTAAAGTTGGATTGAGAGAAATTCCTGAAGGACATCCATTTTATAATTTAAAAGGTAAAGATAATATTGTCATGTTCTATACTGAACGCTATCCAGAACAACCTTTAATAATAAAAGGAGCTGGAGCTGGAGCTGATGTTACGGCATCAGGTTTATTTGCTGATATTATTAAATTAGCTAAGAATTAGTATGAGTAACGAAATTAAAATATTCTCCCCTGCAACGGTTGCTAATGTAGCTTGTGGCTTTGATGTTTTAGGTTTTTGTCTTGATAATAAAGGCGATGAAATGATTATCAGAAAGACTGATAAAAAAGGCATTAAAATCACACATATTGAAGGCTTTGAATTGCCCTTTAAAGCTGATAAAAATGTTGCTGGAGTTTCTGCATTGGCACTGTATGAGCATGCAAAACCAAATTGTGGATTTGAAATTGAAATATACAAACATATTATGCCAGGAAGTGGCATTGGTAGCAGTGCTGCAAGTGCAGTTGGTAGTGTGTTTGGGATGAATGAATTATTAGAAAATCCATATAACAAAACACAGCTTACCTATTTTGCCATGAAAGGAGAAGCATTAGCAAGTAAAAGTGAACATGCTGATAATTTGGCTCCTGCAATTTTTGGTGGTTTTACTTTAGTAAAAAGCACCTTGCCATTGGACATTTTACAAATACCAACTCCAACTGAATTATATGCTACGCTGATTCATCCTCAAATTGAAATAAAAACTTCTGACGCTCGAGAAATTTTACCAAAAAAAGTATCTCTAAGGGATGCTACAGCGCAATGGGCAAATGTTGGAAGCCTCATTCATGCCTTGCATACCAGCGATTATAAATTAATTCATAGGTCACTTCAAGATATTATAGTTGAACCTTTTAGAAAACAACTCATTCCACATTTTGACGACGTGAAATTTGCAGCTATGGAAGCTGGAGCATTAGGTTGTGCAATCTCAGGTTCTGGACCATCAATTTTTGCTTTGAGTAAAGGCAAAGAAGTCGCTGAAAATGTAGAAAAAGCAATGCAATCAATTTACTCAAAAACAGACATAGAATACAATACATTTGTTTCAGCTATTAGTACTGAAGGCATTAAAATTCTTAATTCATAGTTTCAAATGAACTATTATTCACTTAACAAAAAAGCACCAAACACATCCTTTAAAGAGGCTGTTGTTAGAGGATTAGCACCAGATAAAGGCTTATATTTTCCTAAATCAATAACACCTTTGTCAAAAGAGTTTTTTGACAATATTGAAACTCTTTCAAATACAGAAATAGCTTTTGAAACCATCAAACAATTTGTTTTACCAGAAATACCTGAAGCTGAATTAAAAAGAATCGTTGAAGAAACCCTTTCCTTTGATTTTCCAATAGTAATGCTAAATGACAATATTTCAACTTTAGAATTATTTCATGGGCCAACTATGGCTTTTAAGGATGTTGGCGCCCGTTTTATGGCAAGATGTCTAGGCTATTTTAATAAAAATAATTCGGAAGAAGTAACCGTTTTAGTGGCGACATCTGGGGATACAGGAGGTGCAGTAGCAAATGGATTTTTAGGAGTTAAAGGTGTCAACGTTGTGATTCTTTATCCCAGTGGAAAGGTGAGTAAAATACAAGAAAAGCAGCTCACTACATTGGGACAAAACATCACTGCTTTAGAGGTAGATGGTGTATTTGACGATTGCCAAGATATGGTCAAACGTGCATTCTTGGATGAGGAACTAACAAACAGTATGCAGCTAACATCGGCTAACTCGATAAATGTTGCACGATGGCTTCCTCAAATGTTCTATTTTATGTTTGCCTATAAGCAATTAAAAAGCAAATATAAAAACATTGTGTTTTCAATACCTAGTGGTAATTTTGGGAATATTTGTGCTGGTATGATGGCACAGAAACTAGGATTACCAATCAAACATTTTGTAGCCTCAAATAATGAAAATAATGTAGTTACAGTGTATTTGGAAACTGAAATCTATAATCCAAAACCATCAGTGCAAACAATTAGCAATGCCATGGACGTTGGAAACCCGAGTAATTTTATAAGAATCCAGGAAATCTATAAAAAAGATTTTGACGTATTAAAACATAACCTTAGTTCTCATAGCTATTCAGATGCTGAAACTAAAAGTGCTATGCTCGAGATTTATGCGAACTACAATTATATTGCAGATCCTCATGGAGCTGTTGGTTATTTAGGTGCCAAGGAATATTTAGAATCAAATCCTGATGCACATTGCGTGTTTTTAGAAACAGCACACCCAACAAAGTTTTTAGATGTTGTAGAAGAAGTTATTGAAACTAAAGTGGACTTGCCAAAACAAATTCAAGCGGTGATTGATAAAGAAAAAAAATCAATTAAAATCAATAATTATTCAGGTTTAAAGGACTTTCTACACGATTTATAACTGTAAAACGTTTTCAAAGTATTAGCCACAATTTTATGGAAGCATACAAAGCAATTTCAGCTACTTTATTAGCAATTTTCTTTGTTTCATGTGATAGAAAATCATGTGAAACTGATAATCCTATCTTCTTAGAATATACTTATAGCGATCAAAAATATAAAGCTGAGTTAGCAACACAGATTGAAGCTCTTGGACAAGAAAATCTACAGTATTGGTTGCACGACTACATCAGCCAAGATAACAATGAATATCTCTTGTTTTATGTCCAAAATGATAGCTTATGTGCTGAAATTCTTGTAAAAATGGAGCATTGGAATAATTTAGCATTTATACGAAAAAATAAAGGAGTTGGAACCAGAAATGCTGAATTTAGAGGATTAACCTTTTCGATTAATAAGAATAATAAAAACGAAACCGAATTCATTTATAAAAGTATTGTAAGAATTATTGATTAAAACCTACTATTAATCACATTTATTTTTAAAAAGCATTAACTTAGTGTTTCCTCCTATCTACTTTTATTGAAATTTAGCCTATCTAACCAACATTAGAAGCATGCTATCTCAATTTAAATCAATCAAGAATTCATTTACTACTATTTTTATTCTGAGTTTGTTTTTTACCTCCTGTAAAAAAGCTAGTACTGAGGATAATCAACTACAATTATCAGGTTTAGACGAACCTGTTGAAATCATTAGAGACGAATGGGGAATCAATCACATCTATGCCAACAATCAGAAAGATCTCTTTTTTGCTCAGGGTTATGCGGCAGCTAAGGATCGTTTATTTCAATTTGAGATTTGGAGACGACAAGCCACAGGAACAGTAGCCGAAATTTTAGGCGAACGCGAGCTTAAACGTGATATTGGTACTCGTCTTTTTAAATTTCGTGGTGATATGACCACAGAAATGAATCATTATCACAACGATGGCAAGGAAATCATAACCGCATACACAGATGGTGTTAACGCTTATATTGATGAAATTTTAAAAACTCCTGAACAACTTCCTATAGAATTTAAACTCTTGGATGTTAAACCTGAAAAATGGACACCAGACGTTGTTATTTCAAGACACCAAGGACTATTAGGAAACATCAACGAAGAACTGGAAATTGGGCGTGCTGTCGCAAAAATCGGTGTACAAAAAACCAAGAAACTCACTTGGTTCCATCCTAAAGATCCTGACATCAACTTGGATCCAAAAATTAATGGTGATTTACTAAGTCATGATATTTTAGAATTGTATCATGCTTACAGACAAACCGTAAAATTTCAACCAGAAGATGTTATTCCAGAATATAGAAAAACTGAAAATGCAACAGCTTTGATACGTATGAACGAAACAGACAATGATTCCTTGGCCATTGGCAGTAATAATTGGGTGGTCAGTGGTGACTTAATGCAAGATGGAAACACGTATATGGCAAATGATCCGCATCGTCGCATTGCTGTACCTTCATTGCGTTACATGACGCATTTGGTTGCTCCAGGATGGAATGTTATAGGTGGTGGTGAACCTGAAATCCCTGGTATCTCCATTGGTCACAACGAATATGGAACTTGGGGACTGACAGTTTTTGAAACTGATGGTGAAGATCTTTATGTATATGATTTGAATCCAGAAAACCCAAATCAGTACAAATACAAAGACAATTGGGTAGATATGAGTGTGCTATCAGAAACCATCAAAGTTAAAGGAAAGGATGATGTGTCGGTAGATTTATTTTATACACAACATGGACCAGTTGCTCATATAGATAAAGAAAACTTAAAGGCCTATGCCATACGCTGTGCTTGGCTAGAACCAGGAGGCTCTCCTTATTTAGCTTCGTTACGAATGGATCAGGCAAAAACTTGGGAAGAGTTTAGAGAGGCTTGTAATTATAGTCATATTCCTGGAGAAAACATGATTTGGGCAGACAAAGAAGGTAATATTGGCTGGCAAGCAGTCGGTATTGCTCCTATTAGAAATAATTTCAGTGGTTTGGTTCCTGTTCCTGGTGATGGTAGTTATGAATGGGATGGCTACTTACCTATTATTGAAAAGCCTCATGCATATAATCCAGAACAAGGGTTTTTAGCAACAGCCAATCAAAATGTCACACCAGATGATTACACACATTGGAATGCCATAGCCTATACGTGGTCAGACCCTTTTCGAGGTGATCGCGTCAATGAAGTATTAAGCTCAGGCAAGAAAATGACTATGGATGATATGAAAGCTCTACAGGTTGATTATTTATCCATTCCTGCGAGAACATTAGTGCCATATTTAAAAGATTTACCTCTATCGAGAAAAGCATCCGAAGCTTTAAAACTAATGAATGATTGGGACTATAGATTAGAGCCCAGCTCCATTGAAGCTGCTATATATGTGGCTTGGGAAAATGAAATTAAAAATTTAGCAGATGACTACTTTATTCCTGAAGCAGTCAAAGACATATTTTTAGGTTTACAAATGTCAACAGTCATGGATTTAATTATTAATCCAGATGGCAATTTTGAAACCAATGCCACTCAAAGTAGAGATTTGTTTTTAAAGGATGCATTTGAAAGTGCTATTGTCGAATTAGAAACTAATCTAGGTCCTGATATGAGCAAATGGCAATATGGACAAGAGAAATTTAAACATACTTATATGGCTCATGCTTTGGGTAGCTCTGTAGATGCTGCAACTAGAGCAAAACTTGATTTAGGACCATTGCCACGTGGTGGAAACTCATACACTCCAGGATCCACAGGAGGAAACAATAACCAAAGCAGTGGAGGTTCGTTCAGGATGATTGTAAATACTGGAGATTGGGATGCTGCTATTGGCACTAATGGTCCTGGGCAATCAGGTAATCCAAATAGTCCATTTTACAGCAATTTGTTTGAACCTTGGGCAAAAGACCAATTTTTTCCTGTGTACTATTCAAGAGAGAAAATTGATTCGGTTGCTGTGAGTTCATACATCTTGAAGCCGATGAATTGATGATAAAATTTTTAATATATTTCATAACTGTCAGGTCGAGCGCAGTCGAGACCTACTTTAAAAACCTCTCGACTGCGCTCGAGGAGACAAAACTAAATTAATGATTAAATTCTTTAGACATATCAGACAACAACTAGTTATTGAAAACAAAACAGGCAAATACTTTAAATACGCCATTGGTGAGATTATCCTTGTGGTTATTGGAATACTAATAGCATTAAGTATTAATAATTGGAATGAAGACAGAAAAACTAGAGCAACAGAAATCATCTTTTTAAAGAACATTAAAGCTGATCTCGAGCTTAATTTAGTATCACTTGATGAGTTTATTGATTCAAGACAAGAGGCGATTAAATCATCGAAAATAATAATTGACTATTTCAATAATCCAAACGGCATTAATTTTAATACGTTCAATTTACACAGCATAAATGTGATGGTATGGTTTCCGTTTCAACAAAATGACAATACCTATCAAGAGCTTATAAATTCAGGGCAATTATCTATCATTTCAAACAAAAATATAAAAGATCACATGCAGAATATGCAATCTAGTTTTAAAACGATATCATTTGTTGAAAATGAAATGCAACAAGATTTTGAGAGTTATTTGTATGATCCCTTTTTCAGCACTGCAGATGTAGATGTTTCCATGAGAAACTTAGATGCTCAAACTGAACAGCGTAGCGACATACCAGAAATTAATGCTGAACAAGTAACAACGCTTTTACAAAACATGAAGTTTAAAAATGGTTTTGCTCTGGCGTCTTACAATAGCGACTTATTAATTACTGAGTATAGTAATATGAAAGAGACTACTAGTAAACTCATTCTGTTAATTGATGATGAAATAAAATAGCAATACCACTACTCTATTTATCAAAGCAGTGATATTGCAATCTTATATTAATTTTTAATACCAGGAAGTCCTGTTGGTTTTTTAGTTTGCCAGTTAAACTTATCTGCTTTCTTTTCTATTGGCCAAACTTCATCAAGTGAATCAGCTTTATAAACGGTTCCGTTTTTAATAACCATATTTAAAGTATTGGTGTTTCTTAAATTTTTTAAAGGGTTTTCATTCATAATTAATAAATCGGCTAACTTTCCTTTTTCAACAGTACCAATATCACCATCAAGACCTATGGCTTGAGCTCCTAAAATAGTTGCCACTTTTAAAGCATTATAATTATCCATACCACCACTAGCAACTGACCATAATTCCCAGTGAAAACCTAAACCTTGTAATTGCCCATGGCTTCCAACTCCTGCTATTCCTCCAGCAACAACTAAATCATTCATAAATTCAGCATGCTTTTTAAACACATGTTCTTCATCCATAAACCAACCTGGTCGTCTTCTACTCTTTTGTGCTAATTCTTCATAAGGCGTGAAGTATTGTAGTTTTTTATCCTCATATACTTTTTCTCTTGAATAATAGTAATTTTCTGCCCAAGGGCCTCCATAAGACACCAAAAGTGTTGGTGTAACTGCAATTTTTGATTTGGCAGCACTTTCAATAACATCTTTATAAATAGGATATATTGGATATGAATGTTCATGACCTGGATACCCATCCATAATTTCAGTCATATTCAGTTTAAAGTCTAAACTTCCTTCAGTAGTAGGCATTAACTTTAATTCTTTAGCAGCCATGATAACCCATTGACGTTGTTGTCTGTTACCAACCACATACATTTTAATAGTTTTGGTGTTATAATAATCACTATACTGCTTCAGTACATCTTTAGCATGATCAAGACTTTCAATTTTATACGCCCAAAAACCAACTCCTGGGCCTGTACTATAAACTCTTGGGCCATGCATCATTCCTGCATCAACCATATCAGCATAAGTAAGCACATCTGTTGATCCTGTTTGAGGATCTCTAGTTGTAGTTACACCATATGCAAGATTCGCCGAATACATCCAAATTTGGTTTTTATGAACTCCCCAATTTGGCCACATATGGGCATGAGTGTCAATAAATCCAGGCGTTATTGTTTTGCCTGAAACATCAATGACTTTGGCACCACTTGGAATGGTAATACTCCCTGAAGTTCCAACGCCTATAATTCTATTATTCTCTATGAGTATATCTCCATTTTCAATAACTTCTGTACCATTCATAGTAAGAATCCGTCCACCTTTAAGCACTAATGCACCTTGTGGAATATCACGTTTGTAACTTACATTAATTTTAAATTCTTCAGCTTTAAATTTTGGTGTTTTCTTTTCCTCATCCTTGTCTTTGTCCTTAACTATTGAATCTGATTCCTTCTCTTTCTCTTTAAGTTCTTTTTCTGCTTTTTTTACAAGTGCTAGACTATCCGAAAATTGTTTTGAAGCGTCAAGATCATATCTAAAATGACTAGATCCCAAAGACCAATGCACTTTTTTACTATCAAGTGACCAAGCAGGAAATTCTCCTCCCATTATCGTTAATTTTTTGGCAGGAAACTTAGCTTTATCTGCATCAGCTAAAGAAATTTCAGGTGTCTTCCCAAAGCGCGGAATCAATACAGTATATATATCATTATTTATCTTGGCCAAGGCATGAGTTGCATCTGGCGAAATTCGTATTTCAGAAGGTTTAGAAGCTGTATTATTTTCTCGCCAACCATCTTCAGCTACTGGCATTATTGATGCTGTACTAGCATCATGATTTTCGCCAAAAACATCTCCAGATCCAAAGGTTGAGATTCCAGTTATTTTTAAATGCTGCTTTTCATCACTTCCATCCCATCGTATTGAAATCAATCCTTTTGAACCATGATTTAAATAAATTCTATTATCTGTTTTTGTGAAATGTGGAGCGTCTCTTCCTTTAGATTTGTCAATTATTGTGATATTTCCACCACTTGTAGAAACCCACGCTAATTCATCTTGTCCACCAAAAGCACGAGGTCCTATAGCATTGTCATAATTTTGTGCTGTGCCTTTAAGAAACACAATTCTATTTGTGTTTTCTGACCAAACTGGATTAGAATAGATTCCCTTTTCTCTTGTAATTTGCGTACTATTAACACCTCCAGAAATATTGGTTTTAAATAAATGTCCACCTCCATCTTGCCAAGTGGTAAATACTATTTGCGCACCATTTGGTGACCAAGCTGGTTGTGCTTCAGTAAAGTCGTTACTTGTAAGCCTCCTTGGTGTTCCATCAGGAAGCGTCATAACGTACAGTCTATTCAATGCAGTAAAGGCTAGTTTAGTTCCATCAGGAGAAGGTACAGCATCTCTAATCTGCGTTGCAAATGCTTCAGTTTTATCTTCTATTGGATATTTAAAATCTAACTGAGGTCCAATCTCTATTTCTACGTTAGCAGTAAAAGGAATTTCTTTCGCCTGTTTCGATCCAATATTTATACTATAAATTTTCCCTCCATAAGACACTATAAGATCTTTATTATCTGGTGTAAAAGACATTGCTGGTAATACTCCTAAAGCAGCAATAGATTCTTGCTCGTCTCTTTGTATTGGATAAGCTAACCATTCTTCATTTCCATTGACTAAGTTTCTTAATACTAATCCTGTTTCATCCTCAAATCTACTTCCATATACTAACCATTCTCCATCACCAGATAATGTTGGTGTAAATGCTGACCCATATCTGCTTGTTATGGTTGCAAGATCTCCATCTTCCATATCATAAGTACCAATTTGATATTGCGGTAATTGCGCGTTGTAATTCCATGCACTATTTCTTCTAGAGAAATACAGCAATTTTCCATCAGCACCAAATGCTACATCAATTGCCTTTATATTTTTTGGTTCTCCAAATAACTGTTCTCCACCACCACCATCTTTGTGGTAAATGTGCATTTTTATATTTCGTCTTCCTTTACTACCAACAATATATTGACCATCTGTTGTCCATTCAGCAGAGAAAAAATTATGCTTACTATCTTTAGTAACTTGTTTGTCATCCTTACTTTCTAAATCTAACGTCCAAATATTGTCTGATCCACTTTTATCAGAAATAAAAAGAAGCGTTTTACCATCTGGACTGTATCTAGGATGCACATCATAAGCCATTCCGCTTGTAATTCTAGTAGCTGTTCCTCCAGAAATTGACATGGAATAAATATCTCCCATCATATCAAAAACAATAGTTTTACCATCAGGATTAACATCAACAGACATCCAAGTACCAGTATTAGTATCAAACTTAATAGTTCGTTCTGGATTCAATGGTAATTCTTTTGTTGATTTTTTAAGAGTATCTTTTTTTTCCTCTTTTTGTTGTGAAAACGCAGTAAGACCTAACACTAACAATACTGCAATAAACAATTTTTGTAGCTTCATTAATTTATTTATTTGGTTGGTAAAATGATGTAGAAAGTTAGTGATTATTATAATACAAAAATTATGTAGTTTTGCGTTACATACATTTACAAAATTATATATGAAAAACACAGCATTAACATCTACTCACGAAGCACTTGGAGCAAAAATAGTACCTTTTGCTGGCTATAACATGCCAGTTCAATACGAAGGCGTAAACGCAGAACACGAAACCGTAAGAAATGGTGTTGGTGTTTTTGATGTTTCACACATGGGTGAATTTTTAATTAAAGGCCCAAATGCATTGGCTTTAATACAAAAGGTAACTAGTAATGATGCCAGTAAACTATCACAAGGAAAAGCGCAATATAGTTGTATACCAAATGATGATGGAGGAATTGTTGACGATTTAATTGTATATATGATTGAAGAAGAACAATACTTATTAGTTGTAAACGCTAGTAATATTGAAAAAGATTGGAACTGGATAAAATCCAAAAACAATGTTGGTGCTGAAATGCGAGATTTATCTGAAGATTATTCTTTATTAGCCATTCAAGGGCCAAAAGCTATTGACGCTATGCAAAGCTTATCAAGTCATGATTTAGCCAACATAAAATTTTACAATTTTGTGGTTGGTGATTTTGCAGGCATTGAACATGTGATAATATCAGCAACAGGCTATACTGGAAGTGGTGGCTTTGAAATTTACTGTAAGAATAGCGAGGTAAAACAAGTTTGGGACAAAGTATTTGAAGCTGGCGCAGATTATGGTATAAAACCAATTGGTTTAGCAGCTCGTGATACGTTGCGATTAGAAATGGGCTATTGCCTTTACGGAAATGATATTGATGATACCACTTCGCCTATTGAAGCTGGTTTAGGTTGGATTACAAAATTCACTAAGGACTTTACAAACTCTGAAGCTTTAGAAGATCAAAAACGAAGTGGTCCTGAACGCAAATTAGTAGCTTTTGAATTAGATGGTCGTGGTATTCCTCGTCATGGTTATGACATTGTTGATGGAAATGGTAATAAAATTGGAGACGTTACTTCTGGAACTATGAGCCCAAGTTTAGGTATTGGGATTGGTTTGGGTTATGTACCAACGGTTTTTACTGATGTAGGAAGTAAAATAAACATTCAAATTAGAAAAAACGCAGTTCCGGCAACCGTTGTAAAACTGCCTTTTTATAAAGGCTAGTACATGATAGACTTTCAGCATGTTATTGAAGATATTCACGAGGAATTAAAAAATGATGTTAACAGAGGCATAGTAGCTTCTTATATTCCTGAGTTATCAAATATTAATGCTCATAATTTCGGCATTCATGTAAAACATATTGATGGAAACTCTTATGCCACTGGGCAGTGGAATGTTCCATTTTCCATTCAAAGTGTTTCTAAGGTATTATCACTTGCTTTAGCCTTACCAATTTATAAGGATGCCATTTGGGAGCGCATTGATGTTGAGCCCTCTGGAAATCCTTTTAATCATTTATCCTTATTGGAACTTGAAAATGGTGTTCCTAGAAATCCGTTTATAAATGCTGGAGCTATTGTCATTGCAGATATGTTAGTGTCTCATTTTGAAAATCCAAAACAAGTATTTTTAGAGTATGTAAGAGATTTGGCCAATGATCAAACTATTGACTTTAATTATGATGTAGCAAAGTCTGAACGTCTTACTGGTTTTGGCAATTGCGCCGCAGCAAATTTGTTAAAAGCCTTCAATAATTTAGAAAATGATGTGAATGAGGTCTTAGATTTCTATTTTCATCAATGCTCCATTGAAATGACCTGCGAGCAATTATCAAATGCCTTTTTTATGTTTGCAAATCACGGTAAATGTTTACAGCAAAAACCACGCCTATCACAAAGTCAAGCAAAGCGGATTAATGCTTTAATGCTTACCTGTGGTTTTTATGATGAAGCTGGAGAATTTGCTTTTGAAGTTGGCTTACCAGGAAAAAGTGGTGTTGGTGGAGGAATTATTGCATTATTACCAAATCATTTCACCATTGCAACATGGTCACCTGGTTTAAATAAAAAAGGAAATTCACTCCTGGGAATGAAAGCTCTTGAGCAGTTTACCACCAAAACAAAACTTTCCATTTTTTAAGATACATGCCTCAAATAAAACAAAAAACAAGGATACTAATTTTAGGAGCTAGTGGTTTTATTGGTAATGCCATTTATAAAGAACTCTGCTCCTATTTCAGAACATTCGGAACTTATAATACAAGCAACAAGGAGTTTGAAAAGAATCAGCACTTTTTTCAATATAATATTGAAGAAGATGATGTTTTCGAAATCCTAGATGCTATAAAACCAACCATCATTATTTCAGCGTTACGAGGTGATTTTGCATCACAAATTGTAGCACATCAACATATTTCAGAATACATAGTTACCAATAGATGCAAACTCATTTTCTTATCATCAGCTAATGTATTTGATGCTTATAGTAAATATCCAAGTTACGAACATGACAAAACACTGAGCAATAGCGTTTATGGTCATTTCAAAATAAAGATTGAAAACATGTTACTACGCTTACCAAAAATGAAAGTTGCTATTTTAAGGCTTCCTATGGTTTTTGGTGTTTTTTCACCACGTGTTGATGAAATAAAACTATTGTTAAAAGAAAAGTTACCTATAGAAGTATTTCCAAACTTAGTAATGAATGTAACTTCAGATTATAAATTAACGCAACAAATTCACTATATAATTAACAGAAACAAATATGGTGTGTTTCATTTAGGAAGTTCAGATTTAGTGCATCATGATGAGTTTATCAATGACATTATTAAAACTTTAGGAAGTTTCAAACCAATATACAAGCACGTATATATCACAAATGACGAACGTTATTTGGCAGTACTTCCTAAGAAAAACAAGCTGCCAAAGCACTTACAAATTAAAAGCAACGAAATTCTGGAAGAACTAGAAGTTTAATTGATTTTGTGTTCATTAATTGCTTAATTTTAAACACCAAAAAATAGACTATGTCAAAGCTAACTTCTGACGAAATTGAACAGCGCATGCTTCATTTCCCTGATTGGGATTATTATGAAGATGCCATCCATGCCGAATTTGAATTTGATAACTTTAAAGATTGTTTCAGCGCAATGAGTCGTATTGCTTTTGAATGTGAAGCTTTAAATCATCATCCAAATTGGAGTAATGTTTACAACGTGCTTACCATTTCAATATCTACACACAGTGCCAATGGTGTTACCGAAACGGACTTCAAACTTGCTGAAGCCATTGAAGCAATTGTAGAAGTTGAAGAATAGTTTGTTTTTGTTACGAGCATTATTATTTTTGCCATAAACAAATAATCAATCAAGTTTCCCACTTTCGTGGGAACTAAAAATAAAATATTTTTAGATGGGAAGAGCTTTTGAATTTCGTAAAGCACGTAAAATGAAACGATGGTCTGCCATGAGCAAAGCATTTACTCGCATTGGTAAAGACATTGTTATGGCAGTTAAAGAAGGTGGTCCTGATCCAGACAGTAACTCAAGATTGCGTGCAGTAATTCAGAATGCGAAATCTATAAATATGCCAAAGGACAATGTGGAGCGTGCTATAAAACGTGCCAGCGATAAAAGTCTAGGCGATTTTAAAGAAGTTATTTTTGAGGGTTACGCACCTCATGGTATTGCTGTGTTAGTAGAAACTGCAACAGATAATAATACCAGAACTGTTGCCAATGTAAGAAGCTATTTTAATAAATGTGATGGTAGCTTAGGTACCTCAGGCTCAGTTGTATTTATGTTTGATCACACATGCAATTTTAGGATTCCTAGTGAAGGTTTAGATCCTGAGGATATTGAACTGGAGTTTATTGATTTTGGAGCCGAAGAAGTTTTTGCCGATGACGATGGTATTTTAATCTATGCACCATTTGAAAGTTTTGGAGCCATACAAGCCGAACTTGAGCAACGCGACATTGAAATTTTATCTTCTGGATTTGAACGTATTCCTCAAGTTACCAAACCACTAAGCACTGAAGCTGCTGCCGACGTTGAAAAACTACTTGAAAAATTAGAAGAAGATGATGATGTGCAAAACGTATATCATACCATGGAGGAATTGGCAGAATAACGTTACTTTTAATTGATCAATAATTTTCTTATATTTAAGGTTCAAAACCTATTGATTTTTAAAGAGTTGGATACAATATTACTGCAAAATAAATTGCATCGAGGCAATAATCAAATTTTTTTAAAATTTGATTATAATGCACATTTGATAGCCTTGGTGAAAACAATTCCTGGCACAAAATGGAGTGCTTCATTAAAAAGTTGGTATATAAATAATACTGCCGAACATTTAGACATACTTCTATCTGTTTTTAAAGGCAAGGCACAAATAAATTACCAAAACTTGTTTATTGAACCATCAAAATCAACAAAACGACCTCCTAAAAAAAAGCGAAATCTTAATGAGCCAAATAGGCTGTTGCTAAATAACTTTTACACTTATTTAAAAGGAAAGCGTTATAGCGAAAGTACAGTAACTAGCTATTCACAATTGGTAGCAGATTTTATTGACCATTATAATGATCGAGAAATTAATAGCTTAGAGGCAAAGGATGTTGAACGTTTTCTGGAAGACATATATATAAAGAATAATTATTCAATAAGTAAGCAACGATTGTTTATTAGTGGGCTTAAAGCCTTCATGCTATTTTATCCGGAAACTGGAATTAGCCAACTGGAGTTAGTACGTCCTAAGCGCGATAAACGTTTGCCTTTGGTGCTTTCACAAGACGAAATTATTAATTTAATACGTGTTACAAAAAATTTAAAGCATCGTGCTATAATTGCATTAATTTATTCATGTGGATTGCGAATAAGCGAATTGATAAATCTTGAATTAAAACATTTAGATGTTAACCGATTACAGCTTATTGTTAAAAACGGTAAGGGCAGAAGAGACAGATATATCGTTTTAGCCACAAGTTATTTGCCGCTTTTACAAAACTATTTGACAACCTATGCACCATCAACATATTTTGTTGAAGGGCAAAATGGTAACAAATATTCAGATGTAAGTGTGAGAAAATTTTTAAAAAAATGGTGTAAAGAAGCAGGTATCACCAAAAATGTTTCTCCACATACATTACGACATAGTTATGCAACACATTTATTAGAAAACGGAATAGACATACGCTACATACAAGAGTTGTTAGGGCATTCAAAACCAGAAACCACAATGATATACACACGAGTTGTGAGGAAAGATTTACTAGCAATAAAAAGTCCTTTAGACATTGCCGTAAAGCGTATGATGGAATCAGGATATAATACACAAAAGGTTTCTATAACCGGAATTTAAACCTGTTAATAGTGTATATTTGTTATTATATAACCAGTTGTAGCCAATTTGAGAAAACGCAATCACTCGACCAAAAGCATCGTTCACTCAATTTGACTTTGACTTACTGAAAAACTGAATTAAGTTTGAGGAATCAAACCAAAATAAATGAATTACAAAATTATATTTCCACTTTTGACTTTAATCGGATTTCTAACCTCGTGTAATTCTTATAAAATAAAAGTATACTCGTTGAGCAGAAACATAGAATATGTAGAGACGAGTGGAAAAGAACGATTATATGCCAAAAGCCCGAACAAATCGATTATTTTCATTTCCGACTCGACTGTGAATTACTCGAAAATTTATGGACATCTCGGAGCAGTAACTACGATTAAGTATAAAATATCTAATGACACTTTGATTTTGGAACCTAAAGATATTTATGGAAAAAATTTGACCGACAATAACCCTGACTTTTCAAACATATATTTGTTAAGTAATGATAGTATAACGAGCTTAAAGAACGACGAAAAATATTTTTCAACTGACTACCTGAAAAGTTCATCGGAAAAACCTAAAGGATTTTATATTATTTATAAGAATAAAGCTTATAAGATAAAAAGCCAAAGAAGTGCTGACCGAATACTTGGAAAAATTGAAAATATGGACTCAAAAAGATTCATTGAATTAGATAAAGATATTGCAAAACAGAGATACGGAATAAATAAAAAATATAAAACACTTGAATACAAATAAAAAACTGGCTACAACACCGTGTATAATTAATTGCTTGGTTCTAGCCTACTTACGAAAATCCTCGCGGATTTTCTATTCAGTTTTTATTTACTAAATTAGTTGCTCAACCACGCAACTAACCATACACAACAACGTTAGCCACAAGCTGAAGAAACATCCATATAGCCAATGATAAGAACCATTTCCATAAAAAACACTGCAACTTTTAATGAAACGGGAATTGAAGTTTCTGAATTTAAAAAAGTGAATTTCTTTTATGGTGCTAATGGTAGTGGAAAAACAACAATTTCCAACTTTATTTACGAACCGACAAACGCACGATTTCCTGAATGTCAATTAAAATGGCAAAATGATATCGAATTAAAATCTCTCGTTTATAATAAAGAATTTAGAGATAGAAATTTTGGAAAAGGAACTATCGATGGTGTATTTACTTTAGGACAAGCGACTAAAGAAGAAGCTGAATTAATCGAAGAAAAAAGAAAAGAGTTAAAAGAATTAAAAGAAAAAGGAATCCAGCAAAAATCTGTTCTCGACAAACAAGTCGAAAAACGAGATAGTTTAGAAGAAGATTTTAGAGAAGAAGTTTGGACTTCAATCTATAAAAAACACGAAATAAGTTTTAAAGAAGCTTTCAAAGGTGTAATGCAAAAAAAGCCTTTTTTGGTCAGATTACTTGACGAGTTTGAAAACAATACTTCTGATTTAAAAACAATAGAAGAATTAAAAGAGCGAGCTGAAACAATTTTAGGAGAAACACCTGTAAAAATTCCAGAAATCCCAACAATTGATTTCGCAAGACTTTCGGAGATTGAACAAGAAGATATTTGGTCTAAAAAAATAATTGGTAAATCCGATGTTGAGATTGCCAAACTAATTCAACGGCTGAATATAAATGATTGGGTTAATGAAGGAAAAAAACACTTACAAGAAAATGAAACTTGTCCTTTTTGTCAAGAAGAAACTATTACGAAAAGTTTTAGAAACCAGTTAGAAAGCTATTTTGACGAAACATTTATAAGTGACACAAAGAAAACCAAAGATTTAAATGATGACTATGTTAGAATTTTTGAAAATGTAATCAACGAACTACTGCAAATTGAGAGCACAGAAAAAATAAATAAGAAAACTAAACTAGATTTAGATAAATTCGCTTCCCTTTTAAAAACTTTAAATAGTCAATTCGTAGCAAACAAAGAATTACTAAATAGTAAATTAAAAGAACCAAGTAGAAGTATTGAACTTACATCCACAAAAGAGCAACTTGAAGAAATTGAAAAGCTAATAACTACAGCAAATGCTTTAATAAAAAAGCACAATGATATTGTAGATAATTATGCAACTGAAAGAAACAAGTTGGTAAATGAAATTTGGAAATTTATCATTGAAGATAATCGTACTCGCCTTGAGTATTTCGTCAAACACAAAAGTGGTTTACAAAAAGGGATTGACAATATTGAAAAGAAAGTAACTGAACTTCGTGATGCGTACAAAAAACTTGACAAGGAAATTAAAGAGTTAACGAAAAATGTAACGAGCATACAACCTTCTGTAGATGAAATAAACCAAACCTTAAAATCATTTGGATTTCAAAACTTTGAGATTGTACCTTCTCAAATAGGCACAAATCAATACCAAATCCAAAGAGCAGATGGAGAATTAGCAGAATCCACTTTAAGCGAAGGAGAAATAACGTTTATCACTTTTTTATACTTTTTACAATTAGTAAAAGGAAGTACCAACGAAGCAGAAATAACTGATGAAAGAATATTAGTAATTGATGACCCAATTTCGAGTTTAGATAGCAATGTTTTATTTGTTGTAAGTTCTCTACTTAAAGAAATAACCAAAAAAATTAGAAATAACGAAGGGAACATAAAACAACTAATACTTTTAACTCATAATGTATACTTTCATAAAGAAGTTTCTTTCATAAATGGCAGAACAAAAGAATGCAATGAAACCAATTTTTGGATTTTAAGAAAAATAGATAATGTTTCCTATTTGCAGGATTTTGAATTAACAAACCCAATCCAAAATTCATATGAGTTATTGTGGCGTGAATTAAAAAATAAAGACAATAATTCGGGAATTACTATCCAAAATACAATGAGACGAATTATTGAAAATTACTTTAAGATATTAGGAAAGTATGGAGATGATGATTTGATAGATAAATTTAATAATCCTCAAGAAAAGGAAATTTGCAGGTCATTAATTTGTTGGATAAACGAAGGTTCTCACACAATTCCAGACGACTTGTTTGTAGAATTACAGGACAATACGATTGAAAATTATTTTAAAGTATTTAAGTCAATATTTAAAGAAACAGGACATATTGAACATTATAATATGATGATGAACTGAAAAAAGCCAGTGGCTAACAATGTATAAAAATAATAGCGGTTTAATCGCTAAAACGAAAGTACGTAAATATAAAAAAGGTCTGTGTTTAACCGAAAAGTTCGTGCATGAAAATCCGCTACTATTCTTATACTAGACCGTTATGCACAAGTTACCAGACCAACGAAAACTGTGCTTCAATTCAAGTTTTTGGATTTTTAAGAAAGAAAAAAAGAATCCGAAATTGAAATTGAAAATGAAAAAATCACGTCGGAATTAATCACTCTTGCGGAATTACAAAACGTGTGGAAAAAAGCGGAATTTAGGATTTGCCCAAAGCCTGTTCTTTGCATCGAAAATTTAGCCGACCGAAAAGTTTTGGCTGATTAGCAGAAACGTAAAACGTACGGCTGAACTGGATGAAAAAAAGGATTTTCCCAAGTTTGGTCTTTAACGAGGAAAATTAAGAAAACCAAAGGTTCGGGCTGAAAAGCGGAATGTCAATCCCGAAATTTCGGGACGGAAATAAAACGGAATGAAAAGCGGAATTTTTTTGGGGTTTTAAGGAAAAAATTAATAAATTGAAAATATAAAAAAGTTCGTCGGACTTAACTCTTGCGGACAAAAAAAGAAACAAAACCAGTGCATAACAACGTGTATAATTAATGGCTAGTTAGAGCTTGCTTACGAAAATCCTCGCGGATTTTCTATCTGGTTTTTATTTGCTAAATTAGGTGCTTAAAACACGCCACTAATCATACACAAAACCGTT
>Ga0316205_10000860_pt1 | contig 45117 bp, 38 predicted proteins | sample 3monthpyrite_MG_FD_204941 | JGI IMG/M metagenome (GOLD analysis project Ga0316205, IMG submission 204941) | Microbial mat bacterial communities from mineral coupon in-situ incubated in ocean water Damariscotta River, Maine, United States -... | ecosystem: Environmental > Aquatic > Marine >...
TCACGTCTTTGCGCGCAGAATACGATTTACCACCGGCTTTCACCACGGCAATCACATTCGATGTTTTACCCATTTTGATACGGGTCGCAACAAAGCCTTTAGAATTGCTAGAGAGTTTAAAGTTCGCCGCGAGAGGCGTACCATTTTTCTCAACCACGATAGCAATATCGGTAATACCGGGGATAGTCGTCGTGACTGTTACAGGAACAACCGCGCCGTTTTCCGCAATATCAGGGGCTTTAATTTTGATGTCGCCACTTGGGCTAGTTGATGCACTACCATGAGCGGCAGTTAGCGCATCTTGCATATTTTTAGCGCTAAAAGCATCTTTTGGCCATGCTGCGAGTACAGTGTTTGGGCTGATTAAACCAGCGCCCACTGCAACAGCAACTGTGCTACTTGCTAAGCTGCCTTTTAGAAAGGTTCTACGTTGCATAATGAATTCCTCGTTTGTTGTTTATTTGATATTACATTGTATATATTGCAGGGTTTAGGCCAAGTAATTTTATTTAGAAAATACAATAAGTTATGGATTATTTGGGTTTATGAAACAGATTTAATCATGCAATTTGCACGATTGAAATTGCAATTTGCACGATTAAGCTCTGACATGGTTGCGGGGGTTAAGGTTATACTAGGATTTTTTAGCTTTATAGTTAGGCATTATTCAAAGAATAATTAAGGTTTGTCATTATGCGTTGGAGAGGAAACAGGCAAAGTAATAATATTGAAGATCGGCGTGGTGCTGGTGGTAATACTTTGTCAGGTGGCGGTCTTCTCCGTTTGTTGCCGCTTGTTTTTCGGTTTCTTGGTTTTAAGGGTACCGTTATTGTTGCTTTAGGTTTTGTTGGTTATACCTTTCTGTCGGGTGGCAATTTAAATACGATATTGGGGTTAGCACCGGAATCCAACGTTGTAACTAAAGAAGTTAAGCAGAGCCCAGCTGAGAAAAAAATGGTGGAGTTTGTTTCTGTCGTCTTAGCGGATACAGAAGAGACTTGGCACACACTCTTTAAGCAATATGATGAAAAATACAAAGAACCCGGTTTGGTTCTTTTTAGAAACAGTACGCGTTCTTCTTGTGGACTTGGTAAAGCGGCTATGGGTCCTTTTTATTGCCCGGCTGATCAAAAAGTTTATATTGATTTAAGTTTTTTTAATGATCTGAAACAACGTCATAAAGCCCCTGGTGATTTTGCGCAAGCCTACGTTATTGCTCATGAGGTTGGTCATCATGTTCAAACCTTGTTGGGTATTTCTAAACAAGTACATCAAGCAAAAAAAGGTAAAACAAAATCTATTGCGAATAGTTTGTCGGTTAAACAGGAACTTCAGGCAGATTGTTTTGCGGGTATATGGGCGCATCATGCTGCACGGGTTAGAAATTTACTCGAAGCGGGTGACGTCGACGAAGGTTTGACGGCTGCAAGTGCTATTGGTGATGATAGGTTACAAAAACAAGCGCAAGGTTATGTGGTTCCTGAATCATTCACCCACGGCTCCTCTGCGCAAAGAGTACGTTGGTTTAAGGTAGGTTTAAACAGTGGCTTAATAAAAGCTTGCAATACCTTTAAAACGGCTTCGCTTTAATACTTTCGAAATTTTAGCTTTATTAAATTAGCGTCCGCCTAATAAAGAGCCAAGAATACCTCGGATGATACGACGGCCTAAGCTGCTACCTATCGATCGAGCTGCACTTTTTAGCATGGCTTCACCAACACCTTGTCGTCGCGAGCGAGAGCGAGTTGATTTCTCTTTAACTTCACTATTTTCTTGTTCGGCTTTTTCTGCGACCTGTGCGCGTTGTTCATCTTCACTGCGCTTTTGGAGAATTTCATGTGCAGACTCTCGATCAATTGCGGTATCGTAACGTCCTTTTAGTGGTGAACGGTCGAGTACCGTTTGTCTCTCTTGTGGATTCAATGGCCCGATACGTGAGTGTGGCGGAACAATAAGTACACGCTCGACAGGGGTTGGACTGCCTTTATCATCTAAGATGGAAACCAACGCTTCTCCAGTTTCTAGCTCGGTGATGACTTTTGCAGTATCAATATCTTTATTCGCACGAAAAGTTTCAGCCGCTGACTTAACCGCTTTTTGATCGCGCGGTGTAAATGCACGTAAAGCATGTTGCACTCGTGTACCTAGTTGGCCAAGTATTTCTTCGGGGATATCGAGTGGATTTTGGCTAATAAAATATACGCCGACGCCCTTCGAACGAATTAAGCGAACGACTTGTTCAACTTTATCAAGCAGTGCTTTTGGCGCATCATCAAACAATAAGTGCGCTTCGTCAAAAAATAAAACGAGCTTAGGTTTGTCTGCGTCACCGACTTCAGGTAATTGTTCAAAGAGTTCAGATAACAACCATAATAAAAATGTCGCGTACAAACGGGGTGATTTGGACATTAATCGTGTGACATCTAATACGTTAATGACACCTCGACCACTAAAATCACTGATCATTAAATCGTTAAGGTTTAACGCAGGTTCACCAAAAAAATGTTCGGCACCTTGTTCTTCCAATATTAATAGCTTTCGTTGTATAGCACCTATACTGGCACTTGTTATATTGCCGTACTCTGAGCTTAATTCTTTTCGGTTTTCGCTCATCCAATTTAATAAACTACGAAGGTCTTTTAAATCGAGTAAGAGCAATCCGTTATCATCGGCAAAGTCAAAGGTGCTATACATTACACCCATTTGTGTATCATTAAGCTCTAATAAATTAGATAGAACGAGTGGGCCTATGTCAGATATTGTGGTGCGAACGGGGTGCCCATTGTTGGCAAAAATATCCCAGAATAATATTGGATTGGCATCATTGGTGTAGTCGTTTAATCCTATAACGTCTATGCGTTTTTGAATGTGTTTATTCATACTGCCAGCTTCAGCAAGGCCAGATAGATCTCCTTTTACATCGGCCAAAAAAACGGGAACACCATTGCGTGAAAAGATTTCTGCCATCACTTGTAGGCTAACAGTTTTGCCTGTACCGGTTGCCCCAGCGATTAAGCCGTGACGATTTGCCATCCGCAAATTTAAATTAATCTGCGTGTTTTTGTTACCACCGATACATGTATTTTCCATATTTTAAGCCTACTGGGAAGCGATGTTATAAATTGTTTGCGTTGGGAAGGCAAACTCAAGATTATTTGCATTAAACTGTTTTAGTATTTCCAGGTTTATTTGCGTTTGTGTACCGGCAATATCAGCACCGCCTTTTATATAATAAGCACACAAAATATTCATTGCAAAATCACCAAAGGCGTTAAACGATAACACCACTTTTTCTTCTGTATTTGGATTAGTATCGACAATAGACTTTAGTAAGTCCATCGCTTGCTGCATTTGTTCGGCAGTTGTGTCGTAAGTTAAACCTAAGTTTAAAACGACTTTACGCGATGGTTCTCGTGATACATTTTCTACCGGTGCGTCTGTAAATGTAGAGTTAGGAATAGTCACAACGCGTCCTTCTAGGGTGCGCAAACGAGTACTACGCATACCAATTTCTATGATCGTACCGTCATAACCATCTATTTTCACACGGTCATTAATTCTAAAGGGTTGATCGGCAAAGATAGTAAAGCCACCAAAAATATTTGATACCGTATCTTTAGCTGCCATTGCAAGGGCTAAACCACCGATACCGAGTCCAGCAAGGATTGCGCCAACATTGTAACCTGCATTGTTGAGGCCAATAACGATAGCCATCACCCATATAATCATGCGAGCACCTTTTCGCACGATTGGCATTAACTGATCGTCTAAATCATTTTCTGTGTTTTCAGACCATGGTAGTAGTACACCCTCATAGAAGGCATCAAATAAACGCACTAATAGCCAACCGATGAGTATCGCTAAGATAATATGTAATGCGTTATCGACAGCACTCGAAAAAGCAGGTGGTAATGTTAATAAAGTCAGTGCAAACCAGATGCCTGCAGCTATCAACATAAAGACAATAGGTTCTTCAATGAGATCAACAATGATGTCGTCAAGCTTAGTTTTTGTTTTGCTAGTAAACGCTTTGAGAATTTTCGAAAACGTCCAGTAAACAGCTTTGCCTAGTATAATAACAAAAAGAATAATACTTAATGATATAAGCCACTGTTGAATGGTATTGCCGTAGTAGCTGGTTGTTAGAAATTCCATAATTTTCCCCACTGAATTATTTTATTGATGGAGGCGATTATACCCTTAATGACATGTTATAAACTACGGTGGCTGAGCAGGACAAATAAAAATTAACATATATTTATCAAACACACAGGAGTGTTTTATGATATTTGAATTACTTTATTCATAGGTGCTAATGTATTAATCAAGACTTGTATATAAGTTATACATTTTGGTGTGTTGTGCAGTTTTCGGGAGTGCGTGCTAAGACATATTTGTCATGTAAGCTGCTTTTCAAGAAAGTTAATTTACTAACTCATCGTCAGTGATGCTTTTAAGTTTTCGCCACAAAGTCGATTTATTAATGCCTAAGGCTTCAGCTGTTAAATCTTTACTGTTGTCGAAATGCTCAAGTACTCTTAATATATAACGCTGTTCCAATTCGGCTAGAGTGGGTAGATCTTCATCGAGTTCTTCAACATCATTGCGTTCATTTAGTGTTTGGATATGCATAATCGGTGTATCGGCTAATGCGATACTGCGTTCAACAAGATTTTGTAATTCTCGCACATTGCCTGGCCAGGAATATGAAATTAATTTTTGCATCGATGCGCTATCGAAGCCCTGAATATCACGATGATAGCGACTACTATACATTTCTATAAAGTGTTGCAATAAGGTTGGAATGTCATCTTTTCGATCGCGCAAACTCGGCATGGTGAGTTTTATAACATTTAAACGATGGTAGAGATCGTCTCGAAAAACTTTAGATTGAACAAGATCTTCTAAATTTTTATTGGTTGCAACAATAAAACGTACATCAATATTTATGGGTTTTAATCCTCCCACGCGTGTAATTTGGTTTTCTTGTATGACACGAAGTAATTTAGCTTGCATCGCATCTGAAATATTTCCAATTTCATCTAAGAAAACGGTACCGCCTTTTGCTGTTTCAAGTAGACCTTTTTTAGCTGTCGTTGCGCCTGTAAAAGAACCTTTCTCATGACCGAATAGTTCGCTTTCTAATAAAGTGTCCGTTAATGCACCGCAATCGATCACCACATAGGGTTTTTCGGAGAATTTACTTTCTGTATGTATTGCACGTGCGGCGAGTTCTTTACCCGTTCCGGATTCACCTTCAATAATAACGTGGCAACGTATATCTGCAATTTTTTTTATAACCGATGCAACCTCATCCATTGTTTTAGATTGCCCAATTAAACCTTCTATAACCTGTTTCTGTTTTAATTGTTGTTTAAGTAAACTATTTTCAACTTCAAGTGCACGGTGTTGAAGCGTTTTTTCTATTAAGATGAGCAACTCATCCATATCAAAAGGTTTTTTTAGAAAATCGTTTGCGCCTAATCTTAAAGCTTCAATTGCGTTATCTACATTGGCGTATCCTGTTAAAATGATAAAAGGGGTGTTTTTATCGATACTTCGTACCGCGGTAAGCAATTCTATGCCGGACATTTCTGGCATTTGTAAGTCGCTAACAATTAAATCAACATTGTTACAGTGTTTTTCAAATGATAGTAAGGCTTCAGTTGGATTTTGGAAAACGGTACATTCTATTTTGGCTTCAATGCAAAAGCGTTGCATGAGTTGGCCTGTATTAGGATCGTCATCAATAAAGTAAATGTTAGTTTTCATCATCTTCAGTATATATCTAAATGTACAAAGCAGGTAATTTAGCTGTCGACTTTGTCAGTAATCGTTAGTGGGAGTTTAATCGTTGCAATGACACCATGGCTTTCTTTTTTATTTCGTATATCGAGATGGCCTTGATGATCTTGAATTATTCCTAAACTAATCGATAAACCCAGACCTGTACCTTGTGTTTGTTGTTTGGTAGTAAAAAACGGATCAAATATTCGCGATAAATTTTCCTCATCAATTCCTGAGCCATTATCTGAAATAGTTATTTCTAGTTGAGAGGGTAATAACTGTGCGCTAATAGTAATTTTCTCATTTGGATTAGATGCCTGAATAGAATTGAGAAGCAAATTAATAAGCACTTGTTGCAGTTGGCCTCGATCGCCTTTTATAGTAGAACTCTCTGGTAGATTTAAGTTTGTAATCAGGTCTAATTTTTTTTCGTTTGCGGCTTGAGTGACTAAAGATAGACTATTATTTAGCCAGGTAACGGTATCGAATTCGGTGAAGTGTGGGGGTACTTGGCGTGCAAAATTCATAATACCTTTTACTATTTCTGACGCACGTAAGGTTTCTTCTCGTAATGATTGTAAATCGGCAAGAAGAGCCTCTTTTTTTGCTACGTCAAAATTATTGGCGTTAGTATCAATATTGCGTACAGCCAGTTTAGCGTAAGACAAAATATTATTTAAAGGATTATTAATCTCATGGCCAATGCCTGCCGCCATTTGTCCGATACTTGCAAGCTTGCTACTTTGTAACATCATTTGTTGTGCCTTATCGCGTTCTTTGTGGGCGGTATTTAAGATACTTGTCATTTCGTTAAAGGCATTACCCAGGTCTTTAATTTCATCAACACAATGTTCCGTTATTGCAATCTGTAGATGGTCGCCTTGCGCATAACGTTTAAAATTAGAAACTAATGCAGATAGTGCTCGGGTAACGCGTTTTGCTCCAATTTGAGTTAAGAGCAAACCAATTAATAAAGTAATTGCAGCGACCACCCATATTGATGTGCGTATTTTAGAATAAGGCTCGTTAATCATTGTGTTTGGAATATTAAGTGCAACGATCCAATTTATAAACTGGTTAGGGTAAGGTGTGAATTCAGCAAAGTGAAGAGTGCTATTCATTTCATTTGAACTGTAAATAGATTTTTCAGTATCCACTATATCTTCAAGTAAGGGTTTAAATTCTGTGTTTTGTAAATATTCTGGACTGGTGCGGGCATGTGCAAATAATAATTTTTGCGCATCATCAAATAAAATTAAACCATGTCGATTTTTGTGGTCGGGATTAACTTCAACAATAAAAATTTTACCGGACAATGGGCGAGTAGCATGGTTAAGAATTTTATCAATATCTTCACCAGTAATCGTTAGACTCAGTGCGCCAACCCATTTGTCTTGATAGTAAAGTGGAATGACATTATCGAGCAAACCGAAGTGGTTAATTAAATTCGACTGGTTATTATTATGAGGTAAAACGACGGAGCCAACATCTCCCTTAGGCATTGAACGCAAGGTTTTTAGGAAGGATGTATTATTTAATTCTTGCTCTACGTAAGATAAACCTTGCAAGCTATCATAAACCGGTTGGCTGCGTTGATTTTGGGTAACTTTTATAATGGTATTACCCTGACTATCTAATATTCGAATAATAAAAGCATTGGGAATAATTGTCTGAAATCCTTCAAAAAATTGATTCACACTTTCTATTTGGCGTTTGAAATATACGGGTAATGTTTGTTGTTCAATACTATCGAGAATCGGCAAAAAATCTTGTATGACAGGTGCTTGAGATAGACCAAAAGTAAGAGCGCGATCAGCGGATAAGCGGCGTTCCATTTCTGCAGACAGAGAATTCAAATTTTGTTGGGCATTTTGTTTAACATCTTCCAGATAATTTGCTTGGCTATAGTAGGTTGCAACTAATGCTAGCGTTGTTAAGGGCACAACAAAGGCAAAAAATCCCCATAAAAAAATGTTGGTTTGAATTCGCATAGGTTTAAGTTTAGTGCTTGTGTCGGCAAGAGTAAAAGGGTTTTAAAAGTGTGTGATTTATAGGCTGACACGGTATACTTCAGTCTTGAATTCAATAACAATTTAACCGTGTTTTAGTAGCGGAAACAGGCAAAAAGTAATGAAAGTATGGTTATTTAAAAGGTTAAATCTAGGCCTTATATTTGTCGTAGTTATCGGCTCCATAAGCGTATCGTGTGGTAAAAAAGGACCTCTTTATTTGTCGAAAGAGGATGTACCTGCTGCCGCTGCTGAGCCTATAAATAAAGCAACAACCGATGCACAACCTGCAAAGAAAGAAAAGTAGAAATTAGTATGGATTATTTTCAATATAAAGATGGTCAACTTAACGTAGAAAATGTTGCAGTGGCCGATATAGTAAAACAGTATGGTTCGCCTTGCTATATTTATTCGCGGGCAACCTTTGAGCGACATTGGAATGCCTTTGATCAAGCACTTGCTGCGCATGACCATATGGTTTGTTATGCGGTAAAAGCTAATTCGAATTTAGCTGTGTTAAATGTTTTAGCTCGACTTGGTTCGGGTTTTGATATTGTTTCAGTAGGCGAGTTAGAGCGCGTGATCGCAGCTGGTGGTGACCCGGCTAAAATTGTTTTCTCAGGTGTAGGTAAACGTGCGGATGAAATGCGTCGTGCGTTAGAATTAGGCATATATTGTTTTAATGTTGAATCTGAAAGCGAGCTTGTTGTGTTAAACGAGGTTGCTAAAGATATGAATGTACAAGCACCGGTCTCGCTACGAGTGAATCCGGATGTAGATGCAAAAACGCACCCCTATATATCAACAGGTTTAAAAGATAATAAATTTGGTATAGCCATTGAACAAGCAGAAGCTGTTTATGTTCATGCGGCAAGTCTTTCTAATATTAATGTACAAGGTGTGGATTGCCATATCGGTTCACAGTTGATCGAGCTTTCACCTTTTGTCGATGCATTGAAAAGAGTATTACTATTAATTGAAAAACTTGAATCTAAAAATATTCATTTACACCACATTGATTTAGGTGGTGGTTTAGGTATTCAATACGATAATGAACAACCTCCACTGCCAGCCGATTATGCCAAAGCGGTTGCTGATGTTTTGGGAGACAAAAAGTTTAAATTGCTCATTGAACCGGGTCGTGCGATTGCTGGCAATGCGGGTATTCTAGTAACGAAAGTTGAATATATTAAAGATGCTGAAGAGAAAAATTTTGCCATTGTTGATGCTGCAATGAACGATTTAATGCGTCCAGCCCTTTATTCTGCCTGGCAAAAAATTGTTCCATTAATTGAGCAGGCAAAAAAAGACGTTACTGAAAAAAATTACGATATTGTTGGACCAGTTTGTGAAACAGGCGACTTTTTAGGAAAAGATCGTCATTTAAGCATTAGCGAAGGTGATTTTTTAGCCGTACGATCATCCGGTGCGTATGGTTTTACGATGAGTTCAAATTATAATACACGTGAACGTGCCGCAGAGATTATGGTTGATGGCGCGACTGTGCATGTTGTACGCGAACGCGAAAAAGTAAAAGATTTATTTGCAAGTGAAACGGTGTTACCCGAGTAGACAGTATCAATTAAATGAATATTCAGTTTTCAAAAATGCATGGCCTTGGTAACGACTTTGTTGTTATTGATGCTATTTCACAATCGATTAGCTTAACTGCGGAACAAATTCGTTTTATATCTGATCGTCATTTTGGTGTGGGTTGTGATCAATTATTACTTGTTGAAAAAACAGAATTAAGTGATGTCGACTTTAGCTATCGAATATTTAATTCCGACGGTGGTGAAGTTGAGCAATGTGGGAATGGTGCGCGCTGCTTTGCACGATTTGTTAGAGATAAAGGCTTGACCGATAAAAATAGAATTCGTGTGGAAACGCAGAATGGTATTATTGAGTTGCTGATTGATGCAAACGAGAATGTTACTGTTGATATGGGTTTGCCAAATTTCGAATCGTCATCACTGCCAATGTTAACGGATAACTTAGATTGTAGTGTTGCGAACAAATATGGCTTAGCAATCAATGCAGATAAAATAGAATTTGGTGCTGTTTCAATGGGCAACCCACATGCAGTGCTTTTGGTTGATGATGTACAAAATTGTCAGCTAAATACGCTGGGGCCTATTCTAGAATCCCATGATGTATTTCCAAATAGAGTGAATGTAGGCTTTATGCAGGTTGTAGATACACAGCGTATTAAGCTTCGTGTTTTTGAGCGCGGCGTGGGTGAAACTAAAGCGTGTGGTACGGGCGCATGTGCGGCTGTTGCTATTGCACAACAGTGGGGATTAGTTGGCGAAGATGTACAGGTGCAACTGCCCGGAGGCACGTTACAAATACTTCATAAAGAAGGTGCAAGTGTTTTCTTAATTGGCGATGCGGTATTTGTTTTTGACGGCCAGATATTGTTATAAGGTATTGTTTCTAATATTGCAAAAGAGTGCTTTTATCTATACGCTGTTACTTTAAACGCATAGCTCAACCTCCGAGGACGTGTCTCTCATGACTGCTCAAAAAAATAAAAACATAGCGGAAAAATCAAACAAGATGTTGGATAAGATATCAGAGCAAGATATTGTTCAGTATTTATTAAACAACCCTAATTTTTTTGAGAAACGTCCAAATGTACTTGCTGAAATGAATATTGGGCATGATAGTGGGTCAGCGGTATCGCTTATTGAACGACAAGTTTCCATTTTACGAGAACAAAAAAATGATGCGCGTTCTAAACTTCATACTCTAATTGATGTTGCGGATAAAAATGAACAGTTAAGCCGACGTTTTAATGCCTTAATATTAGCCTTACTCGATACCCAATCCTTTGGTCAAGTCGTTGACTTTGTACAACAACGTTTAGTGAAAGATTTTGATGCCCACCAGGTGTCAATTCGTATTCTTAAAAGTGCCAATATTAGCTCTAAAGAGTTATCCAAAGATGATATTGTCGAAGCAAAGAAATGGGATGAGGCGTATGTGAATACGTTTGGTAAGGTAATCGATAAGCGTATACCTGTTTGCGGGCGTTTACCTATTGACCAATTAGAATTACTGTTTAGTGGCGATTGTGAACAAATTCGGTCAGTTGCACTGATACCATTAATAAAAGATAAAACGAGTGATTGTATTGGACTTCTTGCTATTGGCAGTACTGATAAAGATCGCTTCCGCGCAGATATGGGGACTTTATTTTTAAGTCACTTAAGCCAAGTCTTATCACGTGTCGTTGAACGGCATGTGAAGAGAAACTAACAATAACCATTAATAATGTCGCTTATTTTTCGAGATAAAATTCAACTCTACCTCGATGAACTTCAATATCAACGTCGACTTTCTAAACATACACTTTCTAATTACCAACGTGACTTAAATGTCTTTTCCGAATATTGCGAACGCGTTTATGCGGATGAGATACAGAGCTGGACAGATATTCTCGGCGCACACATCCGACAATATATTAGCAAGAGACACCAACAAGGTTTAGCCGCTTCGAGTTTGCAACGTAATTTGTCATCGATTCGTTCGTTCTTTAATTATTTATTAAAACTTAATATTATTAAAAAAAATCCAGCAACAGGAATTAGCGCTCCACGCAGTGGCCGACACCTGCCTAATGTTTTGGATGTCGATCAAGCAAACCGTTTAATGGAAATTAAAACAAATGATGATGTCTATGCCATTCGTGATAAAGCGATTCTAGAATTATTTTATTCAGCGGGTTTACGTTTATCAGAACTTGTTGAGTTAAATTTAAAAGACTACCAAAGCGCAGCTAGTAAAGTTCGTGTTGTCGGTAAAGGTAACAAACAGCGGGACATTCCTGTTGGTAAGCAAGCAAAAAAGGCATTGGCTTTATGGTTATCACATCGCGAAAGTTTAAAAATAACCGAGGGTTCGGGACAAGCTTTGTTCGTTGGCCAACAAGGTAAGCGGATTTCACCTAGAACGATTCAAAAGCGCATAAGCGACTGGGCAATTAAACAAGGGATAGACTTACATGTTCATCCGCATATGTTAAGACATTCATTTGCGAGCCATATCTTAGAATCGAGTGGTGACCTACGTGCAGTACAAGAATTGCTCGGCCACAGTGATATCTCTACAACTCAAATTTATACTCACTTAGATTTCCAACATCTAGCCGAAGTGTACGATAAGGCACATCCACGCAGTAAAAAAAATGCTAAAACATAAAGCAAGATTATAAAAAATAAAATAATTATAATTCAATAGTTTAGTTTTTAATTAAGTGCTGCATACCGGCATTTAAGGCTATCTTGTCCATAAAATATAACAATAAACTAAATTAGTGAAGGGGGGTGCTTGCTGTTGTCGCTGGCCTAGCCATTGAAACATTTAGTTTTGCGGATAAAAAAGTTAAAGGTGATTTGTCTGTTATGGTTTTAGGTTCTGGTGGCCCAATTGTCACAGCCGAAGGCCGTGCTAGTGCAGGTTATCTAATTTTTACCGATGGTAAGCACCATATATTAATGGACGATGAATAGTAATTTTTAATTGAAATTAAAAAGCCGCTTTTTTAAAGCGGCTTTTTTTATGTGAAAATATATCAATTGTTTGGCTATAAATTGGTCTGTGCTTTAAATTGTTTGAGAATCTCTACACAGACAATTTTAGATAAAGCACAGTTAATAAATATCTTATATTCGATGCAAGAAAGCCGTTAATCATGGTAAAATAGCGCATAAATATGACTTTTGTGACAGGAATAGATAAACATGCAAATCGAAGATAAAAAAATTGTAGCAATTAATTACACGCTTACCACCGATGATGGAGAAGTTCTCGATAAATCAGATGATGGTAGTTTTGCTTATTTGCATGGTGCAGATAATATCGTAATCGGTTTAGAAAATGCCCTAACCGGTAAAGCCGTTGGCGATAAGTTCAATGTGAAAGTATCACCAGAAGAAGGTTATGGTGACCGCAATGACGAAATGGTTCAAGTTGTTGGCCGAGAAATGTTTGAAACCGATGCAGAGCTTGAAGTCGGTACACAGTTTCATGCCGAAGGCCCAGATGGCCATCCTATTATGATTACTGTCGCTGCAATTGAAGGTGATGATATAACCATTGATGGCAATCACCCACTTGCCGGTGTGAATCTTAATTTTGATATTGCGGTTGTTGATATTAAAGATGCGAGTGAAGAAGAGATTGCACATGGGCATGTACACGGTCCCGATGGACACCATCACTGATAACCTGAGCTCAGATAGCGGCGTTTTAAATCCAACTCAAAATACTCATTTACTAATGTAAACTCCGTTTTTTCGTTGAATTTATGCCTTGCTCTCTAAGCTCAGGTTACCAGTGAAATTTTTTCTATTATGGCTATTGAATGGAATAAAAAGATAGCTGACGAACACTACGAAGTTCGTTCTGCAGGGGCGACACGTCGTTTATATACGAACAACGTTTTTCATAGCCAATACAATCCGAATAACTTGCTGCAAGGTGGAGTATGGGATTTATTAACACTGCCTGCTTTTGCTTTTACTGAAGACAAGCTACAGCGAGTACTTGTGCTTGGTGTGGGAGGTGGCACGGTCTTAAAGCAAATTCAAAAATATATTTCACCTTCTTGCATAACCGGGATTGAATTAAATCCGGTACATTTAACCGTCGCAAAAAAATACTTTGGTTTAAGACATAAATCATTTGAGCTTATTGAAGCAGATGCTATTGAATGGTTAACGACTTATCAAGGTGAAAAATTCGATCTAATTATCGACGATTTATTTGGTCATCAAGAAGGTGTTGCCGATCGTGTAGTTAAAGTAAACAAGCAATGGGCTGAGGTGCTATTAAAGCATTTAAATTCAAATGGCATTGTTGCGATAAACTTTGGCTCAAATAAGGAACTAAAAAACAGTGCTATGCTTGCTTATAAAAAAATAGCTAATCAATTTAAAACAATATTACGTCTCACGATACCTGCTTATGAAAATGCCATTGGCGTGTTTTGTTTCGATAACGTAAATGCAAAAACAATGCGGGAAAGCTTTCAAGACCGAATGGGTTTGAAAACAAAAAATCAAAAAAACAAATTGAAATATAGTACGAAAATAATTATTTGTAGAAATTTAAATTCGACGTATAAAGTTAGTAATTGAATTTAAGTATAGTCTGACTAAGCAGTCATTCCCGCGTAGGCGGGAATCTATTAGATTATAACTTTTAATATTTTGTTAATTGAAAAATCGCTTTATATGAAAAATTATCTTTTAATATGATTGTAAATATAGATTCCCGCCTACGCAGGAATGACAAAGTTTAACGGTGCATATGATACTTAAACAATATTTTCAGTCACATAATATTACTTAACTAAATATGTAATATTAAATATAAATTATTTATTCCAAAGCCGCTGCCACCAACGTTTTCTTTGTTGTGTTAAAATACTTTTATCTTCTAAAGGTTTAGGTGGGATTAAAGAAAGTATCCAAGCAGGGAGCGGTGGGTTATCACTAAAGCCACAACTTACGCCTAAATTATTTGGGTCATATATTTTTATAAAGTTAGGTGTGCTTTTATCATCGGCATAAACTATACCGCAGTAATCTTCTTCATGCTCAGTATGAAGTAACGTATCAATTTCTGAAATAAATAATAGTAATTCATCTACGGTGGACGGAGTATCAGGTACTGTTTCGCCTATTGCATAAATGTACCATGGTAAATCAGAACGTTGTTTAAGTTTTTCCCAAAGAGCCGATAAATCATCCCAACGCATGCAACTTGTAAAACTACCTTTGAATGATTCATAGAAAGGATCAAGATTAGGTGAGTTGTTCGTTTGTGGTGTTGTCATACTATCAGTATAGATTATTCTATGTTGTTTGTTTTTGAAAAACCAATATACGGTTGTTTGCAGGCATATCATGATCATTAATGAGCTTTAATGTTGCATCGCTGCCTTGTTGATTTGCCAGTTCACACAGTGCTTCAAAATCTCTAACGCCACTCTCCGGGTTTCGTGCTTTTAACCAGAGGTCGAATTGAGCGTTACTCGGGCTGCTAAATTGTCCATCATAGTTAAATGGCCCATAGAGGCAAAAAATGCCATTAGGCTTAAGAATCTTTCGGATTCCTGCCATCATTAACTTTACTGATTGCCAAGACATTATATGAACGGTATTAGCTGAAAAAATGTAATCAACGGATGTGACGGGCCAAACGGTCTGACTAACATCAAGTGTCACAGGCGCAAAAGTATTGGGTAAATTAGCAGATCGTTGCCAAGCTTCTATCCCTTGTAAATTTTCATGGGTATCAGATGGCTGCCAGCTTAGGTGAGACAAGTGATGAGGAAAATAAGCGGCATGTTGTCCAGTGCCGCTGCCAATTTCTAAAACAATTGATTTCTCTTCTACAAAATATCGTTTAATAATAGAAAGTATAGGGTCTTTATTTTGTTCGCATGATTCTGAGAAAGGCTTGTTTATCATGTAGTTATTATATAAAACTTTGATGAATAAGCATAATTCTCGCTAAAGAAAAATCATGCTAAGATGAAACAAAAGCATCGGCTTGTAGACTAAAATGGTATCATAAAATAACTTTTAGGAAATGATGATGACAATACAATTTAAAGCAATTATTACAACTGTATTTTTATTCCTACTGACTGCGCAGGTATCTGCCGCTGTTTCTAAAAAGGGTGAGTTCAAAGGGGCTATGCAGACTGAATATCCAAGCTGGTTTAAAGAAGGCTTTTTGGAATTCAATGAGGATATTAAAGAAGCAGCTAAAGAAAATAAGCGTTTAATGCTTGTTTTTAGTCAACCAGGCTGCCCTTACTGTAATGCTCTGGTTGAGCGGAATTTGTCGCAAAAAAATATTGAGCAAAAAGTAAGGACAAATTTTGACTCAATTGCTATTAATATGTGGGGTGATCGCGAAGTTACCTTTACCGACGGTAAGCAATACACTGAAAAAACAATTTCAAAAAAATTAAAAGTTCAGTTTACGCCAACTGTTTTGTTTTTTGATGAAGCGGGCAAAATCATATTAAGGCTAAACGGTTATATCCCTCCACGCCGCTTTAATGTTGCTTTAGATTATGTTGTTAATCGCCAAGAAAAGAAAATGTCGTATCGTGCCTATGTTAAAGCGAATCTTCCTCCTGGAAAATCAGGTGGTTTAAATAAACAAGACTTCTTTATGAAGGCCCCGATTGATCTTTCTTTAAAAGCGGGCAAGCGAAATAAACCTTTTGCTGTTTTCTTTGAGCAAAAGCATTGTCCAAGTTGCGATGTATTACATAATAAAATATTAGTGGACAAATATACGCGGGATATAATTAAAAAATTCGATACCGTTCAGCTTGATATGTGGTCAAATGAAACATTAGTCACGCCTGAAGGAATAAGAACAACTGCAAAATTGTGGGCAAAGTCTTTAGATATTAAGTATGCACCTAGTTTGATTATATTTAATAATCAAGGTAAAGAAGTAATTCGTTCAGAAGCTTTTTTTAAGGTATTTCATGTGCAAGGTATGTTTGCTTATGTATTTGATGAAGGCTATGCAAAAGAACCTAGCTTCCAACGTTATTTGGCCGATCGAGCTAAGTACTTTCAAGGCCAAGGTAAAAGCGTTGATATTTGGAACTATAAAACCATCCATGATAAAAAAAGTATTAAAAAATAAATTTATAAAGGCTGCTTAATGTCAATTTGCGATGATCCTGCTGAACGAAAAGATCTACTTCAAAGTATTTTCACCATATTGAATGACTGGAAGCTAGATACGGATATTCAAGTTGTGTTGATTGGGCTGGACGGAAGTACTAAAGCTCGTGAATTAACAAAAATTAAAAATGGTAAGGCGTTTCCTGATGAAAATGATTTTATGCAGCGTGCGGTAGAAATTATTTCTATTAGTAAGGCATTGAGTTTAGCTTTTCCAGGAAATAGAACTTTGGCTGATTTTTGGGTGACGACACCAAGTTACTCATTTGATAATCGTGCACCAGTCGAGGTTATGCTTGAAGGAATTGATGGCTTAAAAGAAATTACTAAACACTTGCGTGGTGGTTGGTAGCAACGTACGTACCAATTAGCTTGCAACTAGAGGTTTATCAGCACGAACCCAACCGATCATTCCGCCACGTAGATTGTAAACATTATCAAAACCATTTTGTTGCAAAAACATACACACTTGCGCTGAACGCGCGCCACTTCGGCAAACTAGAACAATTTTTTTATCCGAGTTAAATTCTGATAAGCGCATCGGAATGCTAGCCATTGGCATTGCATGAGCGGTTTCAATTTTTCCAGCTGCAATTTCAGGAATTTCTCGAACATCAAAAATTTGATACTCGTCATTAGTATGATCGAGTTCATATGGTTGAATTTCTTGAACTAACGCTTGCATGACGTGAACCCTAAAAGTTAAATGTAAAAGTTACGTAATGTTATATTAGTAAACTCTGATATTCAAGGGTTATTTGTAAATAATGAATATTTTATTGAATATTCACAAAAAGACTGCTAAAACTACAATTTATGACTGAAAATAATACAAAACTTAGCAAATCTGAACTAAAGCGCATTGAAATTATTGAAATCGCTGAGCAGCGGTTTAGAGAGTATGGCTATAACAAAACGACTATGGCTGAAATTGCAGATGACTTGAGCATGTCAGCTGCCAACTTATACCGCTTCTTTCGGAGTAAGCAAGATATTGCTGCAGCCTGTGCGGAACGTTGCATGGGTGAGTTGTGTGTATGTTTGAGTGTGGTGGTTGAGAAAGAAGGTTTGACTGCAAGTGAGAAGTTACGTGCCTTTGTACTTGAAGACGTTCGTTATACTCATGAGCGAGCCGCTAATGAACCCAAAGTAAATGAATTGATTGCGATTGTTACCCGTGAAAGAAAAGAAGTTATTTTGTCAAAAATTGGTAGTCAGTGTGAATTGATAGCTGAAATTCTTAAGCAAGGTAATGATTCCGGAGAGTTCAGTGTGGCCGATGTTGAAAAGACTTCACGAACGATTTATAGCAGCTTAACGTTGTTTGAAGTTCCGATATTTTTACCACTTTTCACTGAAGAACAGTTTGAAGTAATGGCTAGTGATTTGGTTGATTTGTTGTTGGATGGGCTAAAGAGCCGTTTGAAACAGGAAAAGTAGGATTCGATAAAATAGCGCACAGAATAAGGATAATAAAATGAAAGATTTTGAAGAAAATTATGGACAATGGATCTTACGTTATCGTTGGATAATTATTATCGCGAGTATCATGGCGGTAATTTTTGCAGCAAGTGGTGGAAAAAATCTTAAATTTACTAATGACTATCGTGTATTTTTTAGTGAAGAAAATCCACAATTAAAAGCATTTGATGCGTTAGAGCGTATGTACACCAAAAACGATAACGTTATGTTTATCGTTACCCCGAAAGATAGCGATGTTTTTACGAAGCAAACACTCTCTGTTATTGAAGAATTAACGGAGCAAGCGTGGCAGCTACCATTTTCTATTCGAGTTGATTCCGTTTCGAATTTTCAACATACGTTGGCAGAAGACGATGACCTAATCGTTAAAGATTTAGTGGAAGATGCTGAAGCATTATCAATAGATGAGATTAAAAATATTAAAAAAGTGGCTATGAAGGAGCCATTATTAATTAATAAATTAATATCAAAAACCGCAGCGGTTACCGGAGTGAATGCAACGATACAGTTACCCGGAAAAGATGAAACAAAAGAAGTACCCGCAGTTGTTGCTAAAGCTCGTGAAATAATGAATGACTTTAATAAACGTTATCCTGATATCGAAGTACGTCTAAATGGAATGGTATTAATGAATAATGCCTTTTCAGAAGCATCACAACAGGATATGCAGTCATTAGTACTACCGAGTTTTGTGTTAATGATTATTATTCTAGGCTTTTTAATACGGGATTTATCAAAACCTTGGTATAGCTTAGTTGTATTGTTTGCTAGCTTAGGCGGAATGATTTTTATAATGGTGAGTTATTTTAAAGGTGGAAATCAGTTAGTCCCAGAAGATTTAATCACAGCCGCTAATATAATAGTAGGGTGCTTACCGTTCGCATGGTATTTGCTCTTTATGCGATTACTGCCTGGGACGGCAACTACATTTTTAATTATTATTTTTTCAATTATGGCTGCTATGGGAATAGGGGGCTCAATTGGTTTTCCTTTAACGCCACCATCTATGTCTGCACCAACTATAATATTAACGGTTGCTGTTGCTAACTGTGTACACATCTTAGTGACTTTTTTACATGATATGCGTACAGGCAAAGAAAAAAATGCAGCAATCGTTGAAAGTCTAAGAGTGAACATACAACCTGTTTTTCTAGCTAGTGTAACAACGGCTATAGGTTTTATGTCTATGAATTTTTCAGATGCGCCGCCATTCCAGCAATTGGGAAATTTTGTTGCTTTTGGTGTTGTCGCGTCATTTATTTTAAGTGTGACTTTTCTACCTGCTGTAATTTCTTTATTACCCGTCAAAGTTAAACAGGTTGATACAGATAAAGATCAAGCAATGGAGAAACTTGGTAATTTCGTTGTGCTAAATCGCAAACGTCTTATGATTGGTATGGGACTTGTTATTGTTACTTTGGTCTCATTTTTGCCGAAAAACGAGTTAAATGATGTGTTTGTAGAATATTTTGATGAGTCGGTTACCTTCCGTGCAAACTCAGACTATATGATTGAGAATTTGACGGGTTTGTATATTATCGATTATTCATTAAGTTCAGGTGAGGCTGGAGGAATAAGTAATCCTGAATACCAAGCAGAGCTTGCGGCTTTCGCTGATTGGTATCGGGAGCAGCCAGAAACAATTCATGTCAATGTCTTTACTGATATTATGAAACGTTTGAATAAAAATATGCATGCTGATAATTCTGATTGGTATAAAACACCTGAGAATAGAGATTTATCTGCTCAGTACTTATTATTATACGAAATGTCACTACCTTATGGATTAGATTTAAACAATCAGATTAATGTTGACAAGTCTGCAACACGCATGACGGTAACAATGAAGACTATATCTAGTAACGACATTATTGCTTTGGAAAATAGGGCACAGAATTGGTTAAAAAAGAATACTAAATTTTTGGGGCGCGCTGATGGTAGTGGTCCAACGGTAATGTTTGCTCATATAGGTAAGCGCAATATAGTCAGTATGTTGAGTGGAACGTCTATCGCGTTAGTATTAATTTCGATGATACTAATATTTGCTCTACGTTCAATTAAAATAGGTTTTATTAGTTTGTTACCGAACTTGATTCCAGCAGCAATGGGTTTTGGTTTGTGGGGAATATTGGTAGGTGAAGTTGGACTAGCACTTTCGATTGTTACTGGTATGACGCTGGGTATTGTCGTTGATGATACAGTACATTTCTTAAGTAAATATTTACGGGCACGCCGTGAAAAAGGATTTACTGCAGAAGATGCAGTACGGTATGCCTTTACCCATGTGGGGCGTGCATTGGTGACAACGTCAATAATACTCGTGGCCGGTTTTTCTGTTATCGCCCAGTCAGCCTTCGAGCTTAATGCGAGTATGGGCTTATTGACCGCGATTGTTATTGTTTTTGCACTTGCCGCAGACTTTTTATTTTTGCCGGCATTACTTATCAAATTTGATGGAGCCAGAAAATGAAATCACGGGATTTGAAATTAAAAAAAATGAAGTCAAAAATAATTAAAGTTAGCGTATTAGCTTTGAGTTTGTCAGTCGTAAATTTTAACGTACATGCAGAAACAGCAGAAGAGAAAGGTTTGGCTATTGCTGTAGCGGCTGATAAACGTGATACCGGTTGGGGCGACCAACAGGCAAAACTCGAAATGACACTACGCAATAGATTTGGGCAAGAATCTAAACGTAAAAATAGAAATAAAACATTAGAGGTGAAAGGGGATGGCGATAAAACATTAATAGTATTCGACACCCCAAGAGATATAAAAGGTACCGCCTTCTTAAGTTTTACTCATGCGCTGAAAGCGGATGAACAATGGATATACTTACCGGCCTTAAAACGTGTTAAACGAATATCATCATCCAATAAATCGGGGCCGTTTTTAGGCAGTGAATTTGCCTATGAAGATATTGCTTCACAAGAAGTTGCCAAATATAAATACAAGTATTTGCGCGATGAGAAAATCAATGGGCGGGATTGTTTTGTTGTTGAAGCTTATCCACAATATAAAAAATCAGGTTATACACGATTAGTAAATTGGGTGGATAAAGAAATGTACCAACCACTTAAAACAGATTTTTATGACCGAAAAAATACACTATTAAAAACGTTAATGTATACAAAACACAAACAGTATTTAAACAAGTTTTGGCGTGTTGGGTTAATGGAAATGAATAATCATGTTACAGGTAAAAGTACGAGCTTAATATTTAAGGAGTATAAATTTAAAACGGGATTAAAAGATAAGGATTTTAATCGTAATGCGCTTAAAAGAGCTCGATAACTAAATAAAATGCGCATTAAGTATTTTACATTATTATTAATTTTTTATAGTAGTACAGTTCTGTCTACTGAATGGTCTGGACAAATTGGTGTTGAAGTTCGACTATTTTCTGAGTCTGCGGCTTATTCACAACAACATGGGCATAATAGTTCGATATATATTCAACCAGAGTTTTATCATCAGTATGAATCCGGGGATTCTAGTATTACTTTTGTTCCTTACTTGAGAATAGATCAGCATGATAATGAGCGAACTCATGCTGATATTCGAGAGCTAACCTGGGTTAATGTGCAAGATAATCTTGAGTGGCGGGTAGGTATTAGAAAAGTTTTTTGGGGGGTAACTGAGTCACAACATTTGGTGGATATTATTAACCAGACTGATTCAGTTGATAGTACCGATGGTGAAGAGAAGCTTGGCCAGCCCATGCTTAATCTATCTTATATAACTGACATTGGAAGTTTTGATTTTTTTGTTCTGCCATATTTCCGAGAAAGAACTTTCGCTGGTAAGGATGGACGTTTGCGTAGCCAACCTTATGTTGATACAAGTACGGTATTTTATGAGTCGAGTGAGAAAGAAAAGCACATTGATTATGCTATTCGTTGGGCGCATAGCATAGATGAATGGGATTTAGGTGTCAGTTATTTTAATGGTACCAGTCGGGATCCACGTTTTATAGCAGCGACAGATTCAAGTGGCTCCAGTGTGTTAAATCCTTACTATGATGTTATCCAGCAAGCAGGTGTTGATTTGCAGGCGACTTATGGGAGTTGGCTGTGGAAATTAGAATCGATTCATCGTGCAGGTATTGGTGGAAGTAGTAATAATAGTTACAATGCATTCACTGGTGGAGTTGAATATACTTTTTATTCGGTGATTGGTGAAGCGACAGATGTTGGTCTAGTGTTTGAATACTTACGCGATGATCGAGGAGAGTCGGCAACAACACCTTTTCAAAAAGATGTCATGCTCGGTGTTCGATTCAATTTGAATGATGAGCAAAGTACGGATGCACTTATTGGTGTAATAAAAGACCTCGATAAAGACTCAGTAATTTATTCTTTTGAAGCAAATAGGCGTTTAACGAATAATTTAAAACTTTCTGTCGAAGCTCGAAAATATTCGAATCTGACTTCAAACGATGTTTTGTATTCTTACTTGAACGATGATTACGTACAAATAGATTTAGTCTACTATTTTTAATTAATATTTTTGAATATTGGGGCTTTGTGTTTTATTAATAACATCTAATAATGATATAACATTATCTTCACTCAGTGGCATGCTAAATAAATATCCTTGGCAGTAATCACAAGCAAAATGTTTAAGTAATTCTCTGCTTTCAGTATCTTCAACACCTTCTGCTATAACCTGTAATTCAAGATTATGTGCAAGATCTATAATGGAATGAACGATAAGTGAGTCATTCTTATCTGTCGCCATTTTAAGAACAAAGGATTTATCAATCTTTAACATTGAAACGGGTAGTTGTTTTAATATCATAAGTGAGGAAAATCCAGTACCAAAGTCATCAATAGAAATTCTTACCCCAAGATCTTTTAATTTATTTAACGCAATTTCAATACGAGAGCTATCTGTCATCATTGATCTTTCAGAAAGTTCTAGCATTAAACTACTGGGTTTTACGTCGTAGTGTTGTAATGCCTCGGTGAGAAAGCTATGAAAAATACTATCTTGTAAATCCCATGCAGTAACATTAATTGAAACATAAGAATTATCATGTGAAATATTAAAAGATTTAAAGGTTGATAATGATTTTTTGATTACCCAGAACGTAATTTTTTTAATGAGTCCAGTTTGTTCGGCTAATTGTATAAAACTATCGGGTGCTAACAGGCCATAGCTAGGGTGTTCCCAGCGAATAAGTGCTTCATACCCGACTATGTCATTTGTTTGAGTATTATAAATGGGTTGATAAAATAGCCTTAATTGTTCTAAGTCTATGGCTTGACGTAAGTCCGATAATAAAGATAACTGTTTTACATTGTGCTCGTCACTTTTCGGGGTATATATCGCATAATCAATGTCTGAGTGTTTAGCCATGTACATGGCAACATCGGCATGTTTTAGTAATATTTCGGTTGTTAAGCCATGTTGCGGGTAAATTGATACACCTAAGCTTGCACCTAAATATAAGCTGTGTTCTTGAATCGCATAGACTTTTTCTAGTTCATGGGATATTTTTGCAGCGATTTCAGCAATGGTGTGTTCTTCTATGTTTGTTAGTAAAATTGCAAATTCATCCCCGCCTAGACGAGAGACAGTATCAGTGTCTCGCAATAAAGAATCGAGACGTACGCCAACCTGTTTCAGTACTTCGTCACCTATTAAGTGTCCTAGCGTGTCATTTACTTCTTTGAATCTATCTAAGTCTAAAATAATGACTGCAAAGCTTGAGTGAAAACGCTGAGCATTAGAGATAGCTAAGGTAATATGGTTCATAAATAATGCGCGATTAGGTAAATTAGTTAAATCATCGTGCATTGCGATATGCTCAAGCTTTTCTTGCCTAGCATTGATTTGAGATTGCATATGTTGATATGCTTTCACAAAGTCCTCAATTTCTTCTGTTTGTGCATCAGGTAGTAATATGTCTAGATTACTGTTGGAGCTTTCACGTAATGATTTGGATAATTTTGATAAGGGTTTTAATAAAGAGTGGTCTAAAATAAAATAGCCAAAAGTTATGAGCAATATAAGTAATGCTCCGATACCCCACAGTGTATATGACACTTCGTTACTAATTTGTAATTGTCGTTGAATATCAATTGAAGAGTTGGTACTGATTTTTATATCGATGTTATTTATTATCGAATATATTTTATCGAATAAGGGGTAGATATCATTTAATATAATAGGAACGTCGCCACGCCAGGCACCTGTCATATTAATGGTATCAACTTCCTTAAAATTTGTTAGCCAATTATTTGCATAGGGTAGGATTTCTTCAAGTGCAATCTCTGTTTCTATACCAAGAGTATCTGTAGCTACATCTTTAGCTATTAATTTTATTGATTCGGTAAAAGATTTGTGGAAATTTATTACGTCTGTTGATTGACCCGATAGGCTCGATTCTTCGAGTGAGCTTAGTCGATTAATAAGGTAGAGACGATATGAATTAATTGTGCGACGCCATTTGTCACGTAAACTAAACATTGCGGCATAAAGGCTTTCTTCACGAGTTTCTTCGGTTTGTTGTTCGTAAACTGCAGCGTTTATTAAGCTGATAATAGACTGATTATCATTACGCATTGAACCATTAGCAAGTCTCATGGCTGGGTACATTTTTTGTGCATCAAGTCGTATTTTAATTAGCTCCGTTGATTTTTTTTGAAGCTGTTGGTGTATATTTTTTAATTCTACAAGCTTTGGTTTTAAATTTTGCTCGTGCGCCCATGAAGTTTCAGAAATAGTTTGGATAATTTTTTTTGCTTTTTTGATTTGAAGCAAAAAATCTTTTCGATATTGAATGGTTGGTGTAAACAAGTACAAGTCAAGTAGTCTACCTGCATCTTGCATTTGTGTGTGTAAGCGAGTATTTAATTGGGAAACTTTAAGTCGTTGTTCTAAGTTGCGTAAACCAGTCTTATTTGAGGAGCTAATATAGCTTTCGACAAAAGTAATAAAGATAAATGTCGATAAAGTCGTGACTACGGCAACCAATAAGTAGCGCGCACGAAAACTTTTAAGTGAGAAACTTTTCATTTAAAACCGACTTACTATTAATACTATTATTGTTAGCGGCATATATAGAATAACCCTTAAGGGTTAATAATAGTTTACAATCAACAAGTTACAAGTTTTTAGAAAAAATTATTACACTTATCTAAATGATAGTAATATGTTAATTATTAGAGAATTCAACAAGATAGCCGGCAAATTTGCGGATATTGAGTACGCCGGTATCAAGGATGAGATACTGGGCCTTTATACCTTGCAAGATTCCTGATATCTCGGGGGTTTTATCGAAGTTTAGCGATTTTACCTTATCAGGGTAATTTTCAACAGGAAAATTGAAATTGAGTAGGGGAGCATTTGTCAGTTCTTCAACAGCATCATTCCCATATTGTTTTTTTATCGCATCGACGTCTTTTTTAAAATTCTTAAATAGTTCGTCACGGCGCTGTTCTAAATTAATGGTATCCGGAGAACCTTTCAACATACGCTGCCAAGAGGTTTTATCATTGACCTGTTGTTTAAAGCTTGTTTCGACTAAACCACTAAGAAGGCGATTTTTTGTTTTATAGATAGGAAGTGCTGCAACGGCACCTTGGTCCATCCAACGAAAAGGGACATTGGTTTCTCGTGTGATACCAACCTTTAGACCGGAAGAATTTGCAAGGTAAACATAGTGGTCGATAAAGCAGTGTTCTTTACCCCACTGTTCATCTCGGCAAGTACCTTTATCGAAGTGACATTTCTCAGGACTCATCATGCAAGAGTCACATTCGGCTAATGAGCGCATGCATGGAAAGCAGTAGCCTTGGCTGAAACTTTTTTTTGTTTTTCTTCCACAGTGAATACAGTGAATATCGCCAAGATGTTTAAAGTTGATTTTTTTACCGATTAGATCAGAAATTTGAATAACTTGATCATCAATAGGAATTTGATAGCGAACAGGTGACGAGTGTTCAGTCGTCATTTTGCGTAAGTGACCAGTATATTTCATTTTAATATCGAGTATTAAGAATGATAAGGTTTACTTAATTCATGCACGGCATCAATAAATACTTTGGCATTATCAGGATTAACATGTTGATGAATGCCGTGACCAAGGTTGAATACATGGCCATTACCTTTACCAAAGCTTTCTAATATAAAAGCAACTTCTTCACGTATACGTTCTGGTGAAGCATATAACATCGATGGGTCCATATTTCCTTGTAGGGCAACTTTATTGCCAACACGATTACGTGCAAGACCGATATCAATAGTCCAATCTAACCCTAGACAGTCAGCACCAGACTCAGCTTGCGCTTCTAACCATTGGCAACCACCTTTACTGAAAATAGTTACTGGTACTCTACGGCCATCATTCTCACGTTTTAAACCACTAATGATTTTTTTCATATAGTTTAGTGAAAACTCATTATAGTCACGCGTGGTGAGTGCACCGCCCCAGGTGTCAAAAATCATTACTGCTTGAGCGCCATGTTCGATTTGTGCATTGAGATAATCGATTACAGAGTCAGCTATTTTATCTAATAACATATGCATGGCTTTTGGGTTTTCGTAAAGCATGCCTTTCACTTTTGAAAAATCTTTACTACTTCCACCTTCAACCATATAAGTTGCTAAGGTCCAAGGGCTACCTGAAAAACCGATTAGAGGTACTCGGCCATCGAGCTCACGACGGATCATGCTAACTGCCGCCATTACATAACCTAGGTCTTCATCCATTGTTGGTATGATAAGATTTTTAATATCGTTTTCATTCTGAATAGGGCGTTCGAAACGAGGGCCTTCTCCTTCAGAGAAATATAAACCTAAACCCATTGCATCGGGAATGGTTAAAATATCGGAAAATAAAATAGCAGCATCAAGATCAAAACGTTCAAGCGGTTGAATAGTTACTTCTGTTGCAAGTTCAGGTGTTTTACAAAGTTTTAAAAAGTTACCGGCTTTTTTACGGGTCGCTTTATATTCTGGTAAGTATCGTCCTGCCTGGCGCATCATCCAGACTGGCGTCATATCAACAGGTTCGCCAAGGAGGGCTTTAAGAAAACGATCGTTTTTAAGGTTTGTCATGATGCTAGCAATTCCTAATTATTTTTTATTCTTAGCGTCCATTGCGAATTGTGTTTCTTGTTTTTAAAGTGAATATGTTCTTAATCGTTTATTAAACATCAAGATAATCGAGTATGCCTTCTGCAGCTTGGCGACCTTCATAGACAGCAGTAACGACTAAGTCGGAGCCGCGTACCATATCACCACCGGCAAAGACTTTTGGGTTGGTTGTCTGATGTTTAAATTCCTGTTCAAAGGCGGCTTTGATTCTACCACGATCATCAATATCTATATCAAAGTCTTTAAACCAAGGTTGTGGGCTAGGTCTAAAACCAAATGCAATAATAATATGATCGGCTGGAATAACTTCTTCAGAGCCTTTAATTGGCTCAGGACGGCGACGACCACGTTCATCTGGTTCGCCAAGTTGAGTCTTAACAATTTTAATGCCTTCAACTTTACCGTTACCAACAATTTCTATTGGCATGCTATTCCAGCTAAATTGAACATTTTCTTCCTTAGCATTAGCCACTTCACGTTTAGAGCCAGGCATATTTTCTTCATCACGTCGATATGCACAGGTTACCGATTGTGCGCCTTGACGAATGGCTGTGCGGTTACAATCCATTGCTGTATCACCACCGCCCAGTACGACAACACGTTTTCCTTGCATACTAATGTAGTCTGCAGGATCATTTTCATAGTTGTGGCAGTGGTTAACATTTGAAATTAAGTAATCAAGTGCTGGATAAACGCCATCGAGATCTTCACCATTTATATCTGCAGTCATGTAGGAATAAGTGCCCATACCCATAAAGACAGCATCGTAATCCGAGAGTAATGTTTCAAAAGGAACATCGACACCAATAGTTGTGTTAACTTTAAAGCGCACACCCATTTCTTCTAGTATTTTACGGCGATTAATAACAACGTCTTTTTCAAGTTTAAACTCTGGAATACCAAAAGTAAGTAAACCACCAATTTCAGGGTGGCTATCAAACACGGTGGCTTCCACACCACTACGGGCAAGTACATCTGCACAACCAAGTCCAGCAGGACCTGCGCCAATAATGGCAACCTTTTTGCCAGTTGCTTTTACTTTACTTAAGTCAGGACGCCAACCTTGTTTAAAGGCTTCATCGGAAATATACTTTTCTATTGAACCTATGGTTACTGCACCAAATTCATCGTTTAAGGTGCAGGCACCTTCACACAACCGATCCTGCGGGCAAACTCGTCCACATATTTCAGGTAGGGAATTTGTTTGATGTGATAATTCAGCAGCTTTTATGACATTGCCTTCGGCAACTAATTTTAACCAGTTAGGAATATAATTATGTACCGGACATTTCCATTCGCAGTATGGATTGCCACATTCTAAACAACGTTCAGCTTGTTGCGCAGCTTGATGATGATCAAAGGGCGAATAAATTTCGCGATATTCTTTGACGCGATCAACCGCATTTTTTTTTGTTGGGTCAGTTCGCTCAAACTGTATAAATTGAAAAGTATTTCCCATAACATCTATGCCTAAATTGCTAAACGATTTTAGTAACTCTTTTTGAGTTACAGGTTATTTATGCTGCTGCGTGCTGCAAGTCTTCCAGTAGTGATTCAAGACTAAGTGCTTTTGGTTTTATTAACCAGAAGTCACTTAAAGTATCGCGAAAGTTATCTAAAATATATTGGCCGCGTGTACTGCTGGTTTCCGAAACAAATTCTTCGAGCACATCACGTAGATGGCAACGGTAGTCTTCCATTTTTTCTGCAGCAATACGTTGTATATCAACATCTTGATTATTGCGATTAGCAAATTGATTCTCAGGGTCATAGACATAAGCAAAACCGCCGGTCATACCTGCGCCAAAATTAATGCCGGTTGGCCCGAGTACGGTAATTAATCCACCGGTCATATATTCACAGCCATGATCACCAACACCTTCAACGACGGCATGACAACCTGAGTTACGTACACCAAATCGTTCACCTGCTAAACCTGAGGCAAAGAGTCTGCCGCCTGTTGCTCCATATAAACAGGTATTACCCATAATAGGTGTTTCAGATGCTTTAAAGGCACTATTTTTGGGTGGTGTTAAAACAAGCTTGCCACCTGCCATGCCTTTACCAACGTAATCGTTTGCATCGCCATCTAAATAAATATTTAAACCGCCAGCATTCCATACACCTAGGCTTTGACCAACGTTGCCAGATAAGCGTAGCGTGATTGGGTCGTCTGCCATACCTGCATCACCGTGCAGTGCAGCAATTTCACCTGATAAGCGCGCACCGATTGAACGATGAATATTGGCAACGTCATAGCTAAATTCGCCACCCGCTTTATTTTTAATGGCATTAGCGGTATCAGCAACCATTTTTTCAGCGAGTTCACCTTTATCAAATGGTTCATTCTTCGATTCTAAACAGAATTGAGGTTTAGATTTATCAACACCGGCATCAGATAAAATTGCGGAATAGTCGAGTTGTCGTTGGCGTGATGTTTCGCCATCAATTGCGACGAGTAAATCAGTGCGGCCAATTAAGTCGGTTAACTTTTTTAAACCAAGGCTAGCTAAAATTTCACGTACTTCTTGTGTGATAAATTTAAAGTAATTCATTACCCATTCAACTTCACCACGATAATGCTTTAAGCGTAAAACGTTGTCTTGTGTTGCAACGCCGGTTGCACAATTATTTAAATGACAAATACGTAAGTACTTGCAACCCATTGCCACCATTGGGCCGGTACCAAAACCAAAACTTTCTGCACCTAAGATAGCGGCTTTAATAACGTCTAAACCTGTTTTTAAACCACCGTCTGTTTGTAGGCGAATTTTTCCGCGTAAATTGTTTGCGCGTAAAATTTGATGTGTTTCAGTTAAACCCAATTCCCAAGGGCTACCTGCATATTTAACGGATGCAAGTGGCGATGCTGCCGTACCACCGTCATAACCCGAAATGGTAATAAGATCGGCATAGGCTTTAGCAACACCAGCGGCAATCGTCCCAACGCCGGCCTCGGCAACTAACTTAACCGATACGAGTCCATCAGGATTTACTTGTTTTAAATCGTAGATAAGTTGTGCTAAATCTTCGATAGAATAAATATCATGATGGGGTGGAGGTGATATTAATGAAACACCGGGTTTGCAAAAACGTAATTCTGCAATGAGTTCGTTAACTTTATGTCCAGGTAGTTGTCCACCTTCGCCAGGCTTAGCGCCTTGTGCAACTTTAATTTGCATCACTTCAGCAGAACGCAGGTATTCGGGTGTAACACCAAAACGACCAGAAGCGACTTGTTTTATTTTAGAACGCTTAACGGTACCGTAACGTTTTTTATCTTCACCACCTTCACCAGAGTTTGAGCGGCCACCGAGTGTATTCATTGCTTCGGCTAATGTTTCATGTGCTTCAGGTGAAAGAGCACCAAGAGACATTGCCGCACTGTCAAAGCGTTTAAAAATATCGCTTTCAGCTTCTACTTCATCAATAGAAATAGGTTTGGTGTTGCTGGCATTAATCGCAAGTAAATCACGTAAGGCAATAGGTGCGCGAGTATTAATTTGGTTTGCATACACGAGGTAGTCATTATAGTTGCCGGACTTAACTGCTAGTTGTAATGATTGAATTACATCAGGATTATATGCATGGTCTTCGCTACCATGGACAAATTTTAATAAGCCGCCTTGTGAAATAGATTTACGCTGATTAAAAGCAAGTTTATTCAATTTTTGTTGATCATCATCAAGGTCAGTAAAACTCGCACCTTCCATTCTGTTGGTGGTGTCTTTAAAACATAAATCTATGATGTCAGATTGTAAGCCAACACATTCAAATAGCTGTGAGCCACGATAACTTGAAATAGTAGAGATACCCATTTTAGAGGTGATCTTAAACAATCCTTTGTTAATACCTTTTCGGTAATTAACATCAAGTTTACAGGCATCTTTTGTTTTTATTTCACCAGTATTAATTAAGTCGCGAATAACTTCGTAAGCGAGGTAAGGATAAACAGCCGTAGCACCATAACCAATTAATACGGCAAAGTGGTGAGGGTCGCGAGCGGTGCCGGTTTCTACAACAATATTCGCATCACAACGTAATCCTTCTGCAATTAAACGATGATGTACTGCTCCGGTGGCAAGCAAGGCATGTACCGGTCGAGTCTCTTTGCTGATATTGCTATCCGTTAAAACTAAAACGACTTTGCCTGCTTTAACGGCAGCAACGGCTTCATCACAAATTTGAAGAACAGCCTGTTTAAGTTCAATATTATGTGGTCGATTTAATTCAATATGTGAGTGTGCGTATTGTTTACTTTTATCCGCCATGCCTAGCAGTTGTTTAAATTTACTTGCTGATAATACAGGCGTGCTAACACGTAAACGTTGAGCATGGCTTGCTTGTTCGTCGAACATGTTGCATTCAGGGCCAAAGCAAGTCTCAAGTGACATAACCACTTGTTCACGAATTGGATCGATTGGTGGATTAGTGACTTGCGCAAACTGTTGACGGAAGTTGTCGTATAGTGAACGTACTTGTTTTGATAAAACAGGGAAGGGCGTATCGTCCCCCATTGAACCAATGGCTTCTTGTCCTGCTTCGGCTAATACACGAATAACTTGGTCGCGTTCTTCATAGCTCACCTGATACATTTTTTGAAATGTATTTAAAGTATCTTGATCGAAAGCAGCAATCGCACATTCTTCATCTAGTTTGTAGTCAAGTCTGACAGAATTATCTCGCATCCATTTTTTATACGGGTGTTTTGATTTTAAGCGTTGGTCGATCATTTCAGGTAAAAGTAATTCGCCAGTATCAGTATCAACAGCAATCATTTCGCCGGGTTTTAGGCGGCCTTTCATTACTACTTGGTCGGGTTCATAGTCATAAACACCAATTTCTGAAGCTAAAGTAATGTGGCGATCTTTAGTAATAACCCAACGTGTTGGTCGTAAACCATTACGGTCAACACTACATGCGGCATAACGGCCATCGGTCATTACGATGCCGGCAGGGCCATCCCACGATTCCATATGCATTGAGTTATATTCATAAAAGGCACGTAGATCCGCATCCATTACATCAATGTTTTGCCAAGCAGGAGGTATAAGTAAACGCATCGCATGGAACATGCTCATGCCACCAGCAATTAATACTTCGAGCATATTGTCTAAACTATTCGAATCGGAACCGCTTAATGAAACTAATGGGCGAATATCTTCCATCGGTAGTTTTGGTGATTCAAATTTATGTCCACGCGCAACTGACCAGTTGCGATTACCTTGAATAGTATTAATTTCACCATTGTGAGCAAGATAACGAAATGGCTGAGCCAAACGCCATTGTGGCCAAGTATTGGTTGAAAAGCGTTGGTGGAAAACCGCGGTGGCGGATTCCATCGCTTTGTTGTTTAAGTCTTGATAGAAAACCGGGAGGTTTTCAGGCATGACTAAACCTTTATAAGAGATTACATGTGAAGACAGGCTTGGAATGTAAAAAGCTTCGTCATTGGGTTCTATTGCTTTTTCAGTCCGGCGTCGTGCTATATATAAATGCCGTTCAAATTCGACATCGTCCATGCCATCTGCAGGGTTAATGAAAACTTGCTCTATCGTCGGAACCGATTTTAGGGCATCTTCGCCACAGGCTGAGTAATCAGTTGGAACGGTACGCCAGCCTTGAACATCTAGACCTTCAGCACGGCATTCTTTAAATAAGGTATCACGAGTAACTTGTGCTTTATCGGCATCACGGCTCAAAAATACCATGCCTACGGCGTAGTTGTCTTTTAAAGTGAAGCCCAGTTCTTTTGCTTGTGCACGTAGGAAGCTATCCGGTTTTTTTAGTAATAAACCACAACCATCGCCTGTTTTACCATCGGCAGCAATTGCACCACGGTGGGTCAGGCGAGCAAGAGCGGTTATGGCGGTATCAAGTAGCCAGTGGCTCGCTTTGCCGTCCATATGGGCAATGAGACCGAAGCCGCAGTTGTCGCGTTCAAATTTAGGGTTGTATAGGCCTTTTAACGTCATAGTTTCGTACATCAAAGTGTTATAAATCAATAAATTAGAGCCTATGTAGGCTGCACCGTGCCCATTTTAATTACAACTAAATGAGTAGGGGTAATAGACCCTAACAGGAGACAAAATGGCTCCGCAGTATACAGCCCTAACGAGCTGGCTTCAATGCCTGAATGAGGCGATTTTATTTGTAAAATAACATTGTTTTTCAGTTACTTAGAAGGATTAGGATGTAGTTTAATATTTGCTAAGTTGAGTATATGGGTAACATGATTGATTAGCGATATGTCTATGATTTTAAATATAGGTTCTGCTGCTATGAGACTATACTTGTAAAAATTTTACGAAAGAATAATTATAAGATGCCGATAAGTAGGTAGGCCATTATAAAAATAATCGTTAAGGGACTCCACGAAAAGATGTCTATCAATTTTAGTGAAATAAAACTCGATATTGGTGAAAGTATTCAACTGCAAGATCCTGATGATCGAGGCAGTGAACGAATTTTTGTTAAATTGATGGGTTACCGAAAAGGTAAAAGTATTTTAGTTACTACGCCATTGGCGGAAGGTAAAGAAATTTCTGTTTTTAAGGGACAGAAATTTATTGTGCGATTATTTTCAGTTAAAACTGTTTACGCCTTTAATGTTGTAGTGGTTGAAAGTAAGCGAACACCATATCCGTATGTACATTTATCATATCCACAAAAGGTTGAGTCGGTTGTAGTACGTGCTGCGCAACGAGTCAATATTGAAATATTAGCTGCGGTTAAAAACGAAGATCCTGATAAGCATAAAGGCGATCCTATCGCAGCTAAATTGTCAGATTTAAGCACTGGCGGTGCAAAATTAATATCTTCCGAATTAATTGGTGAAACGGGTGACAATATTAGTTTGGCAGTTAAGCTCAAGGTCGGAGGTGTTGAACAATACATTCAAATTTTAGCGACAATACGTCGAGCTGATATTGAAAAGTCTGAGGACAAAAACGCTGAAGAGCAGTATGTTTATGGTTTAGAGTTTTGTTTTGTCGACGAAAAAGAACGATTAGTTTTACATGGCTTTGTTTATGAAAAATTAAGTCAAGGTTAACATTCATCCCAACTAAAATTAATTAAGTAGCATTAGCCGGTAATGTACTAGTTGCTATCTAAGTTTATGTATAACAATTTTTATTATAAAAATTTAATTACCATATTAGTTCGAGGTGCAAAGCGTGGTTAATTTTATAGTGCAACCATAAGCTTAGTACTTTTGTGATTTTCAAATGCTATTACAAATAATTAATGAACTATTGCGATTGATCTAAATCTTTATGAATACTTGCAAAGCTACGTGCCCAAGGCGAGGTTTTTTGTAAAGCTTTAGGAAGTTGTTTTATCGCTTGCAAAGCTTCCTTCCTATTATTGTAAGTGCCATAAACTAATGCATACCAGTTACGCTGATTGTGTCGAGTATGGAAGATAACAGCTTTTCCTCTTAGTTTGTTTTTACTTATAAACGTTTGAATACTTTTATCATTTCGCCCACCCAATAGTTGTAATGTATAACCCTGTGGATTCTGACTCCATAGCCAAGCCTCAGAGTCATCGGTTTTACTCTGCGGTAACGTTGACAATGGGGGAGCTGTTTGCGCACTTGCTGAAGCTGTTGTTGTTTTAGCGTTTTTTACTTTTGGTTTAATCGGTGTGCTATTAACTTTTTCGGTATTAATTTTTGCTTGTACGCTATCAAAACGACGAAGCCAGGGCTTAATTTTTTTATTGGCTAAGTTCTTCTTATTTTTTATTGCGGCTTCTTTAGTTTCATAGCTACCGTAAATAACAGCATACCAAGGTTTACCATTACGAAGTGTTTGATAAACGGCTACGTTCTCTGTAATTTTTATTGTCTTTGTAAATTGATTAATGCTTGCTTTGTTTTGTGTGCCGAGGAGCTGTAATGTAAAGTGGTTGGGTTCTTGGTCAAGTATCCAACGTTCGTCTTTTAGGCCTGCCAGTGTGGTTATTTTAGCAGGTTGCGCTTTTGGTTTGATGACACTGAAATTAATCGGGGCTGATTCATATGTGTCTTGCTTTAATTGTGCAGTCCATTCATCAGGTGTTGTACCGACAGTAATATTTAATTTAATTGTTGAGTCATCAATAATTTTGTACTGATGTTTTTTTAATGGTTTAGATTTTCCTGTCCAACTAATCCATACAGTGGGTGATTTCTTTGTGCTTTTAAATCCACTGCCTTTTAATGTAATTGCTTGCGCTTTTTTGCTACCGACAACAGGATTAGGTATTACGTTATCAAGTAAATATTCAACTAGTTCTGGCTGAGGTTGAATATTATTCGCGAGAGTGGCCCCTGATTGTTCATTTTGTTGCTCGGTTACGAGAGAATCTTGTTGTGCTAGTTTCGCATTATCGGAAGGTTCGTTTTCAAGTTCTGGAGCTGGTGGTGGTGTGGGACCTTTTAAGGTTATCTCTTTAGGTTTGCTTAATCCATTGGCAATTAATGGTGTATTTTTAATGGCAGAGGGTAAGTTTCGGTTAACGGTGTCGAGAGCCGCTTCATTAGGTGCAACGGCTTCATTAATGTCATCCTGCATAACAAAAACGATTGTTGCGACAACGGCTACGATAGAAACAAAAACAATGTGTCGTAAGCTAAAAGAGGCTTTGTTGTAATCTACCGTTTCATTTGTTGTTGTTGGATAGTCAAGGTCTTCTGCGCTAAATTGATTGTTGTCGGATTCGAATTCAGGCGCTTCTGATAGGAGTACCTGATTATTGAGACTTGCAGTATCATCTAAATGTAAGTGGGCGAGTTCACAAATATTAGATGGGATACCGCGTGCTATCTTATGAATTTTTTTTATCACCTGTGGAGTAAAAGGTGATGTTCCTTCAAAGCCTGCAACGGCCATACGATGTTTGATAAACTCAGCAGTTTGATCTTCATCAAGTGGATTTAACTCTAATGTATGGGTTATGCGTTCACGTAAAGGTCGAATTGATGGCGACTCGAGCATGATATCAATTTGTGGTTCACAAAATAAAATGATTCTAAGCAGGTGGCCTTGTGCAGCTTCAATATCGGCAAAATAAAATAACGTTTCAAGTGCTTCTTTTGGTAGTTCGTGTGCGTCATCTATAATGAGTATCGGAATAAGCTCATCGTGTTGTAATGCTTTTAAATGCTCAAAAACAATTTCTTGCACAGCGGACGGATCTCGCGGCAAACCATTTAAACCGAAGCCGCCAGCAATGTCAGTTAACATACTATCCGCGTCCATCATGGTGTGCGCGTTTACTTCACAAAGATACCAGGATTCTTCGGCATGAGAGCAGAAGCGGCGTAATAAACTTGTTTTTCCGATTCCGCGTTCGCCACTCACGATTAATAATAAGTTGCTATAAGTTGTGAGGTGGGCAAGTGTTTCTAAACATTGGTGGCGTTCAGCATTTATGTAGAGGAAGTTATCATCGTGTTGAATGGAAAAGGGTGCTTCATTTAAGCCGTATTGTGAAAGATAGGCTGGCTCGAGTCTTTTGAGTTGGTCGGAGTCGTAATTAGTCATTAAGAGTCCAATGTATTTGCGCTGTAATCTGTATCGACTCCCTGCATAAAAACAATTTGGAAGCCACGGTTTAGTTGTGCATCTCGTACCCTAGTCATTGCATTTAAGGCATCTTTTCTTGAGGGGAAGTGATTCCTTTTGACTCTTCCACTTGAGCCTTGTTTTCCCCATTCACGTACCAATGTCCAACCATCGATTAAATCTTGTAACAATAGTAATTGGTAGTAACGAGTTTGTTGTTCCTTGTGTTGCACCTGCATATAGATACGCATGTTGATTAAACCGAATGTAGCGTTTACATTCGTTGATTATACTCAATAATATAGCATAGTGTATGACTAAATCATTGTTATAAGAGACATTTTCTCAGAACTATAAAATTTTTAATGGGTTAGTAATTTATTAAACTATTAAGCTTAGGTTAACTCGCCGGGGCGAAAAATTTTGTTGTATTCAGCGATAGCATAACGATCCGTCATGCCTGCAATATAGTCGGCTACGGCTCGTGCACGCCCTAATTTTGTATTCTTTTGTTCTTTGGCGGCAACTATTTGCTGGTTTTTGGGATTTAAAAGTTTGGGGTCATCAATGAAGGCTTTAAAAAGTTGTTGAATGATATGCCCGGCTTTTACGGACATACGATGAACGCGATAATGTGTATACATTTTATTGCGTAAAAAACGTTTGAGCTCTAAATTCATTTCTAGCATTTCAGCACTAAAGTGTGCCAGATCCGTTGGGTGACAGCGTATATCGTCGATGGTTTTTGGTTTGGTATTGGTTAAATTAGTTTTCGTTGTATCGATAAGATCAACGACTTGTCGATTTATCATACGGCGAATGATTTCATGCACGCGACGACGGTCTTGTAAATCTGGATATTGTTTTTTTACAACATCAAATTGCTCTTTAAACAAACGGACTTCGAGGAGTTGTTCAATTTTAATTAGACCTGATCGTAAACCATCATCAACATCGTGATTATTATAAGCAATCTCATCTGCTATATTGACGGCTTGGGCTTCAAGACTGGGTTGACTTTTATTAATGAAGCGTTCGCCTACATCACTGAGCTGTTTGGCATTTTTGACTGAGCAGTGCTTTAAGATACCTTCGCGAGACTCGAAGGTAAGGTTGAGCCCAGGAAAATCTGCATAACTTTGTTCAAGTTTATCAACGGTACGCAAAGACTGTAAGTTATGCTCGAAGCCACCATAGTCTTTCATGCAACTGTTTAACGCATCTTGGCCTGCGTGTCCAAATGGGGTATGCCCGAGATCATGCGCGAGCGCAATGGTTTCACTCAAGTCTTCATTCAGTTCTAAGATACGAGCGATGCTACGGCTAAGTTGTGCGACTTCAATGGAGTGAGTAAGGCGAGTGCGGAACATATCACCTTCGTGGTTTACAAAAACTTGCGTTTTATATTCTAAACGACGAAATGCTGATGAATGAACGATACGATCACGGTCTCGTTGATAGTCGGTTCGATACTGTGGGGACTCTTCAGCGAAACGTCGACCTCGTGAGCTTGATGGTTGTGCTGCATAAGGTGCGAGTTGCATGTTGGTATCCTGAGTAATTAATCTTTTGCTTGGAACTGGTCAATTGTTTGACGTAAATGATCTGCCTTAAAGTCATGCGTTACTTTCGCATCGCCTAACTTGTTATAAAGCACAAAATTAATTTTACCGTCACGAACTTTTTTATCTACACGCATTAAGTCCATAAATTTATCATAAGTCATCATTTTAGGAAGTTCTACGGGTAGTTTTGCAGCCTGAATAATTGTTTTAGTACGTTCAACATCTTGCGTACTTAACCAACCTTCTCGCATGGATAAATCGGCAGCCATTAACATGCCTATTCCAACAGCATCGCCATGCAACCAGTTACCATAACCAGCGCCTGATTCTATTGCATGACCAAAGGTATGACCAAGATTTAATAATGCTCGAATACCGCCCTCGCGTTCATCAGCAGCAACGACTTCAGCTTTACATTTGCATGAAGTTTCAATGGCATAACTTAAAGCTCTAGGTTCTCGGTTGAGTAATTGATTCATGTTTTGCTCTAACCAACTAATAAATTCTGGCAAACGAATCAAACCATATTTAATAACTTCAGCAAGCCCCGCGCTGAGTTGATTATCATCTAATGTATTTAGGGTATTAATATCGGCGAGAACACAACTAGGCTGGTGGAAGGCACCAATCATATTTTTACCGAGAGGGTGATTGACTCCCGTTTTACCACCAACTGAAGAATCGACTTGAGAGAGTAGAGTGGTTGGTATTTGGATAAAGTTTACGCCGCGCTGATAGCTTGCTGCTGCAAAACCTGTCATATCACCGACAACACCGCCACCTAAAGCAACCAAAGTGCAATAACGATCAAAATGATTTGAGAGCAATGCATCGTAAATGAGAGTTAGGTCAGTTAAGGTTTTATGTTTTTCACCATCAGGTAGAATAACATGGTGACAGTTAAAATCGTTAAATAGTAATTTTGCTTGTTCTAAATATAGCGGAGCTACGATGTCGTTACTCACAATCATAACTTGTGTACCAGTGACATACGGGATAACGAGTTCTTTTTGCGCTAATATGCCTTCACCGATATGGATCGGATAACTGCGTTCGCCAAGGTCTACGGTGAGAGTTTTCATTGTCTATTTTACTTTTAAAGTCGTATTAAATCGTATCTACTATGAAATGATTATACTGTAAGTTGAGTGCGAACTTAAATATTAGTTACTTAGACTTATTAATGGCTGATTGGATATGCTTCAAGGTTGATTTTAGATTACCTGTGCCGGTATCTATTATGGTATCGGCTACTTCGCGATACAAGGGATCTCGTAACTCTAGAAGTGATTCGATTTTTTTACGCGGATTATCTGTTTGTAAAAGGGGTCTATTTTTGTCTAACCGGGTCCGTTCCCATAGCTGTTCAATCGACGCTGAAAGATAGATGACATGACCGCGTTGGCAGAGCATATTTCGGTTTTCACTTGATAAAATAGCACCTCCACCAGTTGCCAAAACAATATTTTTTTTCTGGCTGAGCTCGTCCAACATGGCTGTTTCACGTTTGCGAAATCCTTCTTCACCTTCTAGTTCGAAGATAAGTGGAATGTTAGCACCGGTTCGATTTTCAATTTCATGATCGCTATCAAAAAATTCTAGATTTAACTGTTTGGCGAGTTGACGACCAATAGTCGTTTTACCGGAACCCATAGGGCCGACAAGTATGATGTTTTTAGCCTGATACATGGTGAATAATTTGCCTACATTTTTAATAACAAGCTTATCATTTTTTGAAATATTTAGAATTTCTTTGCAAAAAAAAGGGGGGCGTTATGCCCCCCGTTTCAATAAATATTACATATTTTACAGAGTAAGATTATCGCTAACTATTTTCGGTGTTACAAAGATAAGTAGTTCCGTTTTGTCACTACTTTCAGAGCGGCTTCTGAAGAGTGCGCCGACAATCGGCAAGTCACCAAAGAATGGAACTTTTGATAGGTTCTCTGTAGAGTTTGTTTCATATACACCACCTAGAACAACTGTTTCACCATTCCGTACGCGAACCTGAGTTTTAACTTCACGCTTTTGAATAGGTGGGCCAGCTTGTGAGAAATCTGGTTGATCTTTTTTCACTAACAAATCCATAATAATATTATCATCAGGTGTAATTTGTGGTGTTACTTCTAAGCTTAGTAGCGCTTCTTTGAATTCAATATCAGTTGCACCTGACGATGTTTGAGAAGCATAAGGAATTTCAAAACCTTGTTTAATATAGGCTTTATGCTGATTCCCTGTAATAATTCTTGGAGCCGAAACTGTTTCAGAGCGACCTTCAGCTTGAGCTGCTGATAATTCTAAATCGAGTAACGTTCCAAATGGAAGACGAGCTAATGCTAGTGCGACGGTACCAAATGAAGAAGCAGAAGGTAGATTTACATTCAGTCTATTCGCTGCTGTTGGTTGCGTTCCCTGTCTTACGCTATCAGCATTGGTGATATTGTTCGATAAGCCAATTCCTACTTCATTATCGGCACCAGTATTACCAGTTGTGCTTCGATTAAAGCCAAAACGTACACCAAGTTCTTTACCAAAATTGGTGCCAGCAATAACGATGCGTGACTCAATTAATACTTGTCGAACAGGTAAATCAAGTTCTTTTACCATTGCGAGAATTTTATCGACTTTTTCCTGAACATCGAAGACTAAAAGTTTATTAGTTCGAGAATCGAGTGTGACATGTCCACGTGATGATAAATACCCCGAGCGTTCTTTACCACCTTCACCCTTGAACAGTGTTACAAAACTCAAGGCGTCTGCATAATTTACTTGAATGGTTTGTGCAACTATGGGCGCTAGTTCTTGAATACTTTTTCGTGCCTCTAATTCAACCTTTTCTCGTGAAGCTATTTCTTCAGCAGGAGCGATAAGCATAACATTGCCATTTTGTCTTTTGCCTAAACCTTTTGTTTTAAGGATTAAATCGAGTGCTTGATCCCAGGGTACATTTTTAAGACGTAACGTTAATTCACCAGCAACTGTGTCGCTTGTAACCATGTTAATACCTGTAAAATCAGCTATTAATTGTAAAACGGCACGGACCTCGATATTTTGGAAATTTAATGATAAACGCTCGCCAGTAAAAATGTTATTTTTTCGATTCTTTTGTGTTTCGTCTTCTGACAGTTTTACTTCTTGTTTAACATCAATAGTTAATAAATTATTTGTTTGATACGCCAAATGTTCATACTTACCTGCTGAGGTGATGATGATTTTTGTATCACTACCTTGGTTGAAGGCATCAACCGTTTGAACGGGTGTTGCAAAGTCAATGACATCTAAACGACGCTCTAATGTTGAAGGTAGCTTACTATTTTTTATAGTAACTAAAACTTTAGTTCCGCGCTTTACAATATCAACAGGGGTATTTGGATCATTTAGTTTTAAAATGACACGGCCTTGGCCTTTTTCGCCGCGCCTAAAGTCGATGTCAGAAACATTTTCAATTGTTCCTCGTTTACTTAAAATAGGTTTATTAAAAGTACCACTTCTATTTTTTGCAGTACCGCCAATAGTAATAAATATATTATTTCCCTCTACAGTTGTATTGTACTCGGCTAGTTTTGCGAGATTAATTACAACGCGTGTTCGGCCGCCAGCTTCGATAGCAGTAAGTGAGCGAGCTATGCCAATATTAATAGGATGTTTTTTCTTGTTTAAGCCAACATTAGTATTAGGAAAATCAAGTGCGATGCGTGCGGGTTGATCAATGGTAAAAGCGTTGGGTAGTGCTGCAGGCTCAGACATGCTGAGTTGAATTTCAACGCGATCACCGGGAAGCGGATTGAAAGCAATATTATTTAGAGTATTTGCATACGTCAGTGTCATACCAAAAAGCAGTAGTGCTGCAATTAGTAATTTAAATATTTTTTGTCGCATCATTAATCTCCTGTTCGAGGCTTATTCTGATAAAGCCAATGAAGCCTCACGGTCTAACCAGCCATCCGCACCGTCTGGAATGATTTCACGTAATATAATTTTAGTTTCAGTAATTTTGATTATTTCACCAAAGTTTTTGCCCATATAGTTGCCTATAAGCACTTTATATATGGATTTGTCGGGTGCAGATACTAAGCCCCAACGTGTACCGTGTTTTTCTAAGTGTCCAACAAAAGCTAATGTATCGAGAGAAAAACTCTCCAATGGATCGGGCTTACGATCAGTTTTAGGACGTAAGCCATTGGTTTCTTTTGTAATGTTCGGGATTGCTTCTTCATCAAGAAGAGGTAAAAAAGGATCGCGTATATCATAAGCTGCATAACTAAACGGAGCATAAGTTACCACTTCAGGTAAGTCTGGTATCTTATATTTAGGCCGAGCTTTAATATCAGCTATATATGTTTCTAAGTCACCATGCTGAGCTCCACTACACGCGGTTAAAAGAGCACTACAAATTATCGGTAATACAATTTTGTTCAGGCGATTTCGTTTTCTTCGATATAATTCGATAGAAATATTTGTAATAGGTTCATTCATCATATTCATAATTTAGTAATTCGATTTATCAACGACTACCTTTACGATTTTTCTTATCTTTTCGGCGCTGAGTTGATATTTCGTTATCATCCAAGAAACGATATGTTTTCGCAGTTAAGTTCATAGTGAGACTAGACGAGGCTTCTTTTGCCTTACTACTAGTGATATTAATATTGTGCAGAGTAACAATTCGAGGCAGAGCGGCAACACCACTGACAAAGCTACCAAACTGATGATAGGTACCAGTCATTGATATTTTTATAGGAAGTTCCGCATAAAACTCAGTAAATTTTTCACCTTCAGGTTTGAAAAGTTTAAAGTCAACGCCACTGGCAAGTCCCGTTTGCGATATATCCACCAATAAAAGTTCGACTTCAGTTTTACTTGGAAGTTGGCGTAACATTGCACCAAAGGATTCTTCCATTTCTTTCTTTTGTAAGCGGTATGCTTCAAGATTTATGGCTTTTGCTTGTTTTGTCTCAAAATCTTGTTTGAGACTTATTTCTTTTTTCTCTGCTCGCTCCAGTGTATCTTGTTGATTTTTTATATCTAAGAAATAACCTGCGGTTAGTGCTGCGATACAAAGTATTATGATGAGAATAGTTTTGACTGGTGTTGGCCAAGCACCAATATTATTAATATCAAGATCGTTAAGGTCTATATTTTTCATTATTTGCCGGCCTTCTTCTTATTTTTCTCGTTTGTACCTGCAATTTTAGAGAACTGGCTCGCCTTTAGTTTAAAGCTACGGTCTTTAGAATCTTTTGCTTTATCTGTTTGGATTACGTCTAGTAATGGGCCGGTCATCCATTCGGATTTATCGACGCCTCGCATGAGGGCAGAAACACGTGCATTAGATTGAGCCTTACCATTAAGGGTAAGGGATTTACCACTTTGCTTAAAGCTTGTTAAGTAAACGCCCTCAGGTAAAACTCGCACAAGTTCATCGAACAAATGGACAACTTCAGGTCGGTTACGTTGTAGAATCTGAATTCTTTCAATTCTATCTAAAAGACGTTGCTTATCTTTCTCAAGACGATTTATTTCGGCTATTTCTTGTTCAACTTTTGTTATATGTGTTTGTAGAAAATTATTACGTGAATTTTGCACACTCAAAGAACGCGAATATTGCAAATGGACAGCAACAATGATTAAAACCATTAAAATAAGTGATAAGCCCAGCATGGTAATAAATTGCTGTTGTTGTTCTTTGCGCTGTTCTTCGCGCCATGGTAAGAGATTAATGCGAGCCATTAGTCGAAGGTCCTCATTGCTAATCCACATGCAATTACTAATGAAGAGGCGTCATTACTTAGACTTTGCGCTTTTACACGAGAAGCAATAGTCATATTGGTAAAGGGGTTGGCGACCGATGTATGCACGCCTAGTTTATTTGCAATCATTTCGTCAATGCCCGGTAACATGGCACTACCGCCGGCTAAAATAATATGATCGACACTGCCGTATTGGCTTGATGAGAAGAAAAACTGTAGTGATCGACTAACTTGTTGGGTCATTGCTTCTTTAAAGGGTTCTAACACTTCCGGTACATAATTATCAGGTAAACCGCCTTGACGTTTGGCCATACCGGCTTCTTCGTATGATAAACCATAGCGGCGTTGTATTTCTTCTGTAAGCTGTTTACCACCAAAGACTTGTTCTCGTGTATAAATGGTCTTTAAATCGTGCAACACATTTAGTGTTGTCATGGTAGCGCCAACATCAATAATAGCAATAGTTTGGTCAATACCTTGATCAGGCATGGTTGGTGCGAGCATTTGGAAAACATTTTCCATTGCATAAGCTTCGACATCCATAATTCTTGCTTTTAAGCCTGCTTCTTCAATAGCTGCAACGCGTATGTCGACATTTTCACTTCGAGATGCTGCAAGGAGCACTTCAACTCGGTCAGGATCATTTTCAGATTGCCCCAACACTTCAAAATCTAAATTAACCTCTTCTAAAGGATAAGGTATGTATTGGTCAGCTTCATTTTGAATATCTTGTTCCATTTCATCATCCGTTAAATTTGATGGCATGGAGATAGTCTTTGTTATAACCGCAGAGCCAGCAACCGCAGCGGCAGCGTGCTTACTACGGGTTCCAGAACGTTTAATAGCACGTTTAATGGCTTCACCGACCGCGTCAACATCTGAAATATTTTTTTCAATAACAGAATTGGCTGGCAAGGGTTCAACCGCGTAGCTTTCTACCCGAATCTTATCGCCACTGCGTCCCAATTCGAGCAATTTGACAGCAGTTGAACTGATGTCTAGCCCGATTACAGGGGGTGATTTTGGTTTAAATAAGTCGCTAAAGCCCATAATTCTATATTTTTTGTCAGTATAATTTCTTGTTAATTCGGTAGTTACGTAAACTATATGTATAACTACATTAAGTGTCTGAGTCAACTATA
>Ga0316205_10000862_pt1 | contig 45034 bp, 47 predicted proteins | sample 3monthpyrite_MG_FD_204941 | JGI IMG/M metagenome (GOLD analysis project Ga0316205, IMG submission 204941) | Microbial mat bacterial communities from mineral coupon in-situ incubated in ocean water Damariscotta River, Maine, United States -... | ecosystem: Environmental > Aquatic > Marine >...
TGTTGTGCCTATATCATTAATAGTAATCTTATTGATATTGTATTTTCAGTTTAAACATATTTTACCATCACTTATGGTGTTTTCAGGTATTTTTGTGGCTTTTTCTGGTGGTTTTATCATGATTTGGCTGTATAGTCAAGAATGGTTTTTAAATTTTAGTTTTTCGGGTGTTCATATGCGAGACTTATTTCAATTACACACCATTAATTTAAGTGTCGCCGTTTGGGTAGGTTTTATTGCCTTATTTGGTATTGCAACTGATGATGGCGTTATTATGGGAACCTATTTAATGCAAGTTTTTGATGAAGAAAAACCTAAAACAGTTAAAGAGATAAGAACTTCTGTCTTGCATGCAGGAGCAAAACGTGTTCGACCAGCAATGATGACTGCTGCTGTAGCTGTAATTGCACTAATTCCAGTATTGACTGCAACAGGTAAAGGTTCAGATGTTATGGTGCCTATGGCAATTCCGTCATTTGGTGGTATGCTACTGCAAGTAATGACCATGTTTGTGGTTCCGGTATTATATTGTATGTGGAAAGAGCATGGATTGAAGAAACAGCTTAAAAAAATAAAAGAAAAAACAATTTAAGATGAAAAAAATCATAAAAAAAATATTATTTTTTAGTGTTTTGATGCTATTAGTATCGAGTGCTTTTGGGCAAGAACACCTAAAAAATTATTTAGAAGCTGCCGCTAAAAATAATCCTGGATTAAAAGCAAAATTCAGTGATTATATGGCGGCCATGGAAAAAGTGCCTCAGGTTGGTGCTTTACCAGATCCTAGTTTTGCTTTTTCTTATTTTGTACAACCAGTAGAAACTAGAGTTGGGCCACAAAATTGGAAGTTTAGTTTGTCACAAAGTTTTCCTTGGTTTGGATTGTTAAGTGCTAAAGAAGACGTGGCTACCGAAATGGCAAATGCTAAATATGAAGTATTTGAAAACGCAAAATCAAATTTATTCTTTGAGGTTAAAACAGCCTATTATAATTATTATTTTATAGAAAAGGCGATAGAAATAACCAAAGAGAATATTCAAATTCTTGAAGTTTTTAAACGGTTGTCTTTAGTTAAAATTGAAGCAGGTAAAGCATCTATAGTTGATGAACTTCGGGTAGAATTAGAGTTGAATGATTTGCGAAATCAGTTGGCATTACTTAAGGATACTAGACTGGCATTACAAATACAATTTAATAATTTATTGAACACTGAAATTAACAATAAAATTAGTGTTCCGATAATTTTATGGCAAGATGAATTATCTTTAGACAAACAAACTGTTTTAAATTCTATTTATAGTTCAAATCATCAACTAAAGAGTATTGATCATAAACTAAGTGCTTTTGTAAATCAAGAAATTGTTGCACAAAAAGAAGGGCTTCCAAAGTTTACTGTTGGTTTAGGATATACAATCATAAGTAAAAACGCAGGTTCTTCATTTTCAGACAATGGGAAAGATGCTTTTTTGTTTCCATCAATCGGAATAAAAATTCCTTTATATAGAACTAAATATAAAGCACTTATAAAGGAAGCAAAATATATGCAAGAAGCTGAGGTTTTCAAAAAAGAAGACAAAAAAAACAGTCTTTCTACAGTTTATGAAAACACGCATAAAAATTATAGTGATAGTGACAGGCGTATTTTGTTAAACAAAAAACAAATCGGAATTGCAAAAAAAGTATTAGATGTTTTGATAACATCATACTCTACGGATTCTAAAGATTTTGAGGAAGTATTACGCATAGAACGTCAGTTGTTAAAATATGAATTGGCATATCAAAAAGCATTAATAGATAAAAATGCAGCTACTGCATTTGTAAATTATTTAATTGGAAATTAAAAAATATAAAATGAAAAAATATAAAAATTATATTATAGCTGCCGGAATATTAATCCTTGGGATTATAGTAGGTAATGTGTTTTCTGGAGGAAATTCTGAAACCACACATAACGAAACAGAACATGATCTTGTTCAAGACCCAATATCTAAATTGTGGACTTGCTCAATGCATCCACAAATTAGAATGGAAAAACCAGGAAAATGTCCTATTTGTGGGATGACTTTAATTCCTTTAGAAGCTTCAAGTGATTCTTCAGAAAATATTGCAGAGAATGAAATTGTAATGACAGAAGAAGCGATGCAATTGGCGAACATACAAACTACAATTGTAGAGCGTTCTAAAGCGGTTAAAGAAATACGTTTGCTTGGTAGAGTTAAGCCAGATGAAAGACGCTTGTATTCTCAAGTATCTCATATTCCTGGACGAATAGAACGTTTGTACTTAAATTTTACTGGAGAAAAAGTAGTAGAAGGGCAACCAATAGTTCGTCTTTATTCACCAGAATTAATTTCTGCACAAAAAGAATTGTTTGAAGCGATAAATTCTAAGAGTATTTATCCGCAACTTTATACTGCCTCACGAAATAGACTAAAACTCTGGAAATTATCTGATAAACAAATTGATGCTATTGAAGCAGGAGGAATAGTACAAGAACAAATAGATATTTTATCAGATCATTCTGGCTATGTAATGCAAAAAAATGTAGAGTTAGGAGATTATGTTAAAGCTGGAGGTAATTTATTTGATATTGCAAATTTAAGTTCGGTTTGGGTAATGTTTGAGGCATATGAATCTGATATACCTTGGATTCATATTGGCGATAACGTAGAATTTACCATACAGGCTAATCCTGGTAAAGCATTTAAAGGAAAAATTACGTACGTAGATCCTTTTGTATCAGCAAAAACACGAGTAGCTAAAGTAAGAGTTGAGGTAAATAATGCTGATAAAAAACTATTGCCAGAAATGTATGCAACAGGTATGATTAATGCAAAACTTAAAAATGTAAAAAATGCTATAATTATTCCTAAATCAGCTGTGTTATGGACAGGAAAACGCGCCGTAGTGTATGTAAAAGTACCTCATGAACAAACTATTTCGTTTGTATATAGAGAAATTGTTTTAGGTCAAAATATGGGTAACTTTTATATCGTATCAAAAGGTTTAAAAGCTGGCGAAACGGTAGCTACAAATGGTGTATTTAGAATTGATGCTTCTGCACAATTATTAGGACAAAAGAGCATGATGAACCCAACTGGAGCTTCAGGAAATACTGGCGGAATGGCAAATATGCCAGGAATGAATATGGGCGGTGATAAAGCAAAAGGAGGTTCTAAAATGAAAATGGATAATAAAGAAATGGATCCAATGAAAATGGAAAACAAGGCAAATCATTCTAAGATGAATGACCGCATTAATGTTTCTAAAGATTTTCAAGCTCAATTAGAAAAAGTTTTCAATCAATACATCACACTTAAAGATGCATTTACAAAAGATGATGCTAACACAGCACAAAAAAATGCAGAAAAACTACAAAGTGCTATGGCTAAAGTTGATATGAAATTATTAAAGAATATGGAAGCTCATAATCATTGGATGACCATTTCAAAAGAGATCGTAAGTTCTGCAATTTCAATCACTAAGATTTCAGATATAGAAAAACAGAGAGGACACTTTAAGCATTTATCAGCACATTTATCAAAAGCTGTTAAGTTATTTGGTGTTAATCAGCAAGTTTATGAACAATTTTGTCCAATGGCTGATAACGATAAAGGAGCTTTTTGGCTTAGTTTAGACGAAAAGATAAACAATCCATATTTAGGTGCTAAAATGCCTACTTGTGGTAGCACAAAAAATATAATTAAAAATTAAAAAACATGAAACATTTAAACATTAAATCACTAGTAATCATTGTTCTAACAATGAGTGTGTCAAGTATTATTTATGCACAGCATGATCATAGTAAAATGAACATGAAGCATGAGAAAAAAGAAGAAATGAACCATAAAGAGAATATGGTTAAATTAAATGATGAAAATTTAACAAAAGCGTATATGCATTATACCATGATAAATAAAGCTTTGGTAGCCGCAGATGCTAAAAAAGTTCAAATGTCATCTAAAATGCTTGTGGGAATTTTAAATTCTTATGGAAAAGCTCAAGAAGCAAAAAAAGTTGCTTCAGAATTGGCTTCTAATTCTACTATTAAAGCTCAGCGTGTTTTGTTTTCTAACTTAACTACAGCATTTGAGCCTTTATTAAAAGGAAATATTGTTGAAGGAGAAATATTTAAAACTTTTTGTCCTATGGCAAATAAAGGTGGTTCATATTGGTTTTCAAATTCAAATAAAATTGTAAACCCATATTTTGGTAAAGATATGGCTACTTGTGGTAGTGTTAAAGAAACATTTAAGTCTATGTAATTAATAACAAAAGCTAGTTCTGTTTATTAAGCAGAACTAGCTTATTAAAATTTTAAGTCATGAAAGAAGTAAAAGCATTTATAAGACCAGAAAAACTCACTAAATTAGCAGAGCACCTTAAAAAAGAAAATTTTTGTTGTTTTAGTATTTTTGAAGGAGAAGGAGTGGGAAATTATTCAGACCCTACAACTAAATTTCCAAGTTTAAAACATCCTTTTTTGCATAATCAAATCATTAAAGTTGAAATAGTTTGTAATAAAGAAGAAGTTGAAGATGTTGTTAGAGTTATTAAAAAGTATGCACAGACAGGTGAAAGAGGTGATGGATTGATTTATGTAGTTAATGTAGAGCAAAAGATTAGAATAAGAGATTAATAAAATTTTTATAACAATTAAAATTAAAGCAATGAAATATTTAAAACCAACTTTCGGTATATTAGTTTTTACAATACTGGTTTTTGCAGTAACATCATGTAAAAATGAAACAAAAAAAGTAGATGTTAAAGAAGTTATCGTCAATAAGGCTGAAACTAAAAACGAAAATATTCAAAACTATTCAGTAGGTTCTCAGATACCAAATAAATTGGTATGTATGGTTAATAATGAATATATGGGGAAACCCCAAATAGCAGTTCCAGTTAATGGTAAAACGTATTATGGCTGTTGCCAAATGTGTGTTGGTACTTTAAACAACGATGAAACTGCCAGAGTAGGGATTGATCCTTTTAGTAATAAAAAAGTTGATAAAACTGAAGCCTATATTGTATTAATGAAAGAAGGAGGAGAAGTAAATTACTTTGAATCAAAAGAAAACTATTTAAATTATAAAAAGAAGTCATAATTAATTAATTAATATATTGCACTAAAAACAAATAAAATGAAACATTTAAAATTAACAACAGGAATTTTAGCAATAGTGTTTATTGCACTAACGATTACATCTTGCAAGGAAAATAAAAAGGATCAAGATAAAGATGATGATCATGTTACAGAGATGAAACACGATGATAAAAAAATGACTCATGATAACAGCGATGGGCATCATGATGATGACAATGCTGATGAAACTACAGATGTAAGAGACATTAAGATGAATACTCAGAAATCATCTTCAACAACGCTAATTGTTGATGCTTATATTCAAATTAAAAATAGTTTAGTAGCAGATAATAAAGAAGATGCTGCAAAAGGAGCAACAGCATTACTAGCTGCTTTTTCAACATTTGATATGACTACTTTAAAAGGAAAAGCACATACAGATTATATGGAAATATATGAAAGTGCAAAAGAACAAGCAGAGCATATTGTAAAAAGCCCGATTGATCATCAAAGAGAGCATTTTGAGACGTTAAGTACAGATATAAATGATTTAGTTACTTTACTTGGAACAGAAAAAACATTGTATCAAGATTATTGTCCAATGAAAAAAGTAAGCTGGTTGAGCGAAACAAAAGACATTAAAAACCCTTATTATGGTAGCAAAATGTTAACATGCGGTTCTGTAAAAAAACAAATTAATTAAATGAAAAAAGTTAAAATCATCCTTTTGGTTTTATTGGTTGCACTTGTGGGAATACAATTTTTTCCCACAACTCGCAATCAAAGTAAAACGATGCCTAAAACTGATTTTACGTTGGTGAATGATGCTCCAAATAGCATCAAAAAAAAGTTACAAACATCTTGTTACGACTGTCATAGTAATAACACAGCGTATCCTTGGTATAACAAAATACAACCTGTGGCTTGGATTTTAGAAAGCCATATAGCAGATGGAAAAAAAGAATTGAATTTTAATGAATGGGAAACGTATTCAAACAGGAGAAAGAAAAGCAAATTAAAATCAATAATTAGTCAAGTCAAGGATGATGAAATGCCATTAACATCTTATACTTTAATTCATGGTGATGCAAAATTCACAGAAAAAGAGAAAAAAGAACTTTTTCAATGGCTTACTAAATTAAGAGATAGTATTTAAGAATATTAAAAAAGAAACCAAATGAAGCTTTTTAAATCACTTATTATGATTACCATTTTTACAGTCGTGCTTACAAGCTGTAAAAAACAAGAGAAAGAAGTAGTAACCAATAAAGAAGAAATAGTTAATACATTAAAAGAAAAAGAAGCAATACTTTCTGTAATGCAAGCATACAAAGACGCAATACAAAATTTAACGACTGATGGTACTTTTGAACTATTTACTCCAGAAGCTACTATTTTTGAACAAGGGAAAGTAGAAGGCACTTACAAAGAATATATCAACCATCATTTGGGGCCAGAATTAGGTCATTTTAAAAGCTTTACATTTTCAGATTATACCATTAACGCAACAGTTAGTTTGCCCTATGCATATACAACAGAAAAGTATGTATATACAATTGTTTTAAAGGGTGATAAAGCTAAAGGAGTAAAAGAAAGAACAATAAAAAGTAAAGGAGTTGCTACTTCTGTTTTACAAAAAATTGATGGCAATTGGAAAATTATTCATTCTCATACATCATTTAAAAAATTGAATCCGTAAAAAACTAGATTACTAGCTTTAAAAAGAGGGTTTGTAACAGGTTTATAAGTAGTTACTTATGATGCTATGTTAAATTATTTTTGTATTTTATAAAGAAATAAGAAGTAAAGCCATCTACAAAAAATCATTATAAGTTAATTGATTGGTTAATTACATAAAGATAAAGTTTAATAGATAACTAATTTACAGATAAAATGAAAACAGCAAATTATGGATACCGAAAAAAAGTAAAGGCTACGTTTATAGAAGCAATAGAGCAAACAAAACAAGCCTTAAAAAATGATGGATTTGGTGTGTTAACAGAAATAGATATTAAAAACACACTAAAAAACAAACTAAATGTTGATATGGAAAATTACACCATTTTAGGTGCTTGTCATCCACCAAGCGCATATCAATCTATTCAATCAGAAATTGAAATTGGTTTAATGTTACCCTGCAACGTAATTGTGTATCAAAAAAACGATGCTGTTTTTGTTTCGGCAATTATGCCAACTGTAGCTATGGGAATGATTGAAAACAATAAATTAGAAACAGTAGCATTAGATATTGAAAAAAGATTAAAATTAGTAATAGATTCTCTTTAAAATTGAAGCCAGAGCATAAAAAAATAATAGTAAAAAACATGGTTTGTAACCGCTGTATAAAAGTGGTTAAAGACGAGCTGCAAAAAAACGGTATTGATTATGAAGATATTTCACTTGGTGTTATTACATTTAAGGAAGAAGTTTCAAACGAAAACAAAGAAATTTTAAATAAATTACTAAAAAAAGAAGGCTTCGAAATCTTAGAAGATAAAGACGCTATTATTATAAGTAAAATAAAAGCATTAATTATAAAAAATATTCATCAAGGATTAGAAAAGCCAGAGCATCAAAATTTCTCAAAATACCTTACTTTACAAATAGGAATAGATTATTCTTATATGAGTAAACTGTTTTCAGAATTAGAAAGTAAAACAATAGAACACTACATTATAGAGCAGCGCATAGAGCGTGCTAAAGAATTCATTATCTACAACGAATTAACATTAAGTCAAATTTCTTACGCACTTAATTACAGCAGTCCACAACATTTATCAAGACAATTTAAACAAGTAACTGGTTTAACACCAACAGAATTTAAAAATATAGGTCAACGCCAAAAATTAGATAACATTTAGTCAAAATTCTGCACAAAACTATTAGATAAAGATAGTAAATTTGATGAATAAATTATAACAATATATTTAGTTATAAGTGTATTGTGTATTTAAAAGATAAATTAACTTAAAATTATACAAGATGAAAAATCTAAAATTAATTAGTAGTGTATTCGTGTTTGGGGGTTTTTTATTGTTAGCAAGTTGCAGTAACAATGAAAATGTTGATAAACTGTTACAAAATGAAACCAATAGGAAAGAGATATATGCTAAAATTGCATCAAATCAAGAGATGATGAATGAACTTATGGATGTAATGATGAGTAATGAATCATCTAATAAAATGATGATGAATCATAAAGGGATGATGGGTTCCAGAAATATGATAAAAAACCCAGAAATGATGAAAAACATGATGGGTAATATGATGAAAGATGGTAAAATGATGAATCAAATGATGCAAATGATGCATGATAAAGGGATAATGAGTGATGAATGTATGCAGTCTTGCATGAATAAGATGAAAGATATGAAGATGTCTAACAAAAGTGATGAAACAAAAATGACTGATGCAGAACATAAATCTCATCATTAAAAACTACTTATTATGAAAAAAAATCACATGTTATGGATGATTTTGGGATGTGTCATCCCACTCCTCTTTATTTTTTTAGCACCTGCTTTTGGCTTTGGTGGTAACACTTCTTTATTTGTTTTCATTATCTTAATATTTGGTTTTCATTTACTGATGCCAATGCGTCATAATGGTCACAATCACAACAAAAATAATAGTAAATCCGAAGGCAAAGAACAAAACCAAAACCAAGAAAAACATAAACATCATTAGAAACTATAAAATTAGAATATAATGAAAAAGGAATACCAAATAAACGGAATTGGTTGTGGAGGTTGTATTGCAAGAGTAAAAAAAGCGTTAGAAGCTCATCCGGCAATCATATCAGTAGAGATGTTTTTAACTCCAAAAAAGGGAATGTCTCTTATTAGTATGACAAAAGAGCTTTCTGTAGCTGAATTGCAAAAACAACTCAACATTATAGAAGGTTTTACAATAACTGAATTAAATTAATAATAACTTAAAAATTAAATATTATGCATTTTTACAACGGACATTTTGGAGGCATGCACCTTATATGGTGGATTATATGGATAGCATTTTTAGTATGGATATTTTTTATACCAGCTGATATACCTTATCAAAAAACAAAAAAAGAGAGCCCACTAGATATTTTAAAAAGTCGTTTTGCAAAGGGTGAAATATCTAAGGAAGAATTTGAAGAATCAAAAAAGGTTTTAAAATCAAATAACTAATTAAAAATTAAAATTATGAATCGGTTAAATGTAAAAAAACTCGGTTTTGCATTCGGTCTTACAGGAGCCTTAATTTATTTGGGCTGTATGATTGTAATGTTTACTGCAGGACAAGAAGGCAGTATTGCTTTTTTTAATAATCTCTTGCACGGTTTAGATACTACCAATATTATTAGAATGGATGTTTCATTATTGGAAGCGTTTTTTGGTATTATTCAAACATTTATTTTGTGGTGGCTTATTGGTGCTAGTATTGGTGCTTTTTATAATGCGCAAATAAAAAATAAATAGTTAAGATATTCAAAATTCTGGATTTACAAGAAAGGCTATTTTACAAAAATGAGCAACTTAATTAAACAGTAAAATGGTTCACTTTTTTTATGAAATATTTGATAACAATTCAGGTTTATGGAAAATTTTGTTTAATTTAGAACAGAACTACATAAAATAAAACCCGTTGTGCATTTTGATAAATAAATCAAAATAAATAACGGGTTAAATAAAACTTAGAATGACAAAAATAAAAACCATACTAATACATTTATTGCTAGGAACAGTAGTTTTCTACTTCTTAGTTCATCCGTTTACAATGGTATTGTATTGGTTTGAATATAGCAGCACACCATTTTCAACGTCACTCTTTCTAGAAATTTTAAATAAACGCTTTATAGAATCCTTCAGTTTTAATATCAGAGGAATGAGTTCTTTATTAACCCTTCTTGGAAGTGTTTTAGGATTAATATCTGGCTTTTTCTGGAGTAAACTTAAAAAGAAGAATACTATAATTAGTATGCAAAAGCGCCTATTGCAAAGAGATATTACTGAAATTATTGCAGATGGTGAAAATGAAAAAGTAGAATTCAAATCATCTATTCGCTATGATTATTTTAGAAAAGGAACCAATCGAGATCTTGAGTTAGTCATTGCAAAAACAATTGTAGGTTTTATGAATACAGATGGAGGTAAATTAATTATTGGAGTTGACGATGATGGAAACACATTGGGGTTAGAAAACGATTTTAAGACATTAAAACATAAAAATAAAGACGGTTATGAACGTGAAATTTTTAGAATAATATCAAAACAGTTAGGTCATAAAGCCTGTTTTAGTAACCATGTTTCTTTTTATAATCTAAATGAAAAAGAAATATGTGTTGTTGACATTGAGCCGTCTAAAGAACCAGTTTACGTAAATGACGGAACAAGCACTACTTTTTATGTACGAACTGGGAATGCAACGTATCCTTTAACGGTTAAAGAAACTGTAGATTATTTAAAAACTAAAGAAAAATAAAACAATGCAATACGTCTGGTTTATATGGTCGCTTATTATTCTTGCACTTTGGGCAATTATTTATATATCAAAAAAAGAAGTTAGAAAAGAGATGCTCAAAATGAGCTTAATTACCATGCCTTTTGGTTTAACAGAACCTCTATTTGTGCCAGAGTATTGGTTGCCGCCATCTTTATTTGATTTAGCAGAAAAAACAGGTTTCGATATAGAGAGTTTAATTTTTTCTTTCGCCATAGGCGGAATTGGAACCGTGCTTTACAATGTAATTTTCAAGAAAGGATTAACCCAAATACCCAATAACGAACAAAATCATAAAAGACATAAATTTCATATTTATATACTATTTGTACCACTAGTTGTTTTTTTAATATTGGCATTTACAACCTCGTTAAATCACATTTATTGTGGCACTATTGCTATGTTTATTGGTGGCTTAGCAACACTTTATTGCAGACCAGATTTAAAGGGGAAAATTTGGGTAGGAGGAATTTTATTTACCATTCTGTATTTTGTATATTTCGGAAGTATCCTTCCGTTTTATCCAGATTATGTAGAACTATATTGGAACTTAGATAACCTTACACATATTCTTATACTTGGCATTCCGATTGAAGAATTAATATTTGCATTTACTTTTGGGTTGTATTGGTCAAGTTTATACGAACACCTTTATTGGAGAAAGCTTATAAAATCTAATTAAAAAATTATTTTACAATGAATAGTGATAAGATACCATTACAAAATAACCCAGACATGTTAAGTAAAGTAGATGCTTCAATATGTTTGACAGATTCTAAACTACCTCGTATTGTTATAATTGGCGGTGGTTTTGCAGGTTTAGCATTGGTTGAAGGCTTAAAAGGAAAAGAGGTGCAAGTTATACTAATAGACAAAAATAATTTTCATCAATTTCAACCTTTACTCTATCAAGTTGCCACAAGTGGTTTAGAACCAGATAGTATTGCATTTCCTTTTAGGAAACAAATTTCTGGTTATAAAAATGTTAGTTTTAGATTGGCAGAAGTAGAAGAAATTAAAACAGAATCAAAAACTATTTACACCAGTAAAGGCATGTTAACCTATGATTATTTAGTGTTAGCCACAGGAACAACTACTAATTTTTTTGGAATGAAAGCTGTGGAAGAAAATAGTTTGGGGATGAAAAATATTAGAGATTCTTTAAATATACGCCACATGATGCTTCAAAATTTAGAGCAAGCAACTATAACTTGTGATGATATTGAACGAGATACACTTACAAATTTTGTGATTGTTGGCGGTGGGCCTGCTGGAGTAGAAATGGCTGGAGCATTAGCAGAATTCAGAAAATATATTTTGCCTAAAGATTATCCAGAGTATCCATCATCTATCATGAAAATTTATTTAGTTGAAGGATCTAATAAGTTAATCGCGGCAATGTCTGATAAAGCATCAACAAAAACTCTAAAATACTTAAAGGAGTTAAATGTAGAGGTGCTTTTTAATGAGATTGTAACAGATTATGACGGAAATTTAGTTACCACAAAAAATGGCACACAAATTAATGCTAAAAATTTAATTTGGACTGCTGGAGTTAAAGGTCAATTACCGAAAGGAATTGGGAAAGAACATTTAGTTAACGGTAACCGCTTAAAAACTAATGAAAATTTACAGGTAGAAGGATTTGATACTGTTTTTGCAATGGGAGATATTGCTGCTGTTATCACTAATAAAACACCCAAAGGACATCCACAAGTTGCACAACCAGCAATGCAACAAGGAAAATATTTATCTAAAACGTTGATGAATATCATTCATAAAAAACCAACAAAACCGTTTAAGTACAAAGATAAAGGATCTCTTGCAACAGTTGGAAAAAGAAGAGCCGTAGCCGATTTAGGCAAATTAAAATTTACAGGATATGCTGCTTGGTTATTATGGTCGTTTGTGCATTTAATGTCTATTAGCGGTTTTAGAAATAAATTATTAGTTGGGATCAATTGGACAATCAGTTATTTTAGTTATGAAAAAAGTAATCGATTAATTATTAGAAATTTTAAAAAGAAAAATACATTCAATAAATAGAAGTAATGAAAAAAAAGTTAAACATATTACACATAGTTCTTGTTTTATTAGGGACTAACTTATACGCTCAAACAGAAAAATCTACAGAAGGTAATGTCAATAACCTTCCGGTAAGAGAACATACGATTACCTTGCGAGAGGCTACAGTTAACAAAGCAGGGAAAAATGTTAAGGGAATAACCGTTAATGGAACCATTCCTGGTCCTACTCTAGAATTTAAAGAAGGAGAATATGCTGTTATTTATGTAAAAAATGAAATGACTGTAGAAACTTCGGTGCATTGGCATGGTTTATTATTACCAAGTTTTTATGATGGTGTTCCTTATTTAACAACACCTCCAATAGAACCAGGACATACACAGAAATACGAATTTCCTGTTAAACAATCTGGTACGTATTGGTATCATTCGCACACGCTTTTACAAGAACAAAGTGGTGTTTATGGTTCAATTGTTATTCAACCAAAAGAAAAAACATTAGACTATGACAAGGAATTGGTGTTGATGTTATCAGATTGGACAGATGAAAATCCAATGAATGTTCTTAAAAATTTAAAAAGAGGTAACGAATGGTATGGCATACGAAAAGGAACCTCTACGCCACTTAATAAGGTAATTGCCAGAGGTGCTTTTGGTGCACAGCTTAAATTTTGGAAGCAACGGATGGAAGGGGCAGATATTGCCGATGTATATTATCCTGCATTTTTAATTAATGGAGAAGAAAGTATTGAGTATCCAGAATTTAAAGCTGGCGAAAAAGTACGATTGCGAATTATTGACGGTGGTGCATCTACCTCTTTTTGGATGACTTTTGGTGGTGGAGATCCACTATTAGTTTCGGCGGATGGCCTTGATGTAGTACCTGTTAAAAAGAATAAAACATTTATAGCCATTGCAGAAGCGTACGATTATATTATAACCATCCCTGAAGACGGAAAAATTGAATTCAAAATTACAGCACAAGATGGTTCAGGTACAGCATCAGCATTTATTGGTAATGGGAAGATTTTAAAAGCAAAAGATATTCCGAAGCCAGATAAGATTGAGATGATGAAAAAAATAGCAAAAATGGATATGAAAATGGGAGCGCATGCGATAAAATTTAATCCTAAAAAGGATGAACGCTATAAAATGAAAGAGGAGTATGGTATGAAGATGGGGAAAATGAAAGGCATGAACATGAAAAAAGACAAGACAATGTCTGGAATGAAAATGAAGATGCCTAAAGATTCTATGCCAATGAATCACTCTAAAATGGAAGGTATGAAAATGGATCATTCTAAAATGAAAGGAATGCAAATGAATCCAAAAAAGGAGCCAATGAAAATGGGAGGAATGGATTTGTTTGCTGAATATAATTACGATTATTTGAAATCACCAAAGAAAACAAACTATGATAAAAATGTTCCTGTAAAAGAAATATTGTTAAATCTTACAGGAAATATGAGTCGTTATATCTGGAGTATGAACGGCGTGCCGCTTTCAGAAGCTGATAAAATTAAAATTAGTAATAAAGAAGTAACTAGAATTACGTTTAATAATCTTACCATGATGCATCACCCAATGCATTTACATGGTCACTTTTTTAGAGTTATTAATGAAAGTGGAGATTACTCTCCATTAAAACATACGGTGAATGTACCACCAATGCAAAAAATCACTATAGAATTTTATGGAAATGATGGTGATGAAGCTGGAGACTGGTTTTTCCATTGTCACATATTGTATCATTTAATGGGCGGAATGGCGCGAGTGGTATCTTATGACACACCTAGAGATATTCGTATGAAAGGTTACCCTGCATCTATTGCAGTAGCAGAAACAGATAGATGGTATTCTTGGGGGTTAATAGATGCTGCTTCACACAATACAGCAATTAATTTTACAGCATCCAATTTAAGAAATCAATTGAATGTATCTTTTGAATATGGTTGGAATAAAAATTTGGAAGGTGAAATAACGTATGAAAGATATTTACATGATTATTTTAGAATATTTGGTGGAGTAAATATTGAAAATGAAAATGAAGATAGTTTGAATCAATTTAAAACAACAGCTGTTGTTGGTGTTCGCTATTTAACTCCTTATTTATTTAGCCTTGATGCTAGAATAGATAGTGACTTAAGACCAAGAATTGGACTGGGTAGAAGTATAATGATATTTCCTAAACTATCAGTTTTCGGTTATTATGAATATCAAATGGACCTAGGGTATGTTAATAAATTACCTACTAACAAAGATTATCTTTCGGAAACCGTATGGAATGCTGGAGCTGAATATATGTTCTCAAGAAACTTTTCTTTAATGGCTAGTTATGATAATAGGTACGGAGCTGGTGGTGGTTTATCAATAAGGTTTTAAAATATAATTTTAACAACCCTTGTGCATTGTGATACAATTTAAAATCATAATGCACAAAGGGTTAAATTTTAATAACAATGAAAAGCACAATAAAAGAAAGTAATAAGTTATCGCTAATTGGTTCTATATCACTTGGAACAGGTGTAATGATTGGTGCAGGAATATTTGTTCTTATGGGGCAAATAGCTGAGTTAGTGGGCGATTTATTTCCAATCGCTTTTATTGCTGGTGCTATTGTGGTTGGTTTCAGCTCGTATTCTTATGTGAAATTCTCAAATGCCTTCCCATCTTCAGGAGGTGTGGTTAAATTCTTTAATAAAGCATACGGACCGGGAACTACAACAGGTGTTTTTTCTTTGTTAATGTATGTTTCAATGGTGGTTTCAGAAAGTTTAGTGGCGGGTACTTTTGGTGCTTACACGCTTCGATTGTTTCCAGATAGTTATGCTAGTTACGCATCCATTCTTGGAATATTACTTTTGGTAACTGCTTATATATTAAATATTTTAGGTAATAAAGTTATTGGAGCAACTGCTACTTTTACAGCAATTATTAAGGTTGCAGGAATTGCATTGCTAGCCATTGCTGGTCTTATAATTTCTGGGATTGCAGATATTACAGGGAATTATATTCCTAAAAATACTGAAACTATGCCACAAGGACTTGCCTTTGTAGCAGCACTTGCGCTAGCAATTCTTGCTTATAAAGGCTTTACAACAATTACAAATCAAGGTGGAGATATTAAAAATCCACATAAAAACATCGGTAGATCTATTGTGTATTCGGTCCTTATCTGTACTGTAATATATGTAGCATTGGCGCTTTCTGTTGCAGGAGGTTTAAGTATTCCTGAAATAATTGAAGCAAAAGATTATGCCTTGGCAGCAGCAGCAAAACCTGTATTTGGAGAATGGGGTTTGTGGATTACCATAGCAATAGCAATTGTTGCTACTTTTTCTGGAGTGTTAGCTAGTATGTTTTCAGCATCACGTTTATTGGGAATGTTAAGCAATATGAAGCAAGTTCCATCCTTAAAAAAAATAGGAAACTTTAAAAACCCTGCACTTGTATTTACAGCTTCTCTTGCCATTTTACTAACCGTTTTATTCGATTTAACGAGGATTGCTTCCATAGGAGCTATTTTTTACCTCATTATGGACATTGCTATTCACTGGGGTCTTTTTCGACACTTAAAAAAGGACGTAAAATTTCAACCAATCATTCCGTTAATAGCCATTGTAATGGATATTGCTGTACTCGTTGCCTTTCTTTATTTAAAATACTTGAACGATCCATTAGTGTTAATCGTAGCCGCAATTGGCATTATTCTAATATTTGTTTCTGAACGATTTTTTATGAAATCGCATACAGACAATGATGGTAATATGCAAATGGAAATGAAAACGATGAGTAAATAATACACAATTAATTAAAAAAATAAAAAAATATGAAAAATATAGCAGTAATAGGATATGGCGTTATTGGAAAAAGAGTAGCCGATGCCATCAATCTTCAAGATGATATGAACCTTATTGGTGTTTGCGATGTGATCAATGATTGGCGAATTCAAAATGCCGTTAGGAAAGAGTATAATATCTACGCAGCAACTTCAGAAGCAGCTGATAAAATGAAGTCCGAAGGGATTCTAGTAAAAGGCAATATGCAGCAACTTTTGAAAAAAGCAGATCTTGTCGTGGACTGTACACCCAAAAAAATTGCTGCTCAAAATGTAACAATCTACAGGGAACAAAACATCAAGTTTATTTTACAAGGAGGAGAGAAACACGAAACTACAGGTCATTCCTTTAGTGCTGAAAATAATTATCAATCAGCTATAAATCTAAATGCCACAAGGGTTGTTTCATGTAATACCACTTCTATTTTAAGAACATTGTCTGCTTTAAAAAGAGCTGATTTATTGGATTATGCTAGAGGAACATTGTTAAGAAGAGCTACCGATCCGTGGGAAAGTCATTTAGGAGGTATTATGAATACTATGGTGCCTGAAAAAGACATTCCTAGCCATCAAGGTCCTGATGCTAAAAGCGTTGATCCTGATTTGGATGTCATCACTTCCGCAGTAAAAGTACCCGAAACCTTAAGCCACATGCATTACTGGAATGTAAAATTGAAAAAGCAGGCGACTAAAGAAGAAGTACTCAAAGCCTTTAAAACGTCTAGCCGAATTAAACTAATCCGTTATGACCAAGGTTTGGTTTCAAACAATACCATTAAAGAAATGTTCTTGGATATGGGAAGACCTTGGGGTGATATGTACGAAGTAGCCCTTTGGGAAGATATGCTGAAAGTGGTGGGCGATGAATTGTTTTATGCTTATGTAGTTGATAACCAGGCTATCGTAATACCTGAAACTATCGATGCCATTAGAGCACTTACTGGAATTGAAACTGATGGAGCAAAATCCATCGCTAAAACCAACAAAAGTTTAGGAATCAATTAAACGCCATTAAGATGAAAACAGACAAAAACATAATAGAACTTTTAGGAGAAAAGGCAGACTTCTATTTAGAACACATTTGTGAAAAAATTACAAAGGATGAATTGCAAACCCCAAGCATAAATAGTCTAGATGAGGTGTTTGCTAGTAGCAACAGAAATCCGCAAGTACTGCGAAGTCTTTCACAACTATATAATCACGGTAATCTTGGTGGCACAGGCTACCTGAGTATCTTGCCTGTGGACCAAGGTATTGAGCATAGCGCAGCGTTTTCATTCTATAAAAATCCTGATTATTTTGACCCAGAAAATATTATAAAATTGGCGATGGAAGCAGGTTGCAATGGAGTGGCTTCAACCTTTGGAGTTTTGGGTCTGAATGCACGAAAATATGCTCATAAAATCCCGTTTATTGTGAAGCTCAATCATAATGAACTTCTTACATATCCTAATAAATACGACCAAACGTTGTTTGGTAAGGTAAAAGCCGCCTGGGATATGGGAGCTGTTGCGGTAGGTGCTACCATCTATTTTGGTTCTGAAGAAAGTAACAGACAGTTAATAGAAATTGCTGAAGCTTTTGAAGAAGCTCACAATTTAGGAATGGCAACCATTTTATGGTGCTATACACGCAACGAAGCATTCAAAACAGAGAAAGAAGATTATCACGCCGCTGCTGATGTTACTGGTCAAGCAAATCATTTAGGAGTGACCATACAGGCAGATATTATCAAACAAAAACTACCCACAAATAATTTTGGTTTTAAAAATATCGGATTTGGAAAATATGATGATGACATGTATGATACGTTGACTACAGACCATCCCATTGACCTTTGCCGATTACAAGTAGCCAATTGTTATATGGGCAAAATAGGATTGATTAATTCTGGTGGAGGTTCTAAAGGTGAATCTGATTTGGTTGAAGCCATAACAACAGCGGTAATCAATAAAAGAGCTGGTGGTTCTGGGCTAATTTTGGGAAGAAAAGCCTTTCAACGCCCTTTTAAAGATGGTGTGAATTTGTTGCATACCGTACAAAGCGTGTATCTGGAAAATAAAATAACAATAGCCTAACTTATAACCAAAAAACAAAGTCTTTAACTATATGCAAAGCATAAAACCAAAAAAAAATAGAATTCTAAAAATCAGTAAAATGACTTTATTAATTATTTTTTTATTGATTATTCTTCCTATTGGAATTATTGGTGGCAATGAATATTTTAAAGTTATTAATGCACCAAAATACAATCCAGAAACCATGCCTTTAAATTATGAAATTATTGGTTCTGGTAATAAAAAATTAATTTTTATACATGGTTTAACAGGGTCTAAAAATTATTGGAAGAGAGAACTGGAAACCGTTAGCAATACGCATCAATTGTTATTAGTGGATTTATTGGGATTTGGTGATTCTCCAAAACCGAATGACGATTATAGTCTTAAGACCCAGCTAAACGCTTTAGAAAAGATAATTACCAAAGAAAACTTTAATGATGGAAATACTGTAATTATAGGGCACTCTATGGGTTCTATTATTTCTTTAGCACTTCTTGCGGAACACAGTAGTTGGTTTGAAGGTGTAATTATTACAGGACTTCCGGTTTATAAAGACAAAAACGAATTTAGAAAAATTATGTCTGGTCATGGCATTTTTGATCGATTGGCATCAGGAAAATACGGCACACTTATTTGTATGCTGCATCCTATTTTTATGACTAATTTTTTTAAGCCCAATAATTTAACGGATGATGTGTATGAAGATGCAAAAAAACATACATGGCAAAGTTATGCCAACTCTTTAAATGAAATTGTAATTAAAACGGATTTATATTCCTTCCCAAAAGCGATTAAAGACAAAAAAAGTGTCTTTATCCACGGAACGGAGGATACTTCTGCGCCATTTGAAAGTGTTAAAAAATATGCTGAAACATTTTCTAATGCAGAATTTATAACTATAAAAGGTGGCGATCATCAATTATTTTTGAAAGAGCCAAACCTCATCTGGAATGTAATAAACCAATTTCCACATACAAGTATTACCACCAAGAAAGAAAACAAAATAATGGCTAATGAATTCTAAAACTGTAAATATTATAGGTGCTGGACCAGCCAGTTTAGTAGCAGCAATACAACTTGCTAAAAATAATTATAGGGTAATAGTTCATGAAATGAAAAAGGATGTAGGCACACGCTTTAATGGCGACTTTCAAGGTATTGATAATTGGTCAACTTATAATGATGCTCATGATTTTTTAGAATCTATAGATATTTCTATAAATTTTAAGTTCGCACCCTATAGAAATGGTGATTATTTTGATCCTTTATCAAAAAAATATAACATAGAAACATCTCGTCCACTATTTTATTTAGTAGAACGCGGAACCAATGAAGAATCATTGGATCAAGGATTAAAAAGACAAGCTCTAAAAGCTGGCGTAGAAATTAAATGGAATTCTCGTGTATCAAAAGTTCCAGAAGGTAAAGTAATTATTGGCACAGGACCAAAAGCAGCTGATGCCATTGCTAAAGGCATTGTTTTTGAAACTACTCATAAAAATTATTATGCAGGTTATTTAGACGATAATATTGCTCCAGAAGCTTATGCCTATCTTTTGATTAATGAAGGCAAAGCAACATTTGCAACCTGTTTGTTTAAGTCTTTTCCTAATGCCCAAGAATATTACGACCGTGCCTACAAAAGGCTTATTGAAACTGTAGATATTGATATTGTAAATCCGAAACCCTTTGGAGGTTATGTTAATTTTTTCTTTAATAAAAATCTAACAAAAGATAATCGAATTTATTACGTAGGCGAAAACGCAGGATTCCAAGATGCGCTTTGGGGTTTTGGTATGCGTTATGCGATGCATTCGGGTTATTTGGCAGCTCGAAGTATTATAGAAGATAAATCATATCAAGACCTTTGTAAAACACATATTGTTCCAAAAATGGAAATTTCTTTAATTAACCGATGGATGTTTTCTAAATTAGGAAACTTTGGTTATAAAAAAGTGCTAAAAAGAATTTCGAAAAAGAAAGATCTTGTTTCGATTTTAACTAAAAAATATAATTCAAACGGTATTGGTAAACGCATATTGTTTCCGATAGCAAAACTCTGGTTTAAACCTAGGTTGAAGGATAAACAATGTATGCATGAAAATTGCTCGTGTTTATGGTGTAAACACGGAAAACATGATTCACTTAAAATTGAATCTGATTGTTAAGCAGTTTATTAAACAGGAGTATAATTAGTAATTAAATAACAATCGCCTTTTAAAGGTAAAAATAAACATTACAATAATTAATATGTAAACTATTTCTAAAATTTGATACAATGATATTTTTAATTATCTTTTTATTTTTAATTGTTTCTATTGGTCTAATAGGTGGTTATCATCATTACAAAATTAGTAAAGAACCAATCTATGATCCTAAAAAAACATTACTGAATTACGAAATAATTGGTTCTGGATCAATAAAACTGATTTTACTTCACGGTTTAACAGGTTCATTAAATTATTGGAAACGAGATATGGATAATATCTTAACTACACATAAACTTCTTTTAGTAGATCTTCTTGGTTTTGGAGATTCTCCAAAACCAAAAAGTAATTATTCTCTTTCTACTCAATTAAAAGCATTAGAACTGATTCTTAACAAAGAAGGATTCAATGATGGAGAAACCGTTATTGCTGGTCATTCTATGGGAGCATTAATTTCATTAGCTTTATTAGAAAAACAACCAACTTGGTTTAAAAAAGGTGTTTTTATAAGCATTCCTGTTTATAAAAATGCAACTGAATTTAAGAAAACTATGGCCACGCATTCTTTTGTAGATAGAATTTCAACAAGTAAATTCTCAAAATATATCTGTATGATTCATCCTCTTTTTATGTCAAGTGCATTTAAACCAGATAATTTAACAGATGATGTTTATAAGGATGCACAAAAACACCACTGGATGAGTTATTATTATTCGCTCACTGAGGTTATTTTAAAAACAGACCTTTACTCACTTGCAGAAAGAGTCAAAGATAAAAAGGTGCTTTTTATTCATGGAGAAAAGGATACAACTGCACCAATAGCAAATGCCTTAAAATTATCGAAAGTATTTGCAGATGCAAAAGTTGTGATTTCTACAGAAGGAGATCATCAGTTTTTTCTAAAAGAAGCGGTTTTTATTTGGCAAGCAATTCAAGATTTTACTTTTTCAGAAAAAAAGTCACAAAAAAATGTTTCTAATGGGTACGAATAAAATTAGACATATTGGTGTATTTATTTCTGAAGGTGAAAGCCCAGAGATGAACGCCGCCTTGTATGCAATTGCAAAAGCTTATGAAGCAAAAGATATAAAATTAAGTGGAATTCGAATTGAATACGTGGTTAAACAGCATTAAGTAAATGAAGAGTTAAACGAACATTTAAAAATATTTAAAAAGTAAAAAATGGTAGAAACTTTAAAAAACATCAACCCTTTTATCCTTGGGTTACTAATTAGCCTGGGCATTGGTCTTATTCTGGGATTGGAACGCGAATATGATAAACTGAAAGAAGAACAAGGCTTTGCAGGCATAAGAACCTTCCCAATTGTAGCCATTATTGGTTTTATTCTTGGAAATCTTTCCATTACCTACACACCTTGGTTGGTCATTATTATTTCGGCAGCATTTCTTTTATTTCTTTCCTTGAGTCATCTGTCCATGGTAAAAAAACACATAATGACTGGTATTACAACCAATATGGCATTATTTGCTACATTAATTTTGGGTGTTATGGTTGCCAATCATTTGCATAAAGAAGCTGTTGCTACTGCAGTTGTTGTAGTTACATTATTGTCATTAAAAACCACCTTTAATACGTTTATAAAAAATATCACTTCAGAAGAGCTTTTTGCTTTTATTAAATTTTCGATTATTGCACTTCTGATTTTACCTTTTTTGCCAAATCAAGATTACGGACCAGAAGGTTTACTGAATCCTTTTGAAATTGGAGCAATTATAGTGATTGTCTCTTTTCTGAATTTTATTGGCTACTTTCTTGTAAAATATGTTGGTTCAAAACAAGGTATATTACTCACAGCAATTTTAGGAGGATTAATTTCTAGTACTGCTGTTGCTTGGATTTATGCTTCTAGAAGCAAAGAATCGCCAGAACTTTCTAAAGAATATGCTGCAGGAATAATTATTGCTTCTGCCATAATGTTTCCAAGACTGGCTATATTGGCATATATTTTCAATAGTGCCATCCTTTCTTATTTACTCATTCCCTTTACTATTCTTACACTAATATGTTTAATTAGCGCACTTATATTAATTAAAAAAGAAGCAGATGTTCCAAAGACAGCTATTAATCTTGGCAATCCACTTAATATTTTGAATGCTCTTGGGTTTGGTGGTATTTATGTTGTAATTCTATTTGCTGTTTTTTATGGAAATCAATTTTTCGGCGAAAGCGGTTTATATTTTTCAGCTTTAATTGCGGGATTGGCAGATACAGACGCAATAACTATAAGTATGGCAAAATTTGGGTCTTTGGAAGACAAACTCGCGCTCGCAACTAATGTCATTATTACCGCAACCATAAGTAATATGATTGTGAAACTGGGTATTACCTATTTCAAAGGCTCCAAAAAAACAGGGAAACTGGTAATGTTCATTTTTGGAAGTGTCATCATCGTAGGGACTGCATTTATTTTAATATAATTAAAAAATTAGAAAAATAATCAAAATGAAAAACATACTTGTACCCACTAATTTTTCTAAAAATTGTATCAAAGCAACTCAGCTCGGTATAGAAATAGCGAAACTTTATAATTCTGAAATACACTTTTTACATTCAATAAATACACCTGTAGATTGGGTAAAATTGAATAAACTAAATGAAAAAAGATATCCTGAAACATTGAAACAAATTGGTATTACAAAAGCTGCTTTAAGAGCATTAGAGAAAAATGCAGAAAGTCAGAAGCTTAAATGTCGTACTTATCTTCAATATAATTCAGGAGAAAAAGATGTTTTAGAACATTCTACAAATTTTAATCATGATTTTATTATAACAGCTAGTAGTGTTGAAGAAATTGTACGAAAAGCAAAGGTGCCGGTTATTGTTGTAAAAGATAAAGAAGTAACGTTTCCTTTTAAGAATATTGTTTTTGTTTCAGATTTTAAAGAAGACGTAACCGAAGCTTTTAAACAAGTAATATCCATAGCAAATAAATGTGATTCTCATATTCATTTATTGTGTATAAATACCCATACAGACTTTAATAATATTGCTCTTGGTTTAAAACCAATCGAAGAACTAATAGAAAAATTTCCAGCGATAAAAAATTATTCAATGGCAATTTATAACGAACATTCCGTAGAAACGGGTATCAATACATTTACAAAACAACAACCAATAGATTTAATTGCAATGATTACACATGGCAAAACAGGCTTTTTAAGTTTATTTTCTAAAAGTATTTCTAAAGAGGTTGCCAGTCACTCTACATTACCAGTAATGACAATACATGTATAAACAATGAACAACATAATAAACATAGTAAAGCATTCTGGAGATAGTGTTCCTTTTGATGTGGATAAGCTTATCAATTCCTTAAGGCGTGCAAAAGCTAGTGGAGAATTGATTCAGCAAATAGTTGAGCGAGTTGAAAGTCAATTATATGACGGAATTACAACAAAGCAAATCTATAAAATGGCATTTAAAATGCTAAAGAACGCATCTAGGGTAAGTGCCTCAAAATACAAACTAAAAAAAGCTTTGATGGAATTAGGTCCTTCTGGTTTTCCGTTTGAAAAATTAATTGGTAAAATATTGGATCAAGAAGGGTTTCAAACAAAAGTTAATGTAATTGCCCAGGGTAATTGTGTGCAGCATGAAATTGATGTTATAGCTCAAAAGGATAATAATCATTACATGATTGAATGTAAATATCATAGTGATCAAAAGCGGTTTTGCAATGTAAAAGTTCCATTATATATTCATTCAAGGTTTTTAGATGTAGAAAAGCAATGGAAACTTCTAAAAGAACATGAGACTAAACTTCATAAAGGAGGTGTATATACAAATACACGATTTACCACCGATGCCATACAATACGGTAATTGTGTTGGATTGTTATTGACAAGTTGGGATTATCCAATTGGAAATGGACTTAAAGATAGGATAGATAAGTCTGGGTTACATCCATTAACGGCATTAACAACCTTGACCAAAGCAGAAAAAACTAAACTATTGGATACTGGTATTGTGCTTTGTAAAGAACTTCATGAAAATCCTTATTTATTAGAACAAATAGAAATACCAACATCAAGACATAAAAATATAATTGAAGATTCACAAGAGTTATGTAGAAAAAGTTAAAAAATAAAAATTAGTAATCCTAAAAAGAATAAAAATGAAAACAGAAGCATTACAAAAAAAGGAAAGTATAAACTTTGAACAATTTTATCAAACATTAGAAGATGATCCAACACTTTTAGAAGAATCAATTGAAATATTATTGGAAATGGTAAATTTTGAAAAAAAATCTGTAAAGAAAATAGCTCTTTTTATAAAAGAGAATTCCCGCAACTTATACAATGAAATAAGTGAGTTGAGTAAATCAAGCCAAAATAAAGGGAACACGTCTTCTTGTTGTGGAGGGCATTAAATAAATACTACGAAAATGAAAAATGAAAAAATAAACATCCACTTTTTAGGAGCAGCAGGTACAGTAACTGGTTCAAAATATCTGATAGACACAGGAGACAGAAAGATATTAATAGACTGCGGACTTTTTCAAGGTCTAAAAGAACTACGTCTAAAAAACTGGGAATATCCACCGGTAAAAGTTTCAGAAATTGATATCGTACTTCTTACTCATGGTCACATGGATCATACAGGATATCTACCACGTTTGGTAAAACAAGGGTTTAATGGCGCAATCTATGGCACCAATCCCACGTTGGACATTGCGAAAATCATCTTGAACGATAGTGCAAAAATCCAGGAACAAGAAGCAGAACGTGCCAACAAAGAAGGCTATTCAAAACATAGTCCTGCAGAACCTCTTTACGATTTAAAAGATGTTGAACATACCATTCCACATTTTAAAAGTGTTCCACAATCACAATGGCTCCCACTTTTCGACGACATTAAAGCTCGTTTTCAGTATAACGGTCATATTTTAGGTGCTACATTTATCGAGTTAGATGTACACGGAAAACGTTTTGTGTTTTCAGGAGATATTGGAAGAACCAATGATTTATTACTCTATCCACCACTAAAACCAAAAAAAGCAGATGTGCTTTTTATAGAATCTACTTATGGTGGTAGATTTCATCCTGACGAAGAAGAAGCCATTCCTCAGATTGAAAAATTGGTTAATGAAACCATCAATAGAGGTGGAAGTTTATTTATCCCAAGTTTTTCGGTAGAACGTGCACAATTAATGATGCTTGTTTTATGGAGATTGCTCAAAGAAAATAAAATACCAAAAGTTCAAATGATAATGGATAGCCCAATGGGCGCAAGTGTATTAGAATTGTTTCATAGTACCAGAGATTGGCATAAGTTAGAAGCTGATGAATGTGATGAAATGTGTTCGCACTTTACAGTAGTAAGTAGCTATCGAGAAACTATGGAATTACGAACTGATAATAAGCCAAAAATTGTAATTGCAGGAAGCGGAATGCTAACAGGAGGACGTATGCTAAACTATCTCGAAACACAAGCTCAAAATCCTAACAATACATTACTTTTTGTTGGGTATCAAGCAGAGGGAACTCGTGGTAGAAAATTATTGGAAGGCGAAAAAGAATTAAAGGTGTACGGAAAATGGGTGCCATTTCATATGGAAGTTGCAGAAATTGAAGGTTTCTCTGCACATGCAGACCACAAAGAACTTATCGATTGGATGCGCAAAATTAAAAATAAGCCAGAGCGGATTTTCATTATTCATGGCGAAAAGGAAAGTGCAGAAGCATTGCAAAAAGGCATCAAGGAAACATATGATTGGGAAGCTGAAATTCCACAGCTTTATAATATTGAAGAAATAATACTTAATTAACTAATATGGTCGAACTAATAATTGGCATACTACTAGGAATTTCCATTGTAATACTTGCGATAAAAACGGGCTTTGATAAGGACAGCAGTTCCTATCCAGTATTATTAATTGTTATTGCTTTTTACTATGTTCTTTTTGCTTTTCAGGCGAATGATACCAACGAAATTATATTCGAAGTAATTATTGCTTTTCTATTCTCGGTCATAGCAATATTTGGGCATCATAGAAACCTAAAAATAGTAGGTATTGCACTGATATTACATGGGATATATGATCTTTTTCAAGGCGATATTGTGTATTCAACAAATCCACCTCAATGGTGGCCAATGTTCTGTTTGGGAGTTGATGTAACTATCGGTATTTGGGTTTTTTGGACCTCATCAAAATTATTAAAAATAAAAAAATAAGATGTATTATGGAACAGCATTCAAATATTTTAAAATACAAACATCTCGACATTTATATACAGAACGAAAGAGTATATAAATGTGCAAATTGTTGTGTTCGTATATCCAAAGGTTTTTCGGCACACGCAGATTATAAAGAATTAATAGATTGGATGCAAAAGATTAAGAATCTGTCAGAAAGAGTTTTCATTATTCATGGTGAAAAAGAAAGTGCAGAAGCATTGCAAAAAGGAATCAAGGAAACCTATGGTTGGGATGCTGAAGCTCCTCAGTTATATAGTATCCAAAATGTATAATTTTTTAAACATATAAAAAATGAAAGCTAAAAATAGAAACACCAATTGGTATGTTGTAACAGGTGGTCCAAGCACTGGAAAAACTACCGTAATAAACATGTTAGAAAAAAGAGGTTATAAAACCACCATTGAGCATGCAAGGCATTATATTGACACTATGCGTATCGAAGGTCAAACCGTTGAGGACATCAGAAACAATAAAAGAAAATTCCAGTTAGGTGTTTTAGATATGCAAATAGAACAAGAGGCTGTTATCTCGCCAAAAGAGTTGTTTTTTTTAGATAGAGCGATACCAGATGCTATGGCGTACTATCAATTTCTAAACCTTGATTATGATGAAAAACTATTAAATGCGGTAAAAAAAGCTTCTTATAAGAAAATTTTCATATTAGACCGATTACCTTTTACAAAAGACTACGCAAGAACCGAAGATGAAGATGATCAAAAAAAAATACATCAATTAATAATAGATGTTTATACGTCTTTAGGGTTTCCAATTGTTACAGTTCCGGTTTTACCACCTGATGAACGTGTAGAGTTTATTTTAAATAACATTTCATAGAAATGATAATGCAATGACAGTGTATTTAGATTTACTTCCATAAATGAGTTGATAGTCATAAACAAAAAACGACATTGAAATTTTAATCCTAAAAAAGATACAGATGAAGCATCAAAATAAAGATAAAACCTCACCACCCGACCTTACAAGCCATAGTATTGGAACTGGCCCAATAAGAACGCAACGTCCTGTATATGTAGATTTGCTCCCGCCATGTAACCATGCATGCCCAGCAGGAGAAAACATACAGGCATGGCTTGCACTGGCACAGGATAAAAAATTTGAGGAAGCTTGGCAGGTTATCATGCAAGATAACCCGATGCCTGCAATAATGGGGCGCGTTTGTTACCACCCCTGCGAAGACGGTTGTAACCGAACCGCCATAGACAGTCCGGTAAGTATTCATGCCATAGAACGTTTTCTTGGAGATGAAGCAATCCATAAAAATTGGAAAGTAACGTTTGAAAAAAAACCAGATGGTAAACGAGTGCTTATCATAGGAGCTGGCCCAAGCGGATTATCTGCGGCATACCACCTTACCAGAATGGGCCATCGTGTTGAGATATATGAAGCTGGACCTATTGCAGGCGGTATGATGCATTTTGGAATTCCTGCCTACAGACTTCCACGACATATATTGGACCATGAAATTCAACGCATTACAGCAATGGGAGTCAAAATCGTTCTTAACCATAAAGTTGAAGATGTCTTGTCTGAAAAAAAGACTGGAGGTTTTGATGCTGTATTTATAGCTGTTGGTGCCCATCTTTCAAAAAAAATTGATATTCCTAGTAATGATGCTGTGAAAATTTTTGATGCCATTACCTTTTTAAAACAGGTAGAACAAGGTAAAAAACCAAAAATAGGTAGAAGAGTTGCTATTTATGGAGGTGGAAATACAGCAATGGATGTGGCACGAACTGCGAAACGAATGGGAGCATCCGAAGCCATGGTCATATACAGGCGCGATAAAGAACACATGTCGGCACATGAATTTGAGGCAGAAGAAGCTTTGGAAGAAGGAGTTAAGATCAATTGGCTCCGTACAATCAAAACAATGGATGAAAATACATTTACTGTTGAGATAATGAAACTAGTGGATGGAAAACCAATTCCCACAGGACAATTTGAAAAGCTTGAAGCAGATACGCTCATATTGGCAGTTGGGCAAGATACAGACACAGCATTTTTAAAGCGTATAAAAGGCATCGAATTTAAACAAGATGGAACCGTTATTGTTAATTCTGAGATGATGACCGGTTACCAAGGAATTTTTGCCGGAGGCGATATGATACCCAGTGAACGAAGTGTAACCGTAGCTATCGGACATGGTAAAAAGGCTGCGCGAAATATCGATGCTTTTTTACGGAGAACACCGTACCTTAAAGCTCCTAAACATCCTATAGTAGGACCCGAAAAATTACACCTTTGGTATAAAACAAATGCACCACAAAAAGAACAGACTTCCCTTGATACCCAAAAGCGGATGGAAGGCTTTGATGAAATAAAGGCCGGTTTAAGCGAAGAAGAAGTGCTTTTTGAATCACAACGCTGCCTTTCCTGTGGTAATTGCTTTGAGTGTGATGGTTGTTATGCTGCCTGTCCTGAAGAAGCCATCATAAAACTGGGACCGGGCAAAAGATATGAGTATAACTTTGATCGCTGTACAGGTTGTGCGATATGTTATGAACAATGCCCTTGCCATGCCATAGAAATGATTCCCGAACCTAAGAAAATATAAAACAACAATCATGGAAGATAATACAAAAATAGCGACTATAGACGGTAATGAAGCCGTTGCCTATGTGGCATACCGAATTAATGAAGTATGTGGAATCTACCCAATTACACCGGCATCTCCCATGGCCGAACACGCCGATGAGTGGTCAGTTAAAGGCGTGGAAAACATTTGGGGCAATATCCCGGATGTCATAGAAATGCAAAGTGAAGGTGGAGCAGCAGGCGTTGTTCATGGCGCGCTTCAAACCGGAGCTTTGGCTACAACTTTTACAGCTTCACAAGGGTTGATGCTCATGTTGCCCAATATGTACAAAATTGCAGGAGAACTAACTTCAACTGTTTTTCATGTGGCGGCGCGTTCACTCGCTGCACAGGCGTTATCGATTTTTGGTGACCATAGTGATGTCATGGCGGCAAGGACAACCGGGTTTGCCATAATCGCTTCATCTTCAGTTCAGGAAGCTCATGATATGGCACTCATAAGCCAAACAGTCACCTTAAGATCGAGAGTGCCCATTATGCATTTTTTCGATGGTTTTCGTACGTCCCATGAAGTGAATAAAATCAAACTTCTGTCCAATGAACAAATTAGAGACATGATTGATGATACACTTATTTATGCGCATCGGAAACGAAGTTTAAACCCCGATAATCCCTTTATTCGAGGAACTGCTCAAAATCCTGATATTTACTTTCAGGCCAGAGAAACTGTAAATCCATACTATTTAGATCTTCCAAAAATAGTTCAAAACGCTATGGACGATTTTGGAAAACTGACAGGTCGCAGTTATAACCTATTTGAATATGTTGGCGATCCACAAGCCGAAAGGATAATTGTAATTATGGCTTCCGGATCGGAAGTAACTGGTGAAACCGTGAAACAATTGGTTACAAATGGCGAAAAAGTAGGAATGATTAAGGTGAAACTATACCGTCCTTTTTCTTTACCACATTTTATAAAAGCACTACCCTTATCAGTAAAAAAAATAGCCGTATTGGATCGCACAAAAGAACCTGGAGCCACAGGAGAACCCCTCTACCAAGACGTGGTTACCACATTGGCCGAAGCTTACCGCTTGAAAAAAATTAATAGTTTTCCAAATATTATTGGAGGACGTTATGGGTTATCCTCTAAGGAGTTTACCCCTGGCATGGTTAAAGGTGTTTTTGAAGAACTGAAAAAAGCATCGCCCAAAAACGGTTTTACCATAGGTATCATTGATGATGTTACCCATACTAGCTTAAACTATGACCCTACTTATGATATTATTCCCGAAGGAACCATTAGTGCTGTTTTCTTTGGGTTAGGTTCAGATGGTACTGTTGGCGCCAATAAGAACAGTATAAAAATAATTGGGGAAGGAACAAATTTATTTGCACAGGGTTATTTTGTGTATGACTCCAAAAAGTCTGGAGCCCAAACGGTTTCCCATTTGCGCTTTGGTAAAAAACCAATTAATGCACCCTACCTTATTATGGAAGCGGATTTTATTGCTTGCCATAAATTCAACTTTATCGAAAAAGTGCAAATGCTCCGTTTAGCGAAGAAAGGCGCTACCTTTTTATTGAATAGTCCTTATGGGGTTGATGAAGTCTGGAACCACCTTCCGTTTCCAATACAAGGGATAATTATAGAAAAGAAACTCAAATTGTATATCATAGACGCTTCTGGTGTGGCTCAAGCTGCTGGCTTAGGGGAAAGAATCAACACTATTATGCAAACTTGTTTTTTTGCGCTTTCCGAAGTATTACCTAAAGAGGAAGCTATCGATAGAATAAAATGGTCTATTGAAAAAAGTTATCTCAAAAAAGGGAAGGCAGTTGTAGAGATGAATTTCCGGGTGGTTGATGCCGCCTTGAAGAATTTATTTAAAGTCAAGATTCCTTCAAAAGTGACAAGTAAGATTCCTCTTCCTCCTACGGTACCTATTGAAGCACCTGAATTTGTACAACAAGTTACGGCCATGATGATGCGTGGCGATGGGGATGAACTGCCAGTAAGTAAATTGCCTATTGACGGCACTTACCCGAGCGCAACTACCCGTTGGGAAAAGCGCAATATATCAGACATGGTGGCGCAATGGGATAAAGATTTATGTATTCAATGTGGTAATTGTAGTTTTGTATGTCCACATAGTGTTATTCGATCTAAATTCTATAACGAGGCCTATCTGGAACCAGCTCCTGCAGAATTTCCCTCTGCACCTATCAACGCCCGCGGATTTCCTGAAACACGCTATACCCTGCAAGTGTACTTGGAAGATTGTACCGGCTGCAACCTCTGTGTGGAAGTTTGTCCGGTTACCGACCCTGCTGATGAAAACACCAAGGCCATCAACTTACGGTCAAGGGTGCCCCTTCTAGAGCGGGAAAAAGAGAATATACACTTTTTTGAAAGCCTTCCTATGAACGATCGTACAAAAGTTGATTTTTCTTCAGTACGAGGCACACAATTTCTTGAACCATTATTCGAGTTTTCCAGTGCCTGCGCAGGCTGTGGCGAAACACCCTATATAAAAGTACTTACTCAATTGTTTGGTGATCGACTGATTGTTGCCAATGCTACCGGCTGTTCTTCTATTTATGGAGGCAATCAGCCAACAACTCCTTGGACCGTTAATGAAGAAGGTAGAGGTCCAGCCTGGTCAAATTCACTTTTTGAGGACAACGCAGAATTTGGATTGGGTATGCGCATAACTGCCGATAACCACCTGTCAATGGCTAAAAAGCTGGTGCATTATTCACGCCATGCAATTGGGGAGAAGTTGGCGAAAAAACTACTTAATACTGAACAGCTATATGAATCTGAAATAACGGAACAGCGAGAGGCAATATCGCAATTGAAGAAAAAATTAGCCCAAATTGATCAAAATGAAGCTGAAAAACTACTGTCGGTGGCAGATCATCTGGTCAGAAGAAGTGTGTGGTTGGTTGGTGGAGACGGATGGGCCTACGACATAGGTTCTGGAGGGCTGGATCATGTGCTATCCACAGGTAAAAATGTCAATGTGTTGGTATTGGACACCGAAGTATATTCCAATACGGGTGGTCAAATGTCTAAAGCAACACCAACAGCTGCTACTGCAAAGTTTGCTAGTGGTGGAAAAAAAGTGGGCAAAAAGGACCTTGCTTTACAAGCCATTTCTTATGGCAATGTCTATGTGGCACAGGTTGCCATGGGCGCTAACCCTCAACAAACGCTTTTGGCGATGCGCGAAGCCGAAGCTTATCCTGGGCCATCAATCATTTTGGCGTACAGTCAATGTATAGCACATGGGATCGATATGCGTAAAGGGATGACCCAACAAAATTTAGCTGTTCAGAGTGGGTACTGGCCATTATTACGGTACAACCCAACTTTAAGAAAAGCAGGCAAAAACCCTTTTGTGCTTGATTCGCCCAGACCTACTATAAAATTTGAGGACTATGCGTATAACGAACTGAGGTACACCATTTTGAAAAAAACCAACCCTGAAGAAGCAGAAAAGTTACTTAAAGTAGCACAGGAGCTCATAAACTTACGGTGGAAAACCTATGAGGATATGTCGGGATGGGGGGCAAAGAAATTTTGTCCAGTGATTTAATGAAAAATGCTTTTTGTGTAAAATGTTAAGTGAAAATTAAATAACTATCTTATGAATTCTAAAACCGTAAATATTATTGGCGCTGGTCCGGCAAGTTTAGTAGCAGCAATACAACTTGCCAAAAATAATTATTCAGTTACTGTTCATGAAATGAAAAATGATGTTGGCACACGCTTTAATGGCGACTTTCAAGGTATCGATAATTGGTCAACCTATGAAGATGCTCATGATTTTTTAAAATCCATAGATATTTCTATAAACTTTAAGTTTGTGCCGTATAGCAATGGTGATTATTTTGATCCTTTGGCAAAAAAATATAACATAGAAACATCTCGCCCACTATTTTATTTAGTAGAGCGCGGCACCAATGAAGAGTCTTTGGACCAAGGTTTAAAAAGACAAGCCTTAAAGGCTGGTGTAGAAATTAAATGGAACTCGCGTATATCAGAAACCCCGGAAGGGAAGGTAATTATAGGGACCGGACCTAAAGCAGCCGATGCCATAGCTAAAGGTATTGTTTTCGAAACCACCCATAAAAATTATTATGCAGGTTTTTTAGACGATAATATTGCTCCTCAGGCTTATGCTTACCTTTTGGTTAATGAAGGCAAAGCCACATTTGCTACCTGTTTATTTAAGTCTTTTCCCAATGCCCAAGAATATTACGAACGTGCTTATAAACGGCTTGTTGAAACTGTGGATATTGATATAGTAAACCCTACATCTTTTGGAGGCTATGTTAACTTTTTCTTCAATAAAAATCTAACCAAAGACAACCGGATTTATTACGTAGGCGAAAATGCAGGATTCCAGGATGCCCTGTGGGGTTTTGGGATGCGCTATGCTATGCATTCCGGTTATTTGGCGGCTAGAAGTATTATAGAAAACAGCTCCTATCCTGACCTTTGTAAAACACATATTATCCCTAAAATGGAAGCTTCCTTAGTTAACCGATGGATGTTTTCTAAATTAGGAAACTTTGGTTATAAAGAAGTGCTAAAAAGAATTTCGAAAAAGAAAGATCTTGTATCAACTTTAACTAAAAAATATAATTCAAACGGCATTGGCAAACAATTACTATTCCCTTTAGCAAAACTCTGGTTTAAACCTAGGTTGAAAGATAAACAGTGCATGCATAAAAACTGTTCATGTTTGTGGTGTAAACACGGTAAGCATGAGTTTCAAGATGTTCAAACAAATTGTTAAAAAAGATTGGTATGAATTTAGTCGTGGCCGTTCAAAAAATAAATAAATTTATATCAGCTAATACCATCAAGAATGATACCTTTTATAAATTAAGTTCGGTAAATTTGAATTAATAATTATGATACAGAAAGTACTCCCTAAAATTAAGTTGGTATTAAGCCTTACTAAAGAATTAATTTTTCTGATTGTATTGCTAACTTTATTCTTCTTAATAATGAATATATGGGGCCATCAAGAATATCTAAGCCTGTGGGCTGGGGCATTGGTGCTTTTTTCAATAGCCAAAATCTATCTTCTTGTTTCACATACTTTTAAAAAGTTAGACACATTAATTGAAGATAATCATTCATTCAACCATATGCTACTTTTACTTGGAGCAATAATCACTATTATAGTCATTTCATTTGCTATAGATTATTTATGTGTTACTGAAATTTATCCAAATGCATTTTCTGGTATTCAAAATAGTCAACCATTATTATCTAGATTTTTGAATTTGTTGTATTTTAGTATTGTAACTTTTACAACGGTTGGTTATGGAGATATTATTCCTATAGCACCAGTATCAAAATTTATTACAGTAATAGAAATGATGTCAGGTTTTATTGTCATTGTATTTATCATTTCAAAATATTTTAAAAACAATAATTAAATAAATAAATGAAAAAAGAAAATTCAAATAAAGAAGAAGCTCATGGAAGTTTCCACGGAGTTAGAACAGATGCCAAAGTATTAAAAATAACAGGTTGGCTTACAGGAGTTTATTTTATCATAGAACTGGCATTGGGTTTTTATTCACAATCTGTAGCGGTAATTTCTGACGCTTTTCATACTTTTTCAGCAGTTGGTGGCATACTCATTGCATTTATTGCAGATAAAATTTCAAAAAGAACAGCAACAAAACAAGCTACTTTTGGATTTAAAAGAGCTGAAATTTTAGGTGCTTTATTAAACGGGGTATTTCTTCTTTTTATGGCATTTTATGTTTTATATATGGGCTATACTCGTTTAGGAAAAGAATTTGAATTACCTACAGGAGTAATGTTAGTAGCTGCCTTGGGCGGCTTAATTACAGAAATTATATCGTTTAAATTAATCTATAAAAACCAAAAAGGAAATTTGAATATGCAAGGTGCTTTTTGGCATATTATGCAAACCTTTATTGGAAGCATACTTATTCTTATTGCAGCTGCGGTAATTTATTTTACAGGTTGGACACAAATAGATCCAATTTTAGGAATGGCGTTTGGGCTCGTATTACTTTGGGCTTCTTACAAAATAATTAAAGATGTATTAGATATACTAATGCAGACTGTGCCAAAAACAGTTGATATTGATGAAGTTAAAAATTCGTTACTAAAAATTGAAGGGGTAATATCTATACAGCATCAACATGCATGGGTTTTAACTTCTGGGAAGAATATATTTTCGGCTCATTTACAAGTTGATGATTTATTAGTTTCTGATAAAATATTAAAGGAAGCAACTCAATTGTTAAAACAAAAGTATCAATTCTATTTTTCTACCTTACAAATAGAGAAAAAGCATCAAATTTCTGAAACCGATAACCAAATGTATTAGATTTGAATTGATTATTATACATAATAATAAACATGAATAGAATAGGTTTTATAAAAATAAAACAAAGAAGTAAAGTTTTTACGTATTTATTGTTGTTTACTTCTTCAACAATAATATCACAAACCGAAATGCTAATTGAGCAAATTTCAGACAGAGTGATTGTACGAGAAAATTATGATAAAAAAGGAAATCTTTTAAACGAACAAATATTTATAGCAGAAGAAGTTTTAAAGAAAGGGTTATATTATGAAATTAGGGTTGTTACAGAATTATTTGACAAGGATAAAAAACTTACTGATAAATATACAACTAACTATCGCTGTAAACCAGATGAAGCTAGTATAATGGTAATGGCAATTCCTTTTTCCAATCCAAAATCTAAAGAAACCAAAATAAGTACCACTTCTAACAACTTTAAAGAATTATACGATTTAAAAAACTTAGAAGACGTAGAGTTAAAAATGAGTTTTGATTCAGGGCTGTTGAATTTTTTCGGATCAAAAAGCAAGATTAAAATCTATGATAGAACTTTAGAAATAAATAAGAAATACAATCTTATTAAATCAAAAATAAATATCAAAGCGTATGCGTTAGGAATCCGTATTAAACAACTTAATTATACAGTAACAGAAAAGTTAAACCTAAATGGATTATTGTTTTTTCAAAAATTTACAGAAGAAGATGGTAGTTTTTTTAGAATAAATTATAAACAAAGAAAAGATGAAAAGTTATGATACGCTGTCAGAAGCAGTAAATGACCTTGTTCAAAGAGGATATACGTATGATTTTAATCTAAAGCCTAATTGCTTGGAGTGTGCTTCTCTAAAAATAGAAATACGCCCAGAAGATTTTAAAGTAGACCAAATGTACCGATTTGAAGGTATGAGTAGTACCGATGACAACAGCGTTTTGTACGCAATTTCATCTAAAAATGAAATTAAAGGACTTCTTGTAGATGCTTATGGAGTTTATAGCGAAAGTCTAAGTGAAAGTATGATTCAAAAACTAAAATAAAATATTAAAAATGATAGATTTAAATTCCATTTCTACCAAACCGCCCTCAAACATTTCAAAAGGTGAGGCCAAGAAAGGTTTGGCAAAGTTACGTAAAGAACTTTTTGAGCTACAAAACAAGTTTTATGCAGATGGGCGTTTTGGGTTGCTTATCATTCTACAAGGAATGGACACTTCGGGTAAAGACGGTACTATTCGTCATGCATTAAGTAGTATGAATCCACAGGGCGTTCAAGTAAAATCATTTAAAAAACCAACAGAAGAAGAGTTGAGGCACGATTTTTTGTGGCGAGTTTATCCACATATTCCTCCAAAAGGAATGATTCAAGTTTTTAACCGTTCGTATTATGAAGATTTACTTATGCCAATGGTTGGTAATTCTCTTTCAGAAGAAGTGTTAGCTCACCGTTGTAAGCTTATCAAATACTTAGAGCAGCATTTAAGACAAAACAATATTCACGTGCTTAAACTTTTTCTTCATATTTCTAAGGAGGAACAGCAAGAACGTATTCAGGAACGACTTTCAAAACCCCACAAACGCTGGAAATATAGCATCGAAGATGAAAAGGCAGCTGAACAATGGGATGCTTATAGAGCTGCCTACAATATGGTAATTAACAACTGCGATGATCCTTCATGGCATATTATACCTGCAGATAAACGTTGGCACCGTAACTATAGTGTTGCCAATATATTGACAGAGCATTTAAAAACACACAATTTAAAATATCCTAACACTTAAAAATAACATACTATGGACAATCACAAAGATCACAAAAACAAAAATATGGATCATTCAAAGATGGATCATTCAAAGATGGACCACACGAAAATGGAAGACTCAAAATTGGACGACCACTCTAAAATGGACCATTCCGGTCATGACGGTAATTCGCCTATGGGAATGGCAGGACACGATCATCATAAAATGATGGTTACCGATTTTAGAAAACGCTTTTGGGTATCCTTAATAATTACCATCCCAATTCTGTTCTTCTCACCAATGATCCAAGAGTTCTTTGGTTATAATTTTTTACTTCCAGGGAATCCATACTACCTATTTTTGCTTTCAACTTTTGTCTATTTTTGGGGAGCTTGGCCATTTTTAAAAGGATTTTATGGCGAAATGAAAACAAAAGGCGCTGGTATGATGACACTTATATCAATGGCAATAAGTGTTGCTTATTTTTATAGTACTGCAACAGTTTTTGGACTCGAAGGCGAAGATTTCTTTTGGGAATTAAGTACACTTATTGTGATTATGCTTTTAGGGCACTGGATAGAAATGAAAAGTGTTTTAGGAGCCTCAAAAGCCTTGCAATTATTGGTAAGTATGTTACCTTCCGAAGCACATAAAGTCGTTGGAGATACCATTCAAGATGTGAAATTGGACGATCTTATGAAAGATGATATTATTCTGATTAAACCGGGAGAGAAAATTCCAGCAGATGGAATCATTACTGAAGGTTCTAGCTATTTGAATGAATCTATGCTTACAGGAGAATCTAAACCCGTTAAAAAAGAATTGGACGATAAGGTTATTGGTGGCTCTATAAATGGAAATAGCACCTTAAAAGTAAAGGTAGAACATACAGGAAAAGACAGTTATCTTAACAAAGTAATTAAGATGGTTGATGAAGCTCAACGCACCAAGTCTAAAATGCAAAACTTATCAGATAGAGCGGCAAAATGGTTAACTTATATTGCGTTGGCTATTGGATTTGGAACATTGGCAGTTTGGTTAGCTTTAGGATTTCCGTTTGTATACGCATTAGAACGTATGGTAACAGTAATGGTTATTGCTTGCCCACACGCACTAGGTCTTGCTATTCCTTTAGTTGTGGCTATTTCTACCGCAGTATCTGCTCAAAATGGATTGTTAATCCGAAATCGAACAGCTTTTGAAGAATCACGTAAAATATCAGCTTTATTATTTGATAAAACTGGCACGTTGACCAAAGGTGATTTTGGAGTTACTCGAATAGAATCTGTCTTGAAAACTTATTCTGTGGATGAAATCCTGCGTTTTGCGAGTGCCTTAGAACAAAGCTCTGAACATCCTATTGCTGTAGGTATTATTAAAAAGGTAAAAGCAGATAATGTGACTATTCCAAAGCCTGAAAAATTTAATTCCATTACTGGAAAAGGTGTCGAGGCCAATGTAGAAGGAAAGCAAGTAAAAGTAGTAAGTCCTGGATATTTACGTGACGAAAATATCGCCATTCCTGAGGATGCTTATAGTGATGCTGCCGAAACCGTAGTATTTGTTTTGATAGATGGAAAGTTAGCAGGTTATATTGCGCTTTCTGATGAAATTAGACCAGAATCGGCTGAGGCTATAAAAACCTTTAAAGAGAATGATATCAAGGTATATATGGCAACTGGTGATAATGAAAAAACCGCTAAAGCTGTAAGTGATAAACTGGGGTTAGATGGTTACTTTGCTGAAGTATTACCACATCAAAAAGTGGAAATTGTAAAAGACTTACAAGATAAAGGAGAATTTGTTGCCATGACTGGAGATGGTGTAAATGATGCACCTGCATTGGCACAGGCCAATGTTGGAGTTGCTGTTGGTTCTGGATCTGATATTGCAGCTGAAACAGCCGATATTATTTTGGTAAACAGCAACCCTAAAGACATTGCAAATTTAATTTTATTTGGTAAAGCTACTTACAGCAAAATGATTCAAAATCTTATTTGGGCAACAGGATATAATATTGTTGCTATTCCATTAGCAGCAGGTGTTTTCTATGCTTCAGGATTTGTATTAGGGCCAGCTATCGCAGCGGTATTTATGAGTTTAAGTACGATTATTGTGGCCATTAATGCGCAACTATTAAAGCGTAAAATTGGTAAAAAATAATGAATAAAAAAGAAAAACTCAACAAGATATTCTTAATCTTGTTGAGTTTATTTGTTGTGATGTTGGGCTATGGAATTTTACTTCCTGTCTTACCTTATTATACAGAAAGGCTCGCTTTAAATAACAATCTTAATGCAGACTCCATAAACTTTCACATAGGTTTGCTAACCAGTATTTATCCGTTATTTCAGCTGCTCTTTGTTGTTTTTTGGGGAAAACTTTCAGATAAATATGGTCGTAAGCCCATTATTATTACTGGACTTATCGGCTTTGTAATTATGCAAGTTCTTACAGGTTTTGCAACATCGTTAACATATTTATATATAGCGCGTATTATTGGAGGTATTTTTACATCGGCAGTAATTCCTGTCAGTAATGCCTATTTAAGCGATATTACTTCCGAGAAACGGAGAACAAAAATAATGGCTTGGTCTGGAGTAACCGCGAGTTCTGGTGTTATTTTTGGACCTGTAATTGGGGGTTTTTTAAGTCAAACGAATTTACATTATAAATTTTCTTTTGGGATATTTCATTTAGATGGATTTTCTGTTCCTTTTTTATTGTCAGCTCTGTTTGGAATAATTGTATTGATTATTATTTATAAAGGATTAAAATCTAAAAAATCACCAATAAAACTTATACGAGACGATAACAATATGAAGTCAAAATACGTTATTTCTCAATATTTTATAATATTGCTAATACTCTCTTTTGTACTTCAGTTTGCGATAACATTATTTGAAACAGTATTTTCAATATTTGCTAAAAACGAATTATCCTTTAAAAGCAGCCAAGTTGGTCTTGGTTTTATGCTGTGCGGTTTAGTTATGGCCGTATTGCAACCAGTGTTTGCTACTTATGGTCTAAAAATAATCTCTGGAAAAAAACAAATGGCTTTCGGTTTTTTAATCAGTGGAATTGCATTAATAGCTTTTCCTTTTATTAGAGTAACCTCATTAATTTATATCACAATAATTATTTTTGCTATTGGAGGATCTATGGTTACGCCTAATTTACTTACTGCAGTTTCTGTACTATCTAATACACAAACGGGTAAAAATATTTCTATACAAATGTCTATAATTAGTTTAGGGCAAATTGCTGGACCAATATTGGGAACAGGTTTGGTTACAGGTGGCTTTTATTATCCTTTTATAATTGCTGGGCTATTTTCTTTAGCCGCTATGAGTTTATTAGTTGTGGTAAAATTAAATCCTAAGATAATTAATTTAAAAAACTATAAATAACTGTAATGATTATACCTATATTTATCACATTAAAAAATAATTTTTTAGAAAAAGTATTATAAAATAAGACACAATTAAGTCAAAATTATGCACAAATAAGTTTACTTGTAAAGTAATATTTGCATAATAAAATTTATTATTATGAAACACACATATAAAATTACAGGAATGTCTTGCCATGGTTGTAAGACCAATGTTGAAACCTCATTAAATAATTTAAAGGAGATAACTAAGGTAGAAGCTAATTTAGATACAAATGAAGTTATTGTTGAAATGACTTCTCATGTTTCAATTGAGGCTCTACAAGAAAGGCTTTTAAAATCTGGATTACATTATACTATAGAAATGCCTGAGCAAAATAAAAGTGATGAATATTATTGCACCATGCTTTGCGAAGGTGATAAAACATACGACAAACCAGGTAAGTGTCCTGTTTGTAAGATGAAACTTGTGCTAAAAAATACAGAAAGCCAGGCTAATGATCATAAGCACAACCATACTGAACACGATCATCACAATCATAAACCTGTAAAAGATGGCAATGGTGTTTTTTATTGCCCGATGCATTGTGAAGGAGAAAAAACATATGATAAAGCAGGAAGTTGCCCAAAATGCGGAATGGATTTAGTTGAGCAGCCAAAAGCAATTCAAGATGTACAATATACCTGCCCAATGCATCCAGAAGTCATCAAGGACTCGCCAGGTTCTTGCCCAATTTGTGGTATGGATTTAGTACCGATGGAACCTTCTGAAAGTGAAGAAAGCAAAGCTTATCAGAATTTGCTTAAAAAAATGAAAATATCAACACTATTTACAGTTCCTGTGTTGTTTATTGCCATGGCAGATTTTATTCCAAACAACTTTTTATTGGATATTGCATCACAAGAAAACTGGAACTTGGTACAGTTTGTACTATCACTTCCAGTGGTTTTTTATACCTGTTGGATGTTTTTTGTACGTTGTTGGAAATCTATCAAGACATGGAACCTGAACATGTTTACGCTAATTGGTATTGGTACAGGAGTCGCTTTTCTTTTTAGTGTATTCGGAATGATTTTTCCAGATCTTTTTCCAGACCAATTTAAAACAGAAGCAGGTACTGTTTTTGTCTATTTTGAAGCAACTACAGTTATTTTAACACTAGTATTATTAGGGCAACTTTTAGAAGCCAGAGCACATAGTCAAACCAGTGGTGCCATAAAAGAATTATTAAAATTAGCGCCTAGTGAAGCTACTTTGGTAACTCCAGGTGGTGAAGACAAAATTGTTTCCATACACGATATTAAAAAAGGAAATTTATTACGAGTAAAACCAGGGGATAAAATTCCAGTTGATGGTAAAATTCATGAAGGACATGGTGTTATTGATGAGTCTATGATTACGGGAGAACCTATTCCGGTTGATAAGCACGAAGGAGAAGCAGTAAGCTCTGGTACCATTAATGGTAATAAGTCATTTGTTATGGTTGCAGAAAAAGTGGGTTCAGATACCTTATTATCACAAATCATTCAAATGGTAAATAATGCTAGCCGATCTAAAGCGCCAATACAAAAATTAGCAGATAAAATTTCTAAATATTTTGTACAAATTGTTATTGTAGTTGCGGTAATCACCTTTTTGATATGGCGTTATTATGGTCCTGAACCAGCTATGGTGTATGCTTTTGTTAATGCTATCGCCGTATTGATTATTGCTTGTCCGTGCGCTGTAGGCTTGGCAACACCAATGTCTGTGATGGTTGGCGTTGGTAAAGGCGCATTAAATGGTGTGCTTATTAAAAATGCTGAAGCTCTGGAAAACCTAGACAAAGTCAATGTATTGATAACCGATAAAACGGGTACTATTACCGAAGGCAAACCATCGGTTGAAAAAGTAGTCGATTTATCCAAAACCAATGACGACAAATTACTGCTTAAATACATCGCATCTGTTAACCAATATAGTGAGCATCCCCTTGCTGAAGCTGTCGTAAATTATGCCAAAGAAGGTAAAATGTCACTAGAAGAAGTTAACGATTTTGAAGCCGTTACTGGAAAAGGTGTAATAGGAACAGTAAAGACCAACAAAATAGCGTTGGGCAATAAAAAATTGATGCAAACAGTAAATGCATCAATCCCTACGGAGATAGACGCAAAAATTGTTGAAGAACAAAAATTAGGTAAAACCGTGTCCTATATTTCGGTAAATAAGGAAGTTGTTGGTTATGTGTCTATAACCGATGCTATAAAAGAAACCAGTAAACAAGCCATTGCATCCTTGCAAAAACAAGGAGTTGATGTTATTATGATGACTGGTGATAATGAAAACACCGCTAAAGCTGTATCTGCAGAGTTACATTTATCAAGCTTTAAAGCCGATTGTTTACCTGAAGACAAATTAAGGTTCATTGAAGAATTACAAAATCAAGGTAAAGTAGTAGCTATGGCTGGTGATGGTATTAATGATGCACCTGCATTGGCACAATCTGATATTGGTATTGCTATGGGAACAGGTACAGATGTAGCTATTGAAAGCTCAGAAGTTACACTGGTAAAAGGCGATTTATTGGGTATTGTAAAAGCGAAAAATTTAAGTCACGCCGTTATGAAAAATATTAAACAGAACCTATTTTTTGCGTTTTTCTATAATGTGCTTGGAATACCATTAGCAGCAGGTGTTTTATACCCTGTATTTGGCCTATTGCTTTCGCCAATAATTGCAGCAGCAGCAATGAGTTTTAGCTCATTTTCAGTAATTGCAAATTCTTTAAGATTAAGAAATATTAAACTTTAAAAATTTATTTAATGAGAAATTTAGTGAAAATATTTTTTGTATCTGTATTATTTGTAGGATGTAAAACTGATAAAAAAGTTAAAAATGATACTACTCATCAACATCATAAAGTAGAAAAAAAGACTGAGGTTAAAAAGAAAACGTTAAGTCCACATACTTCTACTATGGCAATGATTGGTGACGCTCATATTCATATAGATTACTCTTCACCAGGAGTTAGAGACCGAATTATTTTTGGAGGGTTATTGGCTTATGATATGATTTGGCAAGCAGGAGCTCATAAAGCTACTTGGCTTGAAACAAATAAGGATTTAAATATTGATGGAAAAGTATTGCCAGCAGGAAAATATGGTTTTTTTGTAATTCCTTCTAAAAATGAATGGACGCTTATTTTTAATCGTAATTGGGATCAACATGGAAAAGATGAGTACGATGATAAAGATGATGTTTTACGCTTTAAAGCTGTTCCTCAAGTTTTAGAACAGGTTACAGAGCATTTAAAATATAAAGTTGCTAAAACGAGCAATAATACAGGAACCATTTCTTTATCTTGGGAAAAGGTGTTAGTGAAATTTACTTTTGAAATAACTAAATAATAAATTAATAACAATTAAAAATTAAAAATTATGAGTAAGTATGTAAAATCAATCTTATTAGGAGTTGTATTTGTTTTTGTAGGGTTTAATGTTCAAGGACAAAATACAGAAAAAAAAGCTGTGGCTGATGTAATGAAAAGCTATAAAGATGCAATTCAAAATTTAACTACAGATGGCACTATAGAGCTTTTTACAGAGGATGCAACAGTCTTTGAATCAGGCGGTTCAGAAGGTACATATAAAAATTATGTTTCACATCACTTAGGTCCAGAATTAAATCAATTTAATAGCTTTATTTTTTCTGATTATAAGGTAGACGTTAAAGTAGATATGCCATTTGCGTTTGTTACTGAAACTTATATCTATACTATAAATCTAAAAGCGAATAAAAAAAGAGGAACAGCAGAAAGAACTATCAAAAAGAAAGGGGTGGCAACATCTAGTTTAAAGAAAATTGGAGATAAATGGAAAATAACTAAAACTCATTCATCTTCAAGAAATATAAGGAAATAATCACATTATGATTTAGAAATTCTATTTTAGAACGAGACACAATGTGACGTCCTGAAATAGCGTTACAGAATTAATAATTATAAAGGTAGTAATTTAATATTGCTACCTTTTACTTTTTTGTATGATTTTCTTTTAACTATCTTTTGCTTGTGCATTTGATTTGGAGTG
>Ga0316205_10000863_pt1 | contig 44983 bp, 42 predicted proteins | sample 3monthpyrite_MG_FD_204941 | JGI IMG/M metagenome (GOLD analysis project Ga0316205, IMG submission 204941) | Microbial mat bacterial communities from mineral coupon in-situ incubated in ocean water Damariscotta River, Maine, United States -... | ecosystem: Environmental > Aquatic > Marine >...
TGTTCCGTCGCGCGAGGTGGCATAGGGGTGGTCGCCAAAGACCTGTTCGTCCAGAGCCTGCGCGGCCAGGAACCGGGGCTCCTTGAGGTCGGACTGGATGATCGAAAGCATCTGGCCCTTGACCCGCTCCACGGCGTCCTCGTCAAAGCGCGGGTTCACCAGGCTTTCGCGCAGAAGCGCCACGGCCTCGTCCCGGTTCTCGGTGAGGAACTTGGCCGAGACCGACAGCACGTCGTCCGATGCATCGTAGTCGAAGGACGCGGCCAGTTCCTCGACCCGCTGGGCAAAGGCGCGGGCATCCATGTCGCCGGCGCCTTCTTCGAGTGTAGCTGTCATCAGGGTGGTCACGCCCCGCTTGCCCGGGGCATCGAGCGTTGCCCCGCCGCGGAAGCGCAGTTCGAGCGCAACGAAGGGAATGGAGCGCTCCTCGACAAGCCAGGCGGTGATGCCGCCGGGCGTGGTGATTTCCTTGATCACGACTTCTGCGCGCGCGGGCAGGGCGACGACAATGGCCAGCATCAAGGCTAGGGTACGGATCATTGGGTCACCTCCGGGGCGGTCAGCCAGCCGGTGACCGAGTTGCTGTCCACCAGAACCTCGCGGGCGGCCTGCATGATCTGCTTGGGTGTCGTGGCCTCGAGGATGTCCGGCCAGGCCTGCACGTCCTCGACCGTCAGCCCCACGGCCAGCGCGCGGCCATAGCGGTTGGCGATCGCACTCACGTCGTCGCTTGAATAGATGCGCGCCGCGCGCAGTTGCATCTTGAGCCTGTCAAGCTGGGCTTCGTCGACGCCGGTTTCTAGGAACTCGGTCAGAACGGCGTCCATGGCGTCCTCGGCCTGCTGGAGGGTCACGCCTGCGGCGGGCACAACGAAGAAGTTGAACGTACCGTCATCCACCGAGGTGCCGCTGTACCAGGCTCCGGTCTGCACCACGAGTTTCTGGTCGAACTGAAGCCTCTGGTTGAGCACCGAGGTGGAACTGCCGCCCAGAAGCTCGCCCAGCAGCGTCAGCGCGGCGGCCTTTTCCTGATTGCCCGGGTCACGTTCCGGCGCGAGATAGGAGCGTGAAATGTAGGGCTGCGCAACGCGGGGGTCCTCCATCAGCAGGCGGCGCTCGGCCATCTGGCGCGGCTCCTGCGGGCGGGCGCGTTCGGGCAGATCCGGATTGGCCGGGATCGCGCCATAATAGGTTTCGGCCAGCGCGCGCACCTCGTCGGGCCGGACATCCCCGGCCACCACGAGGATCGCGTTGTTGGGAGCGTAATTCGTGCGGTAGTAGGTCAAGGCATCGTCGAGATCGAGCGATACCATTTCGTTCTGCCAGCCGATGATCGGAACGCCGTAGCGGTGGTTGAGGTACTGCGCGGCGCGGCGCTGCTCACGAAACAGCGCCCCGGGATCATTTTCCGTGCGCTGGTTGCGCTCTTCGATCACCACGTCGCGCTCGGTCAGGATGTCATCGTCCGAAAGGCGGATGTTCACCATCCTGTCCGCCTCCATCCGCATCATCAACTCCAGCCGGTCAGCGGCGACGCGTTGAAAATAGGCGGTGTAGTCGTAAGAGGTGAATGCGTTGTCCGAGCCGCCATTGCGGGCCACGGTCGCCGAAAGCTCGCCGGGAGCCAGCGTGTCGGTGCCCTTGAAGAGCAGGTGTTCGAGGAAGTGGGCCACGCCCGAAGCGCCGGGCAGTTCGTCTGCCGATCCGGCCTTGTACCAGACCATCTGCACGACAACGGGAGCGCGGGTGTCCTCGATGACCACCACTTCCATACCGTTATCAAGGGTGAAATTGCTGACATGCTCATCGGCCTGGGCCGTGAAGGTCAACGCGAAACTGACCACCAGGGCCGACATCAGGCTGCGCATGTTACCTCCCAAGTCTGGTATGCGTTCATTGTTCCGATAGATACGGTTGTTGACGCGCGGTTCAAGATGTCCGTCGGAATTGGCCGATCACGGACCCGTGTGCTCACTCGGGAGGCGGAGACGAAGGGGTCCAGATACCGCGCCGCTGCAACCGCGCCTTCTCGGCATCGGCGTTCAGCCACTGGCGCTTGTAGGCGTTGGTGTAGTCGTCGGTCGGGCCGATGCGCAGAATGTTGACCCGACCGTGACGGCGGCGGATTTCCGCATCTTCGGCGGCCAGAGTCTGGCGGATGCCCGGCGTGACGCCAAGACGGCGGGCGTGATTGACAAGCCCCGCATCGACGCTGCTGATTCCGCGCGCGTCCGTCGCCGGATTACCGCCAAGTGCCGCGATGCCGTCTGCCTTGGGATTCTGGTCAACCAGGTTCGACCCGCCCGGCGTGGGGGCGGGCAGAGCGCTGAAATTTTCCGGAGCCTGGAGCGGCTTGGTGGGAAGGATTGTGAACTCGTTCGGGCCCTGGCCCACCTTCTTGAAATTCCGGAGCTTGACGTCCTTGCGGTTTCCGCAGGCCGACAGACCCACCGCAGCGGCCAGCAGAAGCATAAGAATTTGCGATTTGCGCATCGCGCGTCTCCACCTGTTTCAAAGCGGTTTTAACGCATCATGCGAGCAAGGTCACGCAGGCTTTTTGCTGTTTGAAAAAACAACCACCCCGGCCGCCCCGGCAAAGACGGTGATGTCCGCAACATTGAAGACGTAGGGGTTGTTGAGACCGCAGCATGACATGTTGAGGAAATCCGCGACCGCGCCGTAAAGCACCCGGTCCACCACGTTGCCCAGTGCGCCGCCGACCAGCAATCCGGCGGACACTTTCTGCCACCGGCCAGCCGGATCGGACCGGACCCACCACAGGACGGCCGCGCAAATCACCAGCGCCACGCCGATCAGCACCCAGCGGGTGGCCGGAGCATCCCCTGCCAGCAGTCCGAAATTGATCCCGGAATTCCATGTCATGCGCAATTTGATGAAGGGCGGCCATACATCGATGGCCAGCAGCTCGCGCAGGTTCATCGCGTGCACGACGATGTATTTGGTCACCTGGTCCAGGATGAAAGTGGCCAGCGCCACCCAGAAAACGAGCCGCATCAGGGTCTCCTCAATGTCGGAAATGCCGCATTCCGGTCAGCACGACGGCCAGTCCGGCCTGATCCGCGGCCGCAATCACTTCGTCGTCGCGCATCGAGCCACCGGGGTGGATGACTGCCGTGGCTCCGGCCTCGGCCGCTGTCAGCAGGCCGTCGGCGAAGGGAAAGAACGCATCCGACGCCACGACCGAGCCCCGGGTCAGCGGTGCGGGCAGGCCCAGCGTCTGGGCCATGTCCTCGGCCTTGCGCGCAGCGATGCGGCAGCTGTCGACGCGGGACATCTGGCCCGCGCCCACGCCCACCGTCGCGCCGTCCCTGACATAGACGATGGCATTCGACTTGACGTGTTTGGCGACCTTCCAGGCAAAGAGCATGTCGGTCATCTCGGCTTCGGTGGGCGCGCGCCTGGTGACGACCTTGAGGTCATCGGGGGTGAGCACGCCGTTGTCCTTGTCCTGAATGAGATAGCCGCCTGCGACCTGCCGGATCGTCTGAAGCGCGGTGGCAGGATCGGCCAGACCTTCGGTGGTCAGCAGACGCAGGTTCTTCTTCTTGGCAAAAACACGCATGGCATCGACATCCGCTCCGGGCGCGATGACCACTTCGGTGAAGATGTTGCAAATCTCCTCGGCCGTGGCTCCGTCCAGCGACTGGTTCAGTGCGATAATTCCGCCAAAGGCCGAGGTACGATCACAATCAAAGGCGCGGGTGTAGGCCTCCTTGAGCGTCTTGCCCCGGGCCACGCCGCAGGGGTTGGCGTGTTTGATGATTGCGCAGGCCGGGCCGTTCGCGGGATCGAATTCGCTGACCAGTTCAAAGGCCGCATCGGTGTCGTTGATGTTGTTGTAACTCAGCTCCTTGCCCTGGTGCTGGGTCGCCGTGGCCACTCCCGGACGGTTTGAGCCGTCCACATAGAACGCCGCGTCCTGGTGCGGGTTTTCACCATAGCGCAGAACCTGCGCGAGCGTCCCGGCCACGGTGCGGCGGCGGGGGGCCTTGTTGCCCTGACGGGCGGCCATCCAGCCCGACACGGCTGCGTCATAGGCCCCGGTGCGGGAATAGGCAGTCATCGCCATGTTCTGCCGGAAGGCAAGCGTGGTGGCGCCGTCGTTGGCGTCGAGCTCAGCCAGCAGAGGGTCATAGTCCTCCACATCCACGATGGTGGTGACAAATCCGTGGTTCTTGGCTGCCGCGCGGATCATGGCAGGCCCGCCGATGTCGATATTCTCGATGCAGGTGTCATAGTCAGCCCCGGCCTGCACGGTCGCCTCGAACGGGTAGAGATTGACCACCAGCAGGTCGATGCCGCCAATGCCGTGTTTCTCCATGGCCGCCACGTGGTCGGCATTGTCGCGCAGCGCCAGAAGCCCGCCATGCACCATCGGGTGCAGCGTCTTGACGCGGCCATCCATCATTTCGGGAAAACCCGTCACATCCGCCACGTCGCGCACATCCAGTCCCGCATCCCGCAGCGCCTTGGCGCTGCCGCCGGTGCTGAGCAGTTCGACGCCCCGATCAGCGAGGGCGCGGCCAAGGCCGATCAGGCCGGTCTTGTCGGAAACGGAAAGTAGTGCGCGTTTGATCGGCGCAAGGTCGGGGGTCGGCATGGGCAGCGGGTCCTGTTCTTGTCATGTCTCGCTCTGGTCGTCGGGCAGGGCGATCGGGTCCGCATGTTCGAGGTCGCGGATGCTGACCGGTGTGTCCTGCGCCTTGGCCAGAGACCATCTGATGCGGGTCGCATACTCCATTGCGCGGGCAGATAGAACGACCTGTTTGGTCGCACGGGGCGAAAGACGCGATTTTTCCAGGTAAACAGAGGGATCGACCCGCATTTCCAGGGCTCCGTCACAGCGGAAGATCCAGATTTCGCCGCTTTTGAGCGCCAGCGAGACGGCGTTGCCGCCCATGTCAAGCGTGGCGTCGGCTTCGGGGTGCAGATGGAAGCGGATGTCGAATGGCACGCCCTCCATGTTCGTGTCGTCCAGTGCGCGGTCAAAGCGGCGCTGGTGCATGTCCTCGAGCGCCAGCAAAAAGTCTTCGCCTGCGATGCCGCGCCCGTCAAAGGTCATCTCGATGCGGCGGCTATGGGTCAGGCCGAACCGGCGGACATAGCCGTCATGTGCGCCTTCGAACCGCAGTCCGTCGCTGGCCTGGCTGGTCTGAATCGGGACATTTACGGGCGTCGACACCAACCATTCCTCGGTGGGGCCGTCGGGACCGAGGCGCGAGCTTGATTCGCCTGCAAGCGTCAGCGTGGAATGCGAGGGCGTCGCCCGTCCCGCGCGCCGCCATTCGGGGCCGAAGCTGGCACCCGAACCGCAATTGACTACCAGAGGCCGGCGTCCCGAGGTCAGCTCGAAAGCCAGCGTCGAGGCATGTGCGCCGGAGGAATGTGGACCGGTGGGCGGGATGCCGGCGTCGATGATGATCGAACTGCGCCCCGCGCTCAGCCGTGCATAGCCCATCGACAGTCCGCCCGGCGCGCGGGTCTTGACGCCGCTGGTGGCCAATGCGGCATCGAGCCGCCCCTCGGCCCCGCGCCCGCCGCCATGAAACCGCGCGAGCCCGCCATCGGCGTGGCGCAGGGTGCGCAGGACCGGGGCGATCTCCTCGATGGCGGTCCAGTGGGCGGGGGTGGCGGTTTGACCCGTCTCGCCCAGCGCGAGCGCGGCCCAGGTGAGCAGGGTGAAAAGCTCCAGCAATTCTTCGGGGTTGCGGGTGGGCAGAAGGCCCACATCCACCATCTGGCGTTCGCATTCACGCGCCAGCGCCGTGTTGGCCGGGGCGACATACTGGTCCATCCCCTCGAGCGAGAGGCCCGCGTAGATCAACCCGGTCAGAGCCTCGAACCGGGGCAGTCCCGGCTGGGTCGTATGCCAGCGTTTGCCCAGGAACTGTGTCTGTTGCGCCAGTGTGCGCAGAAAGGCCTCGGAGCGTTCAGCGGGCAATCCGCCCATCAGAAAGAGCGCGTGGCTGATCAGGCGGATCAGCCGCCGCCCGGTCAGGTCCGGCGTCCAGCCGGGGCCGCGTCCGCCGCCGAATTTCTGCGTCCATTGCCACAGCCAGTCTTGCGCCGCGACGCGGGCCGCCGCATCCCCCGTGGCGGCCAGATCGTCAAGCCAGGCAAAGCCCTGAAGCTCCTGTGCGAAGGCGGCATCGGGGGGGATGATGTCCCAAATCCCCTTGTTCGGGGACTGCACGAGCCGTCCTGCAAAGAGATAGTTTCCGGCGCAAAGCTGCCGACCACGTGCGAAACTGCCGATGGTGCGCGGTTCAGGTTGGGAAATGAACGCCGTGGCGGGACGCGCCAGCGCCGCGCGGCGGGCGGCCACACGGTTCATGAAATGCGTCCAACGCGCGGAAAATTCTGTTGAATTCCACATCGACCTTGCCTCATGGCGCTCTTGCTGGCGCTCGGTTACCGCGACTATACCGCGCCGATGGGCACGAGTCACCGACTAAGCAGTCATTTGCGCAGAAGCGCCATGTAGAAGCCGTCCATGCCGCCCTGATCGCCCCAATAGTCGGGACGCAGGCGCAGCCCGCCTTCCGAGGTGATCCAGGCGGGATCGATGCCGGGGCGCGCCAGCGCGTCGCGGTCGGATTTGACGGTCGCATTGGCTCCGAGCACCGCCTCCACGTGGCATTCGCCTTCGTCGGGCAACAGCGAGCAGGTACAGAACATGAGCCGCCCGCCGGGCTTCAGCAGCATGAGCGCATGGGCCAGCATCGCCGCCTGAAGATCGATCAGCCCGCCGATCTCGGACCCGTCCTTGGCGTGGGGCAGGTCGGGGTGGCGGCGGATCGTGCCGGTGGCCGAGCAGGGCGCATCGAGCAGGATCGCATCATAGGGCCCGCCCGCGTGGTCCAACGCGTCTCCGGTGACGCAGGTGGCCGACAGGCCGGTGCGCCTGAGGTTCTCCGCGACCCGGGCCATGCGCTTCCCGGAGTTGTCCAGCGCGGTGACCTGTGCCCCGGCGGCGGCCAGCTGCAGCGTCTTGCCGCCGGGTGCCGCGCAGAGGTCGAGGACCTGTTCGCCCGGCTGCGGGTCGAGAATTCTTGCGGGGAGGGCCGCGGCGGCGTCCTGCACCCACCAGTCGCCAGTGTCGAACCCGGACATGGCCGAGACCTGGCCCGGATCAATGAGCCGGATGCTGCCCGTGGGCAGCAGCGTGCCGCCGGTGGCCCTGGCCACGGCTTCGGGGTCGTCCCTGGCGGTCAGGTCCAGCGGCGCTCCAGCGTAATGCGCGGCCTCCATTTTAGCCACGTTTCCAGCGCCATAGGCTTCGACCAGCGGGCCGCGCAGCCAACGCGGCAGGCCTGGTACGCGCAAGTCATTCCACGATCGCGGCGCCTCGACGGCGAGCTTGCGCAGGACGGCGTTGACCATGCCCTTCATGCTGCCCGTGCGGCGGTTTGCCCCGGCCATGGCCACGGCCTCGCCCACCACCCCATGCGCATCGCCGCCATGGGCCAGTTCGGTCGTGGCGAGGCGCAGGATGTTGCGGATCGGCAGGGGTGGCTTTTTCCTGACGTGGCGCGAGATCAGACGGTCGGCGCGGTCGATCCCGCGCAGGGTCTCGGTGGCCAGTCTTTGTGCCCTTGCGCGGCCTGCCGGATCGAGCCGGTTGAGCGTGCCGCCGGCCAGCAGATCGGACAGGAGCCGCCTTTCGATGATCACCTGGTCCAGAAGCCAGAGCGCAGAGCGGCGGGCCGAAGGTGCGGGGCGGGTCATGGGCGGTCCTTGAAAGCTGACAAAGGCGGCGTATAACAAGCGTATCAGGCCAAAGGAACCCTTGCGATGAGTGATCCCGAGAAAGACCTGCCCCCGGAAGCGGTCCGCGCGCTGGCCGAGGCCAATGAACGGCGGCGTGCGGCCGAAAATCTGGCGCTGCCAAAGGAGCTGGGCGGGCGCAAGGGGCCCGAGCCGGTCCGCTATGGAGATTGGGAGAAGAAAGGGATCGCGGTCGATTTCTGAGCCGCGAAAACCGACCCTATTTCAGCACGAGATCGGCAAAATCACCGGTGCCGCGATCCGAGGTGAAGCGGATCGTGTGTCCCTTGATTTCGACCTGCTGGCAGTTGGGGCCAAGGTCACGCTCGCCCCAGAAGAGGTCGCGGCAGAAGTATCCCGCCTGCCAGCGCCAGGCACCGCGCACATCGCGACCGAACGCGCGGCCCGTGATCGCGCCTTCGGGGCTGACGCTGAGGCGGATGCCGAAGCGGGTCAGTGCGCGGTCCTTGATGGCCGAGACGAAACTGTCGCGGTCGCTGATCTTGGCAAAGACTTCGGCGCTGGCGGGCGCAGCGAAGGTCAGTGCGGCGAGAAATCCAAGCGTTCTGATCATCATACAAACCCCGAGTTTTGAGAAGTTATACGCAGCGTACGGTGATCGGATCACTCTGGACGGCGGGAAATCCACGGCTAGTGTGGCGGGCAGACAGACGGGGACGCGGATCATGACAGGATTGCCGGATTTCAGGCTGGAGACACATTTTGCCAAATGGGAGTTCAGGGCGCGCCATCACATGACCGCCTCGGATGCCGAAAGCATGAGCCTGCCCGAGCTTCTGGCCATGGCCAGTCCCGAGGACCGTGCCGGGTTCGAGAAGATGTGGCTGGGCTATACCGAGACCTGGGGCGCGCCGGATGTCCGGGCGGAGATTGCCGCGACATATGCGGATCAGGCGGTGCAGAACGTGCTGTGTTTCGCAGGCGCCAGCGAGGGGATTTTCGCGGCCAATACGGTGCTTCTGGACAAGGGCAGCCATGCCATTGCGGTGACCCCTAACTATCAGTCGCATGAAAGCCTGCCCAGCGCGATCTGCGAGGCGACGGGCGTGCCCCTGGACCCGGATGATGGCTGGTCGCTGGACATTGATCGCGTGGCGGCGGCGATACGTCCGAACACCCGGCTGATCACGATCAATTTTCCGCACAACCCCACGGGCGCGATCCTGCCGCGGGACCGCTATGACGCGCTGATCGAGCTCTGTCGCAAGCATGGCATCTGGATCCTGCACGACGAGATTTTCCACGGGCTCGGGCCGAGCGGTGCCGAGCATCTGCCCTTCATCGCGGACCTGTATGAGCGGGGGCTGTCACTGGGTGTGATGTCCAAGAGCTATGGCCTGCCGGGGCTGCGGGTGGGGTGGATTGCGTGCCAGGACCGTGACGTGCTGAGCCGGATGGAGCGGCTCAAGCATTACCTGTCGATCTGCAATTCGGGGCCGAGCGAGCGGCTGTCGCTGATCGCGCTGAAGAACCGCGAGAGGATACTCGCGCGCAACTGCGCCATCGTGGACGAGAACCTGCCCAGGTGGGATGCGTTCTTTGGGCGCTATCCGGAGTTGTTCGACTGGCAGAGGCCGGACGGGTCCTGCATGGGCTTTGCCCGCTACAAGGGCCCTGAGGGGGCCGATGAGTTCTGTCGCGGGCTGGTCGAAGAGGCGGGGGTTCTGTTCCTGCCCGGCTCGATCTATCGCAGCGATCTGGGGCCGACCCCGACGGACCGGTTCCGGCTGGGGTTCGGGCGTCGCGGGCTGGACGAAGGGATCGCGGCGCTGGAGGCGCATTTGCGGCGTAACCGGGGGTAAGCCTGAGCCACCCGCCCCGGACGTGATCCGGGGCCTCGCGCACCCGGCAGAGGTCCCGGGTCAGGCCCGGGACGGGTAAACGCATCGTCCGGGACGTCGGTACTGCATTGCAGCGAATCAGGCCAGGAACCCTATGGTTAACGGGTAAAATCCCACGTCGGTATAACGTCGGTATAACGTCGGTATTGCATCGGTATCGGGCACCGAAACCGGCCCGTTAACGATGCGTACGGTGGGCAATCGTTAAGATCGGATGACCGCGCGCGCGGTCAGAGGTCCCGGGTCGAAATCCGTGGTTTGAGGCCACTTGCCGGTGATCACTCCGGATGCGAGCGCGCGTCAGAGAGCTGGATGGCCGTCCTGCAACAGCGCCCTGGCATCGCGGTATATCTCGTCAACGATCCCGGCGGCGGGCTTGACCTCGCGCACAAGCGAAACACCCTGCCCTGACCAGAGGGACATGGCTTCTACATCCCCTGTCGTCCCCGGCAGAGGCGTGTAGCTCTGATAGCGGACAACCGCGTCCCCGTTCGGCCTGTGCCCGATGACTTCCCGCTCATTCGGCCGATTGCCGGGAGATGGTGCGCCAGCGTCTTTCCATTCCCGAGCCGTCGAGTTTTTCAGAGCCCGATGTGGAGCGTCCGGCCAGTCGACGTCGTAGAGATCATGGTACCATTCGGTTTCCGTTTCAGATGCGCCCAGTATGCGGTCGCGATACTCTTTATCAATCGTCGCTTCATCGCTGGCCAGGAACCGCGTACCGATCCAGACGCCGGATGCCCCAAGCATCAGCGCGGCCGCCAGACCACGACCGTCCGCGATACCACCGGCCGCGACGACCGGAACATCCACTGCATCGGCAACCGCCGGAATGAGCGCCATGGTGGAGACCTGGCCCCAAACATGACCACCGGCCTCCCAACCCTGAGCGACAATGGCATCGGCGCCTGCGTCTTCGGCCATCCGGGCCTCCTGCACGCTTCCAACGCTTGCCAGAACGACAAGACCGCCTTTCCTGGCGGCCGCTATGGCCGATGGGTCCATTCCCCAAAAGAGCGAAACGGCGTGAACTTTTCTGTCGATGCAGGCCTGAAGCTGATCTTTGTACGGGAACGACAAATTCAGGTTCACCGCGAAATTTCGGTCGGTCAGTGCCTCCACGTCCTCAATACCAGAAATCACCTGATCCACCGGCTTTCCCCATAGCGGGATGACACCATAACCGCCCGCGTTGCACACGGCGGCGACGAGATCAGGGCCTGCCGCGCCGCCCATCGGAGCAGACAGAATGGGTTTCTCAATGCTGAGCAGTTCAAGAAGCTGGATTGGCATCAGTCGCACTCCGATAGCTTTCTTTGTCAGGACTCGTTGGTGTGACAGTCGATGTCAATTTGAAACGCGTTCCATTCGGCGCCGTGCGTCGTGGCCAAATGGCACCCCGCAGTTCCGGCGAAAACATCACTGGACCGCGAGGCGTCTCAACGCTTCTGCCGAAAACGGTGGGTTTTTGCCGATACAACCTGGCCAAATCGGCGGACGGCTACTCTGCCGCCAATGCTTTGTGTCGACAGTAGCAAGAGGCCTTGATTGGCACTTCGGCGCGGGCGGCGGCTTTGTCCAGTTGCAGTTTGACCTGCGCCGCTTCGACCGTTTCGCCTCGCCGGGTCAGGCATTCATGCAGACCGTGCAGGCTCCAAACATTTCCAGGATGCTGGCAAGCCCGGCTGAGTGTGTCATCCAGCCCGAGGTCTGCGCGGTACACGGCCTCGGCCTCTTCGACCTGTCCCTGCTCCAACAAAAGTGCACCCAAGGCATGGCGCGTCGGCTGCATCCATCCCCACGGTTCATCATAGGGCAGGTTGTCGTCGATCTCGACCGATTTTCGCAGGTGGGTGAATGCGGTTTCGTGTTCGCCCACGTGATAGGCCAGTTCGCCCAACATCATTTGTTCCGCGACTTTCAGGATGTCGCGGCAAGTGTTGTTGAAAAGCATTCGGCTTTCCGGTACCCGGCCGAGCGCATCAAAGAACAGGTCTCGTTCAGCCTCGGCCTCATCAATCCGCCCGGTGTTGGCCAGAGCAACCGTGCGGGCATAGTGCAACATGGCGACCGTGACGCTGTAGAGCTCTTCATCCTCGGGCAACGCCTGGTCCAATATGTCCTGCCAGCGCCCGAAACGAATGAGCACATGCTGCCGCATCGGGATGAAACCTTCGAACCAGTCCGCCATTGGCCGAAGAGTTTCCGCGGGCAGCGTGGCGACCAGTTCATCCGCGGCTTCCAGCGCCGCAGTGGGCTGACCCAGGAACATCGCGCCGTAGATTTTGAAGTGGTAATTATGCGCGCGATAGATGGAATAAAAATTGTCCGGGCCTTCACGTTCCAGGAACTTGCGATCCGCCAAGATGGCCACGTGATTGCGAAGCACGACATTCATGTAGTCGCCACACAGAACATCGATATGGGTTGGCATGTGAAGAAGGTGCCCGGCTTCGGGTACCAATGTGCTGAGCACATCGCCATGGCGAAGCGCCCTTTCAGGGTGCGGCGACATCTCCATCAGATGAATGTACATGTGAAGCAGGCCTGAATGCTGCCAAGCCCCCGGCAGGGTCTCGAATGCTTTGTCGAGCACCGATATTGCCTCCAGAGTATCGGCGCCTGCCGCTGGCTGACCGGTCGAAAGTTCCCATAACTGCCACGGTGTACGGTTCATGATCGCCTCGGCGAACAGCGCACAGATGTCCAGATCGTTGCTGTGTTTCGCATAGACGTCCCGCATCGCGTCCGCGAAAGCATCGTTCCAGGGGCCGAAATCCTCGATTGTTGAAGAGGCGGGATAACGCGCCGGAATGGCTTCAATCAGCGCCCGTTCGACCGGGGACATCTGGTCCAACAGCACGCTGGCCGCATCGATTGAGGTACGGGCCAGCGCGATGCAATCGGGCTTTTCCTCCTCTTCGAAGGTCTCCCAGGGCTTGTTGTAATTCGGCCCGATACAATAGGCGATGCCCCAATGTGCCATCCCACATCGGGGGTCGGCGGCCAGAGCCTTTCTGAAGCATTCGATCGCGGCCTCGTGATTATAGGCGTAAGTCCAGGCCAATCCCCTGTCGAACCACAATTGAGCTTCGTTGGAAGACGTCGAAACCGGTCGCGAATAGGTTCCAAGATCATAATAGTCCATCGAGGTGGCCTCCTTGCCAATTCCACAAAGAGTATAACAACCGCTTTTCAATTGAAAACTGTACAGGTCGGCCTTGGGCGCTTTTCGAACCTTTGTCGAGCGGGTCCATGGACAGCTGCTGTCGGAGATAAACCCCTTGCCGGAACCTCCCCGCAAAAAATGGTCGATCTAGACATGTCGTATATGACATGTCCCGGCAGGCGGGTCTCACCGGTTGCCTGGAGTCCGGATCCCCGGTGCGGAAGTGAGCGTGACCGGGTGGCATCGCGGGTGCGTGGAGGTCCCGGGTCAGGGCCGGGACGGGCAGCGCCTAGGACAGGCCGAGCACATCCATCATGTCGAAAGCCCCCGGACCGCGGCCGATGCCCCACAGCGCGGCCTTGACGGCACCGCGGGCAAAGATGGCGCGGTCGGTGGCCACATGGCGCAGGGTGATGCGTTCGCCGGGTGCGGCAAAGAGCACATCATGCTCGCCCACGATGTCGCCGCCCCGGATGGCGGTGAATCCGATATGGCCTTTTTCGCGCTTGCCGGTAATGCCGTCGCGGCCCCGGTCCGAAACCGCCGCGAGCGACAGGTTGCGGCCCTGTGCGGCGGCCTCGCCCAGCATGAGCGCGGTGCCCGAAGGGGCGTCGACCTTCTGGTTGTGATGGGCCTCGATGATCTCGATGTCGAAATCCTCGTCGAGCGCGGCGGCGACCTTGCGGGTGAGCTGCACCAGAAGGTTGACCCCGAGGCTCATGTTGCCGGCGCGCACGATGGTGGCGTGGCGCGCGGCGGCGTCGATCTTGCGGATGTCATCATCGCCGAGGCCGGTGGTGCCGATCACATGCACGACGCGGGCCTGGGCGGCGAGTTTGGCAAACTCGGCCGTTGCGGCGGGCGAGGTGAAGTCGATCACGGCCTGGCAGGCCGCGATGGGTTCGAGCGGGTCATCCGTCACGGTCACACCCAGTTCGGGGCCGCCCATGGCGGTGCCGAGGTCCTGACCGACCCAGTCATGCCCGGGGCGCTCGATCGCGCCGGTCACGCGGGCGCGGCCCCCCTCGGCGATGGTCCTGACCAGCATCTGACCCATGCGGCCCGATACCCCTGTCACCACGATTCCCGGCAAATCGGTCACCTGACGCCCTCCTGACATTGTTCGTATCCCTCTTTAGTGGGTTTTGGGGGCAGGCGGAAAGGCGGATTCGATGCCTTCGGCGAGGATATTTTGAGCCAGAAGAAGCGTTCGGGGCTTCTGCGTTGCCCGCGCATGTTCGCTTGGCAAAGGGCGCGGGAGGCCTTAGATGGGGCGGATGGCCAAGAACAAGTTTCATGATGGACCCGGGCCGTCGCAGCGGCAGCTTCGCGTGGGCGAGCTGATCCGACGCACGCTGTCCGAGATTCTGACGCGCGGGGATGTGCATGATCCCGACCTGAACCGGCTGTCGGTGACGGTGGGCGAGGTGCGCACGTCGCCCGATCTGAAGGTGGCCACGGCCTATGTGCTGCCGCTGGGGGGCAAGGGGCGGGACGAGATCGTCGGCCTGCTGGCGCGCAACCAGGGTGAGCTGCGGCGGATCATCGGCAAGAAGCTGGCGCTGAAATATGCGCCCGAGCTGCGGTTTCGGCTGGACGAGACATTTGACCAGATGGACGAGACGCGGCGGCTGTTTGACAAGGATGACGTGCGGCGTGATGTGGAGCGTTAGAGCCTGTTTCGCGGGTCTGCTGCTGCTTGTTCCCATGGTGGCGCAAGCGGTCGAGTGCCGGACCGTCCGGCATGAGGGTGCCAAGTTCACGGTTTGCGAAGCGGACGCGGCGCGCGAGGATATCCGGCTGTTCCACAGTGACGCCGCAACGGGCGAGGTTCTGGGCGGTTTTCCACAGGTGAACGCGATGCTCGAACGCGAGGGGCTGGCGCTTGCCATGGGCATGAACGCGGGGATGTATCACAACGACCTCGCGCCGGTCGGGCTGTATGTCGAAGAGGGCGAGGAACGGGCGCGGATCGTGACTTCGGACGGGCCGGGGAACTTTGGCCTGTTGCCCAACGGCGTGTTCTGCATCCGGGAGGGGCGGGCGGATGTGATCGAGAGCCTTCGCTTCGTCGACGAGGCCCCGGATTGCCGCTTTGCAACGCAGTCGGGGCCGATGCTGGTCATTGACGGCAAGCTGCATCCGCGGTTCCTGAAGGACAGCGACAGCGTCTATGTGCGCAACGGGGTGGGCACGTCGGCGGACGGAACGCGGGTGGTGTTCGCGATCTCCGATGACCGGGTGAATTTCCACACCTTCGGAACGCTGTACCGCGATGTGCTGAAACTGCCCAACGCGCTCTATCTCGACGGCAAGGTGTCGCGGCTTTATGCCCCCGCGATCCGTCGGCATGACCGGGGGTTTCCGATGGGGCCGATCGTGGGTGTGACAAAGCCGCTGGATTGACGGGCGCGGATCGCTTCGGTAGGGCGCGGGTTCAACATTTCCCAAGGATGGATCATGGCACGCAAACGCAAGGGGCGGGATATTTCCGGCTGGCTGGTGGTGGACAAGCCTGCCGGGCTGACCTCGACGGCGGTGGTCAACAAGGTGCGCTGGGCGCTCGGGGCGCAGAAGGCGGGCCACGCGGGGACGCTGGACCCGGAGGCGACCGGGGTTCTGGCCGTGGCGCTGGGGGAGGCGACCAAGACGGTGCCTTATGTGACGGATGCGCTCAAGGCGTATCGGTTCGTCGTGCGGCTGGGGCAGGCCACGAACACCGACGATGCGGAGGGCGAGGTGATCGGCACCAGCGACGCACGCCCCGATGATGCGGCTCTCAAGGACGCGTTGGGGGCCTTCGTGGGCGACATCATGCAGGTGCCGCCCAGGTTTTCCGCAGTGAAGATCGACGGGCAGCGGGCCTACAAGCTGGCGCGGGACGGCGAGGATGTGAAGCTCGCCGCGCGGCCGCTGTGGGTCGAGGAGCTGGTCATGACCGACCGGCCCGACGCGGATCATGTCGAGCTGGAGATGGTCTGTGGCAAGGGCGGATATGTGCGCTCCATCGCGCGGGACCTGGGGGCGGCTCTGGGCTGTTTGGGCCATGTGGTGCGCCTGCGGCGTCTGTGGTCGGGCCCGTTCGAGGCCGAGGCGGCCATCACCTTCGAGGAGATCGAGCGGCTGGCACTGGACCCGGCGCTGGACGACCACCTCGTGGCGCTGGAGACCGGTCTCGCCGATCTGCCCGAGCTGCGCACCACACCCGAGGGGTCCGCGAAGCTGCGGCATGGCAATCCGGGGATGGTGTTTGCAGATACGGATGTGCAGTTCGGCGACACGGCCTGGGCATCGCTGGACGGGCGCGCGGTGGCGGTGGGCCAGTACCGCGCGGGCGAGCTGCACCCGGCGCGGGTGTTCAAGGCGTGATCACCCGAAGCCATACCAAGGGCGATGCGCCGTCGCTGGCGGTGTATTCGGAGTGCGAAAGGTATCGCTATGCGCTGACGCGGGTGTGGAACCCGCAGGGGCGGCGGGCGCTGTACATCATGCTGAACCCGTCGAAGGCCACCGAAGTCCAGAACGACCCGACCATCGAGCGATGCGAGCGGCGGGCGCGGGCGCTGGAGTTCGGGGCTTTCACGGTCACCAACATCTTTGCCTGGCGCGAGACCGATCCCAAGGCGCTCAGGGCCGCCGCCGCGCCGGAGGGGCCCGACAATGACGCCGCGATCCGTGAAGGCGTGGCCTGGGCCGACCAGGTGATTGCCGGCTGGGGCGCGCATGGGGCGCATCGCGGGCGGGGCGTGGCGGTGACGCGGCTCTTGCAGGAGATGGCCAAGCCGGTGTTTCATCTGGGCCTGACCCGTGCGGGGCATCCGAGGCACCCGCTGTACATCGCCTATGCCCGCCGACCCGTATTGTGGCGCGCCGGGGAACTGGAGGCACTGACCCATGACTGACAAGATCGATCCCGACGCCATGGAGCGTCTGACCCGCGAGCTGGAGCGGCTCAACCAGCACCGGTTCGTGCGGATGTACAACTCGGTCTGGCGGATGATTGGGTTCCAGTTCCTGCGTGGTCTGGCCTTTGGGCTGGGTTCGGTGCTTGGGGCGACGTTTCTGGTGTCGCTGCTGGTCTACTGGCTGTCACAGCTGGAGTTCCTGCCCTATATCGGCGAGTGGATGACGCAGCTGCTGAACCAGATCGAGGCGTCGCGAACGGGGCAGTGAACCGCGCCTCAGGCGAGGCCGCGTTAACCAGATTTCCAGTTCCGAATTGATCGGTTGCCATAGCTGTGGCCCAATATCCATGGGTAATTGTGGATGGTGAGACGATGCTGCTTCTTGCGGGTCTGATGGGTGTGATGGCGATCGGCGCGACGGCCTTCTTCGGCATATCCGGCGACGAGGATGATCAGGACATGCTGCCTGAGGATATGGCGGAAACCGGGGTCGAGGGGGCGGATGCCTCCGGGCAGACCGGGGACGGGACGTCCATCATGGATGTGGCGACAAGCGACGATCCCGACGATGCGGTGCAGGACGCCCCCTCCGACAGTGAGACAGTGAGCACCGAACGCTCCGGGTCCGGTGATGGCGATGCCTCAACCGGCGACGATACGTTCGAAACGTCGGAAGGATCGGCGGGCGAGCGAATTGTGGCCGGCACCGAGCGGGACGACAGTATCGCCGGGACCGGGCGTGTCGATCTGATCAATGGTTATGAGGGTGACGATACGATCAGCGGTGACGACAGTGGTGACGAGCTTTTCGGGCGCGACGGCGAGGACCATCTTTCGGGTGACGATGGCGACGATACGCTGAATGGCGACAGGGGCGACGACATGCTCCTGGGTGGCGCGGGTCAGGACCTGCTGAACGGTCATGGCGATGACGACGCAATGTATGGCGGTGCCGATGCCGACACGCTCTTTGGCGGCGAGGGCGAGGACAGCCTGGATGGCGGCGACGGCGATGACGTGCTGCATGGATCGCTGGGCGATGACAATCTGACCGGAGGTGATGGCGCCGATACGGTGTTTGGCGGCTGGGGCGACGACACGATTTCGGGCGTCGAGCAGGATGAGAGCGGTGCCGACACCGATGACCGCGATTACCTGAATGGCGGGGGTGGCGACGACGTGATCCTGGCCGGGGCCGACGACATCGTGACCACCGGGGAAGGGGCCGACAGAATCATCCTTGGTGACTGGCTGAACGAGGATCATCAGGCGGAAATCCTGGATTTCTCGAACGATGAGGACGCGCTGATGATCGTCTATGACGATACGGGCGAAGACGTGCCGGAGGTCAGTTTCGAGGTGGATGACGAGGACCCGGGCAAGCAGCACATCGTGTTCAACGGCGAGCGGATTGCGGTGGTGACCCACGCGCTGGCGCTGAGCCAGTCGCATGTCACGCTGATCGGGAAGAGCGGGCTTGGCGGGATCATGGGGCGCTGACCAGAAAAGGCTTTTCTTTCCGACGCGTTCTGCCTATACGCCCGCATCGCCCTTGGGAATTCCGAGGGCGTTTATCTCCATAGGACCCTGCTGGACGACATCCCGGCTTGTGCCCTTCACCCCTTGATCAAAAGGAGACCCCGATGTCGATCACCGCTGAAGAAAAAGCCCGCGTGATGAAGGAATACGGCACCAAGGACGGCGACACCGGTTCGCCCGAAGTCCAGGTGGCCATTCTGACCTCGCGGATCACCACGCTGACCGAGCATTTCAAGACCCACAAGAAGGACAACCACGGCCGCCGTGGCCTTCTGAAAATGGTTGCACAGCGCCGGAAGCTTCTGGATTACCTGAAAGTCAAGGATGAGGCCCGTTACAAGGATCTGATTCAGCGTCTGGGCATCCGCCGCTGAGGCAGAGGCCCCACTGGATTTTTCGAACGCCCGCTCTTCGGAGCGGGCGTTTTGCGTTTGAGGGAGTGCCGGGGTGAACCCCGGCCTACGGGGTGGGGTCGGGTTCAGACCTGTCGAACAAGACATGTCTTATATGACATGTCATGGGTGGATAAGATATTGAAAAGGCACGGATAAAATTTTGAGCTGAGGGGGCCGTGAGGTGTGCGGCGCGGCGCGGTGGGTTGGCACCCAGCTTGCGTGTGTTTCAGCCGATGGTGCCGCGCGGGCCATCGCCCACCTGGCCGCGATGCAGGAGCAGGTGGTCGAGGACCACGCAGGCCATCATTGCCTCGCCCACCGGCACGGCGCGGATACCCACGCACGGATCGTGGCGGCCCTTGGTGATCACCTCGGTGGCGCTTCCGTCCATGCGGATCGAGCGGCGGGGCGTCAGGATCGAGGAGGTCGGCTTCACCGCGAACCGCACCACGATGTCCTGGCCTGTCGAGATGCCGCCCAGGATACCGCCGGCGTGGTTCGAGCTGAACTCCGGGCCTTCCTCACCCATGAAAATCTCGTCGGCATTGTCGGTGCCCTTGAGGCGTGCGGCGGCCATGCCCTCGCCGATCTCGACCCCCTTCACGGCGTTGATGGACATCATCGCGGCGGCCAGATCGGTGTCGAGCTTGCCATAGATCGGCGCGCCGAGCCCCGGCGGCACATTGCGGGCGACCACCTCGATCTCGGCACCGACGGAGTTCTTGCCCTTGCGGATATTCTGGAGGTAGGCCTCCCACTCCGGCACCGCCTGCGCATCCGGAATCCAGAAGTCATTGCCGTCGATGGCGTTCAGGTCAAAGCGGGAGCGGTCCACTGTGACTTCGCCCATGCGGGTCATGTAGCCCTTGATCTCGATCCCCGGCACGAGGGCGTCAAGCGCCGCGCGGGCAATGCCGCCCGCCGCCACGCGCGCCGCCGTTTCGCGGGCCGAACTGCGACCGCCGCCGCGATAGTCGCGAAGCCCGTATTTCTGGTGATAGGTGATGTCGGCGTGACCGGGGCGAAAGGTATTCGCAATGTCGCCATAGTCGCGGCTGCGCTGGTCGGTGTTCTCGATCATCAATTGGATCGGCGTACCGGTGGTCTGTCCCTCGAACACGCCCGAGAGGATGCGCACCGCGTCGGGTTCCTTGCGCTGGGTCGTGTGCCTGGACTGACCTGGCCGGCGTTTGTCGAGCCAGACCTGCAGCATCGCCTCGTCCACCGCCACACCCGGCGGGCAGCCATCGACCGTGGCACCCAGTGCGGGCCCGTGGCTTTCGCCCCAAGTGGTGAAGCGGAAGAGGTGTCCGAATGTGTTGAGGCTCATGGGCTGAGGCTCCTTTCCCCGGCTGTCCTAGCGGGGCGACGGCGCGTGCTCAACCCCATTCCGCGGGAGTTGATTTTGACACAGGCCCCTCCGGGGCCTACCATTTCCTGCATGATCGCCAGGGAAGAGCGATTGGGAGGACATCAAAATGTGCGAAATATTCGCCGGGCAAAGCCCGAAACGCTATACGCCGATCACCCGGCGTATCCGCCTGAATGGTCAGAGCACCAGCATACGGCTTGAGGCGACATTCTGGAGGATCATCGACGAGATCGCCGAGAGCCAGGGGATGAGCACACCGAAATTCATCTCGACCCTGCATTCCGAAGTGTTGGAGCTGAACGGAGAGGCGCGCAATTTCACCTCGCTTCTGCGCTGTGCGGCGCTGATCCACATGGGCGAGTCGGGCGAGGTGCCCGGGGAAGCGCCGATCGCGGCGGAGTAAACCACCGCTGTAGTACAAGGTTACTACCCGTTCGCACCGTTTCGACCCTACCCTGAAGGCCCAAGGCCATTTCAGGGAGGGCAGGCGTGGCGAAACTAGTTCACAGTATGATCCGGGTTCTGGACGAGGGCCGGTCAGTGGCGTTCTATGATCAGGCGTTCGGTCTGAAGGTGGCGCATCGAATCGATTTCGACAGCTTTACGCTGGTCTATCTCAGCAACGGCGAAAACGACATCGAGCTTGAGCTGACCATCAACAAGGGCACGACCGAGCCGTATGACCTGGGCAACGGCTATGGGCATATCGCCTTCGTGGTCGAGGACCTGGACAGCGAACACGCCCGATTCGAGGCTGCCGGCTGGGAGCCCCGGCGTCTGGTGGATTTCGAGCGCGACGGCGAATTGCTGGCCCGCTTTTTCTTTGTGACGGACCCGGACGGTTACGAGATCGAAGTGATGCAGCGGCATGGCCGCTACCAATAGGAGACTTAGGGAGGAAGCTATGACATCAATCGACAAAGCCACCTTGACCCGGCGCGAGTTGCTGGCCCGCGCAGGCAGCGCGACCGCGCTTGTCGCCGTGGGTGCGGGGTTCATCGCGGCGCCGGATGCGTCCTGGGCGATGGAAGTGAGCAACATCAGCGAGCATCAGATGGCGACGCTGTTGCAGATGGCCCGCGACATCTATCCGCATGACAAGGTGGGCGACGAATATTACGCCATCGCGGTCAAGGGGTATGACAGCGAGGACATGAAGGACATGGTCGCCGCAGGTGTCACCATGCTGGACGAGAAGGCGCGCGCCGGCGGCAATGCCGACTATCTGACCACCAAGTGGGAGGCCAACCGCGTTGCGATCCTGCGCGAGATCGAGGACGAAGGCTTCTTCCAGACGGTCCGGGGCGGGCTTGTCACCGGGCTCTACAACCAGAAAGCCGTCTGGCCGATCTTTGGTTATGAGGGCGAGAGCTACTCCAAGGGTGGCTATATCGACCGTGGCTTCGACGACATCAGCTGGCTGTAAGGAGGACATGACATGGCACAATTTGAACTGAGTGATGATGGCATCGTCGTGGTGATCGGCACCGGCGCAGGCGGCGGTGTTCTGGCCAACGAGCTGGCGCAGAAGGGCGTGAAGGTTGTCGCGCTTGAAGCGGGCGGGCGATACCTGCCCGAGGATTACGTCAACGACGAATGGGAAAGTTTCGGCCAGCTTGCCTGGGTCGATCCGCGCACCACGTCCGGCGACTGGCGTGTGGCCAAGGATTTCAGCGGGCTGCCCGCCTGGATCGTGAAGGCCGTTGGCGGCACCACCACCCACTGGGCCGGGGCGAGCCTGCGGTTCCAGGACTACGAGTGGAAGGCCAGGACCACCTATGGCGAAGTGGAGGGCGCGAGCCTTCTGGACTGGCCCATCGATCCGCGCGAGATGGATGACTATTACACCAAGGCCGAGACCAAGCTGGGTGTGACGCGCACCGGTGGCCGGCCCGGCCTGCCGGGATGCAACAATTACAAGGTGTTCGAGGCCGGGGCCAAGGCGCTGGGCTACAAGGAGGTCCATACCGGCCGCATGGCGATCAACAGCGAGGAATATGACGGACGGCTGGCCTGTCAGCAGACGGGGTTCTGTTTCCAGGGCTGCAAATGGGGTGCCAAGTGGTCCGCCGCCTATACCGACATTCCGTCGGGCGAGGCCACCGGCAACCTGGAGGTACGGGAGCGGGCCCATGTGGCGCGGATTCTGCATGACGACAGTGGCAAGGTCACGGGCGTCGAGTATTTCGACGCGGATGGCAATCTGCAGATGCAGAAGGCACGGATCGTCTGTGTGGCCGGCAACTCGTTCGAGAGCCCGCGGCTCCTGCTCAATTCCGCCTCATCGATGTTCCCCGACGGGCTGGCCAACAGCTCGGGTCAGGTGGGCCGCAACTACATGCGGCACATGACCGGCTCGGTCTATGCGCTCTTTGACAAGCCGGTGAGGATGTGGCGCGGCACCACGATGGCGGGCATCATCCAGGACGAGGCGCGGCATGATCCGTCGCGCGGCTTTGTCGGCGGCTATGAGCTGGAGACGCTGTCGCTGGGCCTGCCCTTCATGGCGGCCTTCCTCAACCCCGGGGCGTGGGGGCGCGAGTTCACCACGGCACTGGACAGCTATGAGAACATGGCCGGGATGTGGATCGTGGGCGAGGACATGCCGCAGGAGAGCAACCGGGTCACGCTGAACACCGATGTGGAGGATCAGTTCGGGCTCCCGGTGGCGAATGTGCATTTCAGCGACCACCCCAACGACATCGCGATGCGCGAACATGCCTATGAGCGCGGCCAGGCGGTGTACAGGGCCGTTGGCGCCACGCGCACCATGCCGACGCCGCCTTATCCGTCCACGCACAACCTCGGGACCAACCGGATGTCCGAGAATGCCGCCGACGGTGTGGTGAACAAATGGGGTCAGACCCATGACATTGCCAACCTCTTTGTCTCGGACGGGTCTGTGTTCACGACGGGCGCGGCGGAGAACCCGACGCTGACCATCGTGGCGCTGGCGATCCGGCAGGCGGATCATATCGCAGCTGAGATGACTGCGGGCAATATCTGAGGCTTTGCCTGTTTCTCCCGGAGGGCGGTCCGCGTTGGGCCGCCCTTTTTCGTTTGTGTCACGACAGGAGCTGGTCGAGCCCGGGCCTGCCGATGCTCCGACGGACATCTTTTGGAGCTTTGTGATTCTGTATGTCCGGCCTGCGGACTTTGCTGACTTTCGTAGTGAACATCTGAATGTCCGCTTTCTTGCGTGGGCATGGCCAGCCGACGCGATCTAGATTAGAGAACCGGCGATAGCATAACGTTGAAGAGGTTGGCATGGCCGAGAAGGTGAAATGCATTGAATGCAAGAAGGAAGTCGAGCCGAATGCAAATCTTTGCGTTGAGTGCGGCTCCCACCAAGATTGGCGTCGCCATACCAAAACATGGACACCCATTTTAGGTTTTGTACTAGCATTTCTAGCATTCCTTTTTTCAATCTCGCCTCAAATCAAGGCCAGTCTCTTTCCGTCACCACCAAAATTCAGCGCACATTTGAGGGCCGTTTCGGAGCGCAGTATGACGTTTCATGTTTCAAATTTGGGCGAACGGACACTCATCGTTGATCCTGTCTTGAGATGTGTGTCCGGAGAAAGAATCGACGAAGAAATAGTCGACTATGAGAAGCCCTTTAGCGTTCGGTTTCCGACTATCGAAGGCGAGCTAGAAGTTCCAAGCACAGTGGCACAGCTTGGTGGCAGTGAAGTTGTTACGTTTGCGATACCAGAATACCTTGCTGGTAGTTGGCTTGAGAACGAACCGACATTCTTACCTCCAAGCGATGAACGAGTCTCAGGGATTAGTAGAGCCTTTTCGCATGGTTTGCGGAATGCTTGGTTTGGGGCAGATCGTTCGACACGAATTCCGGAGTGGCACGTCGTAGGGAACGACGGATGGATTTCGCTCCAGCCTATATCTGAGATTTCGGCCTTCTGTGAGTTGACAATGCTGGACCCTTCGACCGGGAAAGAGATAAGTGAGGGCTTCGCGATTTGGTCAGTTGGAGCCAACCTTTTGCGTGGGGGCCGGCCCAACCAACTTTATGACGTGCTGGGAAGCTTGATTTACGTTGGCGGGCCCGGCGGTTTGAATGAAACAGACCCAGAGCTGTGCAATTCAGACTCTCCCCCGTGGGGTTGCATTACGGAAGACTGAAGTCTGATCTTCCCTGAAAGCGTCCATTCAACCTTCGTGCAGCATTTTGCACTTTGGGCTCAAAGCTGCCTTTCGCTGTCGTTGCATAGAGAATTGGCCCTGGGGCGGCCCATGTGGGCCGCCGCTTGTTGTGGAATGCCTCGGAGGCTGAGGCCCCGGGATGGGTGCCTCTCAGCCCTTTATCACCTTCTCGGGCGAGATCACGTCGATGCCGAGCGCCTTGCCCACGGCATAGTAGGTGAGCTGACCGGCGTGGACGTTGAGCCCTTCCAGCAGGTGGGGATCATCCGCGCAGGCCTGTTTCCAGCCCTTGTCGGCAAGCGCCAGCATGAACGGCATTGTGGCATTGCCCAGAGCGATGGTCGAGGTGCGGGCCACGGCACCGGGCATGTTGGCGACGCAATAGTGCATGATGCCGTCGATCTCGTAGATCGGGTCGGCGTGGGTGGTCGCCCTGGAGGTCTCGAAACAGCCGCCCTGGTCGATGGCCACGTCGACGAGCACCGCGCCGGGCTTCATGTCGGCAAATTGCGCGCGGCTGACCAGCTTGGGCGCTTCGGCCCCGGGGATCAGGACCGCACCGATGACCATGTCGGCGGTCGTCAGATGTTCGGCCAGAAGACCCGCGGAGCTGTAGCCTGTCTTGAAGGAGCCGCCGAAGACATCGTCGAGATAGCGCAGGCGCGGCAGCGAGCGGTCCAGCACGGTCACATCCGCGCCCATGCCCGCCGCGATCTTGGCCGCGTGCGTCCCGACGACGCCGCCGCCGATCACGAGGACCCTGGCCGGGCCCACGCCGGGCACGCCGCCCATCAGGACACCGCGGCCGCCATTGGCCTTTTGCAGGGTCCATGCCCCGACCTGCGGGGCGAGACGCCCGGCCACTTCGGACATGGGTGCCAGCAAAGGCAGGCCGCCGTTGCGGTCGGTCACGGTCTCGTAGGCAATCGCCGTGCAGCCCGAAGCCAGCAGGTCACGGGTCTGATCGGGATCGGGGGCGAGGTGCAGGTAGGTAAAGAGCAGCTGACCTTCGCGCAGCATCTTGCGCTCGCCGGCCTGGGGTTCCTTGACCTTCACGATCATGTCGGCGCTGGCAAAGATTTCCTCGGCCGTGTCGATGATCGCGGCCCCGGAGGCGACATAGTCGTCATCCGTAAAGCCCGCGCCGTTGCCGGCCCCGGCCTGAACGATGACGTCATGGCCGTGATTGACCGCCTCCTGGGCGGCATTGGGGGTGAGACCGACGCGGAATTCCTGCGGCTTGATCTCGGTTGGGCATCCGATCTTCATGGGGTGGTTCTCCTCCTGATTTGGACCAGAATGCCGCAGAGGCCAAACAATTGCTTGCGAAAAACCTCTCGCATTGGGGGGCATATTAAGAATATCCTGCGAAAATTCTGGCGAAACTTCGAAACGGATTGCTTACATGTCACTCGACTCGCTTGATCGGCGCATCCTGACCGTACTTCAGCGGCAGGGGCGAATTTCCAATGCGGACCTGGCGGAGCGGGTGAACCTGTCGGCCAGCGCCTGTCACCGGCGGGTGCAGCGGCTGGAGGCGGAGGGATATATTGGCGGGTATGTAGCGCTGCTGGATGCGAGGAAGCTGGGTGTCAGTTCGACGGTCTTTGTGGAGATCACGCTGTCGACGCAGGCCGACGAGGTACTGGAGGCGTTCGAGACGGCGGTGGCGCGAATCCCGGATGTGCTGGAATGCCACCTGACGGCGGGGGCGGCGGATTACATCCTGAAGGTCGTGGCGCAGGACACCGAAGATTTTGCACGCATCCACCGCCGGTCGCTGGCGCGGCTGCCGGGGGTGGCCAAGATGCAGTCCAGCTTCTCGCTGAGAACGGTGTGCAACACGACGGCGCTGCCGGTCTAGCGGGGTTGCTGAACGGCTGCGACGGGTGCTTTGCGAAACAGGCAGTCCCGCCCAACCATTCTCAGGTCCGCGGAAGTATCCTGATCGCGGTGATCGCGGAGGCCAATCCCAGCGCGGCAGCGACCCAAAGGGCGAGGGTATACGACCCGCCCCAATCATAGATCCGACCCGCGAGCCACGGAGCCACCAATCCCGCAAATCCCCAGGCTGTGAAGACGCGCCCGTAGACACGGGGACCGGCTTCGCCCGGAAACAGGCGGGAAATGGTCGCCGGGTAGGTCGCGATCGTCCCGCCATAGGCAAACCCGACGACGCCCAGCAACACGAGGGTCAAGCCAGGGGCGACCGGCATGACAAGCAGCGCCGCCGCGCCGACAAGCGGCAAGGTGGTGAGGATAAGCCGGTGCGACATCCTGTCGGACAACCATCCGGACAGGAGGCTTCCGACCAGGTTGCAGCCAGCAATTGCCGCAGCTGCGATCCAACCGGCAAAGCCCACGGCTGTTGCAATGCCGGATGCATGACCGATGGCCATCAGTCCGGCGGCGACGCCACTGCCATAGGCGATCCACAAGACGGTTATGTGACCCCATGGCAAGGAGGCGGACGGCGCGGCGTCTGCGTCGGGTTTCCGGCCAACAGAATACTGCGCGCCACTTCGCGCGACCAGGATAGCGGCACCAATACTGACGACAAAGACGGCCGCACCGAGTGCCATCATGGCGGAAAACATGCCATCGACCGCCAACGCCACTTCGAACCCGTAGGGTGCCAGAACGGCCCCGAGGGCATAGGCCGCCGTGACCACACCCATGGCGAACCCGGACCGGCCCGGATAGGCGCGCGCAGCAAATTGCAGGCCAAACCCGTACCCCAAACCATTGGCCAGACCGAAAACGAGGCTGTATCCCAGCCAGACGATTTCCAGACGATCGGCAAACCCGGCAAGACCGGGACCAATGAGGCCGAGGACCGCGATCCAGGTGTAAATTGTCGCGGGCCGCACCCGGGAATAGACGGCGGGACCGAACAGGACCGTGATCGTCACGAACACCAGACTGAAGGAGTAGGTCAGGCTGACGGTCGCGCGAGAGGCATCGAACAAGGTTTCGAGAGGCTCCAGAAAGACAGAAAATGCATGGATCGAGCCGAGCACCATCGAAACCATCGAGGCGAGGAACAGGACGGTGCGTCGCTGGCAATTGGATGCGCTCATGCGGGAAGCCTAGCGGAAACGATGCGGTCCGCAACGCTTGCCACTTTCGACACAGTCATTGCTGGGCAACGAAAAAGGCCTCGGCGTTTCCACCGGGCCTTGGCGGATTGCATCAGGTTCAAGACGAAAAGCTTTAGCGGGGTTCTTCCACGATCTCCAAGAGGGAGGGAAATGAGTACAGCCCCGGCGCACGTCCAGCCGGAGGGATCAGGATTTTGAGCACGCCTGCATCGACAAGACGATTGGTGAAGTTGTTGGCCGTCTGTGGTGGGATGCCCGCGTTGCGTTTGAACCGGTTGTTGCGGAAGATCGGGTTGGCAAAAATATAGTTAAGCGCATCGGTCGACCAGCGCGAGCGCAGGATGTCGCGGAAACGATCCCTCATCTCGTTGTAGTGAGTTTGGATTTGGCCAACGATGTCGATGTTCGAGTTGGCCTGCGCCGTCAGCGCCTCAAGAAAGAAAGCGCACCAACCCGACCAGTCGCATTCTGCCGAGACAGCTCTCAGGCGGTCGATGTATTCATCCTTGTTGCGCTCGAAATAATCGCTGACGAAGAAATGCGGTGCCTGCAACACACCGCTATCCCACAACATCAGCGTGATCAACATTCGGCCCAGACGACCATTGCCATCGTCGAACGGGTGTAACGCCTCGAATTCGGCGTGTGCGATGGCCGTTTTGAGAATTGGCAGCGTTTTGTCGTGATGGATGAAATCCAGGAGGCCGGCCATCCCCGGCCCCAGCTGTTCCGGGGCGATCGGTATGAAATCGATACGCCGGGTTCTGCGGTCACCGATGTAGTTCTGGTCAACCTTGTAGTGGCCCGGGTTGTTTTTGGCACCTCTGCCGAAGCTGAGAAGCGTTCGGTGGGCCGTTCTGATCAGGTGGTCCGAAATCGGATAGCCGTCGGCGATCTGCTGTTCTGCCTGCCGCAGGGCGCGGGCATATAGCGCGACTTCCAATGTGTCGTTTCGGGCCGCAGATGGAAGCGTATTCTCATCTCCGTCAGCCTCTAACCGCAACACGTCTTCGAGCGTGGAAATGGTGCCTTCCATCCGGGAGGAAACGACCGCATCCCGGGCCCGCAGCGGTGCCAGTAGCAATTCGCTGTTGGGCAGGGTTTGCAGAAGCGTGTCGTACCGCGTGAGGGACATCGTTGTTTCGGTCAATGGCCCGATGAGCCGCTCAAGGTCCAAATTTGCCGGTGGAAACTGCCCCAGATGGTAGTGGACTGCTTTAGAGCAGTCATATGTTGTGTTGTGTATAAGGATTTCCGATTCGCCAATCATACCTTTGCTTATGGCACGGAGGTTAAACACAAGCAAGTTTGTGTATAATAAGGACGATAAATGTAGTCACAAGAAGTTTTGCGGTTAGAGGTGCGCACACAAAGCCGTTTGCCTATAGAAAAACCGGAAAATCTATACGCAAGAAGGCCCCGGCGTTTCCACCGGGGCCCTGATTGCTTCACTGTCCGAAGCTGAAACGACGCGCACTCGTTTGGCGTTGCGCATGTCTGGCCCTGGCTGATCAGATCAGCACCGGGCCAGGCACTTTAGTCGTCGTCGTTCTTTCTTTTCTCCGGCGCGATTTCCTCGCCGGTTTCCTGATCGACGACTTTCATCGACAGGCGTACCTTGCCGCGGTCGTCGAAGCCCAGAAGCTTGACCTTGACCTCCTGACCTTCCTTGAGAACATCTGACGGATGGTTCAGGCGGCGGTTTTCGATCTGGCTCACATGGACCAGGCCGTCGCGCTTGCCGAAGAAGTTCACGAAGGCGCCGAAATCGACGATCTTCACCACGGTGCCGGTGTAGATGGCACCCTCTTCGGGCTCGGCCACGATCGAGTGGATCATCTCGTAGGCTTTCTTGATCGCATCACCGTTGGGCGAAGCAATCTTGATCACGCCGTCATCGTTGATGTCGACCTTGGCACCCGACACTTCGACGATCTCGCGGATGACCTTGCCGCCCGACCCGATCACTTCGCGAATCTTGTCGGTGGGGACGGTCATGGTCTCGATGCGCGGTGCGTGCTCGGAGAAATCGCTGGCCTCGGTCAGAGCTTTGCTCATCTCGCCAAGGATGTGCAACCGACCCTCTTTGGCCTGTGCCAGAGCCTGTTTCATGATCTCGGGCGTGATGCCGGCGACCTTGATATCCATTTGCAGCGAGGTGATGCCCTTTTCGGTGCCGGCGACCTTGAAGTCCATGTCGCCCAGGTGATCCTCGTCACCGAGGATGTCGCTGAGGATCGCGAATTCGCCGTCCTCTTCGAGCACCAGACCCATGGCCACACCGGCCACGGCGGCCTTGAGCGGCACACCGGCATCCATCATCGACAGCGAACCGCCACAGACGGAAGCCATCGAGGACGAGCCATTGGATTCGGTGATTTCCGAGACCAGACGCACCGTGTAGGGGAAATCGGTTGCGGCGGGCAGGACGGCCTGAAGCGCACGCCATGCCAGTTTACCGTGACCGATTTCGCGGCGGCCGGTAAAGCCGAAGCGACCAACCTCACCCACCGAGTAGGGCGGGAAGTTGTAGTGCAGCATGAAGTTCGAGCGGTACGTGCCATGCAGCGCGTCGATCATCTGTTCGTCGTCGCCGGTGCCAAGCGTGGTGACAACCAGCGCCTGCGTTTCGCCGCGGGTGAAGAGTGCAGAGCCGTGTGTGCGGGGCAGAAGACCCACCTGGCTTTCGATGGCGCGGACCTTGTCCAGCGCGCGACCGTCGATGCGTTTCTTGTTCTTCACAACGTCCGAGCGCAGGATCTTGCTTTCCAGCGCCTTCATCGCCGAGCCGAGGTTGGGATCTTCAAGCTGCTCTTCGGTCAGCTTTTCCATGATGCCTTCCTTGGCCTCGTTCACCGCCGCGACGCGCTCTTGCTTGTCGGTGATGGCATAGGCCGCCTTCATGGCCTTTTCGCCGGCCTTGGCGACGGCCTTGGACAGATCCGAATAGTCGGGGACCTGAAAATCGAAGGGTTCCTTGGCGCACACTTCGGCGAGATCAATGATCAGGTCGATGACCGGCTGGATTTGCTCGTGTGCGAAGGTCACGGCGCCCAGCATTTCGTCCTCGGACAGCTCGTAGGCCTCGGATTCAACCATCATCACGGCGTCTTTGGTGCCAGCGACAACCAGATCGAGACGTTGATCTGGTTTGTTGCGCAGATCGTGCATGTCATCGAGTTCGGGGTTGAGGATGTAGTCGCCATCCTCAAAGCCGACGCGGCAGGCCGCGATCGGGCCCATGAAGGGCGCGCCGGAGATTGTCAGCGCGGCGGAGGCGGCGATGAGCGCCACGACGTCCGGGTCGTTGACCAAATCGTGGCTGAGCACCGTGCAGATCACCAGAACTTCGTTTTTGAAGCCCGGTACGAACAGCGGGCGAATCGGACGGTCGATGAGACGGCTTGTCAGCGTCTCTTTCTCGGTCGGGCGCGCCTCGCGCTTGAAGAAGCCGCCGGGCACCTTGCCGGCTGCATAGTATTTTTCGTTATAGTGCACGGTGAGCGGGAAGAAGTCCTGTCCCGGCTTTTGAGCGCGTGCGTAGGTGACGTTCGCCATCACGCTGGTTTCGCCATAGGTGGCGATGACGGACCCGTCCGCCTGGCGGGCAACCTTGCCCGTTTCCAGTGTCAGCGTTTCTTCGCCCCACTGAATGGATTTTTTCACTTCGTTGAACATCTATCGTTTCCTGTCTGGAGGCGCTCCGGGCCCCTGCCCGGTCCTCCGTTTCATTGGCGGCCCCATTGCCGCCGACCCCCTTATCGTTCCATGCGCCGGGGTCTAGGGCGTCACGTTTCAGATGGGCGGGGCTTACAGGAGTTTTCCACAATTTGAAAGGGAGGATCGAACCGACACGGAAATCACCGGGCGGGGGCGGATAATTGTAATTTTTTGGGCCGGATTTTTTCAAAGATCCGGTGCCTACCCTTCGTGGCCCGGGTGTCCGCTTTCCGGTCGGTGGACATGAGTATTTTTGGAAAGATGAAGCCGGTGGTCAATCCATCATGTCACCTGTCATGTAGATGAGTGTGGGGCTGTTCGCCTGGAGCGCGTCCAGAAGCGCGGATTGCAGATCGCCGAGGCTTTTCGGGGCGGTGGCGGCGGCGCCGTAGGCGCGGGCCAGCGCCACGAAATCGGGGTTGTGGGCGATAACCGCGTTGGGGGCGATCTGGGCGCGGATCATGCTGTCTTCGATTTCCTTGAGCTTGCCATTGTCCCACAGCAGAATGGGCAGAGGCAGGTTCATTTCGACGGCCGCACCCAGTTCCTGCACCGTGTATTGGAAGCCGTAATCGCCCGCGATGGCCACGGTGGGGCCGACGCCGCGCCGGGCCATGGCCCCGCCGATGGCGGCGGGCATTCCGTAGCCCAGCGTGCCGAAGCCCGAAGGGTGATGCCAGTGGCCCGGGCGCGGCATGTCCCAGACCTCCTTGGACGTATAGGCAAACTGCGTCATGTCCGAGAAGATCATCGCGTCCTCGGGCATCACGGCGCGCAGGGCGTCGGCGACGCGGATGATGCCGGGGCGTTCGGCATCCACATCGGCGCGCCAGCGGGCGCGGGCCGCGGTCACTTCGTCCGCCGTCCAGGCGGTGGCGGGTGTGTGACCGTCGAGGGCCGCATTCAGGGCGCGGAAGAAGGCACCGCCATCCATCGCCACCGGAGTGGCCCCGATGGGCTGGGCGAGCACCTCGGGGTCGATGTCGACGCGGATCATCGGGCAGGTGTGGCCCAGGTCCCGCCGCCAGAGGTCATTCTCCGAAAGCTCGCAGCCCACGGTGACCACAAGGTCGGCGGTCGTGATCACCGCCAGGCTGTCGGGGCGCGCCAGGGACGAGCCGAAGAAAAGCGGGTCACCGGGGCGCACAAGGCCGCGCCCGGCATATGAGACGAAGCTGGCCGCGTTCAGGCGCGAAAGAGCGCCGCGCAGGGCGTCCACATCCGAATGCGCGCCGCCGCCCAGAACGAAAAGCGGGCGTCTGGCGGCCTTGATCCGCTGAGCGATCCCGCCGGGCAGGTCGCCGTGGCTTTGGACCGGTTGGGCCAGGGGGGCGGGCGCCGGCGCGGCGTCGCCCTGCAGGGCGGAAATGGGAACCTGGATGTGTTTCGACCGGGGGCGCCGGGTCGTGAACTCGGCCAGCGCGCGATCCACCAGCGCATAGGCCGACGCCGCATCGCGCGCCTCATAGGACCAGTCGCAGACGGTGCGGGCGGCCCCCTCCTGGTCCAGCATCTGGTGCAGCTGGCCGCGGTAGTTCGCCGTCTCGTCCAGGCAGGAGGATATGACGAGAACAGGCACGGAGTCCGAATAGGCCTGACCCATGGGCGTCATCACGTTGCAGAGCCCCGGCCCTGTGATCACATAGGCCACGCCGGGCTTGCCGGACGCGCGCGCATAGCCGTCGGCCATGAAACCCGCGCCCTGTTCGTGACGGGTCAGAACATGGGTGATCCCGGCCTCTTCAATGCCGCGATACATCTCCTGATTATGCACGCCGGGGATGCCGAAAATCGTGTCTACACCACGGGATTTCAGCATATGTGAGATCTGCGCACCCAGCGGGCGGGTTTGGGAATTCGCGGACATGATCAGGCCCTCCAGAAGGTAACGGTGAAGATCGCGTAAATCGCCAGAAGCTCGAGCCGACCGACAAGCATGGCGGCGGTCAGGAGCCATTTGGCGGTGGTATTCAGCTCGGAAAAATTGCCCGCCGGGCCGATGATGTCGCCAAGCCCCGGGCCGATATTGGCCAGAGCGGCGGAAGCCCCCGAGATGGACGTGATGAAGTCGAGCCCGGTCAGGCCAAGCGCCACGGACAGAAGGCCCAGCGTCAGGATGAAGAAGAGAAAGAACGACATGACCGAATTCAGCACGTCGTCATCCACGGGGCGGCCTCCGTAGCGGGGCGTGAAGATGCCGTGCGGCGAGCGGATGCGCATCAGCTGTGCCCGGATCGAGGCAAAGAGCAGCTGGTAGCGGAACACCTTGATCGAGCAAGAGGTGGACCCGGCGCAGCCGCCGATCAGGCCGATGAAGAAGAGCATCGCCACGGCGAACCCGCCCCAGGTCATGTAGTTGGCGCTGGCATATCCCGTGCCGGTCAGGATCGACACGGTGTTGAACAGCACCTCGCGGAAATCCTCTTCGCTGCCCGCGCCTTCGGACAGGAATTGCCAGGCGGTCAGGATCGACACGAGGATCAGTGTGGCGGTGAAAAAGCCCCGCACTTGCGGGTCGGTCAGGAGCGGGCGCGCCGTACCCGCGGTGATCTGCACAAAACGCACGAAAGGCAGGGCGGCGAGCATCATGAAGATCACGGCGACATATTGGGTGGACGGCCCGAACACCCCGAACGAAGCGTCGTAATTGGCGAACCCCCCGGTGGCGACGGTGGTCATGGCGTGCACGGTCGCGTCAAAGGCGTCCATGCCGGTGAGCATATAGGCGGCCACGCAGATCAGCGTCAGGCTGAGATAGATCACCGAAATGCGCGAGGCGATCTCGGTCGCGCGGGGCAGGATCTTGCCCATCGTGTCAAAGCCGGAGGAGCGGAATATCTGCATCCCGCCCACGCGCAGTTCGGGCAGGAAGACCATGGCCACGACGATGATCCCGACCCCGCCCAGCCATTGCAGCACGCCGCGCCACAGAAGGATGCCCTTGGGCTGATCGTCGAGCCCTTCCATGACGGTTGAGCCGGTGGTGGTGAGGCCGGACATGGCCTCGAACACCGCGTCGGTCAGGCCAAGGTCCGGATCGCCGATCATGAAGGGCAGCGCGCCGAAGAACGGCAGAACCACCCAGACACCGGAGGTCAGAAGGAAGGTCTGCTGGATGGTCAGCCCTTCGCCCACACCGTTGCGGCAGCTCATCGCCACGAGCCCGCCGCAGAGCACGGTCAGAAGCGCGCTTTCGGCGAAGGCGGGCCAATGTCCACGCCCTTCCGCGATGTCCACGATCAGGGGGGGCAGCATGGTCAGACCAAGCGCCAGGACCGTCAGGCCAATCACATATCCAACCGGGCGCAGATCGAGCATGGGGCAGGGTTGTCGCGCGGCGCTGGCCAAGTCAAGCGGGTTCGCTGCAAATCAGGCTGGACAGGGAATGCATAATGTATACAAGATGTATTCAAAAACGGAGTGCCCGCATGAGTCGTGACCGCAAAGCCGAGTGCCTCGAGGACCTGCGACGCCGCATCCTGAGCCAGGATATTGCGCCGGGCAGCGATCTGGACGAGGCGGCCCTGTGCGAGGTCTATGGCATTTCGCGCACGCCGATGCGCGAGATTTTCCAGCGGCTGGGCGGAGAGGGATTCGTACGAATTGCACAGAACCGGGGGGCCAAGGTCAGCTCGATGGACCTGGCCACGATGCGGGTGTTCTTTCAGACGGCTCCGATGATCTACTGCAACATCGCGAGGTTGGCCTGTGAAAACCGGACGGACGCGCAAATAGACGCAATTGGGCTGGTTCAGGGTCGATTTCGTGCCACTCTGGAGGCGGGCGACGCTCAGGCGGCGAGCTTCCTCAACCACCAGTTTCACGAGCTGATCGGAGAGATGTCGCACAACCCCTATCTGCTTGTCGCATTGAGGCGGATGCTGATCGATCACACGCGGCTTTCTCAGACGTTCTACCGGCCGGCGTCATCCGATGGGGCCGAACGGGTCCGGCAATCGGTGGAGCAGCATGACGGGATGATCGCGGCCATCGAGGCGCGTGACGCCGAACGGGCCGTGGCGCTGACCATGGACCACTGGAACCTGACCCGGGACCAGCTGGAACGGTTCGTGATGCCCGATCCGTTGCCCCTGGAAACCGCACCGCCAGAGATGGCGGACGTTTGACTGTCGCGAAAAGGAGTTTGCGAGGTGAGTGACGTGATCGAAAAGCCTGCCCGCCGGGGACGCGGAGCGCGCAAGGCGAGCCGCGAGGCGCGGGATTTCACCATGCTGCCCGCGCTCAAACGGGGGCTGCCGCTGACCGAGCCGATGAGCGTCGAGGAGATCGAGCGGATTGATGCGGCGAGTATGCATATCCTGGAAAATGTCGGCGTGGTCTTCCGTGACGACATCGCCCTGGAAGATTGGCGCCGTGCGGGGGCCAAGGTGGAGGGGGAGACGGTCTTTCTGGACCGCGGCCATGTGCGGGAGCTGATTGCGACGATCCCCGAGACGTTTACCTATCATGCCCGGAATCCCGCGAATAATCTGCCTTTCGGTCGCGATAATGCCGTGTTCGTGCCGATGACCGGCGCGCCCTATCTGCGGGACCTCGATGACGTGCGGCGCAATCCGACGCTAGAAGACCTCGCGAATTTTCACAAGCTGAGCCATATGCTGCCGGCGATGCACTCGTCCGCGCATCACATCGTGGAGCCCTATGATCATCCGATCAGCCAGCGCCATCTCAGGATCACCTATTCGAGCATGAAGCACTCGGACAAGATGTTCATGGGCATGACCACCAGTCCGAAGAACGCCGAGGATGTGCTGGACATGTGTGCAATCCTCTTTGGCGAGGAGTTCCTGGAAACGCACGCCGTGGTGACCGGCAATTGCAATGGCAACTCGCCGCTGGTCTGGGATGAAACCATGCTGGGCGCGATGCGGGCGTTCAACCGTCGAAACCAGCCCGTGTTGTGCTCGCCTTTCGTTCTTGGGGGGGCCAATACGCCGGCGAGCGTGGCCCCCACGGTGGCGCAGCTGAATGCAGAAGCCCTGAGTGCGCTGGCCTATACGCAAGTCATTCGCAAGGGATGCCCGGCGATCTACGGCCATTACCTGAGCACGGTCAGCATGAAATCCGGCGCACCGATGGCAGGGACGCCCGAGATCAGCCTGATGAACCTGATGATCGGCCAGATGGCGCGGTTTTACGGCGTGCCGTGGCGATCCTCGAACACGCTGGGCGGCGCCAAGACCTTCGACGCGCAGGCGGGCTATGAGAGCGCCACGACGCAGATGGCGCTGCACATGGCGGGCACCAACTACATGTGGCATTCGGCGGGGTGGAACGAGGCGGGGATGCATTGTTCGATGGCCAAGTTCGTCGTGGATGCCGAGCAATGCGCCATGGCCTATCGCATGGCGGAGGGCATCCGCTGGGACGATTTCGACGAGGCACTTGGCGCCGTGGCCGACATCGGGCCTGGCGGGCATTACCTGGGTCATCCGCACACTCTGGAGAACTTCCAGCGGGCGTTCTTCATGCCGGAACTCTTCGACAACAACTCGATCGAGCAGTGGCAGGCGGAAGGCGCAATCGAGGTCAACGAACGGGCGTTGAAATACGCAAAAGCCCTTCTCAGAGACTATGAAGAGCCAAAACTGGACGAAGGCGTGAACGAAGCGCTGCTGGATTACATCGCGCGGCGCGAGCGGGAGATTCCGGCAGCGGATGCGTTGAACCAGGACCATTGAAAAGGACACCGGCCCCGGGTCCGAAGCGGGGCGGGAACTGCCGGGAGGGCAGCTCATGAAAATCGCCGCGTTGCATATCCACCAGGTCGACCTGCCGGTCAGGAACGGGCCCTACACGATGGCCAATGCCGAGGTCTGGTCTCTGACCTCGACACTGGTGCAAATCGTATCCGACACGGGCGTCGAGGGCTGGGGCGAGACCTGCCCGGTGGGGCCGACCTATGCCGAAGCCCATGCAGACGGCGCCAAGGCGGCGCTGGAGGCGATGGCCCCCGGCCTGATCGGGGCCGAGATCGCGCCGCTGATTTTGCACCGGGTCATGGACGGGCTGCTGAACGGGCACAACTACGCCAAGGCGGCGGTGGACATCGCGGCCTTTGACGCCATCGGCAAGGCGCTGGGGGTGCGGGTGGCGGACCTGTTGGGAGGGGTCAGCCAGGAGGTTGTTCCGTCCTATTATGCCACCGGCGTGGGTGAGCCGGACGAGATCGCCCGGCTGGCCCGGGACAAGGCGGACGAAGGTTATCCCCGCTTGCAGATCAAGGTGGGCGGCCGGCCCGTGGAGGTCGACATTGCCGTTATCCGTAAGGTTTGGGAGACCGTGGGCGGCCGGGTGCGGCTGGCCGTGGACGGCAACCGGGGCTGGACCACACGCGATGCGCTGAGGGTCAGCCGGGAGTGCCCGGATGTGCCGTTCATCATGGAGCAACCCTGCAACCGTCTTGCGGACCTCGCGAAAATCAGGGGGCAAGTCGGGCATGGCATCTACATGGATGAAAGCGCGGTGGATCTGGCGACGGTGGTGGATGCCGCGCCTTTCGTGGACGGGTTCGGCATGAAGGTCACGCGGATCGGTGGGCTTCAGCCGATGGCCGCGTTCCGCGACATCTGTGCGGCGCATCGCCTGCCGCACACCTGTGATGACAGTTGGGGTGGCGACGTCATCGCGGCGGCCTGCACGCATATCGGGGCAACGGTGGATCCCCGGCTTCTGGAGGGGGTGTGGCTCGCGCAGCCCTATATTGACGGGCATTATGATGACGCGCAGGGTATTCGGATCGAGGGCGGGCATATTCGTTTGCCGGAGGGGCCGGGCCTGGGCGTGGTGCCGCAGATCGAGGCGAGCGGCGGAGTTTCGTCATTCGGAGGGTGAGGTGAACGAAGATCTGCCATTTCTCGACCTGAGCGATCCGGGATTTTCCACCCGAGGGCCCGAGGTGGCCGCGGCGCGGGAACAATCCTGGGCGGCGCGGACGCCCTATGGTCTGGCGGCGCTGCGCTGGCGCGAAGTGGGCATGATCCTGCGCGACCGGCGGTTTCGCCAGGGTAGCCACAATTGGCCCGAAACCGTGGGACTCTCGGGCGGTTTCGCCGATTTCTGGCGCAATTCGGTGATCAGCCGCGAAGGAGAGGCGCATCAGAAAATGCGGGCGCTCGCCGTTCCTGCGTTGAGCGAGGACTACGTCCGGTCCCTCATTCCGGAATTCGACAGGATCGCGCGGGACCTGTGTCTGACATTGCGAGATCATGACCGCTGTGAATTTCAGTCGGCGTTTTGCGAGCCTTTCGCCGGGCAGGCGATCACAACCCTTCTCGGGATGGAGCGCGAACGCTGGCCCGAAATTGCCCGTGACGCCGCTGAACTGGGGCTGGCCATGGGGGTGCGTGCGCCGGAGTTCCAGGACCGGTTCAATGCGGCTTGTGACCGGTTGTTCGCGCTTGCGGATAGCCTGGTCGAGAGGGTCCGGACCGGGGATGACACGACAAGTTATGTCGCGCGTCTGGTGGCGCAATTCGACGCGAATGGCGATTGTGATCACAGCGAGCTTCTCAACGTCATCGTGATCTCGATCTTTGGCGGTGTCGACACGACGCGCGCCCTGCTTGGGCTCGGGCTGTCGCTTTTCATCGAGGCTCCTGCGCAATGGGCCGCTCTGAAAGCAGATGCATGTTTGATCCCTTCCGCGATCGAAGAGTTCATCCGGGCGCGCCCCACCACAACCTGGGCAACGCGCGAAGCCGTGGAAGACGTCGAGTTAAGCGGTATCAGGGTCGAAAAAGGCACTGTTGTGCATTGCCTGGTGCATGTTTCCGCACGCGACCCGCAGGTTTGCGAAGACCCTGCGTTCGACATCACCATGCCACGCCGCAAACATTTCGGCTTTGGCGGCGGGGCGCATCATTGCATCGGGCATTTCGTGGCGCGGACGGACATGGCCTCTGCCCTGGCCGCGTTGCGGAAAACATTCGCGACCGTCGATTATGACGGCGAGCCGGAGTGGCTGCCGGACAGTGGAAACACGGGCGCTCTGAGGTTGCCCATCAGATACGAGGTCGAGACATGAGATTTGGCGGCAAACGGGCGCTGGTCACGGGCGCGGCGGGGGGTATCGGCCGGGCCGTGGTCGCTCAGCTCAGAGCGGAAGGCGCGAAAGTGGCGGTCACCGACAGGGACAGCGCCGAGACAGAGGCCGAGGCGCATCTGGACGGAGATTTGCTGGACGCCGCGTTCTGCGACGACCTGCCGGGGAGGGCAGAAGCGGCGCTGGGCGGGCTGGACATCCTGATCAACAATGCGGGCGTGATCACGCGGGGGGACATCACCACCACAACGGATGCGGATTACGCGCTGACCATGGGTGTGAACGTGGAAGCACCGTTTCGATTGTGCCGTGCGGCGATTCCGATCATGGCCCGCACGGGCGGCGGGGCGATCGTGAACACGTCCTCGTGCTGGGGTGTGCATCCGGGTGCCAATCATCCGCTCTACATCATGTCCAAGGCGGCTCTGGCCTCGCTCACGCAATGCCTGGGCAGGGATCATGCGCCGCAGGGCATCCGGGTGAACGCGGTTTGTCCGAACGAGGTGAACACGCCGATGCTGCGCACGGGATTTGCTATTCGGGGGCTCGACCCGGACAAGGCGGTGGACAAGCTGAACGCGTCAGTGCCCATCGGGCATATAGCCGAGCCGGAAGAGATCGCGGATGTGATCACATTTCTTGCCTCTGATGCCGCGCGCTACATGTGCGGGTCCCTGGTCGAAGTGAATGGCGGGAAACCGGTCGGATGAGGCGTTTCGAGGGCAAGGTCGCGCTGGTCACGGGCGCATCGAGCGGGATGGGCCAGGCGACCGCACGGCAGCTTGCCGAGGGCGGTGCGCGGGTGTTTTCGGCCCAGCGGGGTAGATCGGAATTCGAGACCATTCCAGCGGATTTCGCCTTTTTCGACACAGCTGAGGCGGTCATTTCAGCGGTCCGGGACCGGGCCGGGCAACTGGACATCCTGATCAACAATGCCGGTGTGATGCGCGAAGGCACGGTCGAAGAGACGACCTATGCCGAATGGCAGCTTCAGATGCAGGTGAACCTGACCGCGCCATTTCTTCTGATCCGTCATGCGCTGCCGCTGCTGCGACAGGGGAGCGGGGCGATTGTGAATGTGGGGTCTATCGAGGGGCTGGGGTCGAACCCGCGTCACCCGGCCTATTGCGCGTCCAAGGCGGGGCTGCATGGGCTGACACGGGCCGTGGCCGTGGATCACGGGACGGAGGGCGTCCGCTGTAACGCGGTCGCGCCGGGCTGGATCGACACGCCTCTCAACGAGGATTTCATCGAGAGCATGGCGGACCCGGTGGCCTTTCGGGCCGAGATCGGGGCGATTCATCCGCTGCGCCGTACCGGAACGCCCGAAGAAGTGGCGCGGCTTATCTGCTGGCTGGCGAGTGATGATGCGGCATTCGTCACGGGCCAGATATTTACGATCGATGGCGGGCGGACGGCGCAATTGAGCCTTCCTTAGGTTCGCATCAGGAACGGTAGCGAAAGACGCCGGTGGCCGTGGCGATCAGGGCGCCGGTGTCGTCGGTCAGAGTGGCCTCGGCAAAGTAGGTCCTGCGCCCGCCGCCTGTGCGTCTGGCGCTGGCGATGAGGCGGGTGCCCTGCGCCTGACCAAGATAGTTCACGGTAAGTGACAGGGTGAGCGCCAGCAAGCGATTGTCCGGATCACCGGTGTAGCAGCCCGCAAAGCCCATGGCCGTGTCCAGAAGCGTGGCGTGCACACCGCCATGGGGGATGCCCTGGCGGTTGGACATGAAAGGAGCAATCGGGGCTTCGACGGTCGCGTGATCGGTGCGCCAGTCGCTCAGGGCATAGCCGATATGGGCCTGAAAACCGCTGGTGGGTTCGGTGAGATCGGGCATCAGTCCTCCTTGGCGGCACGCAGGCCCAGTTTCGCGCAGTCGGCGACAAAGGCACCCAGCTTGAGCGCGCGGTCGGGATCGGCGGCGTTTCCGTCCAGCGCGCGTTTCTTGACGCCCTGCAGGATGGCCCCCATCCGGAAGAAGGAAAAGGCCAATGTGCGGTTAAACCGTGGCAGGCCCGGGATGTCGCGCGCGGCGCAATAGGCATCGAGAAAGGCCCGGTCCGACGGAATGCCAAGGGCCGCGCGATCCACGCCGGCAAGTCCGCGCCCCTGCGCCCCCGCAGGCATCGCCCATTGCATCAGGACCCCCGCCAGATCCGCCGTGGGATGGCCAAGCGTCGAGAGCTCCCAGTCAAAAACTGCGCGGCATTCGGCAGAAACAGGGTCGAATCTGAGGTTGTCCAGCCGGTAGTCTCCATGCACGAGCGCGACCTGCCCGTCATCCTCGGGCGGGTTCCGGGCCAGCCAGTCCATGAGGGTGTCCATGGCCTCGAGGGTTTCGGTTTCCGAGGCGCGGTATTGCCCGGACCAGCGATTGAGTTGGCGTGCGAAATACCCGCCCTGGGGGCCGTAGTCGGCAAGCCCTGTTGCCGCGAGATCGACATCGTGGATCGCCGCGAGGACCCGGTTCATCTCGGCAAAGATCGCCTGGCGGACCTCGGGGGGGTGATCCGGCAGGCGGGGATCGTCGTGATTGACCCCTTCGACATGGGCCATGACGTAAAACGGGCTGCCGATCACGCCGTCATCCCCGCACAGAACATGCATCCGGGCGACGGGGACGGACGTGGCACCAAGCGCGCGCTGGACGCGGAATTCGCGCTCCACGGCATGGGCCGATCTGAGCGTCTTGCCCGGGGGTTTGCGGCGCAGAACATAGCGCCCTCCCGGCGTATCGAGCAGGTAGGTGGGGTTGGATTGCCCGCCCATGACCTGCCGTGCCCGGACGGGACCGGAAAATCCCGGCATATGGGCAAAAAGCCAGCCGGCGACGGCATCTGTGTCGAGCGGGAGGGTCACGTCATCATGTCTCCGGTGCGGTCCCGGCGGTCCGGGATCATCGCGGCGCAAGGTGACACATGCCGCAGCGCCCCGCAATTGCGCTGCACCCTTGACGCGGGCCGGGACGCGGACCAAAAGCGGGGCAGCCCGAAAAGGAGCCCGAGCCCATGAGTTTTGACCGCAAGATCAAGATCGCCCCGTCCATCCTCTCGGCGGATTTCGCCAATTTCGGACAGGAGATACGCGCCATCGAGGATCAGGGATGCGATTGGGTACATGTGGACGTCATGGACGGGCATTTCGTGCCCAACCTCACGTTCGGCCCGCCGCTGCTCAAGCATATCCGGCCGCATGTCGGAACGGTCATGGACGTTCATCTGATGATCGCGCCGGTGGATCCCTTCATCGATGCCTTTGCCGAGGCGGGGGCCGATATTCTGACCGCGCATCTGGAGGCGGGGCCGCATATTCACCGCACCTTGCAGGCGATTCGCGGGGCGGGGTGCAGGGCGGGGCTGGCGCTGAACCCGGGTACCGGGCTGGATGATGTGGTTCATCTGCTGGACATGATCGATCTGGTTTGCGTGATGACGGTGAACCCCGGCTTTGGCGGGCAGAAGTTCATTCACAGCCAGATCGAGAAGGTGCGCCGCCTGAGCGCGATGATCGGCGACCGGCCCGTCCATATCGAGATAGACGGTGGCATTACACCCGAGACCGCGCCGCTGATGGCCGCTGCGGGGGCCGATGTGCTGGTCGCCGGATCGGCCGTGTTTGGCGGGGGTAGTGTCGAAAATCCCGATGTCTACGGCGAGAATATCCGTGCGATTCGCACGGCGGCCGAAGCGGCAATGCCGGGGTGAACCCCGGCCTGTGGGTGGGGTCTCTCAGGTCGAGAGCAGCCAGACATCCACGTCGTTGAAGCCTGCCGCGGTCAGCCGACCTGTGGCATAGGCGCCGGTATCGAGTTCGAGTCGGCCATTCGGGGTGGGGCCGGCCTCGTCCACGATGGTGTGGCCATGGATCACCCAGTAGCCGTCGTTTCGGGCGTTGCGGTAGAAGTCCTTCTGCCCCCAAAGGCGAGAGCGTTCGGGTGACGCCTCGGGCGGCAGGTCCGGATCGAGCGCGGCGTGCACGCAGATGAGATTGCCGGTGATATGGAGGGTCGGCAGGCCATCGAGCCAGGCGATCACACCCTCGGGGAGGGCCGCGTGAAGGGCCTCGGAGGCGTCGAGGATCTCTTCGGGCGCGGCGCGTTCGGTCAGCCCGCCAATGCCGTAACTGGCCAGCGTCTGAAGCCCGCCATGACGTAGCCAGCGCGCGCCCCTGGCGACCGGATCGTTCAGGAAATCGAGCATCATCGCCTCGTGATTGCCCTTGAGGCAGATATGCCGCTCGGGCTGGGCGAGATTGAGGCGATAGACGTGATCGAGCACCTGCGCCGAGGCGTCGCCGCGATCCACGTAATCCCCCAGATAGACGATGCGCGCCGCGCCCATGCCGGGCCGGGCGCGGGCGTCTTCGATGATCTGGTGGCTCAGCGCCTGGAGCAGGTCCATCCGGCCATGCACATCGCCGATCACGTAATGCGGCCAGTCGACACGCACCGGCTGAAGCGGTGCGGTGGCATCGCGCGCGGGGGCGGCTTCGCCCTTTGCGGATTTCCGCCTGTTTCGGAGCGCCTTGAGCACTGGATGTCCGCCCTTTTGCGTCGTGAACCGCCTTGAGATAGGATGCGCGTGACAAATTGCACCCGGCACAGGGCGAGTTTCGGTTGGAATATCGCAATATATATGCTTATCAAGCGGTTTTGTGGAAAACAGCCAAGGTGTCGAGCGGGCTTCGGTCTTACGATGCTCGGGGAGATACAGCGGAATGAATGAGGGTGACAGGTACGCAGCGTTGACCGGCGGGATCGGATTTGGCGCGACATACCGCAGGTATCGGTGGGTTCATCAATGAACAAGGCACGTCTTGAAGTCGTTCGCGGAAGGGTCGATGTGCCCACCGGAAACACCGCGGAAAAGGACGAGATCGATCTGACCAACCTGGTTCGCACCCTCTGGCGCGGCAAGATCTGGATCGGTGCGGGCGCGGTGATTGCCGCGATCATCGGCCTCGTCTATGCGCTGGTTCTGGCGACACCGATCTATTTCGCCGAAGCCCGTGTCGCCTTCAAGAGCAACGACACCGGCAGGGTCATTGACTTCACCAGCGTCACCGAAGGCCTGAACGGCGATCCGATGACCGTCAACACCGAGGTGCAGGTTCTGAAGTCCCGCGGCCTCGTGGAGAAGCTGGTTCTCAAGCTCGACCTGCACAAGGATCCCGAGTTCAACGTGCGGCTGCGCGAAGATCCCGGATTTTCGCTCGGAATGGTCCTGGACGGTGCCAGGAGCGTACTGAACGGGCTCGCGTCGGTTTTCAAGGGCGACGATGGCGGGGCGTCGGGTGGCGAAGTCGCTCTCAGCGATCAGGATGAGCTCGATCTCGTGGTGACGAGGGTGATGGATTACATCAGCATCAGCACGATCAACCAGTCCTTCGTCCTGAGAATTCGCGTGGAGTCGGTGGACAACCGCAAGGCCGCGCTGATGGCCAACACCCTGGCCGAGCTTTACATCCTGGACCAGCTGGAGGTGAAATTCGAGGCGACCGAGCGCGCCACCGCGTGGCTGACCGATCGGGTGAGCGAGCTGAAGATACAGCTCGAGGAGGCGGTCGAAAAGGTGAAGGATTTCAACTCGTCCTCCGAGCTGATTTCGCCCGAGGCGCTGGCCGCGCTCAACCGGCAGATCAAGGACCTTCGGGACCGCGAGCGGGATGCGCAAACCGCCGTGAAGACGACAACCGAGCGCCTGAAGGTGCTCAGGGCCGCGCAGGCAACGGACGATCAAGAGCAGATGAATGCCGCCGCCGGCGACCGCACGCTGGGCCGGCTTCTGGAACTGATCCAGGACGGGTCGGCGGATCGCACGGCGTTCGATGCCCGGTTCGAGCAGATCGTGGCGCGGGCCGAGCTGGAGGCATCGCGGGCGGCGGCTCAGTCGGAAGCCTTTGA